>WNGH01001308.1_pt1 | contig 23152 bp, 21 predicted proteins | sample 5400631 | NCBI WGS metagenome assembly WNGH01 (sample SAMN13153373, study PRJNA577476) | soil metagenome | isolation source: 115 cm soil or saprolite under Garry oak tree replicate 1 | place: USA:California | collected 2016-06-15
TCCCGGTCGAGGACTACGACTTCTTCCTCGCCGAGGTCAAGACGGCGTCCCTCCTCGACGACTGGATCACGGAGCGGACCGAGGAGGAGGTCACGAAGAAGTTCGGCATCGGGCCCGGAGACATCCGGCGCATGACGGACCAGGCGGAGTGGCTGCTCTACTCGATGGGCGAACTCGGTCGCATCTTCAACAAGAAGAAAGTCCGAGCGCTCACCCGGCTCACCATCCAGGTGCAGTACGGCATCAAGGAGGAGCTCCTGGAGTTGATCTCCCTGCGCGGCGTCGGCCGAGTCCGCGGACGCGCCCTTTTCCAGCGCGGGTATAAGACGTTGAAGGACCTGCAGAAGGCGAACCCGAGCGACCTCGCCCGCATCCCGACGATCGGCTCTACCCTGGCGATGAAGATCAAGGAACAAGTCGGCGTGCCCGTGGATGTCCGGGAGATCGAAGGCCAAGCGGCCCTCGGGGACTTCCCGTGACCTTCGACATCGCGGGGACGAAAGCTTCCGTGGTCAATCCGGAATCCGTGGTCCGAACCGCGGCGGAGTGGGCTTCCGCTCGCGGGGCGGAGGTATGCCTCCTCGACGCGCGATCGGTCTTCGGCCGGGAACATCTCGAGTCCGCGGCCCTTCACGCGATCCGGGCGCGGGACGCGCGGACGATGTCCTCGCGGTCCGTTGCGATGGAGACCCTGCTCTATGCGCCCGGGGCGCGTCAAGTTCAGGACGCGATTCGCTCGGTCGGCCTCCGCCCGGATACGACGGCCATCGGCGTGATCCTCTTCGGCTCGGCGAGGGTCGACGACTTCATCCGCGACATGGGATGGACCCGCGACGACGGAGTCCTCAACGCGGAAGGAAAGTCCCTCGAAGACTTTGGTATCTCCGATCAGGCGGCCGGGACCGTCTCCGACAGCCAACGGGCCGACCTCGTCCTCGAGAAGGTCGCATTGCTCGATGTGGAGAAGTGATGCGGCGGCCAGGATTCGAACCTGGGAACCTCTGCAGGACGAGACCCTAAATCTCGCGCCGTTTCCGTGCTTGGCTACCGCCGCAAATTCCGGAAAGCCACCGTCGGGTAGAAAGAGATTCCCGACGACCGAATGTCGTGGACACGGCAGAACTCCGAACTCGGTCATACAAAGCTACATTTGTGGTCATACCATCAGCGGCACCGATGACGTTTCAGCCGCTCTCGTTCGACGCGGAGACCCACTTGGCCGACGTTCAGATGTTCGGCCAGCGCGCCTTCGGGGCCGTGTACCTGATCGACGACGAGCGAAAGGCGATCATCGAGACGGGGACGTCGTGGGACGCGGAACGGATCCTCGAGGCGGTCCACGCGTTCGGATTGCGGCCCCAACAGATTGACGCAGTCGTGGTGTCGCACATTCACTTGGATCATGCCGGGGGAGCCGGCTTCTTGCTCGACTCCATGAGTGCCGCGAAGGTCTACGTCCACGAGCGGGGCTACAAGCATCTCGTCGATCCGACCCGACTCGTCGCGAGCGCGCGGACGGCGCTCGGGCCGACCGAGGCGGAGGTCTTCGGGACCATGAAGCCGATCCCCGCCAACCGTCTGGTCTCCGTCAAGGACCGCGATCGACTCGACCTCGGGAAGCATTCGCTCGTCTTCTTCGACTCGCCGGGACACGCGCCGCACGAGCTAACGATCCTCGACGAGCTCAACCGGTGCGTGTACACGGGCGATGCCGCAGGCCTCTACTTCCCCGGCGACGAGATCCTCATGCCGATCGCACCGGCGCCCGCGTTCGACCTGGAGCAGAACCTCGGGACGTTCCGGCAACTGCTCGCCCTCAAGCCGCGCGGCCTCCTGTTCAGCCATTATGGACCCCACACGAAGCCCGCGGCCGCGATCGAGGCGATGATGGCGGCGTACCCGGCCTGGGCCCGAATCGTCCAGGAGAAGCTCGCCTCGATGGGCGAGGACGGCGTCCTCCGCGAGCTGTACGACATGAGTTGCCGCGCTGCGAAGCGCTACCCGCGGGATTTCCTCGAGCGTCGGATCCGCGTGAGCATCACGGGCCTCGCGGCGTATCACGAGCGGATGGAGCATGCTGCCCGCACCGGTTGAAGAGGCAATCCTCTCCATCGCGGAGGACCGGACGAGCGGTGCATCGAAGCTGGCGCGCCTCGCCGTCGACGTGATGGGGCTCGCCATCATCGAAGCGAAAGGCCATCCGAACCCGAAGGAGCTTGGCGAGGTCGCGACGCGCCTCTCGGACGCCCAGCCCGCGATGGCCATCGTGCACAACGTCGCCCACTTGGTGGCGCGACTCATCTCCGAGGGACTCGATCCGAAGTCCGTCCTCGTCGAGGTTCGTACCGAATTGGACCACGCACGGGATCGGATCGCGCGCACGTTCCTGAAGGTCGTGCCGCCTCATGCGACGATCATCACGCTCAGCTACAGCGACAACGTCCTCGAAGCGATCAAGATGGCCCACGGCCGCGGACATGTGAACCGCGCGTACGTCCTGGAGTCCGGGCCTCTGTTCGAGGGGCGCACGATGGCGAGCGCCCTCTCCGAGGCCGGCGTCCCATCCACGGCGATCCCGGATGCGGAAGGCGCCGCACTCCTCGCACGGGCCTCGTGCGCCCTCGTCGGGGCGGACAGCATCTTGCGGGACGGGGCGGTTGTCAACAAAGTCGGCACGCGCGCTCTCGCCGCCGTCGCGGCGGACCGCAAGAAACCGTTCTTCGTGGCGTGCGAGAGCCTCAAGTTCGACGCACGCTACGACGTGGCCACCTGGTTGGGTTCCCGAGGGACCGCGGGGTCGATCCCGACCTTCGAAGTGACGCCTCCCGACTTGGTCACCACGATCGTGACGGAACGGGGAACGTTCGCGCCCGAGATCATCCGAACGATGCTCTCTCCCGGACGCGGCCCTCGCTGACGTCTGTGGCGTAAAGTTGATTGTCGCCGCGCTCTTCCGTGCAGTGATGGTGGAACCGGAACCGCCAGTCGGCCTGGACCCGATTGACCAAGGCATCCGGCTTTTCAACGAGGAATACTTCTTCGAGGCCCACGAGGTCCTGGAGGATCTCTGGAAACGGGAACACGGCAAGTCGAAGGTGTTCCTCCAGGGGCTCATCCAAATCTGTGCGGCATACCACCATTTCCAGAACGGGAATCTGATCGGAGCCGAGGCACTCCTTGATCGCGGGGCCCAGAAGATGCGATCGTATCCCGCGGATTATCTCGGCATCGACGCCGCCAAACTCCTTGCCCATGTGGACCAGGACCGGGAGCGGATTCGAAAGATGCAGCGAGGCGAAGAGGAGAACAAAGTGCTTCAGTTCCCGCGAATCGCACGCAAGATCGAATAAGAAACGTCGCAGGAGCTAACCCGGTGGGACGCATGGACGTCGAGGCAGCCTTCCCCGGTCGGAGAGCCTTTGGGATTCTGAGAAGGTCTGCCGTCAGGGCCGGCTACAAGAACTCCGAGAGGAGTTCGTCCGGGTCTTCGACCCCTAGGGGCTGGCGCACCGGTGAGCCCTTCTTCAGAGCGGGCTCCAGGTCCTCATACGTCGGGACGTTCTCGTTCCGGTAGAACAGGCCGAGCGGAATCCGGTCCCGTCCCACGAAGGGCCACTCGATCGCTTTCGCGAAGGCGGCCTTCATGTCGCTCGGATCGTGTCCATCCTTCTGCAGATCGTACACGCGCTCGCGGAAGAAGTCGTACGTGTTGACCTTGTTGTATGTAACACAGGGGGACATGCAGTCGATCAGGGAGAATCCGTGGTGCTCGATGCCGTTCTTGACGAGCTCGGCCATTCCCTTCACGTCCCCGCTGAAGGCCCGCGCCACATACGTGGCCCCGGAGGCCAAGGCGAGGGAAATCGGATCGACCGGGTTCTCGATGACGCCTTCGATCGGGGTGGACTTCGTCTTCATGCCCTTTTCGGACGTGGGACTCGCCTGGCCCGTCGTCAGCCCGTAGATCTGGTTATTCATGACGAGGTACGTGATGTCGAAGTTGCGTCGCATCGCGTGGATGAAGTGACCCACGCCGATCCCGTATCCATCCCCGTCGCCGCCGGTGACGATGACCTGCAAATCCGGATTCGCGAGCTTCACGCCCTCCGCCACCGGGAGTGCCCGGCCATGAATCGCATGGAATCCGTACGTCGAGAGGAAGTGCGGCAAGTTGCTCGAGCAGCCGATGCCGGAGACGATGACGACGTTCCACGGCTCGAGCTGGAGCGTATGGATCGCCATCTGGAGCGCCCGCAGGACCGCGAAGTCTCCGCACCCCGGACACCACGTCGGCTTGATCTCGGACTTGTACGTGTCCATCTCGAACTCGAGTTTCATGCGACCGCCTCCAGAATCTTGTCCGCGATGTCTCTCCAGGTGAAGGGCTCGCCATCGTACTTTCCGTAGAAGTGGTCCGGCTTGTAGCCGGTCTCCGAGCGAAGGAGCCGCGTGAACTGGCCCGTGTAGTTGCCCTCGATCGCGAGGCTCTGTTTCACGGCCTTGAGGAAGGCGAGCGTCGCATCCGCGTGGAACGGGAACAGGGTCGGGAACTCCAGGCTGTTCACCCGGATGCCGCGTCCCTCGACGTTCTGGATCGCCTCGTGGGCGGCGCCCCAGGTGGACCCCCAGTGAATCAACGTGAGGTCCGCATCCTCGGGTCCCCAGAGCTCCGGCGGCGGCGTGTCCTTCCGGAGACCGTCGAGCTTGCGCATCCGCTTCTCGTGCATCCGATTGCGCTCCGTGACGTATTCCGGGATCCCCGCGAGGACGTCGGAGATGAGCTCGCTGTTCTCCATGTGTTCGTCCGTCGCGGCGACGAACTGATATCCCTTCATGCCCGGAATCGCCCGCGGGCTCACGCCGCTCTCCGTGAGGCGGTATCGCTTGAAGTCCTTCACCTCGGCCCCGTTCGCGGCGGACATGCCGCGCACGATCGGGACGTTGAAGTCCGGCTTCTCGACCGTGCGGTAGCCTTCGCCGAGGTACAGATCCGAGATCACGATGATCGGCGTCTGATAGATTTCCGCGAGGTTGAAGGCCTGCGCGGTGAGGCGGAAGCATTCCTCCGGGTTGCGCGGCGCCAGGATCGCGCGCGGCCAATCTCCCTGGCCCGCACCGAGGGCGAGGTTCAGATCGCCCTGTTCCGTCTTCGTCGGCAATCCGGTCGACGGGCCGCTGCGTTGGACCAGAATCGCGACCAACGGGGTCTCCGTCATCCCAGCCTGGCCGATCGCCTCGACCATGAGCGAGAATCCGCCACCGGACGTGGCCGTCATCGAGCGCACCCCGGCGAAGCCCGCGCCGACCGCCATGTTCATCGCGGCGAGCTCGTCCTCGACCTGCTTGACCACGACGCCGTGCGGAGGACCATGGGAGGCCATCCAATGGAGGATCGACGACGCCGGCGTCATCGGATACTGCGCCAGGAACTTCACACCCGCGGCCAGCGCACCGAGACAAATGGCTTCATTCCCGGTCATCAAGTACTTCGGCTCGTTGGGATACGCCAGTCCGTATTTGAGCGAACCGCCCATCTCCACAACCGCGTCCCCCCCGAGCTTCGCGGCTTGGATGTTCTGCTGCACGATCTCCGGCTTCTTGTCTCCCCAGATGTCCTTGAAGGCGCTCTCGACGTGCCGGAAGTCCATGTCGAACAGACGGACGGCCGCGCCGAGGGCGACCGTGTTTCGCATCAGCGCGTTTGGCGAGAGGCTCTGCGCCTTCTTCCGAAGCGGGATCCCCAGGACCCGGACCTTCCCCCGGATTTTGCTGGGATCCGGCTTCGTCCCGTCGGTGTCGTAGACGATGGCGCCGCCTTCACTGACTTGTCCCTGGTGAACGTCCATCGTCTGCTGGTTCAGGCACACGACGACGTCCGGGTCGACGCCATGGGACAAGACGGGATCGAGGCCTCCCCGGATCTGGGTCCATACATGTCCGCCGCGGATCACGCTCTGATACGACGAATAGGTCCAGGTGTGCAGTCCGCTCCGCGCACTGATCTTCGCGAAGCTCTCCGCGGTCGACGAGACGCCGTCTCCAGCGGCGCCGCCGATGCGGAAGACAAGGTCTCTCTTGGCCATCCGGAATCCCACCGCGTGGGGTCAGTCGGTTCTCGGGTTCCCGCCATCAACGCCGTCCGAATTTAATATACTCTTGCATCTGATGGTATCAGGATTTAATCGACGTACAGTCCCCCCAGAGAAGCCGCCAACTCCTCCGCGTTCAAGGCTGACCACCCGAAGACTTCCGACACGGTCTGCGAGTTCTGCGGACTCAAGGAGACGGAAAGCAATCCGTTGCAGGCGGCTCACCGGATTCCCGTCCAGGCCGTCAAGGACTTCGCGATCCGTCCCGAGGTGCTCAGCCGTTCCGACAACTTCGTGTGGGCCCACCAGCGGCTGTGCAACAAGTCCGTCGAACTCAAGCACGAGCAGGTCATGTGGCGACTCATGAGCCTCGGAGTCAGGGAACTCCCGTCGTTCCTTCCCACGGAGACTTTGAAGATGTGGCAGGACGAGTCGAAAGGAGTCTTCGCCCCGCCTCTTGAGCCGAAGGTGAAGGAACGCTTCGTCACGCCGACAGCCTTCCCCACCGTGACTCCTTCCAGTGTGATCAAGCAGAGGGACCACAAACTCCCGAGCGGGGTCGCGTCGCCCCCTCCGGCGATCCAGGTGCGATCCAAAGGGCCACCTGCGCCGAGCGGATTCCCCACAGTGCCAACCGGAATCGCTCGGTGGGTGGAAGAACTACATCGTTACCTTCCGGTGTGAGGTGGTCCAGCGGGCGACTTAGCGCCAACAACTCGACCATGGTCGCGGCCTTGGAAAGCGCTGCTTCCTCGAAGAAAGACGACAGCCCTCTTCATCACTTTGTACTTGCTCGTGGCCTTAGTGCTTCTCGTTGAACTAGAGTCAGTGATAGGCCCTCTATTTTGGCTGGGGTTCACGGGATGGCTCGTTTTGGGGTTTCTCACGTTCCCTATGCAGGTTGCAATTCCAGGCCGACGTAGAGCCACGGGGCCTTTCCTGGGGTTGAGGACTTTCGTTTTCTTCCTTGGCGGACTCTTGCTCTTGGTCTTGGCGACGGGCCGAGATCGTTCCCCGTTTTTGCCTTTGGTCGGAGTATTGCCAGGCCTCTTGGTAGGCGTTGCCCTAAACCTTGCCATCCTTGTGCTCCCATTCCAGAGGACAGCCTACTGCTCGAACTGTCAAGTTACACGAGGACTCGTGAACAGCCACCGCACATGGTATTGCTCGTTCTGCGGGCAAATTGTCGCCGTACCCTCCGGGGCATCGAAGTATCATCAAACCGCCGCGGTCCGGGCGAGGAAGGCCAGAAAGCCGGTGTACGCAAGAAAGACTCCGAAGGAATCCCAAAACGATGTCAATACGGATCACGCGGAGCAACTAGGCAAGTCATAGCTGGGAGGGGGACTCCGGCTGCCGCGTTGCATGGGTTCAAGGCGCCCCGACAATGCGCTTGCAGGTTGCCACCTCGAACACTGCACCTGCTCCGTCTCCGTGGGCACGGGTTCGCCCGCGGGGATGACCAGGACGACCTCACCGTCTTCGGGACACGTATAGGCCTGAGCTTCGACCTCCTTCGTATTCGTAGTGAAGCTGCTCAGGGTTCGTCGAAACTTCTTTTTAACCGGCATGCTGCCCCTCCATCGCACGGCTCAGGGACGCCAGACTCGATAAACCCTCTGGAAGCGTGCTCGACCCGATCCACAAGGCATATTCTCACCAACACCGCTAATCTACCCCTCCCGCCCTGCGGCGTCGTGGACCGGATCGTCTTCGGCACCGTGATCGCCCGCATGGCCCACGCGCACCTGCGGCACCCCGGACCCTTCGAGGCCTGTCGATGCGCCGGGCCACGGATCGTGCCGAGCGCCCTGGCGGCCCGGCTCATGGTGCCGTAGGATTAACTCTGATGGTCTATTAGCCCGAATATACTCTCGCATCGGCTGGTGTCCCGATCTACCTGAGCAGGTCGGATCATTCTGAGGAGACTTGGTGTCGGGGAGCGGACCATCGTTAACGGGCATGCGCTCACGCGGCGACAGCCACTCGGGGCCGGACTCCGTCCCGCTTTCCGACGCGACGGACCATCTTGCTGATGAGCGATGGCCGATGGCGCGGTGAGGATAGGTTCATTCTTGATGGATTCCATATAAGCGGCGTTTTCCCTTTCGTTCGAACGTGGAAAAGCGATGGCAATAAGAAGCGTCCCTGCGCTCGTCGCGGTCGGGTTAGTCGTACTTGGCGGCTTCGCCGCCACGAAAGTCGCCTCGGTTTCGTTCGGGTTTCCGGGCGAGGTAAGGCGAGGGGAGAACGTACCGCTCAAGGCCTTCGCATCCCCGGTCTCGACACCCGACTCTGGGAGCGGCATCGTCGTCGTGACAGTTCCGGTCGGGAGCGGCCCTTATGGGGTTGGATACAACAGCCGGAACGGGTACGTCTACGTGGCGAACGAAGGCTCGACCACCGTGACCGTAATCAACGGAACCACAATCGTGGCGACGGTACCGGTGGGGAGCGAGCCCGGCGGCGTGGCGTACGACAGCGGCAACGGATACGTGTACGTGGCGAACAGTGCCTGGTTCTCGAACTCGGTGAGCGTGATCAGTGGGTCGACCGTGGTAGCGACGATTCCGGTCGGGACCAATCCATGGGACGTCGCGTATCACAGCGGGAACGGATACGTGTACGTGGCGAATGCTGGGTCGAACAACGTGAGCGTCATCGACGGGACGGCGGTCGTGGCGACGGTCCCGGTCGAGAGCGGTCCCATCAGCGTGGGATACAACAGCGGGAATGGGTACATCTACGTCGCGAACCAAGGCTCGAACAACGTGAGCGTCATCGACGGGACGGCGGTCGTGGCGACGGTCCCGGTCGGGACGAGTCCGGAGGGCGTGGGATACAACAGCGGGAACGGATACGTGTACGTGGCGAACTTCTACTCGAACACGGTGAGCGTGATCAATGGGACGACCGTGGTAGCGACGATTCCGGTCGGGGATTATCCCTTCGACGTGGGATATAACAGCGGGAACGGGGACGTGTATGTATCGAGCATTGGCTCGGGCAACCTGACCGTGATCGAAGGGACGACGGTCGTGGGGACGGTTGCGGTCGGCGGCGCGCCCCATGGCATCGCGTATGATGCAGGGAACGGCTACGTCTACGTGGCAAATTTTGCCTCGGACACCGTGAGCGTGTTCTCGACAATCGTACCACCCCTCGTAACATTCACGGAGACGGGACTACCGTCGGGGACCTCGTGGTCCGTCACTCTCGAAAGCGCATCGAACAGCTCCGCCACTACGACGATTATGTTCTCGGTCCCAAATGGGACGTACGCATACGTAGTCAGGAGCGTCTTCGGCTACGCCGCCTCCCCCTCCACGGGATCTGTCACAGTGAACGGGGCGCCCGTGCAGGTCGCCATCTCCTTCAGCGTGACCACGTATGCCGTGACATTCACGGAGACGGGGCTCCCGTCGGGCACCTGGTGGTCAGTAACGCTGGACGGCGCATCGAACGGCTCTGCCACGGCGACGATCGGGTTCTCAGCGCCGAATGGGACCTACACGTACGCGATCGGGAGCGTCTTCGGCTACGCCGCCTCCCCCGTCTCGGGCTCCGTCACAGTGAACGGGACGCCCGTGAACATCGCCATCTCCTTCAGCGTGACCACGTATGCCGTGATATTCACGGAGACGGGGCTTCCGAGGGGGACCTCGTGGTCGGTGACGCTGGGTGGTACCACGCAGAATTCAACAGCCGACAAAATTACCTTCATGGAACCCAACGGGACCTACACGTTCTCAGTCAGCCCGGTGGCCGGGTATGAGGTTTCTCGCTCGTCAGGGAGTGTCAGTGTGAGCGGCAAGGCAGCGAACGAATCCGTTTCGTTCACGGCGCTTTTCCTCGGCCTCCCTGCCATGGAAGGGTTTGCATTGCTCGCGGGAATCATGATTGTACTGGTTGCCGTTGGTGTCGTGCTCGCGCTGCGTTGGGTTAAACGGAAGAGGCGGGTCCCCCGAACTCCTCCCCCCTGACGGCATTGTCCTGACTCCATGTTGTTAGATTGGCTGGGCGACTGCGGAATGGCGATTAGTTGGCTGCGACTCCGAACCGGTGTCTACCGACAAGCTACCCGCAGGATCACTGTTCTCCGATGAGCCCGAATTGGGTCGGATGGGCTGTCGACTCAAATGTGTTCTTGCCCAGTCTAGAAGCCGGAGGACGACGAGTCCATCGGCACAATCCTTTTGGTCATCCCGACGTTCCCGACGCCGAACGACGTGCGAGCCGTCCCCGATCTGCCGAACCACCCGAAGCCCCTCGGTCCTTACTCTCATTGCGTCGTCGCGAACGGATTCGTGTTCATCTCAGCGCAGGCCCCTATTGCTCCCGGGGCAAGGGCGGGCGACTGGGCGGCGCCCGATATTGCCGGCCAGACCAAACAGTCGTTGAAGAACATCGCCTCGATCCTGGGGGAACTCGGCCTGACGATGGCGTCGGTGGTGAAGACGACCGTCTTCCTCTCAGACCCCGCGGATTTCCAAGCCATGAACGAGGCCTACAAGGAATTCTTTCCGGAGGAGCCGCCGGCGAGGTCAACCGCGAAAGTCGGGATCGCAAGTCCGGGGCTGAAGGTCGCAATCGAGGCGGTTGCCGTATACGAGCCGAAGCGGGAAGAGTGATTCGAGCGGTCGTCACCGTGGACGAAGCGGTTGCCTGTCATGTCTCGCCTCCTACGAAGCCGAACCTGACTGATTCGCAGTGGTGACCGTTCCTTCTGGGCGGAAGAGTAAGCACTTGACTTCTCGCCCGTCCAAAGAGGGATACATTTCCGGTTCCACGGGCTCATAGAGCCGGACAACGGATGTGCCGTTGGCCACATCGATCGCTTGGACGCTCTTCAGACTCCGGACATCCTCGTTCTCGAGACTGACGAGTTCCTGGATCCTTTGGACGTCGGTGGTGCCCTGGATGATAATCGTTCGCTCTCCCTCCGTAGTCAGGCTGACGCCTTCACCGAAGGTCCCGTAATACTTGCCGGTGAGAAGGAACTCGAGGTCCTCGGCGACTTCCTCGGCACTCCAGCCGCACGGCTCGAAGGCGACCGGGCACCGGGGGTGGAATCGACACGCGAGCGGCGGGACGATCAGATTGGGCGGGTCGCCTCGGAGGATCGATCGGGTCTTCGTCTCTCCGATGACCGGGACCGAGGACATCAACGCCTTCGTATACGGATGCTGCGGATCCCGCAACACCTTGGCCTTGGCTCCCCACTCCATGATCTTCCCCGCGTACATGACGTAGACATACTCGGCGAGATACGCGACGACGGCGATGTTGTGCGTGATCAGGAGCATGCTCATGCCGTACTTCTCTCGGAGGCCACGGAGCAGATTGAGGATTTGCGCTTGGACGGACACATCGAGCGCCGAAGTCGGTTCGTCGAGGATCAGGAGTTTCGGGTTCGTTGAAATCGCGCGCGCGATGGCGACTCGTTGCCGCTGGCCTCCGGACAGTTCATGCGGGAACCGATCCTCGAAGAACTCGGGTAGGCCCACCTCACGCAGGAGTTCCCGCGCGCGGATGTCGGCTTCCGCCCGGGTGCAGAACCGCGTCGAGAGCATCGGCTCGCTGATAATCGTCGAGAGTTTCATCCTCGGATTGAGGGAGGAGTACGGATCTTGGAACACGATGTTCACCAGCCGGCGCACCGCACGAAGTTCGGAGGACGACCGCCGCAGGAGGGAGAACCGGTCGGCGATTTCGTCGAGTCGCTCCGTTGCGCCCGCCGCCCGAGCCTTCTCGTAGTCGGCGAGCTCCGAATCGGGGATGTCGAAGAGGACCTCTCCATCCGTCGCGTTCAAAAGTCGGATGAGGCAGCGACCAATCGTGCTCTTGCCGGATCCGCTCTCCCCGACGAGGCCGACGACCTGCTCGTTTTGGATTTTCAGACCGACGTCTTCGACCGCCTTAAGAGAGGTCGTCGCTCGGAAAGCCCCTCGGACGGGGAAGAACTTGCTCAGCCCGTACGCCGCGATCATCATGCTATTTGGCCTCGTAGAGCCAGCACGCGACGAGCTGATCGGTGCCTTGGCGGAAATCGACGGGCACGACGGAGTTGCACTTCTCGAAGGCGAACGGACAACGGGGATGGAAGGCGCATCCGCTCGGAGGGTCCCGCATGTCCGGAACCTCCCCTTTGATCCCTTCGACCGACTTCCCCTCGAGCGTCGGAATTGCAGAGATCAGCTGTTGGGTGTACGGATGCAGGGGCTTCTGGAGGATCTCCGCGGTCGGAGCGACCTCGACGATGCGGCCAGCATACATGATTGCGATTCGGTCCGAGACCTCAGCGAGCACGGCGAGATCATGGGAGATCACGATGAAGGACGCGCTCACGGAGGTCCGGATCTGTTTGACGAGCTCGAGAATCTGCGCTTGGACTGTGACGTCCACCGCACTGGTCGGTTCGTCCATGATGACGATTTCTGGGTTGTTCGCGAGTGCGATTGCGATGACGACGCGCTGACGCATTCCTCCAGAGAGTTCGTGAGGGAACATCTTCACGACCCGCTCTGCGTGGTGGATTCCCAGGGAGGTGAGGACCTCACGCGCCTTGCGGATCCCCTCTCTCACGAGGATGCGACGGACGATTCTCGAGAGGACCGGAACACGGGCGAAGAGAGGAGGAATCGACCCGGTCTTCGCCACAGTCTCGATGATGTTCCGCTCCCACGGCTTCATCGGTGGGCCGGCCAGCGAGCGAACCGCCTTCTCCTTTCGCGAAATATGAATGTCCTGACGCCTCCAGATAAAGAGCGCCTGCTCCTCGAGTCCGACGAGGTCGTGATCCGCCGCGAATTTCCGCACGGCCGACTCGTCGCCGCGGGTGGCCCCCAAGAGCGCGAGGAGTTCCCGCATGAGTTGGGGCGTCGCCTTCGTACGCGCAATCACTCGATGCGCGAGCAGCCCTGGGTCGTGGATGTAGATCGTCTCGGCGACTTGGAATCCAACCGACAGGACCGGGTTCAGGCTCGTCATCGGTTCTTGGAACACCATCGAGATTCGCCGTCCGCGAATCCGAGTCATCGCTTTACCGACGCGCCGGAGGACCCGCTCGTGTTGTCTCGGCCTGAAACGGTCGCCAACACGTTCGGCATACTCTCGGGAGAGGTTCACGAGGTCTTTGTTGTCGAAGACCACTTGGCCACTGGCGATCGCTGCGTTCCGCGGAAGGAGGGAAATGACCGCGAGCCCCAGCGTGGTTTTCCCGCAGCCGCTTTCGCCCGCGATGCCCAGAACCTCTCCGCGTCGGAGGGCGAGGTCGACGCCATTCAGGGCCTTGTAGATCCCTCGTCGGGTGTGGAACTGGACGTGAAGATCGCGAATGGCGAGTGCATCCGGCACGCTAGCTCCGTCTCCGCGGATCGATGACGTCGCGGAGGCCGTCGCCCATCAGGTTTACGCCCAATGCGAACAGAGTGATGACGGCTCCGGGCACGATCACGGTCCACCAGTAGCCGAAAGGGGCCAGGTCCAACCCGATATTCGCGATCACCCCGAGCTCGGGGACAAGCGCGTTGCTCGGGAGGAAGCCAATGAAGGCCAATGTCGAGAAGATGAGAATCACCGTCCCGACGTCAAGGGAAATCTGGACGAGGACCGGCGGCACGACATTCGGCAGGATGTGCCGGAACATGATCTTGAGCCGCCCGGACCCCGCGGCGCGCGCGCTCTCGATGAACGTGGCCTCCTTCGTTGTCAGGGTGAGGCTCCGCCCGTACCGCGCGTACAGTGGCCACCAGATGATGATGAGCGCGAGCGCCATGTTGAACAAAGTGCGCCCGATCACAAAGCCGACGGCCAGGGCGAGGATGAGAAACGGCACCGAGAAGAACACGTCGGTGACGCGCATGACGACTTCATCGATCCACCTGCCGAAGTAGCCCGAGACGACCCCAATCAACGTTCCGATCGCCGCACCGACGAGGACGATGAAGAAGGAAATCGCGATGTCGATCCGAATCGCCTTCATCGTAAGTTGGAGGAGGTCGATACAGCCGATCCCGGACAGCCCGGGGTACTGGGTCGTGCCGAACGGATGGCCGAACGACGGCGCTTCGGGCGGCGTTCCGCTGCAGTTTTCTAGATTCGCCTGAAGCTCGGGAGGGATCACGGAGTTCGGATCGCTGACACCCAGGACACCTGGTGCAATCTGCACAAGGAGCGCGTCCCCGACGAAAACGAGGAAAATGACGAGACCTGCGACGGCGGTCTTGTTTGCGAAGAAGACCCGCGCCGAGAGTTTCAGCTCATCGAAACGGGCCGGTCCCTCGGCCACGCCCGCCATCGGCGGACGTCCCGTAACGACGGTCCCCATGGCCCCTCACTCATACCGGATTCGGGGGTCGAGGAAGGCGTAGAGGATGTCCAAGATCAGCGTGGTGACGACGAGGATGAGTCCGAAGACCAGCGTCGAACCCATCACCGCGCCCACGTCTCCGCGGAGGAAGGCGAACGTCGTCCACCAGCCGATGCCTTTGAACGTAAAGATGTACTCGATGACCACGGCGCCGCCGAAGAGCCCTGAGACGAGATAACCGAACGAGGTCACCGTCGGAAGCAGCGCGTTCTTCTTCGCATGGAAGTTGTTGACGGTCCGCTCGGGGACGCCCTTCGCTCGGGCGAGGCGCACGTAATCCTGCTCCAGCACCTCGAGCATCGAAGCCCGGAGGATGCGGATGATGCCGGCCAAGAGCGCGAGGGCGAGCGCCAGCGCGGGGAGGATAACATGGAGGAACGCGTTCCAAGCGATTGGCCAGTCGCCGTGGAGCAAGGCGTCCAATGCGAGGATATGCGTCGGATAGGAAACCGAGTTCGTGTCATCGAACCACGCCCGGGGAATCGACGGAAGAAGCGCGAGGTCGATGTTGAACTGATACGGGAGGATGTGCCAGGAAGCTCCCAGCGTCAGGAAGAGCCCGAAGCCGATGAGAAAGAGGGGCATCGAGTACAGGGTGAAGGTCGCGACTCGGACACCCTGGTCGAGGATCGAGTCTCGCCGCGCCGCCGAATACACCCCGATCGGGACCGAGATGATCCAGGTTAGAACCGAGGCGATCAGTGTCAACATGATCGTGTTCGGCATGAACCAGAGGAAACCCGTCACCACGGGCTGTCGGATCGTCGTCGAGGTCCCCCAATCCCCTTGGAAAATGGCGCCCAGCCAGTAGAAGTACTGGATGTACACGGGATCGTTCAGATGGAACCTCTGCGTCAGCTGGTCGATGAGTGCTTGCCGGGCGGTCCCGGTAAGATGCGGATCGATGTATTGCGCGAGAAACAGGGTCGTTCCGCCGATCCGCTCAAGGGCGAAAACAAGAAACGTCAGGCCGATCAGCGTCGGAAGAAGGAGGATGAGTCTGCGGACAACATAGATCCAGAGTTTCACACGCGTCGCTCCGAAAAAAGAGTCAGGAAGGGTAGAAAAAGGTTACCCCTTAACCCACCAGAAGAAGCACGAGTCGGCTCCCGCCCCGATCGTCGGATTGGTCTGGTAGCCCCAATTGCCTTGGTACGGCGTGATGTAGGGCTTCACGATCCAGAACCCGGTCGCTTGGTACATGTAGACGTACATGTAGAGCTGGACCGCCGTCTGCTCCGCCTGCCCGTACTCCGTCGCGGCGAGAGTCGGGTTCGGCTGGGTGTCCGCCGCCGTAATCTGTGCCGTCAGGTTCGCGAAGGCCTGGGCTTGAGCCGTGTAGAGCGCGGTTTGCGTCGGGTGCGCCGCAGCAAGGCTGTTCAGGTACGTCTGGTCCCATCCGTTCGGTCCGGGGTACGTCCCGCCTTGGAGGTACATCGCGTCCGTGTAGTCGGACGGATACGGATAGTCGGCGATCCATCCGAGGAAGTAGATCGGCATCGGGTTGGCGCCCGGAACGGACAGGCCGATGATCGTATCGAAGTCCAGGAACACCGGCGACATCACGATGTTCGGGTCGATGGCGCGCAGGGCCGCCGCAAAGACGAGCGAGGACGTGAAGTCCGTGGTGTCTCCCGTCGGGATGATGATCGGGAAGTTCACGGCCACGTTGTACATCCCGGATTGGTTCAGCAGGGCTTCCGCCCGCACGAGGTCATAGTTGGGACAGCCGACCAGGCTACTCGGTGGGACGTAGTACGGCAAGCCCTTCACGATGACGCCACAGTACGGGCTGCCGAAGTTGAACCCGTAGACCGCGTTCCCCAGGATCCGATTCACGTAATTGCTGTAGTTGAACGCGTATGCGAACGCCGCGCGGATGAGCGGGTTGGCGAAGTAATCGGACGGGATGCTGTACCCGGGACCGATGGCGGTCGGGATGAGCGACGTCGTGATGTTCACGTTGAACACGTCGAAGAACTCCGTGATCGACGGGAAGGGACCGTAGATCGTCGTCTGACCGGCCGGCACGAGGGTCCGGTTCAGCTGTTGGTAGTACGGAGGCGGCAAGAGCGTGACAATGTCCCCTTGCCCGCTTACGTACAGTTGATAAGCGACCGCCGGGGACGAGACCCATTCCAGGATAATCGTGTTGTTTTGTGCCGGGATGTTCGGAATGCCGGGGAAGTACGGGTTCGGCGTCAAGACGACGGCGGTGCTCGGCACGTACGTGTTGATTTCGAACGGTCCCGATGCCACCGGATGCAGCTGGACCTGGACGTTGTAGTTTCCTTCCTGGGATTGGAGCTGATACGCCAGGAAGCCGTCCGGGGTGAACGTGATGTCGGCGCCCACCGTCTTCAGCCAAGCGGCGTCCAAGACGCCCATCCCCAGCGGATCCGAGATCGCCGTGAAGAACAGAGAGGGCGGTGTCGGATTCACCAGGTGGAACGTCACCGTGTTCGCGTTGTTGTCGTACGTGACCCCCGCGTTGATCGCGGCAAAGGCCGCCGCTTTGTTCGTGTCGTTTACGATGGGAACGAACGGCGAGAAGAAGGGCGGTGCGTTCCGAGGAACCAGGTACTGGGAGATGATCCAGTCCGCGGTCCCGGGGGCGCCTCCCTGGAACAGCATCGAGCGAATCGTTGAATACCACACGTCGTAGGCGGTGATCGGGTCTCCGTTCGAGAAGGCGACATTCGGTCGAAGGTGGAATGCATAGGTCGTGAAGTTGCCCGTGATCTCGCCGTTGGCGACGGTCGGAAGCTCGGAGGCGAGGTACGGGAACCATTCGGTCGTGCTGCTTCCGTTGTAGAAGAGCAGGGTGGCCTGGGTGTTCACGACGACCTCGAAACCGGTCGTCTCGTAGTCGATTTGTGGATCGAACGAGAACGGCCCGCCCGGCGAGTTGACGATCTCCGTGATGACGCCGGGAGCCGGCACGACGTTGTTGAGTTTCGCAATGCCGAAGCTGCCCGCGGCAATGGACGCTCCGAGCGTCACACTGTACGAATTGATCGTATCCGTGTTCGTGATCGTGATGTTCGACGTTCCGTTGTAGATTTGCGTGGTCAGCGTCTCGACGGTGGCCAGGGTAAGCGTGGCTGAGTACAGGCCTGCGGACGTGTACGTGACGGGAATCGGATTCGTCGCCGGATAGGACGTGGCGGGGTCCGCGGGGACGGTCAGGGTTTGCCCGTTACCAAAGTCCCAGTCGTAGTGATCGACCGCGACCGTCACCGTTTCCGTGTCGGTGAGGTTCGTCGTGTTGTCGTGGTGCGTCGTTTGTTTGGCGAGGAGCTGGGAAATCTCGGTGTAGTTGCCGTAGATGGAGATCGCCGAATTCACCGCCGTGACGGGTGCGGACGGATTCACCGTCGTGTTGAAGTAGATCGCAGGAACGGAGACGAACTGAGCCAGCTGGAATGGGATGTCCGGGACAATCGTGACCTTGAACAGCTTGCTCGCAAAGTCATTCGCGACGGTTCCGTTCGACGGATAGAACTGCTGGACCCAAACGAGGTAATTTCCGGGAGTACTGTACGAGTAGTTGAATGTCGAAGCACTGGTCTCAAGAATCTGGCCGTCGCCGAAATAGACTCGCGCCTTGGCGGCCGATTTGAGATTCGAAACAGCGAAGCGTAGCGGCTGCCCCTGAACGCCTGTGGGCTGGAGCGACTGCACGGAGAACGTCCCGCCGCCTCCCGGTGGCGTGGGAGTCGGCGTGGAGACCAGTTTGTAGCTCACGTACGCGAGCGCGCCCGCGAGCACGACGATGATCACGACGAGAACAACAACGAGCGCCCGCGACCCCCCGCGCTTCTTTGGTTCGACGAGCGGCTGCGCCTCCGGCGCGGAAGTCCCGGATGATTCCATCCTTCCCCTCCTAACCTGTCCGAGGGCATGCGAGCGCATGTATTAGCGTGTTTTGGCGCACAACTCGAAACGTGGTTTGGGCGCACGGGGCGCCCTCGCTGGGAAGAAAATGTACGTTTGTGTTCGGACTGAGTACGGCACGACGTCCCGCCAGTTATCAACGATCGACGTCGGCAAGAGTCCTTATCGAGCATGGACCATCGCTCGATGCAATGCCCACCGCAGACATGACGCCCCGCGGACGCGACGTTCCAGGCGGTTCCGCAGCGTATCGCGTCCGAAGGAGCGTCGAGCGACACGCGGTGACAGGCTGGTATGAGTGGACGCTCCGCGAATTCCTCCGATATCTATTCGGAATCGGGATTCTTGGATTGATTGTGTTTGTCCCCCTCCAAATGGAGTTTTCTTGGTTGCCGACAGACGCGCCGGCGGTTTTCGCACCTTCGATCGTCACCCTCTTCGCGGTGCTCGCAATGATTGGCATCGCGGTCATTGCGATTCTGGCGTATCGAGCGATGTGGGGCGACGGCAGATGGGTAGACCAGAACGTCGCGCGCCACCGTGCTGACAGCCGGCAGAGCGAGGGACCCCCCTCGGTCCCACCCCTATGACCTTTCAGAACGCTACACGGGCGAGCGTCTTCGTCGCCTTCACGCCTTCGATCGACCGGATCTTCGAGACGACCAGTTTCCCGATCGCGTCGTACGAATCGGCTTCGACCTTCGCAATCAGATCGTATTCCCCGAACAGCGGGTACAGTTCGACGATGTCCTTAATCTTCAGGAGCTTCTGGTAAACCTCCTTTTCCCGCGTCGGTTCGATGTCGATCAAGACGAATCCGATGGCCGTGAAGGTCCCTCTTGATTTCTGCGTACATCCGTGTCGTAGATAAGGGTATCGAGCATGGATTCGATGGAGAGGACAACGCTTGGACGAAGTGCTCTCAAGTCGGATTTTGGGGACTCAGATTACAAATACCGGCGCGGACGATTTTTCATCGGTGCAGCGCAAACGCGGTGCGCCCGGAAATCCCGCGCCCACCTTCCCAGTCGAGACGCTGCGACACTGGTACGTGACGCCGTTCGGCGGCATGTCTGTCGAACTCGAGCCGTTCCAGGTCGGCATCAACCGCGAAGCCCTCGAGACGAACACCTCGCTCGATCCGTCGACCGATCGCGTCCGCGTCACCGTGCTCGGTCGTGTGCGACGGCCCCTCCTCCTCGATCGATTCTTCGAGGTCGTCCCCCTCGACGAACGCCATCCGGAAGCGCTGCGGCGGTCTCCGATGGGCGAGGCCGTCTTTCCCGAAGGCGACGACGTGTTCCGCCCGCGGGAGTCGCCCCACGCCGGCGATGACGTCGTGATTAGCAGCGTCGCAAGCCAGCGCCTTGGGCTGCTCGATTCCGATGCGTTCGCGGAGATCTTGCAGGAGCTCTTCCGCACCCATCGGGATCCCGAACAAGAGAACAGCTGAACCGGTCCTCGCGGCGTTAATCCGTAATCCGAGTCGAAATGGTTTTTATCGGACGCCGCCGTAGGTCCATTGATGCGGATCGGGGTCATCGGCGTCCAAGGCGACGTCAGCGAACATGTCGACGCCGTCGCCCGAGCGATGAAGGACTATGGCAAGGAAGGCGAGGCGATCGCTGTCCGCCGACCCGAGGACCTCGCGCGGGTCGACGGCCTCACGATTCCCGGCGGGGAGAGCACGACTATTTCGAAGCTGCTCGTGAAGCTCGGGCTCTTCGATGAGATCGTTCGCCGCGCGAGTGAAGAGGGAATGCCGATCATGGGCACGTGCGCGGGGTGCATCCTGCTTTCGAAAGACGCGGGGACTCAGGCGGAGAAGACGAAGACACGGCTCCTTGGGCTCATGGACATGGCCGTGGACCGCAACGCGTTCGGCCGCCAGCGCGAGTCGTTCGAGGCCGATCTCGAGATCGCGGGCCTCGACTCCCCGTTCCACTGCGTCTTCATTCGCGCACCGGCAATCCTTAGCACGTGGGGCGAATGCAGTCCGATCTCGCGGTACAAGGACCGAATCGTCCTAGCCCGGCAGGGACATCTGATCGCGTCCGCTTTCCACCCCGAGTTGAGCGGGGACCTGCGGATCCACCGGTGGTTCCTGGATCTCGTCTAGAACAGCACGATGACGAGTGCGCCAAGGGCGATCGCGCCGCTGAGCGTGACGTACAGCGCCGGACGGAGGACCGCCATCGTCGAATTGATCGACGTTGTCAAGCGGGACGCGGACTGCGGCCCGAAGATCCGGAAGTTTGCAATCTCCGTCGCGAACGCCGCCGCCTCCGCGTCTTGCAGGTTCGCGATTGCTTCCCGGACCGCGGCCTCCGCTTGTGCGAGAATCGTCTGTTGATCCAGGGCCGCGCCGACCGCGTTGAATCCGTCCATCGACAGATTGACGGAGTGGTTGTCGCTTGTCATCGCCTCGGACTCCTGGACGAGTCCCGCGAGGCGTAGTCGGATCTCGTCTCGAATCCCGGGAACCATGTTGTTCCCATCGAACAGGACGTAGGCGGTCCGCACACCGCCCGTCTCGACCACGAGGGCCTCGATGCCGCGCGCGCCGATGCCCTGGTCCGGCGTCGCAAAGCCGCGGCGGGCGGCGTAGCCCACCCGGGCTCGGTCCTTGGGCGCCTTCAGGGCCGCTTGCGTGGCGGCCTTCGCCGCCTGGATGATCTCGTGACTGCGCTCGCTTCCGAATAGCGTGAGGCCGACCCCTTGTTCGTGGCAGTTGTGCGCGTCGACGAAGATCGCGTCACGCGCTCCCACAAGTCGAGCCTCCTGGACGGCGGCGTGGCCCGTCGCGCTGTCGATGTCGTCCGTCGGGTTCGGCGCGAACGAGGCGACGATCAGGACGACATCCCCGAAGGCCTGCGCGAGCGCGCTCGCCCGCGCGTACGTGACCCGGCACGCGGTCCCGACTTTCGGGCCGAAGGGCGCGGCGCCGACCATCTCGCGGACCGCCTCGGAGACCTTTTTCACCTCCGCCGTCGTCGCGGGGTTCTCATCGTGGGTCGTCGGGCCGTGGGCCACCAACACGTTCGGCGTCAGGTCCGTCAGGCCCCGCGCGATTTTCGAAGGGAGATCGCTCCCGCTGACGAATCCCATCGGGCCCGGGTGCACGCCCGGTGCGATGAAGATCGCCTTGATTCCCTTGGCCGTTCGGAAGGCGACCCCGCCCACGCGGACGCGAGCCCGGACGCTGATCGAATCGAAGAACGTCTCGAGCTCCGCGATGCCCGCCTCCTCCTGTTCGCCGTATTGGTCCAGCGTCGATCGGAGGAGCTTCAGGCCGTCCGCGCCGAAGGAGCGGAGGAGAGGGCGCTTCGCGATCTCCGTGTACGCGACCGCGCTCAGGAAGAACAAGGCGTACACCGCGAGCGCCATGACGAGATCCAATACGCCCATGTGGGCGAACACCGCGAGTCCGATCAGGCCGAGGACGGGGTGGAGGGACGCGGCAGGGAGGGTCCGAACGTACCGCGAGTTCGACGTGGCGGTCAAGATCACCGCACGGATCCAGAGGACCGCTCCGTACCCGAGGACCATTGCGCGATCGATCCGGAACGCGTACGTCGTCGTGCCGAGGACCGAGTACAAGGTGAGGGCCGCGACGACGGCCAGTTCAATCGCGCCCACCATGATCAGGCTGACGAAGACGAGGAGGAACGACCGCCGGAAATTCATCCGACCGCCCAAGCGTTCCGCGAGTGGGACCGTCGCGTAGGCTGCGATGTATGCCGGGACGGCGATCGCCACCCCGCCCCACACGACCCGCCATCCATCGAGCGCCGGATAGATTAGCAGAAACGACTCCATCAGGGAGAAGATGAGGATCGGCAACACCATGCGTTTCGCCGGCGGGGAGACGAACAGCCGACGGGCCATCCGCGTCGTCTCCGCGTGGCTTTCCGCGACCGTTTTCGGACGAAGGACGTGCATCAGGCCGCCTTCACCGCTTCGATGATCCGGCGCAAGGCATCGCCCTCGCGGGCCACCTCGACGATCGTCCCCGTGACCACGACGTCGGCCCCGGCCGCAGCGACGGCCTTCGCGTCTTCCGGGGTGCGGATGCCTCCGCCCACGACGACCGGGATGTCAATCGCTTCACGCACGGCGCGGATCACCTTGGCGGGCACGGGCTCGGGGGCGCCGCTCCCAGCCTCGAGATAGACGAGCTTCATCCCGAGCATTTGCGCCGCGAGCGCGTACTGGACCGCGACGGTCGGATTCTTGCGGGAGATCAGCTCCGCATCGCCGATCTCCCCCGCGCGCATCCCCGGTTCGACGACGAGGTACGCCATCGGGATTGTCTCGAGGCCCCATGCCTTGACGATCGGCGCGGCGAGGCGCTGCTCGCCGACGATCAGGCGCGGGTCCCGGCTGTTCAGGAGGCTCATGAAGTACAACGCGTCTGCGTGGGGCGATAGGTTCGCGGCGCTCGCGGGGAACAAGATGACCGGGACCCGGATCGCCTCTTTGATCGCCAGCACAGTCCCGTCGACCTTGTCCTGCGTCACCCCGGTCGAGCCGCCCACCATGATCGCGTCGGTGCCCGCCCGGCCCGCGTCCGCGGCGAGGCCCGCCGCCTCCTTCGCGGTCTGTTTGTCCGGATCGAGGAGCGTCATGTGGAGCCGGCCCGCGCGGCGACGTTCCAGGATCGACTCGTACACGTTCACAGGAACGCACCGGCGAGGAACGCCGCGAGGGCCACGATCATCGCATACTTCGTGACGCGCTGGGAGCGCGCCGGATTTGCCGCCGAGTGGAGGGCGGCGTAGATAAACATTCCGTC
>WNGH01001313.1_pt1 | contig 23123 bp, 20 predicted proteins | sample 5400631 | NCBI WGS metagenome assembly WNGH01 (sample SAMN13153373, study PRJNA577476) | soil metagenome | isolation source: 115 cm soil or saprolite under Garry oak tree replicate 1 | place: USA:California | collected 2016-06-15
CATCCCTGGATGACGAGGTGACCGTGGTGCCGGGCGTTGCCAGGTATCACCGGAGGGGTTGCATCCTGATCCGCTTCCTGAGCGACGGTGACCTGGAGACCATGACCCGCCGGGCAGCGGAGGCCGCCGGCTCTGTGCCGTGCAAGGCCTGCCAGCCGGACAAGCCGGACCCCTCGGCCTGACGCGTGTCCGGCTGACACGTCCCGGGGCCGGGATGCTGCCGCCCGCCGAGGTCCGGCCCGGCGGAGTCACATGTGGCCGAGGACCCAGGCGATGGCCGCGCCGCGGTTGTTCTCCTCGACGTTGGCATGATCCTCGTCCGCCGGGAAGCGGGCGGTGGCGTCCGGGAGGTGCTCGGCGAGCCAGCGGGAGTGGGCGGCCGGGGGCGAGGTGTCCCGCAGTCCGTGCCACAGCGCCACCGGCGCCCGGACGGCGGCGAGGTCGAAGCCCCACGGCAGGAACGATGCGCTCCAGTCCTGCCACCAGCCCTCGTCGCCGCCCGCGTACCCGTCCCGGTTCACCAGGGCCAGGTAATCGGCCCACTCCTGGCTATGCGCGGCATCCTGGCCGGCGAGCTCACCCCATCGGTCCATCCACCAGGCGGGTGAGGATGCCAGCGGCGCGAACTCCGCCGACTGGGCACGGAAATCGGCCCGGGCCCGGTCCGGTTCGGCGAAGAAGACCCTGATCTCTTCGCGGAAACCGTCTCCCATGCCCGCCGCGAAGTCCAGGCCGGGCTGGCCGTAGGGGCCGAGCGAGGCGAACAGGCACACCGAGGCGACCACCTCTGGCAACAGTGCGGCCGTGGCCAGGGCGTACGGGCCCCCGGCCGACGTCCCCCACACCGCCGCCCGGCCGACGCCCAGGCTCGCGAAGATCGCCCGGACGTCCTCGGCGCAGTCGGCGACCACCCGGCCCGGCCGCGGATCCGATCCGCCCTGGCCCGGCCGGTCGTATCCGATCAGCCGCAAGCCGCTCGCCCGGGCGTCGCGCACCGCGCCGGGGAACAGGTGCCGGGTCCCGCCGTGATGCACCAGGACGGGGAAGCCGGATTCCGGCCCCGCGTCATCGACCGCGATCCGCCGGCCACCGGAGGCGACCAGCCGGGGTGCCGTGTCCACGGCGGAACCTTAGCCAGCGTGGCGACGTCGGCCAAGCGGATTACCGGCCCGCCGTCAGCCGCGGCCCCGCGGGCCGGCGCATCCGGCCCGCGGCGCCAGTGGTCCCGGCCAGCGGGCCAGGAGGTTCGGTCCTCAGGACCGGCGAAGCCAGAAGGCCAGGCCCAGGCCCGCGTCGTCGTGCTCGGTGCCCGCGTCGGCGTCCGGGGTACTCGCGTCCGCGGCACGGGGGCCGAACTCGGTGGCCAGGACCTCGCCCGCGATCAGCGCCCCGTGCTCGGTCAGCGCCGCCGCGAGTTCCGGGCCCGCCGCCGCCCAGCGCAGCGTGATCCGGTCGCTGACGTCCAGGCCGGCCGCCTTGCGGGCATCCTGGACCAGCCGGATCACCTCCCTGGCCAGCCCCTCGCGGCGCAGTTCCGGCGTGATGTCGAGGTCCAGGGCGACCGTCTCGCCGGCCTCGGCGGCCACCGACCAGCCCTCCCGGGGCGTCTGGGTCACGATCACGTCATCCGGGCCGATCGCCACCGGCTCACCATCCACCACGACGGACACCTCGCCGGCCGCCCGCAGTTGCGCGGCCAGCGTGCCGGGGTCCGCCGCGGTGATGGCCGCCGCGACTGCCTGGGTGCGGCGGCCGAAGCGGCGGCCGAGCGCGCGGAAGTTCGGCTTCACGACGTGGTCGACCAGGTCGCCGGCGACCGTGCCGAGCGCGTCGAGCACCCGGACGTTCAGCTCACCTGCCACCTGGCCGCGCAGTTCGGCGGGCAGCTCCGCGAAGCCGGCCGCGCCCGCCAGCGCGCGGGGGAGCGGCTGGCGGATGCCCAGCGACGCCGCGGCACGGGCCGACCTGCCCAGCTCCACCAGCCGCCGGACCAGGCCCATCTGCTCGGACAGCCGCTGGTCCACCAGGCCGGGATCCGCGACCGGCCAGGTGGTGAGGTGCACCGAGTCCGGGTCCTCGTGCCCGCGCAGTATCCCCCAGACGTAGTCGGTGAGGAACGGCACGATCGGCGCCATCAGCCTGGTCAGGGTCTCCAGGCACCGGTACAGGGTGGCGAAGGCCGCGGCCCCGTCCGGCGTGCCCGGCCCCTCCCAGAACCGGCGCCGGGACCGGCGCACGTACCAGTTGGACAGGTCGTCCACGAACGTGGCGAGCCGGCGCCCGGCGGCGGCCGTGTCGAACTCCTCGAGCGCGGCCGTGACCTCGGACGTCACGATGTTCAGCTCGCTCAGCACCCACCGGTCCAGCACCGGCCTGGCGGCGGGCGGCGGGGCACTGGCCAGCATCGCCGGATGCCACGCCGTCCCCTGCGCGGCCCCCGCGTTCGCGTACAGGGCCAGGAAGGAGACCGTGTTCCAGTAGGTCAGCAGCACCTTGCGGACGATCTCGTCGAGCGTCGCCGACCCGATCCGCCGGGTCGACCACGGCGAGCCGGACGCGGCGAAGAACCACCGGACCGCGTCGGCGCCGTGCGCCTCCATCAGCGAGATCGGCTCGAGCACGTTGCCGAGGTGCTTACTCATCTTGCGCCCGCGCTCGTCCACCACCAGGCCGAGGCACACCACGTTCTCGTAGGACGACCGGTCGAAGACGAGCGTGCCGACCGCCATGAGCGAGTAGAACCAGCCGCGGGTCTGGTCGATCGCCTCACAGATGAACTGCGCCGGGTACGCGCGGCGGAAGTCCTCCTCGTTGCGCCACGGGGCGCCGAGCCGGGCGAACGGCATCGAGCCAGAGTCGTACCAGGCGTCGATGACTTCCGGCACCCGCCGCGCGGGCCCGCCGCAGTCCGGGCAGGCGATCACTACGGCGTCCACGTACGGCCGGTGCGGGTCCAGTTCCGACAGGTCGCGCCCGGCCAGTTCGCTCAGCTCGGCCAGCGACCCGACACAGGTCAGATGGTGCTCGCCGCACTCCCACAACGGCAGCGGCGTGCCCCAGTACCTGGTGCGGGACAGGGCCCAGTCGACGTTGTTGCGCAGCCACTCACCGTACCGGCCCTCCTTGATCGTGGGCGGCTGCCAGTTGGTCCGCTCGTTCTCGGCCAGCAGCCGGTCCTTGATCTGCGTGGTCCGGATGAACCAGGACGGCAGCGCGTAGTAGAGCAGCGGCGTGTGGCACCGCCAGCAGTGCGGGTAGCTGTGCTGGTACGGCTCGCTGCGGAACAGCAGCCCGCGCTCGGTGAGGTCCCGGACCAGGGGCTCGTCGGCGTCCTTGAAGAACAGCCCGCCGACCAGCGGCACCTGCTCCTCGAACCGCCCGTCCGGGCGGACCGGGTTGACCACGGGCAGGCCGTGCACCCGGCTCGCCTCCATGTCGTCCGCGCCGAACGCGGGCGCCATGTGCACCAGGCCGGTCCCGTCTTCCGTGGTCACGAACGTCCCGGGCACCACCCGGTGCGCGCCGGGGATGTCCACCAGGGTGAACGGCGGCTGGTAGGCCGCCCCGACCAGGTCGGACCCGCGCAGCCTGGCCGCGGTGTGCCAGCCCTCGCCGAGCACGCGCGGCATGAGCTGCTCGGCCACCACCACGGCCTCCTGGCCGCCGGACCGGCGGGCCACCACGTAACCCTCGTCCGGGTGCACGGCCACGGCTGTGTTGGACACCAGCGTCCACGGGGTGGTGGTCCAGACCAGCAGGTCCGCACCGGCCAGCAGCGGCGTGGCGCCGGGCGGCACGGTCAGCAGCGGGAACCGCACCGTCACCCCGGGATCGGTCACCGCGCGGTAGACGTCCGGCTGGCCCATCTCGTGGTCCGACAGGGCCGTCTCGCAGCGCGGGCAGTACGGGCTGATCCGGTAGTCCTTGACCAGCAGGCCCTTGCGGAAGATCTCCTTCAGCGACCACCAGACGGACTCGACGTAGTGGGCGTCCATCGTCCGGTACGCGCTGGACAGGTCGATCCAGTAGCCGAGCCGGTTGGTCAGTTCCTCGAAGGCGTCCACATGCAGCAGCACCGACTCCCGGCAGCGCTGGTTGAACGCGGCGATCCCGTACGCCTCGATGTCCTTCTTCCCGGACAGCCCGAGTTCCTTCTCGACCGCGACCTCCACCGGCAGCCCATGGCAGTCCCAGCCGGCCTGGCGGGGCACGTGAAACCCCTGCATGGTCTTGAACCGGGGGAAGACGTCCTTGAAGACCCGGGCCTCGATGTGATGCACGCCGGGCATGCCGTTGGCGGTCGGCGGCCCCTCGTAGAAGGTCCAGATCGGGCCCGCGGCCGTCCGGTCCAGGGAGCGGTCGAACAGCTTGCCGTCCTGCCAGCGCTGGAGGACCTCATGTTCCACCGCGGGCAGGTCGACCGCCGCGGGCACGGCCGGGAAATAGGCAGCGCCTGGGGCGCCTGAGGGAGACATCTGACTCCTCCAACGGTCGTGGCACGGCCGGGATGGCTGGCTTGTGCTCGGATCGCTGGAGGGACGGGACGTGGCCGGCGGCTGTCCCGCGGTACCACCCTCCTTGACCGCGATCCGCCCTCGGGGCAGGTCGCGGCCCGCTCAATTCGCCCACGGCCGGTTCTACTGAGCCGCTCCCGCCGGGCCTGGCCGGCAGGAGAACCGTTCTTCCGGCGGCTCCGGGGTGATCTGGTCCGCTGGGCGCGCCCCCGGGCTCACACCATCCCCGGGTCGCTCCTGGCCGTACCGGCGGCAGCTGTCCCCATCAATGCCTTCGCAGACTGACACGATATCCGATGCGCCGCGCCGGGGGCACTGGGCGGGGTGGTGGGGTCGGAGTTACGGAGTGCGGGGTGGCGGGGCCGGAAGTACACAGCGTTTGCGGAGCCCCGCGGTGGCGAAATATCCTCCGGAGACTGCCCGAATGCAAGATCGATTCACCGGGGCCGGGCACCCGTTTCGGCAAGGGAGGCAGACCATGGCCGCAGCCGCAGCCGCAGCCGCCGGCGCCAGCGCCGCCGCCCTTCCGGTGCGCCCCGGGGAAAAGCCCTGGACCGAGGCGGAACTGAAGAAGGTGCGCCAGCAGCTTCAAGAGGACATCGCCGGGCTCATCGCCGACATCGGCGAGGCCGAGTCGGCGATCGCCGAGCGGCTCGGCGATGCGGTCGGGGACGCGGGCGACGACCCCGCCGACGCCGGCGCCAAGACGTTCCAGCGCGAGCACGAACTCGCGCTGACGCAGAACGCCCGGGACCTGCTGGCACTGAGCGAGCGTGCGCTCGCCCGCATGGATGACGGTACCTTTGGCGTGTGTGAATCGTGCGGCCAGCCGATTGGGAAAGCGCGCCTGCAGGCGTTTCCACGTGCCACCTTGTGCGTGACCTGCAAGCAGCGCGAGGAAAGGCGCTAAAAGTGCAGGAACCAGGCCCGCAGGAGCCGCGCCGTCCGCGCCGTGTGGGCCTGCTGTTCGGCGTCGCCGCGGCCGTTTTCGTGGTGGACGTGATCACGAAGATCGTCGTGGTGGCCAACCTCACCCCGGACCAGCAGGTCAAGGTGATCGGCACGCTGCTCACCCTGGACCTGGTGCGCAACAGCGGGGCCGCGTTCAGCTTCGGCCCGGGGATGACGATCGGGTTCACCCTGATCGCCGTGGGGGTCATCTTCTTCATCGTGCGCACCTCGCGGCGGCTGGTCAGCATGGCCTGGGCGGTGACGCTCGGCCTGCTGCTGGGCGGCGCGGCCGGGAACCTCACCGACCGCCTGCTGCGCTCGCCAGGGGTGTTCCGCGGCGAGGTGGTGGACTGGATACAACTGCCGCACTGGCCGGTCTTCAACGTGGCCGACTCGTGCATCGTGTGCGGCGGGTTCCTCGCCGTGGTGCTGGCCGCCCGCGGGATCCGGCTGGACGGCAGCAGGGAGGCCCGGGTCACCAGCGGTGAGGACACCGCCCGCGGACCGGCCGGCGGAGCCCAGGCGGGGGACAGCCAGACGTGACGGCCGGTGGCCCGCGCCGGGTGGCCGTCCCCGAGGGGCTGGACGGTGAGCGGCTCGACGCCGCGCTGGCGCGCATGTTCGGCCTGTCCCGTGCCACCGCGGCGGACCTGGTGACGAGCGGCAACGTCCTGGTGGCCGGCCGCCCGGCGGCCAAGTCGGAGCGGGTGCCGGCCGGCGAGTGGCTGGAGGTGACCCTGCCCCCGCCCGCCTCGCCCCCCTTCACTGCCGCCCGGGCCCCGGAACCGGTGCCGGGCCTGGCCATCGTCGCCGAGGACGACGACATCGTCGTGGTGGACAAGCCGGCCGGGGTCGCCGCGCACCCCACGCCCGGCTGGTCCGGGCCCACCGTGCTTGACGGCCTGCGGGCCACCGGGCACACCATCGCCAGCTCCGGGGCCGCGGAGCGGCAGGGTATCGTCCACCGCCTGGACGCCGGCACGTCCGGGCTGATGGTGGTGGCCAAGAGCGAGCCCGCCTACTCCGCGCTGAAGCGCGCGTTCCGCGAGCACGAGGTGGACAAGCGCTACCACGCCCTGGTCCAAGGCCATCCCGACCCGCTGCGCGGCACCGTGGACGCGCCCATCGGCCGGCACCCCGCCGGGGACGGGCGTTTCGCGGTGATCACCGGAGGCCGGCCCAGCGTGACCCACTACGACACCCTCGAGGCGTTCCGGGCCGCCAGCCTGGTCGAGGTCAAGCTGGAGACCGGGCGGACCCACCAGATCCGGGTGCACATGGCGGCGCTGCGCCATCCGTGCGCCGGGGACCGGCTGTACGGCGCCGACCCGGTGCTCGCCGAGCGGCTGGGCCTCACCCGGCAATGGCTGCACGCGGTGCAACTGGGCTTCGCCCACCCGGCCGACGGCAGGCGGGCCGAGTTCCACAGTGCCTATCCGCCAGACCTGGCGCACGCGCTCGAGGTGCTCCGCTCGGACAATTGACGCGAGCCCGGCATCCCCACGGAGTGGGAACCACGGACTGTCCGCGAACTCGGTTAGAGTCGTCCTGCCGGACCGGTGTGGCCCTCGGCGGGAGCACTGGCCACTTCCCCCCGGCCCTGGTTCACTGCGCCCGCGAGGGCGTATAGGCGCATGCCCGAAGGAGGCGGTTCACTCGTGACGGCGGCGGGAACCAGGAGAGACGGCTTCGTGCATCTCCATGTGCACACCGAGTACTCCATGCTGGACGGCGCCGCCCGGCTCAAGGACATGTTCGCCGCCTGCCAGCGCGCGGAGATGCCGGCCATCGCCATCACCGACCACGGCAACGTGTACGGCGCCTACGACTTCTGGTCCAAGGCGAGCGCCGCCGGCATCAAGCCGGTCATCGGGGTCGAGGCCTACGTGGCGCCCGAGCACCGGCGGTTCCGGCAGCCGGTGCGATGGGGGACCCCGGCGCAGAAGGACGACGATGTGTCCGGCGCCGGGGCGTACACCCACATGACGCTGCTCGCCGAGACCACCGAGGGCATGCACAACCTGTTCCGGCTGTCCTCGCTGGCCTCGCTCGAAGGCCATTTCCGCAAGCCCCGGATGGACCGCGAGCTGCTGGCGGCGCACGCCAAGGGCCTCATCGCCACCACCGGCTGCCCCTCCGGCGAGGTGCAGACCAGGCTCCGGCTCGGCCAGTACAACGAGGCGGTCGCGGCGGCCGCCGCCTACCGGGACATCTTCGGCCCGGACAACTTCTTCGTCGAGATCATGGACCACGGCCTGGGCATCGAGCAGCGGGTACGGGACGGCCTGGCCCGCGTCGCCCGGGACCTGTCCCTGCCATTCGTGGTCACCAACGACTCGCACTACACCACGCCGGGCGACGCCACCGCGCACGAGGTGCTGCTCGCCGTGCAGACCGGCACCACCCTCGCCGACCCGTCCAGATTCCGGTTCGAGGGCACCGGCTACTACCTCAAGAGCCCGCAGGAGATGCGGGCGGTCAGCTCCGACGAGGGGTGGCAGGCGGGCTGTGACGCCACGCTGTTGATCGCCGAGCGCGCCGACGTCAAGTTCGCCAAGTCCAACCTGATGCCCAACTTCCCCGTGCCGGAGGGGGAGACCGAGGAAAGCTGGTTCCGCCAGGAGGTCTGGCGGGGGATGGACTGGCGCTACCCGGACGGCTTCGACGACCGCCGCCGCGAGCAGGCCAGCTTCGAGATGGACGTCATGGTGTCCATGGGGTTCTGCTCGTACTTCCTGGTGGTCGCCGACTTCATCATGTGGGCCAAGCGGAACGGGATCCGGGTTGGCCCTGGCCGCGGTTCGGCAGCGGGCAGCCTGGTGTCCTACGCGCTGGGCATCACCGACCTCGACCCGCTCAACCACGGGCTGGTGTTCGAGCGGTTCCTCAACCCCGAGCGCGTGTCCATGCCCGACATCGACATCGACTTCGACGAGCGCCGGCGGGGCGATGTCATCCGCTACGTGACCGAGAAGTACGGCGATGACCGGGTCGCCCAGATCATCACCTACGGCACCATCAAGGCCAAGGCCGCGGTGAAGGACTCCACCCGGGTGCTCGGGTTCCCCTACGCGCTCGGGGACCGGATCACCAAGGCCTTCCCGCCCGCGGTCATGGGCAAGGACATCCCGCTGGCCGGCATCTTCGACGCCGACCACCCCCGCCACGGCGAGGCCGGCGAGATCCGCGGGCTGTACGAGGCCGAGCAGGAGGTCCGCCAGGTCATCGACACCGCGCGCGGGCTGGAGGGGCTGATCCGCCAGGCCGGCGTGCACGCGGCCGGCGTGATCATGAGCAGCGAGCCGATCATCGACCACATCCCGGTCTGGAAGCGGGAAGCCGACGGCGCGGTCATCACCCAGTTCGACTACCCCGCGTGCGAAGACCTGGGCCTGCTCAAGATGGACTTCCTGGGCCTGCGGAACCTCACCGTCCTGGACGACGCGGTGGCGGGGATCAAGGCCAACCGGGGCACCGAGGTCAGCCTGGAAACCCTGCCGCTGGGCGACCAGCCCACCTACGAACTGCTGGCCCGCGGGGACACCCTGGGGATCTTCCAGTTCGACGGCGGGCCGATGCGGGCACTGCTGCGCAGCATGCGGCCGGACAACTTCGAGGACATCTCCGCGGTCGGCGCGCTCTACCGGCCCGGCCCGATGGGCGCGAACGCGCACAACGACTACGCCGACCGCAAGAACGGCCGCAAGCCGGTAGTGCCGCTACATCCCGAGCTGGCCGAGCCGCTCGCCGACATCCTGGGCGACACCTACGGGCTGATCGTCTACCAGGAGCAGGTGATGGCGATCGCCCAGCGGCTGGCCGGCTACTCGCCCGGCAAGGCCGACCTGCTCCGGCGGGCCATGGGCAAGAAGAAGAAGGAGATCCTGGACAAGGAGTTCGAGCCGTTCGCCGCCGGGATGCGGGAGAACGGGTACTCGGACTCGGCGATCAAGACGCTGTGGGACATCCTGGTCCCGTTCTCCGACTACGCCTTCAACAAGGCCCACAGCGCCGCCTACGGGCTGGTCTCGTACTGGACCGCCTACCTCAAGGCCAACTACCCGGCCGAGTACATGGCGGCGCTGCTTACCTCGGTCGCCGGGGACAAGGACAAGAGCGCGCTGTACCTGAACGAGTGCCGCCGGATGGGGATCACCGTGCTGCCGCCGGACGTGAACGCCTCGGCCGCCACGTTCACCCCGGTGGGCGGCGACATCCGGTTCGGCCTGGCCGCGGTGCGCAACGTCGGCACCGCGGTGGTGGACGCCATCGTCGCGTCACGCGCCACCGAGGGCGCGTTCACCAGCTTCTCCGACTTCCTGAACAAGGTGCCGGTCAACGTCTGCAACAAGCGGGTCATCGAGTCCCTGGTCAAGGCCGGTGCCTTCGACTCGCTGGGGCACCCGCGCAAGGGGCTGGTGCTGATCCACGAGCAGGCGATCGACACGGTGATCGACGTCAAGCGCAACGAGGCCATCGGCCAGGACTCGCTCTTCGGGCCGGACACCGAGGCCGAGGCGACGTTCGAGGTCCCGGTGCCCGACGGCGAATGGGACAAGGCCACCCTGCTCGGCTTCGAGCGGGAGATGCTCGGCCTGTACGTCTCGGACCATCCGCTGCTCGGTGTCGAGCACCTGCTCGCCAACGGAACCGACTGCTCGGTCGCGCAACTGCTGTCCTCCGCCGCCGAGGAAGCCGAGCGCGGCGCCGCCGAGCGCGGCGCACGGGGCGGCCGCGGCGACAGCCAGCCGGTCACCGTCGGCGGGATCCTGTCCGGGGTGCTGCGCAAGGTCACCAGGGACGGCAAGCCGTGGGCGGCGGCCACGCTGGAGGACCTCGAAGGCGCGATCGAGGTGCTGTTCTTCCCCGCCACCTACGCGGGCTGCGCCCCCCATCTCACCGACGACGCGATCCTGCTGGTCAAGGGCCGGCTCGACCGCCGGGAGGACTCACCGAAGCTCATCGCGATGGAGGTGAGCGTGCCGGACCTGTCGGCGACCGGCAGCGGCCCTTTCGTCGTGTCGCTCCCGGTGCAGCGGTGCGTGCCGGTCGTGGTGGAGCGCCTCCAGGAGGTGCTGCGCGGTCACCCCGGGCTCAATGAGGTGCACCTGCGGCTGTGCAACGGGCGCCGCACCACCGTGGTGAAGCTCGACGACAAGCTGCGGGTGAGGCCCTCGCCCAGCCTGGTCGCCGACCTGAAACAACTCCTCGGCGCCGCCTGCGTCGGTTAACTAGGCGTCCCGCCTCTGGAGCAGGAAGATCGCGGCGGCCAGGAGCAGGGCGGTCCAGGCGCAGAACACGCCAAAGCCCTGCCAGGCCGACAAGAGCTGGCCTGCCGCGGGCTTGTCCTGGGTGATCAGCTGCCCGGCCACGGTCGGCAGGTAGGCGTGGACGTGCGCGCCCCAGCTGTCCGGCAGCAGCCCGGCCAGCGGGAAGATGACCAGCACCATGCCGATCACCGCGGTGATGGCGCCCGCGGTGTGCCGGATCAGGCCGCCGATGGCCAGGGCGAACAGGCCGAGCACCGTCAGGTACAGGCCGGACCCGGCGACCGCCTGCAGCACCCCGGGCTGGCTCAGCGACACCGTGATCGTCCGGTGCACGATGACGTGATGGCCCGCGACCGTCAGGCGCCCCGTGATGACGTGCCCGTTCACCAGGACCTTGCCGATGAAGAACGACAGGAACGCGACGATCTCGCCGACGACGATCACCAGCGCCGCGAAGACCAGGCCCTTGGCGAGGAGCACCGGGTAGCGGCGCGGCACGGCGAGCAGCGCGGACCTGATCGCGCCCGAGGAGTACTCGCTGGTGATCACCAGCGCGCCCAGCACGCAGATGGCGAGCTGGCCCAGGCCCAGCCCGGTGCCGAGGATGAAGCTGACCGGGTCGGTGACGATGCTGGAGGCGGCCTCGCCGCGCCTGCCGTTGTTCAGCGCGTTCAGGGTCAGCCAGGTGAACAGGGCGGTCAGCCCCAGGCTGACGACGACGAAGATGGCCAGCGTCCAGACCGTGGACCGGACCGAGCGGATCTTCGTCCACTCGGCCAGCAGATAGCCGCCGAAGCCCGACCGGTGAGCCGGGGGCGCGGTGGCCGTGACGGGGGTCATTGGCTGCTGCCCGGTGCTGTGCTGGCCGCTGTCTCTTGCGGCACCGCGGGCGCATCGCCGCCGCCGTACTCGACGCTGTCGGCCGTCATCTCGATGAATGCCTCCTCCAGCGAGCCGAGCTGCGGGGCGAGTTCGTGCAGGACGATCCGGTTCGCGGCGGCGATCTCCCCGATCCGGGGTGCGTCCAGCCCGGTCACCCTCAGCGCCGCCGTCTGGCTCCGGGCCGGGTCCTGTCGTATGGCCTTGCCGCCCTCGGCGGCGATCAGGTCGGCGAGGGCACCTGAATCCGGCGAGCGCACCAGCACAGACTTTTCCGAACTCCGCTCGATGAACTCCTGCGTCGAGCTTTCGGCGATCAGCTTTCCCTTGCCGATCACGATCAGGTGGTCCGCGGTCACCGCCATCTCGTTCATCAGGTGGCTGGACACGAAGATCGTGCGCTGCTCCGAGGCCAGGTGCTTCATCAGGTTCCTGATCCACAGGATCCCCTCCGGGTCGAGCCCGTTGACCGGCTCGTCCAGCAGCAGCACCGACGGGTTGCCCAGCATCGCCGCCGCGATGCCCACCCGCTGGCTCATGCCCAGCGAGTAGCCGCGGATCCGCTGGCGTGCCACATCGCGCAGCCCCACCAGTTCGAGCACCTCGTCCACCCGGCGCCTGGGCAGGCCCTGGGTCTGCGCCAGGAACAGCAGGTGGTTGCGCGCGCTGCGGCCCGGGTGCATCGCCTTGGCCTCGAGCAGCGCGCCGACCGTGCGCAGCGGCTGGGCAAGCTCGGCATACGGCCTGCCGTCGATCGTCGCGGTTCCCGTGTTCGGCCGGTCCAGGCCGAGCACCAGCCGCATCGTGGTCGACTTGCCCGCGCCGTTCGGCCCCAGGAACCCGGTCACCCGGCCGGGCTCGACCGTGAAGGACAGGTGGTCGACCGCGAGCTTGTCCCCGTAGCGCTTGGTGAGATCCTGTGCCTCGATCACGTCGTTTCCTCGTCTTGGCCGACGGCCGCACGCTGACTTGCAATTCGGACGAGCGGTACCCAATCGCGCACCACACCGTAGCAAGGTTTGCGGCCTCCCTCGAAAGCGCCTGGCGTGCCCGGCCCGCCGCGTGTCGCGTACGCTGCTGCCGACCATGTCTGTGCCAATCCCCTTCCCCGACCCGGCCCGCGGCGACGAGGCCGTGCGCTCGTGGCGGTTGCGGCTGCGCGCCGGGGTGCCCGCCGTGCTCGCGGCCCTGGCGGTCGCCGCGGGAACCGCGGTGCTCGGGGTGGCCGCCGGGCTCGGCTGGGCGGCGGTGGCGCCGCGCCCGCTGCTGGTGATGGCCTCGCCGGGGGCGGCCACCCTGCTCAACACCGAGACCAGCGCCTTCATCGCGGCCGACGCCGCGTTCTGCCTGATGTGCCTGGCCGGCGGCGTGATATCCGGCGTGCTCGGCTACCTGTTCGCCGTGCGCAGGCACGGGCCGCTGGCGATGGCCGGGCTGCTCGCCGGGGCGGTCGCCGCCGCCTTCGTGGCCCGCTGGGTGGGGGAGCAGTCCGGGCTGGCCGGGTTCCAGCACCTGCTCGCCACGCTGCCGCGCGGGGCCCGGTTGCGCGATTCGCTGACGCTCGGCGCGACCGGGGTGGTCAGCGCCTGGCCACTGGCCGCCGCGGTGGCCGCGGGCGGCCTGGAGCTGCTGGTAAGCCCCGGCCGCCACCGGAGGCGGTACTAGCCCGGGGGAGCGACCCCCCGGTGGCCTGCGGCCCCGTTCCTTCGTCACGGGGCCTTGGCCCGGCCGGCTGGGCCCCTCGGCATGTGGACGCGTCCGGCGGGCGGAACGGCTGGCTTCATAGACTGGGCGGGTGCTCTCAGTCATCGATCTTCGCGGGCAGCCAGCGATCACCATGACCAGGGAGAAACTCGCCGGCGTGCTGCCGCGCGCGGCGCTGGACACCGGGGCCGCCCTGGAGCAGATCCGGCCGGTCTGCGAGGACGTGCGGGACCGCGGCGCGGCCGCGGTCCGGGAGTACACCGCCCGCTTCGACGGGGTCGACCTGGCCACCAGCCGGGTCCCGGCGCGGGCCCTGGCCGACGCCCTGGCCGGGCTCGACCCGCGGCTCCGGGCCGCGCTAGAGGAGATGGTGCGCCGGGTACGGCCGGTGCACCAGGCGCAGCGGCCCGCCGACCACGTCACCAGGCTCGGTGACGGCGCGCAGGTCACCGAGCGGTACGTCCCGGTGAGCCGGGCCGGGGTCTACGTGCCGGCCGGCCTGGTCCCGCTGCCCTCCTCGGTGATCATGAACGTGATCCCGGCGCAGGTCGCCGGCGTCGGCCAGATCGCCGTGGCATCCCCGCCCCAGCCCGGCCACGGTGGCCTGCCCGCCCCGGCCATCCTGGCCGCCTGCGCGCTGCTCGGCATCGAGGAGGTCCACGCGGCCGGCGGCGCCCAGGCGGTCGCCATGTTCGCCTACGGCACCGCCGACTGCGCCCCGGTGGATGTGATCACCGGCCCCGGCAACGCCTACGTGACCGCGGCCAAGCGGCTGGTGGCCGGCACGGTCGGGGTGGACGCCGAGGCAGGCCCGACCGAGATCGCGATCATCGCCGACCACACCGCGGACCCGCGGTTCCTCGCGGCCGACCTGGTCGCCCAGGCCGAGCACGGCCCGCTGGCCGCATGCCTGCTCATCACCACCGACCCCGGCCTGGCCGAGCGCACCGGGGCCGAACTGCGGCCGCAGGTGGCCGCGGCCCGGCACCGCGACACGGTGCGGGCCGCCCTCGCCGGGCAGTCCGCCTGCGTGCTGGTGGACGACACCGCGGTCGCGCTCGCCGTCTCCGACGTGTGGGCGCCCGAGCACCTGGAGATCCAGGCGGAGGACGCCGCCGGCCTGGCGGCGCGGGTCCGCAACGCCGGCGCCGTCTTCGTCGGCCCCTACGCCCCCGTCTCGCTGGGCGACTACCTGGCCGGCTCGAACCACGTGCTGCCCACCGGCGGCACCGCCCGGCACACCGCCGGCCTGTCGGTGCTCGCCTTCATGCGCGGCATCCACGTGGTCGACTGCACCGTCACCGCGCTGGCCGCGGCGGCACCGCACATCGACGCCCTCGGCGAAGCCGAGGACCTCGCCGCCCACGTGGCCGCGGTCCGGATCCGCGTGCCCGGTGCTGACCTGGGGGAGCACTCCGCCTCCCTGGGGGCAAGCCCCCGGACCCCACGGCCCTGGAACCCCCCGGTGGCCCAAGGCCGTGTCGGCCAGGCGCCGGCCGAGCAGGCGACAGGCCAGCGAGACGCGACCGGGCCGCCGATCCGGCCCGACCTGGCCGGCCGGTCCCCGTACGGGGCGCCGCAACTGGACGTGCCGGTGCGGCTCAACACCAACGAGAACCCGTTCCCGCCGCCCCCGGCACTGGTCCAGGCGATCACCGAGGCCGTCGCCGGCGTGGCGGGCTCGCTCAACCGCTACCCCGACAGGGACGCGATGGGCCTGCGCGCCGAACTCGCCGCGTATCTCGGGCACGGGCTGACCGCGCGGCAGGTGTGGGCGGCCAACGGCTCCAACGAGATCATCCAGCAACTGCTGCAGGTGTTCGGCGGCCACGGCCGGGCCGCGCTCGGTTTCGAGCCGTCCTACGCCATGCACCCGCTGATCGCGGGGGCCACCGGCACCCGGTGGATCAGCGGCGCCCGGGAAGACGACTTCGGCCTGGATCGGGACCGGACCGTGCGCGCGGTCCGGGAGCACCGGCCCGACCTGGTGTTCCTCACCTCACCGAACAACCCGACCGGCACCGGGCTGCCGCTGGCCGTGATCGAGGCGGTCTGCGGGGCCGCGCCGGGCATGGTCGTGGTGGACGAGGCCTACGCCGAGTTCGCCAGGGAAGGCACCGGCACCGCGCTGGCGCTGCTGCCCCGCTACCCGCGGCTGGTGGTCACCAGGACCATGTCCAAGGCGTTCGCGCTGGCCGGCGCCAGGGTCGGGTATCTCGCCGCGGACCCGGGCGTGATCGACGCGCTGCTGCTGGTCCGGCTGCCCTACCACCTGTCCGCACAGACCCAGGCGACGGCGCGGGCCGCGCTGGCGCACGCCGGGACGCTGCTCGCCGCCGTGGCCGACCTGCGCGCCGAGCGGGACGGCGTGGTGGACTGGCTGCGCGGGCGCGGGCTCGCCGCGGCGGACTCGGACGCCAACTTCGTCCTGTTCGGCAGGTTCGGCGACTCGCACGCGATCTGGCGGGGCCTGCTGGACCGCGGCGTGCTCGTCCGCGAGGTCGGCCCGCCCGGCTGGCTGCGGGTGAGCATCGGCACCCCGGCCGAGATGGCCGCCTTCCGCATCGCCCTGACCGAGGTTCTCGACAGCACGCAAGGTGGTGCCGCCCAGTGAACAGAACCGCCCGGGTTGAGCGGGAGACCAAGGAGACCAAGATCCTCGTCGAGCTGGGGCTGGACGGCACCGGCAGGTCCGCGGTGCGCACCGGCGTGCCGTTCTTCGACCACATGCTCGCCCAGCTCGCCAGGCACGGCCTGCTCGACCTGACGGTCCAGGCCGAGGGGGACACCGAGATCGACGCGCACCACACCGTCGAGGACACCGCGCTGGCCCTCGGCCAGGCGCTGCGCGAGGCGCTCGGCGACAAGGCCGGCATCACCAGGTTCGGCGACGCCGTGGTCCCGCTGGACGAGACGCTGGCCCGGGCGGCCGTGGACCTGTCCGGGCGCCCGTACTGCGTGCACCACGAGCCGGACGGCATGGCGCCGCTGATCGGCAGCTATGACACCACGCTGACCCGGCACTTCTTCGAATCCCTGACCGCGGCGGCCGGCATCTGCCTGCACCTGTCGGTGACCGGCCGCAACCCGCATCACCTGGTCGAGGCCCAGTTCAAGGCGGTGGGCAGGGCGCTGCGCGCCGCCGCGGCACCCGACCCGCGCTCGCCCGGCGTGCCCAGCACGAAAGGCGTTCTGTGACCGATCACCGGCCCAGCGTCGCCGTGCTGGACTACGGTTCCGGGAACCTTCGTTCGGCAGAAAGAGCCCTTGCCCGTGCCGGAGCGGACGTGGCGGTGACCGCGGATCCGCAGGCGGCGCTGGCCGCCGACGGCCTGGTGGTGCCGGGCGTGGGCGCGTTCGCCGCGTGCATGGCGGGGCTGCGGGCGGTCGGCGGCGAGCGGGTCATCGACCGGCGGCTCGCGGGCGGCCGCCCGGTCCTCGGGATCTGCGTGGGGATGCAGATCCTGTTCGCCGAGGGCATCGAGCACGGGGTGCGGACCGGCGGCTGCGGCCAGTGGCCCGGGCGGGTGGAGCGGCTGGCCGCGCCGGTGCTGCCGCACATGGGCTGGAACACCGTGCAGGCGCCGCCGGGCTCCGTGCTGTTCGCCGGGATCGGGGCGGAGGAGCGGTTCTACTTCGTGCACTCCTACGCGGCCACGGCGCTGCCGATGCCCGCCTGGGACCGGGTGAAGCCGCCACGGTGCGCGTGGGCCACGCACGGCACCACCTTCCTCGCCGCGGTGGAGAACGGCCCGCTGATGGCGACGCAGTTCCACCCGGAGAAATCCGGCGACACCGGCGCGAAGCTGCTGTCCAACTGGCTGGGGACATTGTCATGAGCCTTGTGCTGCTGCCAGCCGTGGACGTGGCGGGCGGCCGGGCGGTGCGGCTTGTGCAGGGCGCCGCCGGCACCGAGACCAGCTACGGCGACCCGCTGGCGGCGGCGCTGGCCTGGCAGTCCGCCGGGGCCGAGTGGATCCACCTGGTGGACCTGGACGCGGCGTTCGGCCGCGGGTCCAACGCCGCGCTGCTCGCCGAGGTGGTCGGCCGCCTGGACGTCGCGGTCGAGCTGTCCGGCGGGATCCGGGACGACTCCTCGCTCGCCGCGGCCCTGGCCACCGGGTGCGCCCGGGTGAACATCGGGACCGCGGCGCTGGAGCGGCCCGGCTGGGTGCGGGCCATCATCGCCGAGCACGGCGAGCGGATCGCCGTCGGGCTCGACGTGCGGGGCACCAGGCTCGCCGCGCGCGGCTGGACCCGCGAGGGCGGCGAGCTGGCCGGGACGCTGGCCCGGCTGGACGCGGACGGCTGCCGCCGGTTCGTGGTCACCGACGTGACCAAGGACGGCACGCTGACCGGGCCGAACCTGGACCTGCTGCGGACCGTGTGCGCGGGCACCGGCCGGCCGGTCATCGCCAGCGGCGGCGTGTCCAGCCTGGACGACCTGCGGGCCATCGCCGCGCTGGCCCCGGCAGGGGTGGAGGGCGCGATCGTGGGCAAGGCACTCTACGCGGGGGCGTTCACCCTGGAACAGGCGCTGGAGGCGGTCAAGTCGTGACTCGGAAGGTCTCCACCCGGACCACATGGGAGCCGGTGGTCGGGTACAGCAGGGCGGTCGCGGCGGGCGACTTCATCTTCGTGTCCGGCTGCACCTCCGTGGCGGACGGGGTGTTCGTGCACGAGGGCGACGCGCGGGCGCAGACCGCGCAGTGCATCGCCAACGTGGCGAACGCGCTGGAACAGCTCGGCGCGAGCCTGGCCGACGTGGTGCGCACCCGGATGTTCGTCACCGACATCTCCCGCTGGGAGGAGTACGGCCTGGCACACGGCGCCGCGTTCGGCGAGACCATGCCCGCCACCTCCATGATCGGCATCGCCGCGCTGGTGGACCCCAGGATGCTCATCGAGCTGGAGGCCGTCGCCTACAAGCCAGGGGCCGGCGGGTGACCGTAGCCACCAGGGTGATCCCGTGCCTGGACGTGGACGCCGGGCGTGTGGTCAAGGGGGTCAACTTCGCCGGCCTGCGCGACGCCGGGGATCCGGTGGAACTCGCCGCCGCCTATGACGCCCAGGGTGCCGACGAACTCGTGTTCCTCGACATCACCGCCTCCAGCGGCGGCCGGGAGACCACCTACGAGGTGGTGCGGCGCACCGCCGAGCAGGTGTTCATCCCGCTCACCGTCGGCGGCGGCGTGCGCAGCACCGGCGACGTGGACCGGCTGCTGCGGGCGGGCGCGGACAAGGTGTCGCTGAACACCGCCGCGGTGGCCCGGCCGGAACTGCTGGCCGAGGCGGCGCGGCGGTTCGGCTCGCAGTGCGTGGTGCTCTCGGTGGACGCCCGCCGCGCGCCGGGCGCGGCCGGCCTGCCCAGCGGGTTCGAGGTGACCACGCACGGCGGCCGCCGCGGCACCGGCATCGACGCGGTGGCCTGGGCCGCCCGCGCCGTCCGCCTCGGCGTCGGGGAGATCCTGCTCAACTCCATGGACGCGGACGGCACCAAGTCGGGCTTCGATCTGGAGATGATCCGGGCCGTCCGGGCCGCGGTGACCGTCCCGGTCATCGCCAGCGGCGGTGCCGGGGAACTGGCCCACTTCGCGCCCGCGGTCGGCGCCGGCGCGGACGCGGTGCTGGCGGCCAGCGTGTTCCACTTCGGGCAGCTCGCGATCGGCGACGTGAAGGCCGCGCTGCGCGCCGCCGGGCACTGCGTGCGCTGACCGGGGCCGGGGCGGCCGGCCGGGGCTGGCTACCGCCGGTCAGGAGCCGATCAGGGCCGCGCCCACGATGCCGGCGTCGTTGTGCAACTTGGCCGGGACGACGCGGGCGCGCAGGCCTTCGAGCAGCGGCAGGAACTTGTCCGACTTGCGGCTCACGCCGCCGCCCACGATGAACAGCTCCGGCCAGACCAGCCCCTCCAGGTGGCTCATGTACTCGTCGACCCGGCCCGCCCAGTGCTCCCAGTCCAGGTCGTGCACCTCCCTGGCCCGCTCCGAGGCGCGCTTCTCCGCGTCCTTGCCGCGGATCTCGATATGGCCGAACTCGGTGTTGGGCACCAGCACCCCGTCGGTGAACAGCGCGCTGCCGATGCCGGTGCCGAACGTCAGCATGACCACGGTGCCGCGCTGCCCGGCCCCGGCGCCGAACCGCATCTCCGCCAGGCCGGCCGCGTCGGCGTCGTTGATGACCTGGACCTCCAGCCCGGTCGCCGAGCCGAACAGGTCGCGGGCGTCTGCCCCGATCCAGGCCGGGTCGAGGTTGGCGGCCGTGCGGATGACCCCGTTGGTCACCACCCCCGGGAAGGTGATCCCGGCCTTGCCGGACCAGCCGAACTGCTCCACCAGGCCACGGACCGCCTCCGCGACGGCCTTGGGCTTGGCCGGCTGCGGGGTGAGCACCTTGATCCGCTCCCGGGTCAGGGTGCCCTTGGTCACATCGACAGGGGCCGCCTTGATCCCCGAGCCGCCGATGTCGATACCCAGAATCTCCACCGCGCCCTCCGTCCCCTCCTCCTCCGCGCCGCGGGCACCGCGGCGGCCGGGCCGCCGGGCGCCTACAGGCCCCTGCGTGCCGTGCTGAGCTGGCGGACGGCGTCGCCGTTGCCGTCCAGCCGGACCCGGGCGGCGCCGGTGCGCCCGAGAGCCCACATCATCAGCTCCGCCGGGTGACCGGTCACCGTGACCACCGGGGTCCGAGCCCGTGCCGTCATTCTCACCTGCCGTTCGCCGGCGTCGGCGGCCAGGTCGTCCCTGGCCAGTTCCACCCCGACCGGCGAGCGGCGGAACAGCAGCCTGCTGCCGCGCAACCGCTGCCAGAGCGCGTCGGTCAGGCCGTCCTTCAGCTCGCGGGGCTGCCATCCGTCCGCCCCGCGCCGTACGTCCTCGTGGTGGACGAAGAACTCCACCAGGTTGAGCCGGGCGTCCGCGCCAGGGAGCCGGTAGACCGACACCGGCGGCGGCCCGCCGCGGATCATCTCCACCAGGCGCGGGAACGGGACCCGGCCGGCCAGCGTCGCGTTCACCCGCCGGGTATGGCCCGCCAGCGGCCCGCCGAGCAGGCCGGCCGCGGCGTCCGGCCTGCGCTCCCTGAGCACCAGGTGCGCGGCCAGGTCGGCGGTGCGCCAGCCCTCGCACAGCGTGGGCGCGTCCGGCCCCGTCTGTTCGAACAGGTCGCACAACGCCGTACGCTCGTCGCTGGCATAGCTCACCCCGCGATGGTACGCCCTTGCCCGGCAGGCGATCCGCCGCCGCTTTCGTAGGATCGGGGGATGGCGAAAGGAGACCCGGCATGACCCAGGGCGCCGTCCGCCCGTCGGCACTGGACCCCGCGATCGCCGCCCGGCTCAAGCGTGACGCGAACGGGCTGGTCGCCGCGATCGCCCAGCAGTACGACACCGGCGAGGTGCTCATGCTGGCCTGGATGGACGACGAGGCGCTGCACCGGACGCTCACCACCGGCCGGTGCACCTACTGGTCCCGCAGCCGCGGTGAGTACTGGGTCAAGGGCGAGACCTCGGGGCACGTGCAGCGGGTCGTTTCCGTGGCGATCGACTGCGACGGCGACGCCGTGCTTGTCAAGGTGGACCAGTCGCAGGGCGCCTGCCATACCGGCGACCGGACCTGTTTCGACGCGGGCCCGCTGGAGCTGAGCGCGCCGTGACCGGCCTGGCCGCGCCGCCCGCCGGGCCGCCGGCGGGGCCGCTGCCGGGGTCCCGCCGGGAGTACGCGCTCGGGCTGGCCCTCGGCGCGGCAGGCGCGGGCGTGGTACTGCTGGCCGCCCGGCAGGGCTGGGCGCGGGTGGCCACGCCCGCCCCGGCGCCGCTGCCCGCCAGCGTGGTGTCGGTCAGCGGCCAGGATCTGGTCCCGCTGGCCGGCGCGCTGGCCCTGGCCGCGCTGGCCAGCCTGGCGGCGGTCATCGCCACCAGGCGCCTGGCCCGCCGGCTTTGCGGGCTGCTGATGGCTGCCTTCGGCGTGATCATCGCCGTGGCGGTGAGCATGCCGCTGGCCGCCGCCGATGTGCTCGGCGCCGCCCGGGTGACCGCCGTCTCGCAGGCGGGGTCCGCCACCGCGGGCGGCGCCGCCGGGGTTTCGCCGGGCGCCGTTCCCGGCGGGGGCGCGGCTCCGGGGGTCACCGCCGTGGGCCACGTCACGATGACGGCCGCGCTGTGGCGGCCCGCCGCGGTGGCCGGCGCCCTGATCATCGTCGCCGCGGGCCTGCTCGTGTCCTGGCGCGGGCCGCGGTGGCCGGTCATGTCCAGCCGGTACGAGCCGCCTGAGCAGGCCGAACGCCGGCCGGCCGCGGACAGTGCGGCGCTATGGGACGCGCTGAGCAGCGGCGCGGATCCCACCGACCGCACCGGGGAAGGCGCCGCCCGGCGTGGCCCGGACTGAAGCCCGCGTGCGCCTCGCGTTACGCTCGTAGGTGTTACTGGCTGGCGGAAGCACGAGCGGCCCCGGCTTACGGGGGCGTGCCCGGCCCGGAGGTGAGCGGTGAGCGCATCGGAACCTGGCAGGCCCGGGCGCCGTCCGCGCAGCCGCCCAGCGGCGGGCCGGCCGGCACCGGTGCGCCCGGCTCCGGTGCGCCTGGTGACCCGGCTCATGGTGGCGCAGGCGGCCGCCGGCGCCGCGGTGGGCCTGGCCTTCAGCCGCCGCCACCTGCCCTCGGTGCTCATCACCCTGGCGCTGGTGGTCTCGCTGTGCCTGCTCGCGTTGCTGGTCAGGTCCGGCACCCGGGCCGCGTGGCTGACCGCGGTGACCTTCGAAAGCGTGTTCTTCGCCTACGGGGTGTCCAGGTTCGTGTTCGCCCGCTATGTCGGCGGCACGCTGCTCGCGCTCGTCATCGCCGGCACTTTGCTCCATCCCGCCGTGGCGCGGGCTTACTCGGCCGTGCCAGGGACACTGCCCGGCCATGATCGTGGTGAGGTGGGCTTTGGTGATGCCACAGGGGAGACGTTCGGGGAACACGCCGCAAGCTGACCGGCGGGGAGGGTGCGTGCCGAACGGCGGCACCGGCCTCGCTACCATCACCCGAAGCAAGGCAGCCGACCCGAGGGGATAGCGGAACCGCGTGAGCGTGCTCAACGAGATCCTGGAAGGCGTGCGCACCGATCTCGCCGCCCGCCAGCGGCACACGCCGCTGGAGCGGCTCAAGGACCTGGCGAAGCGGGCGGCGTCGCCCCGGGATGCCGTCGCCGCCCTCAGCGGCCAGGACGTGGCCGTGATCGCCGAGGTCAAGCGGGCCAGCCCGTCCAAGGGCACGATGGCGCCGATCACCGACCCGGCCGCGCTGGCCTGCGACTACGAGGCGGGCGGGGCGAGCGTCATCAGCGTCCTCACCGAGCCGCGGCACTTCGGCGGCAGCCTGGAGGACCTGGCCGCGGTCCGCGAGCGGGTGTCCGTTCCCGTGCTGCGCAAGGACTTCATCGTCAGCTCCTACCAGCTCTGGGAGGCGCGCGCGCACGGTGCGGACATGGTGCTGCTCATCGTGGCCGCGCTGGAGCAGAACGCCCTGGTCTCGCTGGTGGAGCGGGCCATGTCGATCGGGCTCGTGCCGCTGGTGGAGGTGCACACCGACGCCGAGGTCGTCCGCGCGGTCGAGGCCGGCGCCAAGATCATCGGCGTCAACGCGCGCGACCTGGCCACGCTGGAGGTGGACCGCGGCGTGTTCGCGCGCCTCGCCCCGCTGATCCCCGCGCACATCGTCAAGATCGCCGAGTCGGGCATCCGCGGCCCGCGGGACCTGTTCGCCTACGCGGCCGCCGGGGCGGACGCCGTGCTGGTGGGGGAGAGCCTGGTCACCGGCAAGGACCCGC
>WNGH01001850.1_pt1 | contig 23116 bp, 19 predicted proteins | sample 5400631 | NCBI WGS metagenome assembly WNGH01 (sample SAMN13153373, study PRJNA577476) | soil metagenome | isolation source: 115 cm soil or saprolite under Garry oak tree replicate 1 | place: USA:California | collected 2016-06-15
CTTCTGGGTGGCCAAGAACGGAGGGCAACATGCTTACTGCACTGGCAAGTCAGCCGAGGGACAGTGGGCCGCAAATGCGGCAGTTGGACACGGCGCTGACGACGGCAGTCGGGTTGCCGAGCGACGACCATGCCCGCTGGCGCGTGCTTGCATCCCAGGGGCCCTGCAGCGGTCCCTTCGTGGACCCACACTGGATGCTCTCGTGGACGGAAGCCTTCGCCCCTCAGGAGCCGGTGCTGGTGTGTGCACGGGACGGGCGACGTCTCGTCGGGCTTGCCGCCTTGCAGCGCCTGGTCGAGTCCTGGGGGGGACGCCGCCTCACCATCCTGCAATCCCGGACGAACGCCGAATCGTTCCGCTATGCCTTCCTGTCGTGGAAGGGGCGGGTCGACATCCAAGAGCAGCTCTGGCGAGCGCTGTGCCAGTCGGGGGGGGGCGACGTCATTCGGATCGAGCACGTGCCGGAAGGCTCGCCGACCCTCACGGCCGCCCTCACGGTCGCCGGGGACCTGGGGTGGCGCTGCTTGGTGCAGCCGACCTTCCTGACGCCTTGGCGCTCTCTGTCCCCGATGACGCAATGGGACGACGGGCTGTCACGAAGGTTCAAGCGCAACCTGCGCAGAGCCGAGCGGCGGATGGGCGAGCTCGGCGACGTCCGCTTCGAGGTTGTGACCACGGGGAGGCGGCTAAAGCAGGCGCTGGAAGTGTTCTATCGGCTCGAAGCGAGCGGGTGGAAGGGGCGGAGCGGCACCGCAGTGACGCAGCGTTCGCAGGTGAAGCGGTTCTACGATGGGCTGGTGGACCGAGCCGAGGTGTGGATTCCCATTCTCACCGTGTGCGGCGACCCTGTCGCGGCCTACGTGCTGCGTGTTTCCGGGCACACCATCTTCGCGCTGAAGACGGGATACGATCAGACTTACTCCAAGTACGCACCCGGCCTGTTGCTGACCTCGCGGGTAATCCGCTACGGACTGGAGCATGGCATGGAGATGCTGGACCTCATGGCCGACAAGTCACGCTGGAAGGCAGACTGGGCCCGAGAGGTTCGTCCGCACTACGAGCTGCTGCTGTTCGCGCCCACGCCAACCGGCCGCTACGCGTATTGGGTTCGCTACGGCGTGCGGCACCAAGCGAAGCGCCTCCCCGGCGCGAGCCGCCTCGCCCGCTGGCTACGCGCCTAGCGGCCCTGAAACGCCCAGTCACGGCCGCTCGAGCCGGATCTCCCGGCGCGCGGTGACCGTCTCCGCACCGGCAGGAGTGACGGCGACTTCGAGCATGTAGCGTCCCGGGGCGAGCCCCGAGAGATCGATCGCGAGCGTGCGGGGCGCGATGGACGCGGCCTCGGGCACCTCCTGCCACTCGAGGCGAACGTCGCGCCGCGGCCCAGCGAGCCCCAGGGACTCGGCGGCGCGACGCAGCCATCCGGTGCCCTGGCGGGCCATCGTGAGCGACACCGCCACGGCGCCGGCCGCGGGATCGACTCCGTAGAGCTCCCAGAAGACGCCGAGCTTCCGGTCGGCAGAGACGCGGGTGGACCCGTACGCGTGCGGCACCACCGCATCGAGCGTCGCCGGGAGGGAATCGGGTGGGTCGAAGAGCAGCAGATCGGAGATCGCCGCGTGATAGGGCGATAGCCGGGGCGGAGTCACGCCGTAGCGAGCCCGCGCCACGTGGCGCTCGACCGGGGCCACGGCCTCGAGCGACAGCACGAGCGGCCCGCAGGGGGCTGTCGTTGTGAGGGCACGCACCCCCGCGACTACGCCCGAGTCCCGAGACAGGGCCAGCGTGCGCTCGTCCGCGGCGAGGGCGAGGGCGGCCGTGACCGTGTGCCGCGCGAACAGGGTGTCGCTCGACAGATCGTACGCCGCGACGAAGAGACAGGAGTCGGCCCGTCGGAACAGCGCGGCTTGGTGGTCCAGGGATTCGAACGCCGTCGCATAGGCGGGCGCGTATTGCTCACGGGCATTGGGGGTGTCGAAGGTCCAGTCTTCAGGTTTCGCACTCCCGGGATCGTCGAGGGCGCGTGCCTGCGGGGCAAAATGGAAGGTGGGCGAGGCCAGATGGCCCGTGACGTGGGGCTCTGACGGAACCAGGGCAGACGCCGGGGGCTCACGCGTCCAGAAGGTCGCCCATCCGTAGCGCAGCAACACGTCGCGAAGATCATCGTCCCAATACAGACCGTATAGGGTCCGAACGCCTTGCTGGATGCGGACCATCGCGCGGCGCGCGAGGTGCTCCGTGCGGCGGTCGTTGCCGGCACGCGAGTAGAGGGGCTGGGCGAGCCACCACCACCGGGATTCGAGCGCCGCGCGCCCGGCGCAGTCCAAGTCGCGATACCGGTGGGCGAGCTCACCCTCGAGCAGGGAAGAGATGTCGTTCCAGCGACACCGCTCATCCTCCGGCATGTCGGCGAGGGCGACCCTGAACAGGCTGTCGGCTCCCGCGAAGTCACGCTCGACGTGCCGCACCAGACCGCCCAGCGCCTCGCACCACCACGCGACCGCGCGACACTGCTCTGCTACCTGTGCCGCCAGGCGTGGCTGGCCGTCCTCCAACAGGTAGCGTACCCGCTGCCCGGCGATCCACTCGTCCCCGGGGAGGGCGGCGCCCGCCCGGTCGAGTGCCGCGAGCAGGCGGGCGCGCGCCTGGCGAATCCGCTTGGGCTCCTCGGGCGCGCTGTCCACCTCCCCCCGGCCGTCGGACCAGTAGCAGATCCGCCCGATGATTTGTCCGCATGTGCCACTCCAGCCTCCCGGCTGTTCGGGAAGGTTCGCGCGGCGCGTGAACTCGAAGGTCTCGCGCGCCCGTTGCGCCGATTTCAGAACGGCGAGCGAGTCGGTCGGGCCCGTCTGACACAGGCCCGCGATGAGGCACACCAGGGAAAGGAGGCTCACAGTCACACTCCAGCTGGAAAATACCGCCCACCCAGGCGCCTCGCGAGCTTGACTCCCGGGGTGCCAGGGGTAATGTCGGCGCGGTGATCCCGCGCGACTTCAACGCCGCCCGCTGGTTCGTCGACCGCCACGTCGAGGAGGGCCGGGAGGGCCGTCTCGCGATCATCTCCGAAGGCCGACGGCTCACGTACGGCGACGTGTACGCCGGGGCGAATCGGTTGGGCAACGTGCTGCGGCGCCTCGGCGTCACGATGGAGCAGCGCGTCGTGTTGTTGCTGCACGACGGCCCGGAGTTCGTGTGCAGCTTCTGGGGAGCGCTCAAGATCGGCGCCGTGCCCGTCCCAACCAATACGCTGCTCAAGCCGCGCGACTACGAGTACATCCTGAGGGACAGCCGGGCGACAGTGGTGATCGCGAGCGAGCCGCTGGCCGCCGCCGTCGAAGAAGTGCGCTCACGGTCGCCGGATCTCACGCATCTGGTGATCGTGGGACGGCCGTCGGCCGGTCAGCTCCCCTATGCCGACCTGGTCGGGAACGAGAGCGCCGAGCTCGCGCCCGCGGTCACGACCAAGGATGACGTGGCCTTCTGGCAATACACATCGGGCACCACGGGGACGCCCAAGGCAGCGGTCCACCTGCACCACGACATGCTCGTGTGTTGCGAAGCGTTCGGCCGGCATGTGCTCGAGATCGGGCCGGAGGACCGCACCTTCTCGGTCGCCAAGCTGTTCTTCGCCTATGGTCTGGGTAACGCACTGTACTTCCCGTTCCACGTGGGCGCCTCGACGGTGCTGTACCCCGGCCGCCCCGAGCCCGCCAAGGTGCTAGACGTCATCACGCGGGAGCGCCCTACGCTGTTCTACGCGGTTCCCACGGCGTACGCGGCCATGCTGCAGGTGCCGGACGCGGAGCGGCTGTACGACCTCGGCTCGGTCCGGGCCTGCAGCTCGGCGGGAGAGCCGCTGCCGCGGGCGATCTATGAGCGCTGGCTCGAGAAGTTCGGGCTCGAGATCCTCGACGGCATCGGGTCCACCGAGATGTGCCACACCTTCATCGCGAACCGCCGCGGCAAAGTTCGCCCCGGCTCGAGCGGCACCATCGTGCCGGGCTACGAAGCGAAGCTCGTCGACGATTCCGGCCACGAGGTAGCGGTCGGCGAAGTGGGCAATTTGATCGTCAAAGGGGATAGTGCATGCTCGTGCTACTGGAACCAGCACGAGCGTACCAAGCAGACCATCGAAGGCGAGTGGGTGCGGACCGGCGACAAGTATACCCGGGACGTCGACGGGTACTTCTGGTACGCCGGGCGCAGCGACGACATGATCAAGGCGGGCGGCATGTGGGTGTCGCCGGCGGAGGTGGAGGGCGCGCTCACCGAGCATCCGGCCGTCGTGGAAGCCGGGGTCGTGGGTGGGGAGGACAAGGACGAGCTCGTGAAGCCGCTCGCGTTCGTGGTGCTCGCGCGGGGCCAGTCGGCGAGCCCGGCGCTCGAGGCCGAGCTCAAGGCGTTCGTCAAGGAGCGGCTCGCTCCCTACAAATATCCGCGCTGGATCGTGTTCGTGGACGAGCTGCCGAAGACGGCAACGGGAAAGATCCAGAGATTCAAGCTCAGGGAAATAGCAGGAAAGACGCACGGGAAAGGCAATGGCTAGACGCACCGACGCACAGGGGAGAACAGCAGGAGTTACGACATCACTAGAAGTAGCACGTCGTACAAGGCATGCGTCCATGCCGTGATCCCGAACCCGCGCGCGAGATACAGTCCCGAGAAGAACAGCCCCGCGACCATCCGAAACGCGAAGGAATAGAGCTGCCAGCGGTCGCCGTAGGGGCCGAGATAGTGAAAGGCCGAGAAGATCGCGGCGCCGACGAAGGTGGCCGTGACGCCGGCGGTGAGCGGGCGCCAGCCGAGCAGAGCCCGCGCGGTAGCGGCGAGCGCGCCCACGAGCAGCACGCGGAACAGCAGCTCCTCGTAGATCCCCGCCCCCAGTGAGACCATCAGCCGCGTCCACCAGTCCATCTCGTGTCCCCCCCCTCCCGGGACGGCGAGCGTCTGCAGCATGCCGAGCACGCCGGAGGTCACGCTCCCCACCACGAAGCCGAAGGTCAGCGCGAGCGCGATCGACTCGCCCAGCATCGCGACAAACACGCCGCCGCGGAGCCGCGACCCGTGTGCGCGCACGTCGCGCGTCACCAGCCACAATCCCACACCGATCAAGCAGACCATGAACAGCGGCGGGCCCCAGGCGCCTGCCACCGCCGTGAACAGGGCCTGCAGGATCACATCCGCGCCGTTGCGGACGGAGCGCTCGCCATGCGCGAGCAGCACCGCGAGCACCTGGTAGAACAGCAGCAGCGGGAGCGCGAACAGCAGGCTGTAGCGTGGCGTGCGACTGACTTGCCAATAGGAGCTTCGGGAGGAAACGGAGGAGAAGGCGGTCCCGGTCATAGGGTCAGGAATCTATCGACGGTTCGGCGCTTGCGACGGTTTCGGCTCGCCGGTATGCTACCGCGCCATGCTGCGGAAATACAACCGGCTCGGTCCGTAGTGGCGGACCTCAAGCGGCAGCTCGGGCTGCTCGACTCGACGATGATCAACGTCGGGACGATCATCGCCTCGGCCATTTTCATCGTCCCGAGCACGATCGCGGCCGGGCTCGGTGCCACCGGTCCTGCAATCCTCGTTTGGATCGTGGGCGGACTCGTGTCTCTCTTGGGCGCGCTGTCGGTCGCCGAGCTGGGCGCGGCGATGCCCGAGGCCGGCGGCCAGTACGTCTACCTGACCAAGGCGTACGGGCCGGTGTGGGGATACCTCTACGGCTGGACGGCCGGCGTCGTGATCAACCCGGCCTCCATCGCCGCCATCGCCGTGGGATTCGCGACCTACCTTGGGTTCTTCGTCCCGCTTGCGGACTCCGGGATCAAGGCCGTGGCGATCGTGTCGATCGTCGCCCTCACGGTGCTGAACGCGCTGGGCGTCAAGCTCGGTGTCCTGATTCAGAACGTCCTGACGCTGGTCAAGATCGGGTTGCTGGCCGTCCTGATTGCCGTCGGGTTTGTGGTGCCGGGCGGCAACCTCGAGAACTTCTCGCCGGTGTGGCCGGAGGCGCCGCTTGGCTCCCTCATCGCGCCGTTCGGCGTGGCGATGCTGGCGGCGCTGTGGGCGTATGACGGCTGGATCGAGATCACCTACGTGGGCGGTGAGGTGAAGGACCCGGAGCGCAACGTACCACGCTCGATCGTCCTGTCCACGGTGATCGCGATGGCGCTCTATTGCCTCGTGACCGCCTCATTCGCCTACGTGCTCTCGCCCACCCGTATGGCGGCGTCATCTCTGGTCGCGTCGGATGCGGCCCAGGTCACCCTGGGGCGTGCCGGTGCCGCGCTCGTCGCCGTGGCGATCCTCACCGCCACGCTCGGCTCGAACAACGGACAGGTACTGGCGGGGGCGCGCATACCCTACGCAATGGCGCGCGACGGCCTGCTACCACGTTGGCTCGGCGGAGTTCACGCCCGGTTTCTTACCCCCGCGCCATCGCTGATCGTCCAATGCATCATCGCGATCGCGCTGACCTGGATCTCGACCGAGCCGTCATGGAAGGACACGTACAACCGGCTCTTCACCTACGTCGTGGTGTCGGGGTTCGTGTTTTACGCGATGTCCTGCGGCGCCGTGATCCGACTGCGGTACACGGCGGCGGGCCTGTCCCGGCCCTACAAGGCTTGGGGCTATCCCGTCACGCCGATCCTGTTCATCCTGTTTTCTCTCTGGCTGGTGATCAATACCGCTCGCGAGCAACCGCGTGACTTCGCCGAAGGGGCAGTGCTGATCCTCGCGGGACTCCCCATGTACTGGTTGAGGCGGAGGGCGTCATCCGTCGTCCGTCATCCGTCAACCGCGGGGCCTCTACGGACGACGGACGACGGATAACGGACTACTTGCTACTCGTCGTCCGTGCCGGGCTTCTGCAGGCGTTGCACCACCGTTTCTACCTGTTTTCGCGTATCCGCGTATTTGAGCGTGCCGGCGACCGCCTGTAACCGCGGGATGCCGAGCTGGCGCGGCAGCGTGAACTGGAACGCCTCGACCACCCAGCGACGCACCGCCCGGTGATCGTCGTTCAGGTGAGCGACGAGTAGGTCGAGCGCGTGGACGCTGCCGCGGGCCGCGAGCGCCGCCAGCACGTGCGCGGCGAAGTGGTCCGTGGCGAGCAGCGTCTCGATGCGCGGGATGGCCGCCGTGTCTCCCGTCTGCGCGATGATCCGGTAGGCCGCTTCCTGGATCACGTCCTGATACGATGGTGTTGCGAGCCCCCAGGCGATGGCGCTGTCACGTGCAGTCGAGTCGGCGCGGACGAGCGCGGTGAGCGCTGCGGCCCGCACCTCGTAGCTCGGGTCAGTGTGAAACGTGGCGCGCGCGAGCTCGGCGGTCCGCGCACCGCCGAGCTGGCCCAGCGCCGTCATGCCTGCGCGCCGGACCTGCGCCGCGGTGTCCCGCAGCGCGGCTTCGAGCGCCGCGGCGGCGCTCGCCGCTGGTAGCCCGGCCAGCGCCTCGACCGCCCCCGCGCGCGTGCGGAAGTAGTCGGCCCTGGTCGCGGCCTCGGCGAGGGCCGCCACGGCCGCGGCGTCCGCCGGCCGGTGCGCCAGCTGCTCGATCGCCCACTGGCGGTTCCAGAGATCCGGATCCCGCTTCAGCTGGGTGGCGAGCCACGTCGTCGGCTGGTCGAACGTCAGCTCCTTGAGAATCGTGTTGCCGTCGTCGAACACCACCATCGTCGGCGCGCCGAGAAGCCCGGGGATCTCGATCGTCTGCTCGCGGGCTGCGAGCTCGGCCCGCCGCACGACATCGCCGCTCGCGGTGCCCACGCGAATCGTCACCGGCATGCGGAACACTTTTGGGGTCTCGAACGCGAGGCCGGTGCTGTCCGCGACGCCTGAGTCCGTCTGCGTCTGCTTCACCGTGAGGGACAGCTTACGGGCCGCCGTGTCGTACGCCGCCGTTACCACGAACCGGGGGTGCCCCGCGTCGTACACCCACTGGCTCCAGAACCAGTCGAGATTCTCGCCCGTCGCGTCGAGCACGCTCTGGCGCAGATCGTCGGAGGTCGCGTTTCCGAGCGCGTGCTGCGTGAGGTACGCCTGCAGCGATGCCCAGAACCGGTCCGGACCCAGATACCGCTCGAGCATGCGCAGCACCAGGGCGCCCTTGGGATACACGTTGTTCGAGCCGAGTGCCGCGAGCGGCATGCGGCGCCGCCGGTCGATTTCGAGATACTGGTGGTACTCGTCGAGGTAGTAGTCGTCCTCGACCTGGGGCCCGAGCTTCACGCGCCAGTACTGTCCGGGCAGGAACTCGGCGAAGCCCTCGTTGAGCCACATGTTGGCCCAGTTCTCGAGCGTCGCGTAGTCGCCGAACCATTGGTGGGCCAGCTCGTGCGGGATGAGGATCCACTGGTACCACGGCCGGTCGAGATACGCGCGCTCATCGGGCACCCCGTCGATCAGCGTGGTCGCGCTCACGTTCTCCATCCCGCCGAAGAAATCGGCGACCGTGGTCTGAGCGTACTTGGCCCAGGGGTAACGGACGCCGGTCAGGCGGGAGTAGACCTCCATCATGTCCGGGGTCACGCCGAACAGCCGGCGGGCGCGACTCGAGTCCGCGCGGTACACGTAATACTCCACCGGAATGCCGCGCCACGTGTCGGTGAGCCGGACCAGCGGCGCGACGATGATGGATACGAGATAGGTCGCGCTGCGCGGGTCCTGGCGCCACGTGACGGTATGCGTGCCGTCGGGACTCCTGCGGTCGGCCACCAGCCGGCCGTTCGACACCACCGTGTACTGCCGCGGCACGGTGGCGGCGAGCTCCCAGGTCATCTTGTCGTTGGGGAAGTCGTATGTCGGGAACCAGAAGTGGTTGTCGTGGTCCTCGCCCTGGCTCCAGATCTGCTGCGGCCGGTGCTCCCGGCCCTCCGGCTCGATGAACGTCAGTCCGTGGCCGTTATCGATGCGCGCGTGGTAGTCGATGGAAAAGCGCAGGGTGTCGCGGAAGGCAACCGGGCGGGCAGGGTACACCACCAGCGTGTCGCCGCGAGCGGCGCTCCGGAGCGTCGTCCCGCGGGCGTCGACGACGCGTGACACAACGAGGCGTTTGCCCGCGTCCAGGATCACGGAGTCGAGGCCGGCACGGAGCGCCACCAGAGTAGTCGTCACACGGCCGTCGAGCGACGTCGAGTCCCAATCGAAGTTTCGGACCTCGATGCGCTGGTGCACCAGGTCGTAATCATGGGACCGTGTGTATGCGTCGTTCGCCATGCGCTCGCCGTTGGATTGTGCAGGGGCGGGCGCGGGGGCGGAAGCGACCAACAGGGCGAGAAGAAGAAGTGTGCGCATGCACCAATCTAGCCTGGACGGGAGCGGCTTTCCGATGCAGAATTCGGCGGCCGCCAACACGCCCTTCACAGGAGATTCGAGGATGAGATCCACGCTCGGAACAACGCTGCTTGCCGTTTGCGCCCTCCCCACCCTCGTCGTCGCCGCCGCGCAGGCCCAGAACCCGGTCACCAACGGCATCCGGGCCATGGCGCAGCGCCAGACGAAGAACATCGTGGACGCCGCGGAGGAGATGCCGGCCGACAAGTACGGCTACAAGCCCACGCCTGCCCAGATGAGCTACGGCGACGTGGTCGCTCACCTGATCAAGGAAGGGAACAACTACCTCTGCAGCGCGGCGTCCGGCATGAAGCAGCCGGACGCGGACAAGTTTGCGGGCGCTGACGCCAAGGACAAGCTCGTCGCGGGCCTCAAGGCCTCGTTCAAGTTCTGCGAGACCGCGCTGGCCGGGATCCAGGACGCGCAACTGGGCGACAGCATCGACTTCTTCGGCGGCCGCAAGGTCACGAAGGGGATGGCGGGGCTGATCACCGTGGCCGACTGGGCCGACCACTACAGCCAGATGGCGATCTACCTGCGCTTGAACGGACTGCTGCCGCCGACCGCGAAAAAGGGGATGGACTAGCGGTCCTTGAGGATCTCGCGTGCGGCGTTGTAACCGCACGCGCCCATGACGCCGCCGCCCGGATGCGTCGCCGAGCCGCAGAGGTACAGCCCCTTGATCGGGGTGCGGTAGTCGGCGTATCCGGGCAGCGGGCGCAGGAAGAAGAGCTGTGACAGGGTCATCGCGCCCTGGAAGATGTTCCCACCCGTCAGGCCGAAGCGGCGCTCCAGGTCGAGCGGCGAGAGCACTTGCCGGTCGATCACGGAGCGCTTGAAGTTCGGCGCGTATTCGTCGAGGATGTCGAAGCAGCGATCGGCGAACTCATGCTTGACCTGATCCCACGTCGCATTCCGCAGTTGGTACGGCGCGTACTGCACGAAAAACGACATGACGTGTTTGCCGGGGGGTGCGACGGTGGTGTCGACGACGGACGGAATGGTGCATTCGAGGATCGGATCCGCCGACGGACGTCCGTACTTGGCGTCGTCGTACGCCCGCTCGATGTAGTCGAGGGTGGGTGCGAGGTGGATCGTGCCGCGCAGGTGTCCGTTCGGTGGCAGACCGCTGCCGCGTACGGCGGTGAAGTCGGGGAGCTCCGAGAGCGCGACGTTGATCTTGAGCGAGGCGCTCGCGTAGTCGATGCTCTTGACGGCGGCTACGAACTCGGGGGCCAGCTCCTGCTGCTCCAGGAGCTGGAGGAACGTGACGTGCGCGTCGGCGTTCGAGACGACCTTCCGGGCCTGAAACTCGGTCCCGTCTTCGAGCGCCACGCCCTTCACCCGCCCGCGCCGGGTCACGATCTTCGCCACCGGGCTGTTCACGCGAATCTCGGCCCCGTGCGCGCGCGCCGCGGAGGCGAGGGCCTGCGTGATTCCACCCATCCCGCCGCGCACGTAGCCCCACATCCCCCGCACGCCGTTGCACTCGCCCATCACGTGGTGGAACAGCACGTACGCCGTGCCGGGCACCGAGGGCGACGCCATCGCGCCGATGATGGCGTCGGTCGCCAGCGCGATCTTCAGCTGCTCCGACTCGAACCAGCGATCGAGGATCGGCCGCGCGGCGCCGGTCAGGATCTCGAGCGCCGCCGGCCCGTCCCGCCCCAGCTTCAGAAAGCGCCACCCGAGCCCCGCGAGCTGCGCGAGGTTCTTGGGTCGGAATGACCAGGGATTGGGCGGCGTCTGGAGCAAAGTAGGCTCGATAAAATCCGCTACCCGCTCGAGCATCGCCTCGTAGCGAGGCAACGCCTCGGCATCCCGCTCGGAGAACTTGGCGACGTGTTGCCGGGTCAGCTCCTTGTCGGGCCCCATCAGCAGGAACCGCCCGTCGGGGAAGGGGGTGAACGAGGAAGGACTCCGCGGCAGCAGCTCGAACCCGTGGCGGGGGAGCTCGAGATCGCGGATGATCTCCGGTCGCAGGAGACTGTTCACGTAGGCCGCCGTGGACACCTTGAAGCCCGGCCACAGCTCTTCCGTCACGCACGCGCCCCCCACCACGTGGCGGCGCTCGAGCACCAGGACGCGCTTTCCGGCCCGGGCGAGATACGCGGCGGTAACGAGGCCATTGTGGCCGGCGCCCACGATGACGATGTCGTACGACCCGGACATGACGATTCCTTCGCGTGATGCCGTGCGGTGCAGTATGATTCTGGCTGGGAAGCGACGCGAGCGACGATGACGCAGTCCCCGACGTTTCTGCTGCGGCTGTCAGTGATCGGCTGGTGCGTCGTCTATCCGCTCTCGACCGTCGGATGCGCTCGCCACCAGCCGGTCGCTCCATCGGTTGCTCCGGTCTCGGAGCCCCGCTCCCCGGTCGCGCTGCGCGTCACCAACAGTAACTGGTCGGACGTGAGAATCTACGTGGTCCGTGGCACGCTGCGGGTGCGCCTGGGCACGGTGACCACCAACAGCACCGTGGACTTCACCATTCCGGCGGACTTCCTGAGCGGGGCGGGGAATGTGACGCTGCTCGCGGCCCCGGTCGCCGGCAGAGCGTCGTGGACCACGCCTCTCCCCGAGGTCTCGGCAGGCGACGAATTCGAGCTGGTCGTGGAGGACGTGCTGCAGTACTCGCATCTGGTCGTGAGGTAGAAAGAGCTGCGACTGTCTACGGTCTCCGCTGCAGCCGCTCGATCAGCGAGCTGAGCTCGGCCGGCACCTGAAGGCCGAAGACTTCCTTCGCGGGAGCCGTGACGACCAGCGACCGCGGTCCGCCGACTCCCTGCGTGCCCGTCGCGCCCACGTTGCCCGCCTGCCCGGGGGCACCGTCCGCCGCGTCGGGGCAGCGGCGGTTATTCGCATGCCCTGCACCCGAACCGCCCTTGCCGCCTTTGCCTCCCGCGCCACCCGCACCCCCCTGGCCGCCGGGCCCGCCGGGGCTGCGAGCGGACACCATGCCGGCGAGAAACGGGTTGTCCAAGGGCACGATGACGCTGATCCGGCCGCCACGGCCGCCCGCGCCCCCGGGTCCGCCGTTCCCGCCGTTCCCGCCCGGCCCCCCGGGCTGCGGGGGGCAGTCGGCGGCTCCCGCGGCACCGTCGGCTCCCTTAGCGCCCGTCGTGCCCGTGCCACCGCGGCCGCCGCGCGATTCGATCACGAGCCAGTCGGCGGGCGGCACCACCGTGGCATCCTGCAGCACGTAGAACGGCTGCGCGAGCCCGACCTGGATGCCGGCCACGAGCAGCTTGTCGAAGAACGGGGAGCGCACCACGGCGAGCCGGACCGTCGCGTCCGGGCCGGGCTCTCCCGCCTCACCCGGACCGCCAGCCTCACCCGAGAACACGAACGTGTGCGGCATGCAGCCGTAGTCGGGCGGAACGACGACCGTGTTCGTGATCCTGGAATTCGCGCGCAGCGTCGCCGTGAGCCGAAAACCGGTCGACACCGTGGCCAGGGGATCGCGCTCCGTCACCCAGTCACCGTCCTCCTGCGACACCGCGTCGGGACTCTCGCGGTCCAGGAACACCACGTGCAACCGGGGCGGGTGCTTCTTATCGTAGGAGCGCGAAAACGGCACCCGAGCGCCGTCGGCGAGCACTGCTTCGTAATTCGCGGTGACCGTAGCCCCGGGGCAAGCGCGCGTGTACGTCGTCACGATCCGGATGTCCCGGATCTGCGCCACGAGACCGGGGTCGGGAGCAAAATCAGCGGGCGGTGCGTGCGAGCAGGCTACCAGACCCGTAACACTGAACGACGTCACGAGAAGGCGTAGCAGAGAGGCGTCTCGAGGGACCGTATGCCGACGGTTATCCGTGACGTCTTCCCGCGACGCCTCTCCGTGACGAGTTGTCTCGTGACGCTTCATGGATTTTCCTCCCTCACAAACCTCCCGCTCTCCGCCTCGAACACCCTGATACGGACGATCACGCCCGCGCGCCGCTCATCCACGATCCGTGCGTGCACGATCTTCCGGTCCGCCGTGGGCCGGTACAGAATCCAGCTGCCCGCGGGCGCGTCAGCCGCGATCCCCTCGCAGGAGCGGGACTTCGGCCGGGGCTGATGGCCGGGCGGGACGCCGGGTATCCAGATCCGGCACTGGCCGGGTTTCGGGAGATGGCCGGGCGGAACGCCCAGCGTCGCCGCGGTACTTGGGCCTTCGGACCGGGCTTCGGGGACGAGGAGCACGGTCCGCGTGGTTCGGGTGCATCCCGCCGCGAGGGCGAAGCCGAGCGCGGCAATGGTCACGGGCAGCGATCGCATGCTGATCCTCGGTGTCGCAGGCGGTCACAAAATGTGAAACCGGGTTGCAATAGGCAACTTGCCGGGCGGTTGGGGTCTTCCTAATCTTGTAACCGTATGTCGGGTTTGTCGCGTCGTCTTTTCCTTCAGGCGTCCGGTCTCGCGCTCCTCGGGCTTGCCGTGCGCCGCCTCGCCGCTCTGGCACGGCCGCGGCCGTGGGCCGACGTCCCGTGGAAAGTGCGGCAGGTTCTGAAGCAGCTGTTCGGCGACCGGCCGGTCCTGGACGGCCACGTCCAGCTGGACGTGCCGACGGTCGCGGCCGACGGGCGCGTCGTGCCGGTGATGATCGAGTCCGACCTGCCGATGGGCGCCGATCGGTACGTGAAGGCCGTGCATCTGCTCGTGGACAACAACCCCGACATCCACCTCGCGGAGTTCCGGCTCACGCCCCAGATCGGCCAGGCGTTCGTGAGCACGCGGATCAAGATGCGGATGACCTCGCCCATCCGGGCGGTGATCGAAACCTCTGACGGCGCACTCTGGGGCGCCGCGGCCGACGTGCGCGTCACCGTCAACGGGTGCGGCTGAGATGACGCTCGACCTGGGCGCCGCCAGGATCCTCGTCCCCGCGGGCATTCGCCGGGGGGACGTGATCGACGTCCGGGCGCTGGTCGAGCATCCGATGGCCACGGGGCTGTTCCGGGACGCCGCGGGGAACCCGATACCCGCCTATTTCATCAACGACGTGAGTGTGATGTACGGCGACCGTGAGGCGGCGCATTTCGTGTGGTCCTCCGGTATCAGCCGAGACCCGTTCGTCGAGCTCTCCTTGCGGGCGGACCGGGAAGCGCCGCTGACGTTCACGTGGAAGGACAATAAGGGCGGGGTATTCCAGCAGTCGGTCGACATACGGTTCATCTGATTCCGTTCCTGCTGTTCCAGATCCTGTCGCCACTCCCCGAACGCCTCCCTGTCCGTGAGATAGCTCCAGGCGTCTACGCGGTTCTCGGCGACACGGGCCGCGGTTCGGAAGGGCGACCCAACGCCGGCTTCATCGTGACGGGCGACGGCGTCGTGGTGATCGATGCGCTCGCGAGCCCGGCGCAGGGGGAGCAGCTCGTGCGCACCATCCGGTCGGTGACGCGCGAGCCGCTCCGCTGGCTGGTCCTGACGCATCATCATCCTGATCATCATTTTGGCGCGATCGTCCTGCGTCGGGCCGGCGCCCGGGTGATCGCGCATCCCGACGTCTCGACCGGCGTGGACGAGCAGAGTCGCGAGGCGGCCGAATCGGCGTGGATGGTCGTGGTCGGGAGAGCCCAGATGGCGGGCTTCGCCTACGCCGATGTGCCCGACCGGGCCGTCGTGGCGAGCGACACCCTGCGGCTCGGAGGGAAGGCGATCGTGATCGCGCATGCCTGGCGGGGGCCGGCCCACACGGCGGGAGACCTGATCGTGTGGCTGCCCGCCGAACGAGTGCTGTTCGCGGGCGATCTGCTCATCGAGGACGGCGTGACCATGGTAGTGGACGGGAGCGGGAAAGGGCTGCTGGAGGCGCTCGATACGCTCCGCGCGCTCGCGCCGCGGATCGCGGTACCCGGCCATGGAGCGATTCCGGCCGACCCCCGCGCGCTGATCGACCGGACGCGCGACTACATGGTGGGGCTCCGCGCCGCGATGCGTGGAGCCATCGAGCGGCATCGCTCCCTGAACCGTGCACTCGACTCGCTCCCGCCCGCCGACGAAGGCCGGCCGGTGTCACGGCGGTCGCGCGAGCGCCGCAACGCGAATCGGGTATATCTGGAGGTCGAGAAGGAAATCATGGGACTGGAGCCCTGACCATGCTGCTCGTCTGGCTTGCCCTGCTCGGGCCGGCGCCGCGCCTGATCTCCACCGGCGAGCTCGCCTCGCTCTTCGCCCAGCGCGATTCCAGCATCACCGTGATCGACGCGCGCAACGACTATACCCTCTATCTCGAGGGGCACATTCCGCGAGCGGTCTACCTGAACGTCGAGGAGCTGCGCGCCGCCGACCGCGGGGTTCCCAACAAGATCCTCGGTCTCGCGTCCTATGCGGCGCTCTTCTCCAGGCTCGGTGTCGGTCCGGATCGCCCGGTGGTCATTTACAGCGCCGGAGAGACCCGGGACATCGATGCAACATATGTCGCGTGGATCTTGCAGGGTCTGGGCCATCCGTCGATCGCTCTGCTCGACGGTGGATTCGGCAAGTGGAGCGTCGAGAACCGCACCGTCACGCGACGCTACCCCGCCGTCGAGCCGACGGCGTTCGCCCCCGCCGGGTTCGCTCCCGACCGGGCGACGCTCGAAGAAGTGCGCGCAGCCTTGAGCGACCGCGACGTCGTCATCGTCGATGCGCGCAATCCCGAGCAATACGCGGGCCGCGCGGGCGCGCAGCTTCGGCGCGGGCACATCCCTGGGGCGGTCAACCATTTCTGGCAGGGCGACCTGAGCACGGCGGACTTCGCCACCGTGTGGAGGCGCAGCGAACAGCTGCACGCGAGCTACGAGGCGCAGGGCATAGTTTCGGACAAGACGATCATCGCCTACTGCAACGGCGGGCTCGAATCGAGCCACGTGTATTTTGCCTTGCACAACATGCTCGGCTACCCACGGGTGCGGGTCTACGACGGCTCGTTCACGGAGTGGTCGGAAAGGCTAGAGCTGCCGGTGAAGGCGGGCGAGCAGCCGTAAGTCGCAAGCCGTAATCCGAAGGCAGGCGCTCTTGCGCCTTAAGCCTCGCGACTTGAGGCTTAGCTCCATGGGCAAGGCTGGTTACGGGCTGATCGAAACCATGCGGGTGCACGACGGGCGCATCCCGTTCCTGCACCGTCACCTCGCGCGGCTGGCGCGATCCGTTGCGGAGCTTGGTCTTCCCAGGCCGAAGCAGGACATCTCCGCTCTGGTGGCGCCGTTCTCGGGAACCGGCAACGCCGTCCTCCGCGTCGAGGTGCTCGACGGCCGGGCGAGCGTAACGGTGCGCGACCTCGGGACGCTCGGGCCGCCGGCGGTAGTCACCGCGTCGGAGTCGCACCAGCCGTATCCCCACAAGACGACGGATCGGGATTGCTTCACAGATGCGGCCCAGGAAGCCGAAGTGGCGGAGGCCGATGATGCGCTGCTTCTCACCCAGGAGGGGTGGGTCGCCGAGGGCACCGTGTGGAACGTGTTCTGGTGGGAAGGAGACGCGCTGTGCACGCCGGCGCTCGACCTCGCGATCCTGCCGGGGATCGGGCGAGCGCGGGTGCTCGAGCTCGTGCCGCACGTGATGCAGGGTCGGTACCGGAGGCCGGCCCTGGCGGGAAGGAGCCTGTTTCTCACGAACGCAGTGCGGGGCGTCGTGCCGATCGCGTCGCTCGATGGGGCGATGGTGCCGGGCGATGCCCGCACCGCCGATTTGGCCCGCCGCTTCTGGCTGGCCGCGTGACGGGTGGCGCATCCCTGCATCATCGCGAACTCCGCAGAGAGGCGTCTCCGCAACACCCGCCCCCACGCGGAGGTGAGATCGCCCTACTGGCACGTCGCCCCCGGCCCGCGCCGTGGCGCCATGTTGTTACAGCGAAATGGGATACCGCCGCGAGCAGGCTTGTGGCCCGGGTTCTGCTAGACCCCACGGAAGGCAGTATCTCCACGGCTTCGCTCGTGCGGGGGAGGGATGGCGTTCAGGCGAGGAACCGAACCGATGGTCCCAGTGACACCGCGGGCCCGAGCAGCGACTGCGCCGTACACCGACGACGCGATCGATTTCGTCGTGACGCGCCCGGTGATGAGCGAAGCCGCCGGGGCGGCGGTGGCGTTGCTCTCCGACGCCGAGCGACAACGGGCGAGTCGTTTCCTGTTCGATCGCGATCGCGACCGATTCATCGTGGCGCGGGCATGCTTGCGACAGCTGCTTGCGGCGCGACTGGGCACCCCGCCGGACTCGGTCGACCTGGTGTACGGAGCACACGGGAAACCCGCGCTCGCCCCCTGGTACGCTGACACGGACCTGCGCTTCAACGTTTCACATTGCGATGATCTCACGCTGTACGCCTTCTCGTCCGGACGCGAGATCGGCATCGACGTGGAGGCCGTCCGTCGGATACGCGACGCGGACGACATCGCAGCCCGCTTTTTCTCTCAGCGCGAGAACCGGGCGTATCGAGCCCTCGAACCCAGCGACCGGCCCCTGGGCTTCTTCCAGTGCTGGACGCGCAAGGAAGCGTTCATCAAGGCGCTCGGCGACGGTCTTTCCTATCCGCTCAATCGCTTCGACGTGTCGCTTGCGCCGGGGGAGCCGGCGCAGATCCTCCGGGTCGAGGACAGGCCGGGAGATCGCTGCGGATGGCGCCTAGAGAGTTGGTCCCCGGCCCCCGGGTTTGTGGCGGCCGTCGTGATCGGTGACAGGGAATAATGTCTTCGGCTCCCTACCAGTCCCCGTGGGCGAACGACGAGGTGGAGATGTTTCGTAAGACGGTTCGTCAGTTCGTTCAAAAGGAGTTCGTGCCGCATCAAGCCCGCTGGCGCGAGCAGCAGCGTCCCGATGCGGAAGCCTGGACGCAGGCCGGGAGGGCCGGCGTGCTGCTCCCCGACCTGCCCGAGGCGTACGGCGGCGGCGGCGGCACGTTCGCCCACGCCGCCGTCGTGCTGGAGGAGCTGGCGCACGCCGGTGTGCATTTCGGCTCCGGTATCCAGAGCATCGTGGCCCACTACATCGTGGCCTACGGCAGCGAGGAGCAGAAATGCCGCTGGCTCCCCCTCATGGCGCGGGGCGAGCTGGTGGCGGCCATCGCCATGAGCGAGCCCGGCGCCGGCTCCGACTTGCGGAGCATCCAGACCACCGCCCGGCGCGACGGCGACCAGTACATCATCAACGGCTCCAAGACGTTCATCACCAACGGCGCACTCGCCGGCCTCGTGTGCCTGGCGGTGAAGACGGACCCGCGCGCCTCCGGCGTGAAGGGCATCTCCCTGATCGTGGTGGAGACGAAGGGCCTGCGCGGATACCGAGTCGGCGGCTCGCTCGACAAGATCGGCATGCACGGCCAGGATACGTGCGAGCTGTTCTTCGACGATGCCCGAGTCCCGGCGGCGAATTTGCTCGGGGATGGCGAAGGCAAAGGATTCTATCAGATGATGGAGCGCTTGCCCTATGAGCGCCTGGGCGTGGGCGTGGTCGCGGTCGCGACGGCGGAGCAGGCGGTGGCCATCACAACCAAGTACGTGAAGGAGCGCACCGCGTTCGGCAAACCGCTGATGGATTTGCAGAATACGCGCTTCAAGTTGGCAGAGTGCAAGACGGAAGCTCATATCGGCCGGGTGTTCCTCGACCACTGCATCGAGCGTTTCATCGCGGGCCAGGGCGACGAAATCACCGCCGCGATGGCGAAATACTGGCTGAGCGACGCCCAGTGCCGAATCGTCGACGAGTGCCTTCAGTTGCACGGCGGATACGGCTACATGACGGAGTATCCGATCGCTCGCATGTGGGCCGACAGCCGGGTGCAGCGCATCTATGCCGGCGCGAATGAAATCATGAAGGAGCTGATCGCGTGGTCCCTGTAGGTCTGCACCAGCTGATCGAGGCGCAGGCCCGGCGCACTCCCGGTCAGGTGGCTGTGGTGTTCGAGCAGGAGCGGTTGACCTACGGTGAGCTCGACCGTCGCGCCGACACGCTCGCGCATCGCCTGCGGACGCTGGGCGTCGGGCCGGACCTGCTCGTGGGGCTGTTCGTCGAGCGCTCGCTGGAGATGGTGGTGGGCATACTCGGCATCCTGAAAGCGGGAGCGGCGTACGTCCCCATCGATGCCGGGTATCCACCCGAGCGGATCGCATTCATGCTGGCGGATGCGAACGTCAGCGTGCTGCTCACGCAGCGCAGCCTCGTTGCAAGTCTGCCGAGCGGCGTCGCGGAGGCGATTTGTCTGGACGCCTTCGACTGGAGCGACTCTCGAGCGCCGCGACAGGACGGGTCCCGGGTCCAGGCGGGGAACCTCGCCTATGTGATCTACACGAGCGGCTCGACGGGCCGTCCCAAGGGCGTCTGCATCGAGCATCGCAGCATCGTCAACTACGTGCTGGGCGTCGCCGAACGTCTGCAATTCGAGCCCGGGATGAATCACGCCACGGTGTCGACGATCGCCGCCGACCTCGGCAACACCGTGATTTTCCCGGCGCTGGCCACCGGCGGCTGCCTGCACGTCATCTCGCAGGAGCGAGCCGAGAACCAGGCGCTCTTGTCCGAGTACTTCAGCCGTGAGCAGATCGACGTTCTCAAGATCGTGCCGTCACATCTGGCGGCGCTGCAGACCGGCCCCGGCGTCGCTTGATTCTCGGTGGCGAGGCCTCGCGACTGGACTGGATTGAGCGCCTGCGCGCCTTGTCGCCGAGCTGCGAGATCTACAACCACTACGGTCCCACAGAGACCACCGTCGGAGTATTGACGTATCACGTCGGCCCGCAGGTCCCCCGCACGCAGTCCGGTACGCTCCCGCTGGGTAGACCGCTGCCCAACAGCCGCATCTATCTCCTCGACGGCGGCGGCCAGCCCGTGCCAAAGGGCGATAAGGGGGAGCTGTGCATCGGCGGCCCGGGCGTTGCGCGTGGCTACCTCAACCGCCCTGACCAGACCGCCGAGCGATTCGTATCCGATCCATTCTCTCCGGATACGGGTGGACGCCTGTATCGCAGCGGCGACGTCGCCCGTGTCCTGCCGGACGGGAATATCGAGTTTTGCGGCCGGATTGACGACCAGGTCAAGATCCACGGCTACCGGATCGAGCCCGGTGAAATCGAAGGGGCACTACGCGGGCAAGGCGGGGTGCGGGACGCCGTGGTGCTCGCGCGCGAAGAGGAGTCCGGCGGTAAGGAGCTGGTCGCGTACGTGGTGCCGAAACGGGCGCAGCAACCGTTGTGGACCTGCAAGGCGCTCCATCTCTTGCCCGACGGCTCGCCGGTGGCACATCTGAACAAGAACGAGACGGACTATATCTACAACGAGATCTTCGTTCTGCAGGCGTACCTGCGGCACGGAATCACGATCGACGACGGCGACTGCATCGTGGATGCGGGCGCCAACATCGGACTGTTCACCGTGTTCGCCAGCCGGCTGGCCCGGAACCTCCGGATCGTTTCCTTTGAGCCCAATCCTGCAGCGTTCGCCTGCCTGGCGGCGAACGCGGCCGCATGGGGTACGGGCGTAAAGTGTCTGCCGCTCGGTCTCTCCCACGAGAGCGGATCGGCGGAGCTCACGTTCTTCGAGGGGTTATCGCTCCTGTCCGGGTTCTACGCCGACGCGGCGACGGAGCGCGAGGTCGTCAAGAACTATGTGTTCAACCAGCAACCCGCATCACCGAACGACGAGCGGCTGGCGGCGGAAATCGGCGACTTGATCGATGACCGCCTGCGTGCCCGGACGGTATCCGCCCAATTGCGAACCCTCTCCAGCGTCATCGCCGAAGAGGGCATCGACCGTATCGACCTGCTGAAGATCAATGTCGAGAAGAGTGAGCTGGATGTCCTGCGGGGGCTCGCCTCCGGGGATTGGCCAAGAATTCGACAAATGGTCATCGAGGTGGATCAGCGGGAAAACCTGGAGCTGATTACGACCCTGCTCGAGGGGCACGGCTTTGAAGTCCTCGTCGAGCAGGACCCGCTGCTGCGAAAGACCGACCTGTGCTACGTGTACGCGATTCGGCCGTCGCCCACGGGGTCCCGCCTCGTACGGCAACAACCTCCGGACGCGCATGTCCGTTCGCTCCCGCCCGTGGACGAAGCGATTGTGACGCCCGCGACGTTACGCAAGCACCTCAGGGACCGGTTGCCACCGTACATGATCCCGGCGGCATTCGTGCTGATGGAAGCGCTTCCGCTGACGGCGAACGGCAAAATCGATCGCCAGGCGCTGCCGACCGTCTCGGACGAACAGCGACAGCCCGCTCAGGAGTCCGCTCGGCCGCTCACCGAAACCGAGAAGGCGCTCGCCGCCATTTGGACGGAATTGCTGAAGCTGGAGAAGATCGGTATCAACGACGACTTCTTCGACCTGGGCGGGCATTCGTTGCTGGCGATCCAGGTGGTGTCGCGGATCCGGGATGTATTCGGGGTGGAGTGTCAGACGCGCACGGTGTTCGAGCATCCGACGATTGCGGGATTGGCGCGGGTGCTGAGCGACGCGCAGGGGGAGGGGGCCCGAGGGGAGGGCGGGGGGGGCGAGCGGCCGCGGATCGGGCCGCGCCCGGCGGAGGGTCCCTGGGCGCTGTCGTTCGCGCAGGAACAGCTCTGGTTCCTCGACCAGCTGGCCCCCGGCAGTCCGGTCTACCACATCGTGGATGTGGTGCGCCTCGAGGGGCGGTACGCGGCGGCGGCGCTGCGGCGGGCGTTGCAGGAGGTGGTGCGGCGACATGAAGTCTTGCGCACCGCGTTTACGCAGCGGAACGGCCACCCGATGCAGATCGTCGAGCCGACGGTCGAGCTGGTGCTGGGCGAGCACGATGTGAGTGCGATGCCCGAGCCGGCGCGGGAACGCGAATGGCACCGGGTGGTGCAGGAGCAAGGGCGCCAACCGTTCGACTTGGCGCACGCTCCCCTGATGCGCGCGACCATGGTGCACTGGTCCGCCCAGGAGCACCGGCTGTTGCTGACCATCCACCACATCATCGCGGACGAGTGGTCGATGGAGCTGCTGCAACGGGAAATCAGCCAGTTGTACGAGGCGTTTGCGCACGGGCGGCCGTCGCCGCTGCCGGCCTTGCCGATCCAGTATGCCGATTTTGCCTGCTGGCAGCGGGAGTGGTTACAAGGCGACGTGCTGCAGCGGCAGCTGGCGTACTGGCGGGAGGCGTTGACGGGGGCGCCCGCGGTGCTGGACCTGCCCACCGACAAGCCGCGGCCGGCCGTGCAGAGCTTTCGCGGCGCCACGGAGTTCTTCGAGCTGCCGGCGCCGTTGGTGGAGCGGCTGAAAGCGCTGGGGCGCCAGGACCAGGCCACGCTGTTCATGATCCTCGAGGCCAGTTTTGCGGCCTTGCTGCACCGCTATACGGGGCAGGACGACCTGCTGGTGGGGACCCCGATTACCGGCCGCACGCAGCGCGAAACGGAGCCGCTGGTCGGGAACTTCATCAACGTCGTGGTGCTGCGCGCGCGGTTTAGCGAGCGCCTGACGTTCCACGCGCTGCTGCAGCAGGTGCGGGAGCAGGCCCTGGGGGCCTATGCGCACCCGGACCTGCCCTTCGAGCATCTGGTGGCCGAACTGGCGCCGGAGCGGGACCCGAGCCGCACCCCCCTGTTCCAGGTGATGTTCGTGCTGCATAACGCCGAGGGTGCGTCGCAGGTATCGAACCTGGCCGGCCAGAAGGTACTGGGGACCGGCACATCCAAGTTTGATCTGACCCTCTTTCTCTCCGAGACCGACCAGGGGCTCGAGGGGTTGGTGGAGTACAGCACCGATCTCTTCGACGCCTCGACGATCCAGCGGCTGTGCGGGCATTACCGGACGCTGTTGGAAGGGATCGTCCGCCAGCCGGACCGGAGTATTGCCGCGTTGCCTCTGCT
>WNGH01001744.1_pt1 | contig 23112 bp, 16 predicted proteins | sample 5400631 | NCBI WGS metagenome assembly WNGH01 (sample SAMN13153373, study PRJNA577476) | soil metagenome | isolation source: 115 cm soil or saprolite under Garry oak tree replicate 1 | place: USA:California | collected 2016-06-15
CACCGCTGAGCTACCAGTGGCGGAAGAATGGAACCGCCATCAGCGGCGCGACCTCTTCCACCTACACGACGCCAGCCGCAACCACTTCCGATAACGGGGCACAGTTCACGGTGGCGGTCAGCAACACGGCCGGAAGTGTGACCAGTAACGCGGCCACACTCACCGTAAATGCAGTCATTCCGCCGACGTTCGCCGTTTGGGTAGCGCCTAGTCTCGACAGGGTGGGGACAACCGATGCCCCTGGCACCGCTTCCTCCATCAGTCTATCCGGTGCACGCGGTGAAACCGTAGACACTCAGGTCGTGGTGCAAGCTCCTTCCGGCGGCTTGAGCAACGTGAATGTGAGCGCCTCCGCGCTTACCGGTCCGGGTGGCGCAAGTATCCCGGCATCTAACGTGACGCTCTATCGCGAATACTACATCACCGTCACCGGCACAGCGAATTACGGCGGAGGCAGCAACCCTCCTCTAGGTTCAGGCACTTACCCGGAGCCACTCATTCCCTTCAATGATCCGGAGATCGGGTCGCCTCTGTGCGGAACTGCGGCCACGCTCAAAGCCTGCAATGCGACCCTCAGTGCGGGGCAGAATCAACCGTACTGGATCGATATTTCCGTGCCACACGGAGCCGCGAACAGCCCGCCGAGAACCTATACGGGCACGATCTCCATCACCGCCGATCAGGGCACCGTGAACATTCCTATTACGCTCACGGTGTGGAACTTTGGGCTTCCCGTGCAGCCCTCGGAACTTTCCGAATGGACGCTTTGGAATCCCGCCGCCGGCAACACCACAACCACTTTGGACCAAGCCCTGATGCGGAACAAAGTGATGGGCCGATATGATGTAGGCGCCAACGCTTCCTCAGACATCACGAATTTCGGCCTCAACCGTTCCGGGCTGGACGGCTCCTACTTTATTGGGATTCAATGCAACGGTTCCTATAGCAGCCTCCCTTCGACCAGCCAAATCAACGCCGCAGCCGCCAATTTCCCCGTTGGCCTCCCCCTGGACCTCTATGTCGCCGACGAATTGAATGGCTGCCCCAGCGCTTACCCCGCCCTTAAAACCATGGGTACTAACGCCCATTCCGCCAATCCAAGCGTCAAGACCATAATGACCATCAACTCCCCCGACTCAAATCTCTTCAACGAGGGCGATGGGCGCAGCGCCATCGACCATTGGGCGCTGCTCGATTCAATGCAACAGTGGCCCAGTCTGCCGTTTACCGGTGGGGGCGACCTCTGGAGCTATACCAGTTGCAACCCGGGGTTCGGCAATACTCCCGAATGGATGGTGGACTATCCGCCGATCAACGAGCGCATCCAAGCCGGGTTCTTGAACTGGACGCAAGGAGCGACGGGAATTCTTTACTATCGCGCCGACGGATGGACCGCCGGAAACGCCATCGGCAGTTGGAATAATGTCGATACCACCGCTTGCGGCGGCGGCATGGGCAGACCGGGCGACGGCATCTTCCTCTATCCGCCGGGCCCGATCGCTTCCACGGAGTCCGCTCCCGGGATTCGTCTGAAGGCCATTCGGGACGGCATCCAAGACTACGAATACGCCCAGATTCTCAAGAACCTCGGGCAACTCACCTTCCTGGATCCAATCATTCTGCCGATTGCCACGAGCTGGACCAATTGGACTCACAACCCAAGCGCTTTGGAAAGTGCACGGTTGCAATTGGGCCAACAGCTCCATCAGCTTGCCCCGCCAGGGTTCTGAAGAACTGAATCGCCTTGGGTTCGCTTGGAGCTTCACGTTTCCTTCTCGCGGAGAATTGGCTTACGTCACGTCCGCGCTAGAGTCACCTGCTTGAATCGCGCAATTTGCGTATATAGGTTGCTCTATGCATGCCGGACTTCGAGGATGACCTTGTTTAGCAGCTAGTTTCGATCGGAATTCGCTAGCAAGCTGCCCCATTGTCAAGCATCTCAGGTCTCTGTTGCGAACCAGGGTGCCGAGTTCATCCAGAAAACGGGCGACAACGTTTTCAAGTCGCGGCCACTCCGCATAAAGATTTTCCGGATGGAACCAGACATGGAAAACTCCGCCGTCTCGGCGCACACGGTCCAAACCTTTTCTGAGCCTCCGCAAGCGACTCGAGTCAGGTATGTACTTACGCCAGCCGGCCGCGTATCGGATCAACAGGGATCCCGGAATAGAAACGATTCCCTCTTTAAGCAAAGGCTCGATCATGCGTGGTGAAAGCCCAGCGAAGTCTGCCAATACCATGCCAGCAGATGTGAGTTTGTCGTTTGCAGAGCGAAATGGTAGTACATCAACGTCCCGAAAACACGTGAACCCTGCATCTCGAAGGTCACCGAGGTAAGCAACTGAGTTTCGTGGGAACACAAAGCATGTGGTGGGGATTCCAAATTCTCGTGCAATTTGGGCACAGTGTTGAAACTCAGCGATGGCTCGTTCCCGCGTCATGCCCCGGCAGCCAAAGGGGACGTGGGAAAATGAATGAAATCCAATTTCTTGCGCCGGCCTCGCATTCTTAATCATTTTTACAAGGCTCGCGCCGAACCACTCTGGGTGAGTTAATTCGTCGACGTCAGGCAACGAGGGGCGCATCATCGCACCAACCACGGCCCAAGTTGCCGATATGCCGTTGCGCGTGAGGTGGTTCAATAGGTTGGGCGCGCCGATGTCGTGGGTCCATCGGCCCATCTTCAGTAGATCGTCGTCAAATGAAAGATCGAAAGTGCCCCAACTGAGTTCCAAGTCCAAGCTGATTACGACCGTCGGTTGCGTCATTTAGTTTCGAGTTCTCGCTATGCCTCAAGAATGGGTAATTGCGTGTCGCTGGTGAGTGTTGCGAGTGGCGGGAACAGTCATGCGCGGTCTATCGAATCGCGGCCGAACCGCCGCTCAACCCTTCAACTCTTGCTGGGACACCCTCTCGCAGACGGGACACCCTTTCGCATACCTTCGTATGCGTTATAAAAGTGCTTGTAGGCAAACAGGGGCAGATCCAGCAGTCCAGGCAAAGGATCGTCTGCAGCCATCAGGGCGAACTGGACTGGGCTGCGCAAAGAGTGCAAGTACGCACCCAGGCTTAGGTGACCGCGAAGCATCTCGTGAATAGCGGCCGGAACATCTGTACTCATGCGAACCCAGCTAACACCTTTGCGTCCAGTCTGCTCTTGCACGGGTTTGCCTACCAACATTCGCCAGAGAAGGTAGGGAAAGTCTACGCCCGCGCGACCGCCCAGCGCAGCCCAGGTCCATAACCTTGGATTGATATCCAGAAGCTTGTAACCTCCATTTGGGGCGTCAAACTTGAACTCCACCTCAACAAGTCCCGTATACCGCATTGCGGCCAGCAGACGCCGCGAAGGTTCCACAATTTCGGGTACATCGAGCGTCTCGACAAACGAGCTCGAGTATCCGAAATCAATCGGGTACTGTCGTGTCCGGCGTGCGGTGAGAGAGGCAATCGGCTGTCCGTCGCAGCAGAGCGCCGCATACGAGAATTGGGACTCGCCGCCGCCAGGGATCAGCTCTTGAACAAGAATCAAATCAGGCGGAATCAATTCCCGGGCTTCGCGGTACCGTGCAAGAAGCTCTTCGCGATTCGTGACGGGCCAGGCCTTATCCGCAGTGAACCGATTGACGGAGGCATGCGTAGCAGGCTTCAGTATGGAGGGAAAAGTACACGCGGCAGCCGCGAGATCTTCTTCCGAGCCCGGATTGATTGTTAACGGGTAGTCGACCTGTTCTCTTGCGGCTATTTGATAGGTTAGACGCTTATCGTAAGCCCAGCGCAGGACTTCCCATGTAGGCGTCGACACGCGGAATCGGCGCGAGAGCGCTACGTGGAATTTCGAGAGCAACGCGGCCGACTCATCGCTGGTTGGAAACAGCACCCATTCGTCGAGCCCGTACCGTTCCGCAACCCGCAAAAGGTACTCGACTTGTGCCTCACATTCTCCATCCGGCCACGGCAAAGTCCGGAGCGTGTACCGAGAGCAACTTGCCAACCTTATGTTAGGTGGGGTAGCGACCCAAACCGGCACGCCACGGCGGCCCAAACTCCTCGCGATCGTAAGACCGTTGAGGTTTGCGCCCAAGACCAATGCTCCAGTCGTTTCACTCATGGATGAAGGCCGTTGTACGACTCATCTTCGGTGGTTCCGTACTCTTGTCTACTGATTGCCTTGAGGGATTCATCCGAGCTCAGCGACGAGTGGTTCCCTGAACTGAACCCGCTGGCTCGCAGCTTTCCCGGCAATGTTGCGGAGCAGTGCGCGTGAAGAGTAATGCGTACCGACGACAAATTGCATTAGCGGGCCGAAGCTCCAAACTGCAGGCGCACCGAGAATGTGCAACCTCGGAACGGAAGTCTCGAAGCCTTCACGCAGCCGAGGGTATCCTTGGAAGCAACTTATGGAATTTGCGAGCCGCGGCGCAAGGAAGATGTACTTGGAAACGTCCACCCGATATCCTGTTCCGAGGAGAACATGGTCGACGATCCTTTCGCTTCTATCGTCCAACTGGACTTTTATCCGATCGCCAAGGGGAGCAGCAGAAACAATGGAACGGCCGAGTTTCATGGACACGTTCTGGAGCCGCGCCACAAGCCATCGCGCGGCGGCTGGCCGGATCGATTTCTTTCGGAGCCAATCCTGAGTCGGCCGAGGCAGTCGCCTTACCAAGTCCGGACGCGCCACAACCTGGCTGACACCAGCTGGACCGACATCGGTGGGTGCATAGAGGAGCTTTGAGATCGTGGGGCCTAACCCAGAATGAATCGTCCTGGAGACTAGTCCACCAAGCCAGTGAATCTGACGTGTCCGGGCTACGATTTCGACTTCGGCACCGCCTTCGTGTAGCAATGCGGCCGATTCCAGTGCGCTCTGACCGCTTCCGATTACCAGCACTCGCTTTCCAGAAAAAGCTCGCAGTTCACGATGTTCAGATGTGTGAGATGCCAACGAACTCGGGAGGCCAGCAAATTCCGGGGGGCGCCAAGCGAATGAACCGATACCTGCGGCAACAACCAGTCGGTGTGCAACCACCGGTTCACCCTCTTCCAAGGTGAGTCGGAAGCCTTTTCCGTCTGATTCGACACGGGCTATCTTCCGTTGATCAAGGTCTGGCACCGCTTGACGTTGATACCACAGTCCATAGTCAAGGAAACGGTCGAGCGGTACGGGGCTGGAAAAGTGGTTGCGGCTTGCCGCTCTGTATGCCTCCAGGGTTAACGACTGATTTGGGTCGGCAATGTGTGTAGCGGCCCAACCGGAGCGGAGCAACATGCCGGTGGGCATGTTGCGCTCCCAAAAAGACATGGATTCGCCGAACGTATGCACGTCCAGCCCTTTGACCGTACGCAAGTGAGCGGTCGCCGATAACCCGTAAGGGCCAGCACCAATAACTGCTACGTCGCATTTCGTCATGTTTCGCCCCCGAAGCTTGAAATGTTCATCACGCTACCACCGTGGAGAAAAGAACCGTGAGCTCACTCGCGCAGGAAGAAATTTCCCCTCCGCATTATTCATGGAACTACGAATACATCCTCAGAGACTTCCTACGGGGGAGAGAGCTGACTGAGTTGTTGACCTAATTGCTGCCGCGCCCCTTCCAACGCGTTCGCATCATGAGTCCAGTTGGTCCAACTCATTGCGATCGGCTGGATCACGGAGTTCACAAAGGTGCCTTGCCCCAAATTCTTCAGGATCTGCGCGTATTCGTAGTCTTGAATGCCGTCCCGAATGGCTTTCAGACGGATCCCCGGAGCAGATTCGCTGGAGGCGATCGGACCCGGCGGATAGAGGAAGATGCCGTCGCCCGGTCTGCCCATGCCGCCGCCGCAAGCGGTGGTGTCCACATTGTTCCAACTGCCGATAGCGTTGCCGGCAGTCCAGCCATCGGAGCGGTAGTAAAGGATGCCCGTCGCTCCTTGCGTCCAATTTAAGAACCCGGCTTGGATGCGCTCGTTGATTGGCGGATAATCCACCATCCATTCGGGAGTATTGCCGAAACCCGCGTTGCAGCTGGTATAGCTCCAGAGGTCGCCCCCACCGGTAAACGGCAGACTGGGCCACTGTTGCATTGAATCGAGCAGCGCCCAATGGTCGATGGCGCTGCGGCCGTCGCCCTCATTGAATAGATTCTGGTCGGGCATATTGATGGTCATTATGGTCTTGACGCTGCGATTCGCGGCATGGGCGTTGGTGCCCATGGTCCTGAGCGGCGTGTAAGCGCTGGGACAGCCGTTCAATTCGTCGGCGACATAGAAGTCCAGCGGGAGGCCTGCCGGAAAATTGGACGCCGCAGCGTTGATTTGGCTGGTAGAAGGAATGCTGCTATACGAGCCGTTGCACTGAATCCCGATAAAGTAGTAGCCGTTCAGCCCAGAGCGATTGAGGCCGAAATTTGTCACGTCCGAGGAGGCGTTGACGCCAATATCATACATTACTTTGTTCCGCATCAAAGCTTGAGCCAAAGTGGTTATCGTATTGCCGGCGGCGGGAGGCCATAGCGACCAGGTGGAAAGCTCCGAGGGCTGTGCGGGAAGCTCAAAGTTCCACACCGTTAGGGTGACTGGGATACTCACAGTACCCTGGTCAGCGGTGATCGAGATGGTGCCGGTATAAGTTCCCGGCGGGCTGTTCGTGGCTCCATGCGGCACGGAAATGTCGATCCAGTAAGGTTGAGTCTGCCCCGCGCTGATGCTGGTATTGCACGCTTTGAGCGTGGCCGCCGTTCCGCACAGCGGCGAACCGGTCTCCGGATCATTGAAGGGGATAAGCGGCTCCGGGTAGGTGCCTGAACCGAGCGGGGAATTGCTGCCACCACCGTAACTCGCGGTGCCTGTTACGGTGATGTAGTACTCGCGGTACAGCGTGATGCTGGATGCCGGGATAGTGGCACCGCCGGGACCGGTGAGCTCGGAGGCGCTCACGTTCACGTTGCTCAAGCCCCCGGAAGGAGCTTGCACCACGACCTGAGTGTCAACAGTTTCGCCGCGCGCGCCGGACAAATTGATGGAAGAGGCCGTACCGGGGGCGTCGGTCTGCCCAACTCTGACCAGACTCGGTGAAACCCAAACAGGAAACGGCGCGCTCAATGATTGGCTGGCTGCTATGAAGATCGTGAGGAGGACGAACATCGCTGCCGCTAACGGCAGGCCCTTCGCGTGCCGAAAAGTCCAGCGCGGATGTCCCCCGTTTTGGCGGGTAGATTTGGAGTCGATATTCATGGGCGGCGTTTTTCTCCCAGCAATTCATTTTCGGGCTGGGGAAGGATTGATGATCGGGGCGATTCTTTCCGCTGCAAGACTTCGAGATACTCTCGATGCAACGCTTGCCAGATCTGCTCTTGTCGAAATTTGCGTTTGACTTGTTCCTGGCCGGCGCGCGCTAGTTTACTGGCTAAGGCTTTGTCACTAATGAGCTTTGCCAACGCTTCGACAAGCGCAAGCACCTCATCTACGGGGAAAAGCAGGCCGGTCTCACCATCCGTCACCAGGTCTACGATCCCAGTCGCAGATGCAGCTACTACCGGTTTACCAGCGGCCTGGGCCTCTAGAACGACCGTGGGCAGACCCTCTCTATGGCTCGGCAGGACAAAAACGTCGGCAAGCGCATAGTAGGGAGCTGTGTCCTGCGCAGGGCCCGTGAAAATCACGCGCGGATGCGTCTTTAGATGTGTTCGAATATCCACTGGAAGCGGGTCTTCGTCTTCGAAGCATCCGACCAGAAGCAGCCAAAGATCTGGGAATTGCTTATAAAGCTGCAAAAAGGCCTTCATCAGCTCGGGGATGCCTTTGTCACAGGTTAGGCGTCCAACAAATAGCACAATAGGCGCTTGTGCCGGGATTCCCAACTGACGCCGTAGCTCGGCCGCTTGGCTAATTCTCTGTGGAGTGGTGGCGAATCGCGAAGCATCCACGCCATTACAGCTGCCTGATCCCAAAACCACCGTACGCCCCCGACTTGCAAGTCCGGAAGCAATGGCCTTCTCGCGTACGCTGTGGCTGACACATACAACGCGATGGGCAAAGCGACAGGCTAGACGCTCAGCATAGATGAGCAGTTGCCGCCTCAGCCCTTTAGTAGTCTCGAACCGCAGACCGTGCAGCGTGTAGAACCGGCAAGGGACACGGTTCACCCAGGCTGCAAAACCGCCCAGTAATCCTGCCTTGGGCGTCCCCACGTTAGTCACTGCGGGACGAAGTAAACGCATAGTACGCCACAGGCGACAGAGCGAGACCAAATCCCGCAAGGGAGCGATTTCTCTTTCCATGGGCACTTCGACAACAGAAATGCCCTCGGGCCTCGGCACTTCCCACTCAGCTCTTCTTGGTTTTGGGCAGAGCACGGTCACATCAAAACCCCTTCTCTGGAAATACTGGAGCTGACCCTGCAGGAAGCCAACTGCAAGCGACGAATTGACCCCAAAGACCATGCGGGGGCGGCATGAGTTTATGGACATGTTTGTGTCGCGACTGGCGGACCTACCGGGCAAATTGCGAGACGCTGGTGGAAGGCACACATCGTAGATCCGCGCCAGCCAGCTGCGCGTAGATGGTCTGATAGCGTTCTACGACTGCTGACAATGCGAAATGCTGTTGTACGCGGCGCCTGGCGGCAATTCCGAGGCGGCGCCGTACTCTTGGTCCAGCTTCGATGAGATTCCGCCATGCTTCTGCCAGCGCATCCGGATCTCCGGGAGCCACTACGATACCGGTCTCCTCAACAATCAGCGCGGAATCCCCAACGTCGGTCACGACGCAGGGCGTTCCGCACGCCATGGCTTCACCGATTACAAGGGGAAAGGCTTCACCACTGAGGGAAGCAGTAGTGGCGATATCCATCCCGGCAAAGAGGCGAGACATATCTCGGCGTACCCCTAAGAGATGACAGCAGTCACGTATGCCTGCGGCCTCGATCCATCCCGCCAACCGCGAGTTTTGCCAGGTAATGTCGAGGCCGCAAAGCAAGAAGTGAATCCCGGGCATTTGTCTGTGTAGTCGCGCGGCTGCCCGAACGAAGTTGAGATGATCTTTTTGGGGATGGAAGCGGGCTGCGATGCCAATCAGGAGCGTCTCTGCCGGAATGCCCAACTCAGCGCGTACCGACACGCGGGCAGCAGGGTCGGGTTTGACTTGCTCCAGATCGAAGCCGTTGGGGATCACCTCTAGTTTTTCGTTGGCGTAGCTAAGTTTCTTGTGGATGCGCAGCGACGCTTCTGAGCAACATACAATCCGGGCAGGCAATTTTCGCGATAAAAAGGCACAGACGCGATTGACTAACATGGTTCGACGCTTATCAACGCGAGGGTCAAGTGCATTATGGTGGATGCCCCAAACCACAGGCACATCACAAGCTAGGCGCGCGGCCAGGGCTCCGACCAGGTTCGCATGGTACATCCACGTGTGAATAACGTCTGGTTTCGACTCGCGAATCCATTGCGCAAGCCGCATTACTAACAAAGGGTTAGGCACACCGGTTTTCATGCCGAGTGTGCGTACGCGAACGCCCATTCCCCGCACTCCCTCAGCCAAGTCTAAAATGCGTGTCAGCGAAACGACTTCATTCTCAAACCGCGTTGCATCCATGCCAGAAGCGACTCGGGTGAGCATGGTTTCGGCCCCGGCGGGACCGAGGGTCGTAATGATGTGCATGACCTTGATCATTTGGGTTTCTAAACTCACAATCGCGGGCGGCCCATTAATAGGCGCAGTTCATCGGCTTCGGTTCACTCCGTAAAGTCGGATTGATTGACAAGAAGATTCGAGTCAACTAAGAGGAGCCTACAACAAGCGCCGCGCGTAGCTCTTTCTCCCAGGCTACGCTCAGCTGCAACAGATCAGTTCCGGCCACTCCTTCGACGTTCTTCTTGTCTCTCATGGAAAACACGAAACCAAACGGCAGAGAAATCGCCAGCAGGAATCGCGCCGCTAAGGGGCGGATTTCCCTCAACTGCAAGGAAGGACTTTTTCCGAGACCGAATGAGTAGCGACTGAAGTTGATTGCTGATCGTAAGATATTAAGGGGTGAAGAAAAGCACCATTCTATAAGTTCGTTCAATACATACTTATGAAAAAAGGCGCGTCCAAACATGGTTGTGGGGCTGAGAGAAGTCAAGTGGTCTCCCGCGTTGTCATCGATATGATATATTCGCAACACTTCGTTAACGAATCGCGTCTTAAACCTGCCTGATATTGCGAACCACACGACACCCTCAGAAATAAATTTTGCGTTCCGCAGCGTCGGAAACGGAAATTGCTTCAATACGTCAGTCCGGTGGAAACCCCACTTCTCACCCTTCACGTTGTACTTAAAGACCAACTCTATGGAGTCAGAGTCCAACACGTCGCGAGGGAACTTGTCGCCTACAAGTCCGCCATTCTGGTCCTTGCACAACACGGTAACCGCCGAGAACTTGTCCTTTTGTGCGGCTGGGATGCCATCCCACTGGTATTTCAATCGCTCCAACGCATGGGGTACGCAAGCATCGTCGGAATCCAATGTAAGAAATAGCTCCCCCTGGGCTTCTTGCACGCCTCGATTGAATGCGGCAGGCTTGCCCTGGTTTTCCTGGTAAATGTAACGGATCGGAAAGCTTGATTCAGTTTGCCACTTTTCGACGAGCTCTTTCGTGCCGTCAGTGGAGCCGTCATCTACGATCAGCCATTCAAAATCGCGAAAGGTTTGAAGGCGCAGGCTCTCATACACGCGGCTTAGCGTCAGGGAGCGATTAAATGTGGGAGTGAATACGGTAAAAATATATCTATAGTTCATGCTGGTCTCCGTAGGCGATGGGTCAAATGTCGAAGGAATAAAATCAGCCCCCTCGCTTTCCCTAGTATCACTTCTCGACCGGCGAGCGAGTGTCCCGATCGCGTCGGGCGCTACACTACCGGGCCCATCAACATCCCCCATAGGATGAAGATGTTCAGTCAGGATGGCTCCCCACCCCCTCTTGGGCTGGAATGCCGGACTCCCATCGCACTCTTTTTCTGTTCAGACGATGCGAACGTACAACGAGATTCTCATATAGTCCCTCGTATCCCTGGACCATCGTCGATACGTCGAAATTTTCTCTTGCCCGCCGTGCGGCTGCCATCCCCAAGGTCTGCCTAAGTTCTCGATTTCCTAGAAGAGATGTCATAGCGTCGGAGAGAGCTTGAACGTCTCCCGGCGGCACGATAAATCCCTCCTTGCCACTTGCGCAGAGGTCTGGCACCCCACCTGCAGCGGTGCTCACGATGGGTAGGCCAGCGGCCATGGCTTCCATCACAGAGAGTGGGTTGCCCTCGTAGTCGGAGCTTAGAACGAAGACATCCATTGCGTTCAAGACGTCTGGAATATCGGAACGCAGCCCGAGGAAGTGGATTTGGCTGGCTAAGCCGAGATTCTTTGTTTGCATTTCCAGTTGCTCTCGCAAGATTCCCTCCCCCACCAGCACCAAGTGTGCGTTTGCTTCGGAAGCGGGACCCTGGGCGAACGCCCTCAGGAGCAGGGCGTGGTTTTTCTGTGGAGCAAAGCGTGCCACACAGACGAAAAGAGCATCGTTCTCTCCGAAGCCTTCCCTTGCCCGCCATTCCTTGCATGGAATTTTCGGCCGCGCGTAGCGGTCCGTTGGAATGCCGTTGGGGATGACCTGGCACCGATGAATTCCATAGAGGCGCCTTAAACTGATTGCTACTTCTTCCGCGACGGCGACGGGGACAACTCCGTGGTTGAGGGCGTAACGTTGAAGCCAGCGGAGCCTAGGTTCAATCTCGCGTTCGGCCAGGTTGTGGACCGTATGCAAGAGCGAAGACTTCGTGCAAAGGAGCAGGAACGGCAATGCGTACCGAAGAACGTGCAGATGAGTATGGACAATGTCCGGCCGGCATTCTTTGAGAACAGGTGGCAATCGGTAGTACATGCGGTGATCAAATCCGGGCTGTTTCCCCAAGTACAGAACTTCAACGCCAGCATCTTCCAGCAAACTATCGAGGTCGCAACCCAAACGGCCCGTGAACGAAATGACTGCCGGTTCAAAACGCTGCCGGTTCAACCCTCTCACGATATGAACCGCCACACGCTCGGCGCCACCGGGGCTCAGCATTGGAACTATATGCACGACTCTGATCTTCTTCATGATCTTAGTAGCAGCTTGGTAGGGAACTGTCTTTCACTAGGTCCGCATGCAGGCCATGAGGATTGCAGTCAAGATCGAAAAGCTTTGCGGACTATACACTCTAAGATTGGGCTAGAAAGAAGCATAGGCCTGCTCGTGGATCGCAAATCCTGGATTGAGAAGCGTGATTCTCATGACCGTCACGCGCGCAATAGGTGTAGTCTGGGTTCAGCAAGACCGGGAGCAAGGCTTGGCACCGAGCGCTTCCGAGACAGGCTGCCGCATTGCGCCATCAACAGTCCGAAGAAGAACCAGGTCGGTTTCCGCATCTCCCACGTTAAGCTGGACACTCCTACCACCCAAACAGCAAGAGATACGATCCACAGTCTCTGTTGGAAGGGGGGCAGCGCCCTCAGTGACAGCGCCATGACACCTAGCAAGGCGCAAAAAAGCGCGAGACCAACTACTCCTTGCTCGACGAGGACCGACAGGAAAGTATTGTGCGCAGGGGGCGCTGGATCATGTTCCTCAAGACGAATCGGTTCAGCCAAAACACGACTGACGATAAGCCGGAACGCATTCGCTCCAATACCCAGAAAAGGATGCACACGGAAAATCTCCCAGCCTGCTCTCCAGATGATGGTGCGTCCGGTTAATGTCCCCTGTGTAAATTCGCTGGGCACCGTCGATAAGCGTTCCCATGAACTGGAAGGTACAAAGAGAAGAGCACCATAGACGAGCAATGCTACTGTCAAGAGAACTGCGATTCTCTGACGTCCACTCAAGCGCGCTTGAGTCAGAGGCACGATAGCGAGTGCAACTACAGTCGCCAGAGTGGCTCCCCTTGAGGCCGTCAGCAAGATCGTCGTTCCTGCCAAAATAAGTTGTACTCTGTAGACCCAAACCATCCATCCCTTGTTCTCAATGAGCAGGTAGTATGACATGGGGATGCTCAATGCCATGATTAGCCCCAAGTCATTGGCATCCAGCCTAGCGCCTGCATAGCGTTGATAAGCGGACTCCTGATGAGAAAGAAATAGGTAGAGTGTGTCTATCGTAGAGACAAAGGTTCCGAGGACATATGCCTGCATCAGCCGCATCTGTTCTCGCACCGCGGGTGCCAACTCCCAGATCAGCCACACCATGGCGAAGAGCTGGAGGTACGAGAAAGACTGGACTAAAGTTCCTTCAGGATAAAGACTCCATACGTAACTTACAGCCGCCAGCAAAACAAATAGAGCCATCACGATGTGGCCAGGTGACGGGCGTCTGACTTTCCCTCTTTCGATCATGGCTAAGACACCAAGGCCTACAGTGACCATCCCGATCAAACGTACGCTTGTGCCAAAGTCAGAAATCGTGATCGCGTCTTCCCATGGCATGGCAAATACCAAGAGCCAAAGGGAAGCGAATGCAAGCTTGCCCAGAACGGAAGACTCTTCTGCTCCGCCGAGAGAGCGGGATTTTCCGCTCCACTGTTCAGGGGAAGCGCTGAGATATCTCTGCTCAGTCACTGGTTATCTGCTCCGTTACATTGAACGGATTCATTCCATTAAGGGTCACGCTATTTCAACCCCGGGGAGTCCCTCGTGGGCACGCGTTCGCATAGCTACAACCAAAATTATGGCGCTCGCTGCAAGCTGCACGATCGCGGCGATGAGCATCGCCATAATCACGCCCAAGAGGCCCTGCCCCACTACCAGCCAGTAGCAGGCCGCAATAAGACTCAGGTTGGCTAGAACATTCAGAACGACTTGAGAATTGTAATAATTGGCCGCGGTCAGTCCGAATCCCAAAAACTGGGCCATATACACAACTGCTCCGGCCGCCATGATCCACGGAAGAAGGTCTGCTCGCTCCGCATATTCCCGCCGGAATAGGATAGTGAGGATCTCGCGTCCCGCCAATTTGGACAGGATCATTCCGCACACTCCCAGCATTGCCCCAACAGCGAGGAGCTTGCCCAGGAGCGACCCAAACGCTGCAAGATTGCCTGCGGCATACGATCTGGCCAGCCTGGTGAACGCAGACTGTCCGAGTGACACAACTGCCATGTTTCCTACCGACACCGCGAATCCGATGGCTGCGAATATCCCTAGGTCCCGTTCCCCGAGTGCGTGTTTGATGAAATAGCTAGGAACGCTGGAATTCAAAGCCGCTAAGAGCACCACTATTCCAAGAGGGAGGCTGACCCATAGCAATTCGCGTTCCATCGTCAGATCGAGGCGTGGCGTCAGCGCATCGTTTCGAGAGAACCATTTTGACTGCGCTCCCAGACCGTGGGTGCGCTCGCAAATATCATAGTTGAAGAGGACGACTACGCGCGCCAGTACAATACCTGCGACTCCCCACAGAAGACTTCCGCTGATATAGACTGCAACTGCCAATGTAAGGACGGACAATAGCGCCCTTGCGATCATTGATTTGGAAATCTCAGCCATTCTGTCGTGCAGTTGCAGTCGCGCATAGTACACATCGCTAATGGCTTCGATGGCGTACGCTACGCTCACCATCAGAACCACGGCCGTCAGTTCCCGGCGAAATCCTAGGATTTGCGTAGTTGCGAAAATAATCACAAGAGCCAGCGACGTCGTCAGCAAACGCAGGCTGAGGTAGTGGCCGAAATGCGTGCGCTGGTGGGTGCTCGAAGTCATTACCGCGCGGAGTTGCAGGTTCGTGAGGTTGATTACGGGATATACGATGGCGAGACCTAAAGCGTACTGCCCCACCAGCTCTGGCGGAAGCAGCTTAGCTAACAGCATTAGGGTCGCGAATTGGCCTCCTGCATAAACGGCGTTCCCCACAAGCATCCAGCTGAAATCCGCGCGCAAGGAAGAACCCTCGTCTTGCTGCACGGCCACTACATTTGGGTCAGTACTCAAGCTCAGCACTCGTTGTAAGTATCGCGATACTCAGGGTCTTCTCTACGCTCCCGGCATTCACGGGTTTTGACCGAGCCCCTCAAAAATTCTGCGCTCAGACTTCTGAAACAGAGCTCAGCTCTGACTGCTTATTGGACGAGGCGGGACGCAAGCGTGTTGCGTGTCACGATCCTTTCGGGAAGATCTTTTGCTAGCGCCGTGGTGAAAAGCACTGCACCGTCGGAATTAAGATGCATTCCGTCCCGTTGGTAAAATTTCTCCGAAAGTGCTGCTGGATCAATCGGCAGCGACATTTCCACTCCGGCCATGTGCGCGGAGTAAGCCATCTGGCTCACCGCACTCTCCGAAGATAGTGTCGGCGGGACCAGAAGAATCAGCTTGGCTCCGTGCGCTTCGCATAGCTCGCGCAGTCTTCGCAAACGGGGAATTGAAATCTCTTCAAACTCTCGACTTTCCGGAATGGCCGGTTTCGGATTGACGAGCAGGAAAAGATCTTCAAGATGAGGAATCACGTGGCTAAGAACCTGTGTTCGAATGGCGTTGCGCGTATCCCAAAAGGTGCTCGAATGTTCAAGCAAGAGATTGCTGGTTGCGGTGCGATCCAGGTGTAAATCTGAAGCCACAGCCAGGGTGTCTCGGGCATCGAAGAACAACATGGGAGCATAATCCTGGCGTACTCCGTTCTTCAGAAAATAATTCACGCCTACGCCGACGACGACCACCTGTGGTCTTGCTCCCTGGCGGAATAGTCGCTTCAGCGCGTACAGCCAGTCATAGTAGCCGGTAGCCTCGAGGAAAACAGGGTAGATACGCATACTTGCGGAGGTCAACGCCTGCAAACGATCTAGTTCGACTCCATGCAAGAGCAAGGAATTGCCGACCATTAGCACACAAGGGGGGGCGCCAGGTCCGGCGGGGCGTATCTTCACGGCTTGCTCATACTGCCGTGAAATCCGCGCGTAGGTGACCGAATGATGCTTAAGCAGATATGTCGAGAAAATCTCAAGGACAATGATGAGCAACGCACTCACCACGATCAGGGCGTTCGCGTAGGCCAGCGCCATCGACTTAGAAGTGTTTTTCATACCTGATGGGAGGCCTATCTTGGGATCTCGCAGTCTTGCCAAGTGGAGGTCTCGTTTGGGGGCATCAGCTCTCTTCAGAGACACCTTCTCTAGTGAGACCCGAAGTTCATCTTTCGATTACTGTCCGGCATACGTCCGATAATCGCTGTAGCTTCCGTAGCCGTATCGTCGCGTGGTCCGTGGATCCCAGCTGTTTAATACGGTGCCCAGAACGCGCGTTCCGTCTTCGGCGAAGCGCTGACGCGCAAATAGCGCACTCTCGGTTGTGGTTTGTCCGGCGCGAACGACCAAAATGACGCCATCAGCGAGCCGGCCCAGCACCCGCGCATCCGCGAGATGGATCATTGGGGGCGCGTCCACCATGACCATGTCAAACTCTTTCCGCAGGCGCGTCAATAGCCTCGACATACGGGGAGAATAGAAAAGATTCGACGGCGCGGCGTTGCCGCAGCTGCCCCCCGGCAGCAGGGAAAGACCGCAGACTTCGGTCTCGCGAACAACGTCCGCGATGGGAACCGTTTCAAGCGGGGTGTCCGCCCACAGCACGTCACTCAGGCCCCAGTTGTTGGCTATGCCGAAAACTTTATGCAGTCTGGGGCGGCGCAGATCGCCGTCGATCAGAAGCACCTTGCGACCGATCTCCGCCACCGCGAGACTGAGGTTGCAAGCCACGGTTGTTTTGCCATCACCAGGGCTTGGACTTGTAAGAACAATGACGCGAGGACCCTCTCCATTCTTGCTAGGCAATAGAATGGAAGTCAGCGTGGTGCGAGCGCATTCAGCGACAAGAGACGGCTTGCGTTTCCAAGTTGCCAGTTCGGGACAATCACTTAGACGGGATTTCCCAACGCTCTGGGGGGAGGTGGCCGGGACGGAACGATGCAGTGCATGCGGACCAGAGATTTGCTTGGAAACAGCAGTCTCATCTAAGGGTATAACGCCCAACTCCGGTAGGTCCAAATAGACCTGTGCGTCGCCCGGAGCGCTTATCCTGTGGTCAATACGCTCCCGAAGAAGCACGAATCCAAAACCCAGGAGCACACCGCTGAACAGGCCAATCGCGGTATTCATCGTCAGACTTGGACGGTAGGGGAGTATTGGTGGCCTGGCCCGGTCGATGACCACGACATTGCTGTCGCGCATGGCGCTGGCCAAGCTTGCTTCCTTAACCTTCTGAAGCATTGCTTCGTAAAGCCGCCGGTTCGAATCTACATCGCGCTTGAGCGTGTCGTAGTGGATGGCCTTCTCGGATTGATCCGCCACGACCTTCTCCTGCTGAGAGTGGGCCTGGGATAGCAAGGTTTCGCGGCGCGTCGCCGCTGAATATTCGTTGCCGATGCGCCGCAGCACGTTGCGGCGCTCACTCAACATCTCGTACTTTAGTTCATTGATCTGCGCTTGCACGCGCTGCACTTTATAGTGTTCGGGGGTCAGCGTGGCACTGAGTTCGGCATACTGCCGCTGCAAATCAGTCAGCCTTTGGCGGTACTCACGCATTGTCGGGTCTTCCAAGACTTCCGGCAGCGAATCCGCCGGCTTACTCTTCGCCGCTTCAAATTTCGCCTGGTTGGCGATGCGGTCGGCCTGGGCTTTGGACAGCTCATCCTGTATTTCTTTGAGCTTGTTCTCCGCCAAATTATCCTTCTCCGAGGTAAATGTTAGTCCGGATGTGCGCGCGTAATCCTGAAGCTGCGCTTCTGACTGTTCCAGCTGCGTTTTCATAATGTTCAAGTGGTTTGTTAGCCAGACGGCAGTGCCCTCGGCGGCCTTCCATCTTTCCTCCTGGCTTAGTTCGATGAATTCGCTGACCAGCGTATTCGCGAAGTCCGCGGCCCCTTTGGGGTCCGGCGACTCATACAGCACCTCCATCAAGCGCGAGTTGCCGGAAGTTCGTACCGTCAGATTGCGTTGTATCTTGCGGATCAATTCCTCTCTTTCCGGCAGATGTGAAGTTAACGCTCGCCATCCGGTTGGACGCTGTTGCAACTTCAGTTTGTCAATTACGTGCTCGAGTAGGGATTCGCTCTGCAGAAGCTTGACCTGGGTCTCCATGTAGGACTCTAGGTTTGAGTAACCCCCAGAGGAGTCGGTGGAGCCCTTAGTTTCCAGGAAGCTTGTACCTTGGAACTCAAGGGACGTCCTGACACGGTAAATCCGTGTTTGCACCAAGCTAATTACGATCGCTCCAAGTAGCCCAGCCAGTGCAAAGCTTAACAGTGTTTTCCTATGGCGGAATAGAATGTGCCAGTAGTCTTGAAGACTATCGTAGCCCGGCGTGGCAGTCGCCTCTCCCGAAGCTGACTTCACAGGCCTGTACACTGTGGGGCGCTGGTTCCCCCACAAGTCCAGTTCGGTCGAACCACCGTCAGGTCGCTCTAGAGGAAATTCGGGAACTTTCATTTCTGTGCCTCACAAAAGATTTCAAGGCATGCGCCAGATGGCTAAGCCCGTTCCTGTTTGAATGGCAGCTTCGAGGCTGCGAAGGGCTGCTTTCTTGCCTGTACTGCCCGGAATAAACAAAATGTCATCGCCATGAAGTGGGACGTCTGGTTTCTTCCCTTTGAGAACATCCTTAACATCCACGGGCATCTCTTCCCGTTGATCGGCGTCACGCTTCAGACGCAGGATTTTGGCATGCCGCGTATCAGCACCTCCGTTGAGCCCTTCCGCTAGCGAGAGCGCTTGCAGGACCGAGATGGACTGATGCTCGCCGAGGACGAATCCGCCCGAGCGCTTTACCTCGCCGATTACGAACACCATTTCCGCCTTCGGCACAGAGATGACATCGTGCGGAAAGATCTGAATGTTCTCTTCGGGATTCTTGGCCTCCATGATCTTCTTCAAATTAACCTCGGCCACACTGAATCGGCTCGAGGGATCCAGCGCCGCTCCGGGTAGTGGGATGCAGCCCCAATCCAGTTGCCGCGTGATGCGGATGCTATACCCCGCGTCCTGCCGGATTCCCCCAGCCAGCGATAGCATCTCTAGCAATGTCTTATGTCCCTGCACTTGGTGAACGCCGGGCGTGTTTACGGCACCCAGAATAGAGACCGGCTGGCTCCTCAGCTCCGTAATGGTAGCTACAACTTGCGGGTGACGAATGTAGGTACTTAGGACCTTGTTGAGCTCCTGCTCGGTCTGTTGCACCGTTAGCCCGCCCACATGGACACGTCCCGCTGGCGGCACCTGTATGTCGCCATCGCTGTTGATGCGGACTGCTTTGTTGGCCACCTCAGTCAATTCCGGCCCGGAAATATCCAGAGAGTCATCAGGTCCCAGTAAGTAGGTGGAGCGTACCTGATCATCGCACTTCGCAGGCGCGTGCGATTCTGGCGCCGGGGGAGTTTGCGCAGCAGTACCCACGCTCAGGGAGAAAATTGCCAGGCTAATTGAGATTACTTTCGTTACGATCATGATTATCAGCTTTAGCCGGAACTTGGAACCGCGACGGAATGGCGGCCCCTCGAAGCCATCACCGCACCCGCTTTTTCAAATGCAGGTATCGGACTCCGTTCCTTTTGCGCCGTAACAGACCAGGAATCTTGCATTTTCTCCACATAGGTGGCAACTGCATCGGAGAATCCTGTCGTCGTGACGACCTCGAGATCCATCCAAAGAGGTAACTCCGTGTTCTTTCGATACAGCGTGAAACCTCCCAGCCGCTTCCCGTTTCGTTTCATCAGGCTGAAAGTCAAACTCCAATTTGTATCTGAAGATGAAGGAGATGTAGGTAGCTGATCCCAAAAGCACTGGAGCTTGGAGCCATTGATTCGGTGGAACGGAAACAAATCAACGTCGACTGGCAACCCTGACAATACGTACAGACCGAAACCATCGAATCCAATGGGTTCAAGACATTGCCGCAATATTTGGCAGAATTGTGGGAGGCTAGCGCACGATTCCAAGGCGTCCGCGGCCCGCCGAATGCCAGTGCCGTTGGCGATCACGTGACGTTGGTTCAGGGTGCGGTTGGCCACGCGCCCCAGTTCCTTGAATTCGTAATAACCCAATTGCCGGACTCCAATCAGCACGCCAATCCCAACCACCACCAGCACCGCCGCAAGTGCGGTTCCTCCTGGATTGAGCAGAAGCAGACTGAACAGGCCAAAACAGGCGCTTACGCCATAAAGCACCAAGACTGTTTGTTTATGGGAAATGCCACGGCCCAGTAACTTGTGATGAATATGCTCGCGGTCAGGGTCAAATAATCGTTTACAGCCCAAGAACCGCCGCACCACCGCAACGGCGACATCCAAAATCGGGAGCCCAAGAGAGACGATAGGGATCGCAACCGCTACCATGGTCGGAGATTTGTGTGACCCGGCGACGGCAATGGCGCTGATTAGGAACCCAATCAGCAGACTTCCACAGTCGCCGAGGAAGATTGAGGCTGGATTGAAGTTGTATCGCAGAAATCCGGCTATTGCGCCCGCTAGGGCGAGCGTCAGAATGAGAACTACTTCATTGTGGCCCAGGAATGCTACAACACAGGTCACCAGGGTTGAGAAAAGCGCCGACCCCGCCGCCAGTCCATCAAGTCCATCAATCAAATTGAACGCGTTGGTAATCCACAGAACCCAAAGAATAGTCAGCGGAAGTCCCAACAGCCACCCCAAATGGGGATGACCCGCGAGCGCCGATAACTGGGAGATTCCGAGACCATTGCAAAACAAGAACACCGCTGCTCCTGCCTGCACCGCAAACTTTATGTACGCGCTGAGTCCATAAAAATCGTCGATCAAACCAAGCACGAAGATGATTGTTGCCGGCCCAAGAATCTTCAGAGTGAGATGGGATAACGGGAATTCGCGCGTGCCGAAATAGCCTGGCAGCCAATGCGCCAGCAACGCCATGCAACAGAGCGTGAGAAAAATCGCAACTCCGCCCAGCCTCGGTATCGGTCGGTTATGAACATGACGATCCGAACTTGGAATGCACACCCATCCCCGAGCGATGGAATAATCGCGGACCCATCGCGTAAATACTGCTGAAGTAACAAGCGCGGCGATAAACACAAGGAGGTGCATTAGCGTCTCTTTATTTGCTTAGGCGATGCTGAATCCTGTTTGATCTCCGCAGGTGCTTCCGAAGTACGTAAGACCTTACCCAGTTTTAGTTGATTGAATCAATGGGACGAGAAGTTAATCGAGCTAGACCCTGTCTGATGTGCGCCTGTTCTGACAGGATATGCCGCACCGATCCAGCTACGATCAATTTCGACTGCAATCGAGCGCTGCAACAAAGTAACCGACAGGACGAGCTTCAATCCCGACTTGATTCTGATCACAATTCCGGTCATGCCCCGCAGAGGCCCATCTTCGATCCGAGCGACATGGCCGACTTGCAGATACGGCCAGGGCATTGTTGAAATGCCGCTCTTTCCAACGCGCTGGATTGCCGCAATCTCCTGCTCTTCCACAGGAACGGGTGTCTTGCCGACTCCAACGATCTGGATCACACCTGGCGTCATTAACACGGGCAGCCGGTCGTGCGGGTTCATTCGGCAGAAGAGATACCCGGGAAACAGCGGCAATTCAGTCTCTTTTAAACGGTCGGACCACTGGCGGGTAAATTTGGTGACGGGCAAGTAGCACTCATAACCCGCATTCTCCAAGAGTATGGTCGCATTTTTTTCCCTGCCTGTCCTAGCCAGGATTGCGAACCACGGCCACTGTTGATTCCGCATGCCCATTGTTCCCCCAGAGAAGCTACCGCCATTGGAGTCCCATTTTGCTTGGGACCCCCGCACAACCGAGGCCTGAACTCCCGAACACGTCTCTCAGCTCGAATCAACTTCGCCATTTCAGGGAGACTCGGGCCCGACCAGCACCGTAACTGATACGGAGACCCCTTCACAATCCGGTCTTAACCCTAAATGTCGCAGCAGACAATTCCCCAAAGAACAGTAAGGAACGAATTCATCGGATTTCTGGGAAACTGCACAATTACAGCAAGGTCGTCCTTTTGTCCTTGATTCAGGTATTCCCCTACCTCCAATCTCCTTGTTTCAACTGATTGTCCACTCCACGTGCTTCTGAATATTCTGGGGCGCGCATCCGGCTTACTGCGGACAACGTGGGAACATCGCCTAATTTGACATCATGCTCTTTGACTCCCCCGCTTATTTTCTTTTCCTGATACCTGTCGTGCTCCTGTATTGGCGCCTCAACCATCGCGCCCAAAATATTTTTCTTCTCCTGGCCAGCTACTTTTTCTACGGATGGTGGGATTGGCGTTTCCTCGCCCTTATGATCGGCAGCACCACGGTGGATTTTCTCATCGCACAGAAGATTGCCCCCAGCCGCTTGGATCCCCACCGGAGGAAGTGGTTTATCTTCTCGCTCGTCTTGAATTTCCTGATTCTGGGGACCTTTAAATACTTTGACTTCTTTGCGGGTTCCTTCCTGGGTGCCCTCGACAAACTTGGAATTCACAATATTCCGCTGCCCTTGATTCGCATCATCCTTCCGCCCGGCATCTCGTTTTACACCTTTCAGGAAGTCGCTTATATCGTGGACGTATATAAAGGAAGAATTGAGGCCTCCAAGTCTTTTTTCGACTATGGTCTCTTCATCAGTCTGTTCCCTCACTTGATTGCCGGCCCGATACAAAGGCCTGGGCATCTGCTTCCGCAGGTCCAGAAGGAGCGCACTTTTGACGCGGATCGGTTTTTCGACGGGCTTATGCTGATTTTCTCTGGACTCATCCGAAAATGCGTGGTCGCGGACAATTGTGCCGTTCTGGCAAACGCCGTCTTTGGCGGCCAAGTTATAGCGATATCGCGCGAGGTAGCGCCCAATTGCTGGGCTTCCATTTTATGGTTAATTTCCGGCAGCCCTTCCTCGCCAATCGTCTTCAGGATTTCTGGCGCCGCTGGCACATCAGCCTGAGCACCTGGCTCCGCGATTACTTGTACATTCCTCTCGGCGGAAGCGCGGGTGGGCAATGGAAAACCTGCCGAAATCTCTTCATTACCATGGTACTCGCCGGCCTCTGGCATGGCGCAAATTGGACGTTCGTCATTTTTGGCGCGATCCATGGTGTCGTATTGGC
>WNGH01002793.1_pt1 | contig 23096 bp, 17 predicted proteins | sample 5400631 | NCBI WGS metagenome assembly WNGH01 (sample SAMN13153373, study PRJNA577476) | soil metagenome | isolation source: 115 cm soil or saprolite under Garry oak tree replicate 1 | place: USA:California | collected 2016-06-15
GGAGGAGTCGCAGTTGTACAAGTCTTCGAAGGAACAACGGGCCTCGATGTGGGGAAGACCCGGGTTAGGTTCACCGGTGAAACTGTTAAGCTACCGGTATCCAACGATATGCTTGGAAGAATCTTCGATGGCAGCGGGCGTCCCATCGACGGTGGACCGAGAATAATACCTGATGATTATCTCGACGTCAACGGCAACCCCATTAATCCATTTGCCAGAGAGTATCCGCGGGAGTTCATCCAGACCGGCATCTCAACCATCGACGGCATGAATACTCTAGTCCGAGGCCAGAAGCTCCCACTATTCTCCGCATCGGGTCTACCTCACAATGCGGTCGCGGCCCAGATAGCCCGACAAGCAAAGGTTGTAGGCTCAGATGAGCCGTTCACGACAATATTTGCCGCGATGGGCATCACAGCGGACGAGCTTCGCTTCTTCAGAGACGATTTCGAGAAGCAAGGCGCGTTCGACCACGTGACCATGTTTGTCAACCTTGCTGATGATCCCGCGATCGAGCGAATCCTCACGCCGAGATTGGCTCTCACAGCCGCCGAGTACTTCGCGATTAAGCAGGGAAACCACGTGCTGGTCATTCTAACAGATATGACCAACTACGCTGAATCATTGCGCGAGATTTCTGCAGCGCGAGAAGAGGTTCCAGGGCGAAGAGGCTACCCAGGCTACATGTACACCGACCTTGCTACCATCTACGAGCGAGCGGGAAGGCTACATGGGACTAAAGGCTCCATTACTCAGATGCCTATCTTAACGATGCCTGGAGATGACCGAACTCATCCTGTTCCTGATCTAACAGGTTACATCACGGAAGGCCAGCTTATGGTCGACCGGTCACTCTACCGGAAAGGTATCTACCCGCCAATAGACCCCGCACCAAGCCTGTCCCGTCTCATGAAAGAAGGGATCGGCAAAGGCAAGACTCGCGAAGACCATAGAGAGGTATCAGACCAGCTCTACTACGCCTTCGCCGAAGGACGATCCTTCCGTGACCTAGTAGCGGTTGTCGGTGAAGAGGCACTGTCGGCGCGTGACAAGCTCTACTTGCAGTTCGCCGATGAATTCGAAAAGAAGTTCATCAACCAAGGCATGTATGAAAATCGAGACATAGACTCGACCCTCGATCTTGGCTGGAATCTCCTCAGCGTTCTCCCGGAAACCGAATTGAAGAGAATTGATCCTGCAACAATTAAGAAGTGGCTTCCGAAGAATCGCGTGAAGAACAACTAGAAAATGCCCGATATTCTGCCTGGCGCTCGTCCTACTCGGATGGAGCTTATTGCTCTCAGGAAGAGACGGAACATCGCCCAGAGGGGCCAGGACCTTCTCCGAGAGAAGCTGGACGCGTTGATGATCGAGTTCTTCCAGTTTGCTAGGGAAATTACTGCGCTGAGGGCGAAGACTCAGGATATTCTGAATAGGACGTATCTCCGGTTTGCTGAGGCTCAGATGTTGATGGGCTCAACAAGGTTGGAGGAGACTTCGCTGACGGCTCAGGACCGGTTTGAAGTTGACGCGTCGACGAGGAACGTTATCGGGGTCTCGATCCCAGACGTGGAGGTTCAGCTTAGACCATTGGAGGGTTACCCTTACTCGATGATTGGGACATCGGCGAAGCTGGACGAAGCCGTCGCCTTGATGACAGAGGCGGTCAAAAACGTGGTAGAATTGTCGGCTGCCGAAGAGGCGATTCGTAGATTGGCCGAGGCGATAGCAGCTACGAAGAGACGGGTCAACAGCCTGGAGTACATTGTCATTCCGAGGATTCTAGACACGATTCGCTACATTGAGATGAGTCTACAGGAGAGGGCGAGGGAGGACTTTTTCCGGCTGAAACGTATCAAGACGCGGCTGGAAGAGGAGAAGGAAGAGGAATTGATGGCTCAGCCGGTTAGAGCTAAAGCTCAGCTAGTGTACTGAGCTCCATTCGTTGTTGCAAGTATCACATCTGAAACTCTTGGTCTTGCCCGTCCGTCCCTCACGCGTCGAGAGCTGGATATTCGTGGAGCCGCACTTTGGACAGATCGTATGATAGAGATTCGTCTTCAACGTATCAACTATGTAGCAAGATTTCGAATGGTCATTCCAGAACATGCAAAGGTCACGAACGCAGACTGAGGCCATGAGAGGGCAGATCATCTGGTTGAACTTGCTCGTCGCCGCTCGCAGAATGCGTCTGAATGTTGGGTCCCGCATGTCGAGGAAGGGTTCTATCGTAGCTTCAGGCATCGAGTCCTCTCGAGCCTCACTCTGAGCCTCGTCCGCAGCCATCGTCTAGAGCCTCCTCTAACCAGCATTCTCGAAGCTGGACGAATAGCTAAGCGTGGTGTCTCCAGAAGCAACAGCTAGAAGGCACAAACCCTTGCTGAGCACGTTTAGATTGAGACATGGTCTTGTAAAAACTGTGGCAAGAGTTCTTTTTTAGTAGCCGCCTGTATCTGCAAGTGTAGGCGGTTCTCGGAAATGCGAGTTCAACTCGTGGGCTTCGAACCTGACCTGGAAAGGGTCTGCGCCGCTGCCATGCGCTCCTGCTACTCGCCCCATCCAGGCTATCAGTTGTTCGCTCACACCTCACCCGACAAGGCATTGGAGGGAGAGAAGGTCTTCGACGAGGACCGGATAACCGGACTACTAAGAAGATCCCTTGAACTGGGACACTACGATATTCTGGAACATAACAGCATCACGTGGCTCGTAGATGCTAGCGAGAAAGACATTCTCTCCCTCCTAGACTCCTCAAAGTTCTTCGAGACAAGCCAGGTCGACGAGGAGAAATGGATCGTAACCACCAATCTAAGGGTCCTAGTGGAACTCGCCCGAGCCCAGAGCCCGCCACCTCTCAGCAGGGAACTCGTAGCCACCCTAATCACGGCAGCCCCCAGTATTGCCTCTACCCTGGCTGCCACGGTCAAGAGTTGAACGGTATGACATCTAAGGTCATCTTGTTCAGCTACACCAACTACCCCAACCTCACCTCTAACCTTGAGATGGAGGGTGTCAAGATGGGGCCGAACGACCTCCTACGCCATGGAAGCTTCACCTTCGACCTACAAGGAGTCAGCCGAGCCGCAAGCCACCAGATCGTACGTCACAGAATTGCCAGTTTCTCGCAACAATCGCAGCGATATGTCAAGATAACCCGGAGCTACGGATATCTGAAACCGTCAGGAATTCCTGAGGATCTGAAAGTTCCAGTCGAGATACACGGACAGAAACTCGACCTCAACTTTTCCGACGTAATGGACTTGACCCGTCAGGCCGAGGAAGGGCTAGTAGCCAAGGGAATCAAAGCCGAGGATAGTAGATACCTTCGTCCCAACGCCGCTACCACTAATATCGTGATGAGCATGAGTCCTCGACAACTGATCCACTTTTTCAATCTGCGATGCGCCCCTGACGCTCAGTGGGAGATTCGAGACCTTGCTTGGTCAATGTATGCTGCCGTCAGCCTCGTCGCACCGCAAGTGTTCGGTCCTCTGCCAGCCGCTGACGAAAGCGACTACATCAAGAAACGGGTATTACTGGTAAGTGACCTCGTCCAGAAGCAAGCTGAAATGTTCGAGAAGACCCCTCCGGGAGAACTGTTCCCGCTGGAGCTTCAGCCATACCTCGACTTTGCGCATCCAGTTGACGGTTTCGTCAGAAAATACTGAACCTAGCTAAACTCCCTGATAACAGAAATCCGTTTGATGATTCTAGCCGACTACACCTTGTCGCTGTAGCTCGTCCTGAATGCCTGCGCGTATCTGTTTCAGCCGGACGCGGTGTTCTGCATATTCATCTCCGTTGATCCGTCCCGCTTTGAAATCCTCGTCGAGCTGTTTCATCTGAGCTTCAAGTTCAACGACTCGCTTCCTCAACTGGTCGAGGTAGGAGGTAGATACTTCTGGACCGGCTATCTGGCTCGGTGTTAGCGAGGCTTTGATCGTTCCATCTTCTATCCGCATTATGTGATCAGCTACGCGAGCAACGTTCTGATCATGTGTCACCATTATCACCGTCTTCCCCAGTCCCCGGTTTACTTTGACAAGGAAGTCTGTGACCATTCTAGCATTAACGCTGTCCAGCTCGCCTGTTGGCTCGTCGGCGAGGAGCAGAGGAGGGTCGTTTGCGAGCGCCGCTGCTATTGCTACTCTCTGCTGCTCACCACCACTAAGCTCATCCGGTTTGTGATTCTGTCGGTCCGATAGTCCAACTATGCTCAGAAGCTCGTTTGTCCTTGACAAACGTGTTGATCGGGCGACGCCAGCGGCCATCATTGGCAGTTCGACATTCTCCTCTGTTGTTAGTGTAGGGATGAGGTTGAGAGCCTGGAAGATGTGGCCAACGACGTCTCTACGATAGCCTACTAGCTCAGTTGGGGCGAGTTCGGTGAGCGTCGTATCGCCCACAGTCACAGTGCCGGCGGTTGCCCGGTCGAGTCCGCCGAGTATATTGAGGAGCGTGGTTTTTCCGCTGCCGCTGGGGCCGATGATTGAGACCATTCTGCCCGCTTCAACTTTGAGGCTTAGACCCCTCAGCGCTTGGACTTCTATTCTGCCGAGCCTGTAGGCTTTGACTAGTGAACTGATTGTTACTGCGACAGATGTCAAGCGAATCTCACTGTTCTGCTCATCTTTGAAAGGTCTTTCCGCGCAGCCATCAGGGCGGGTATGAAGACTCCCGCCAGTACGAGCGCGACGATGACCAGAATATTTGCAGACGCCCAGAGCGGAAAGACTACTCTTCGGGCCGCGAGAATTCCAAGGTAGCTCTGGTCCAAGGAGTTCTGTCCTAAGGCGTCTACCCAGTCCACGACAAGTCCGATAATTGTCGCAAGGATCAGAGCAAAAATTACTAGCGGCAGGAATTCGGTGATGAGAAGTCCGGCTAACTGTCGATAGGAGAGTCCCCGGACGGCTACCATGGTTATCTCCTTCTCCCTTTCACGGTAGCCCGTATACGCGATCGTCCCGACACCGATGCTTGCGGCAAGAGCTGCGAAGGCAGTTCCAAGCCGAAGCACGTTCTGCGTGCCAGCGTTGATGACTCCGGGGACTCCTTGGGTGGCAACTTGAGCTATTGTTATTGTGAGATTGGGATAGGCAGTTTGGAGGGAGAGAGCTAGTCGCGTCAGGGAGACGTTTGGCGCCGCTTTGACCAGCACAATGTTCGTTGGATTGAATAGAGTTACATTTGGTCTTATGAGCCCGATCGGTATGAACGACCAGCCTTCAGGTGTGAAGTAACGGCTAAAAGATCCTCCTGATGATTGGGAGTAGTCTGGACCGAAAAAGCTGATCACCGACGCATTTATCGAACCAGAGTAGAGAACTATCGTGGTCCCGATGGGGAAGGAGTAGTAAGAAGCGACTCCATGATCTAGGACCATTGTGTGATTATTGCCTGTCATGGTCGTGAATACTGCGTCTACGTCACCTGTGAACCAACCAGGCTCGTAGTATGCGCCCTGTCTCCATGTCAGAGGATCTATGGCTTTGATCTGGATTCCTCCCGCGGAAGCCGTCCCAGAGAAGTCGGACTCGGCTGTCGCTCCTGTGATGTTGCCCCAGGTTTGAAGCTTGTTTGCAATCATTGTCGCGTTCGCTATCGAGGTTATTCCTGAGAGGCGGATGTCGGAGCCTACTGCGAGTTCTGCCTGTCGATAGTTGTAGTCCTGCTGGCTGGCAAGCTCGCCTATTACCCAGATGGAGTATCCGGCTATGAGGGTGACGATGAATACGAGGGCTGCGACCCTTCGAGGGTTTCTGAAGATACTCTTTGATGCGAGGGCTGCTACATCACCGATAATGCGTTTGGAGATGCTGGAGAATCTTCTATGAAATCGTTCGGCTAGACCGGTGGATAGTTGTGCTGCTCCATAGAGGAAGAGGAATGGGCCGATGAAAGTTAGTGCGAAGCTGAGGACCGCCGCTAGAAATAGGAACAGGACTAGGAGAAAGTTTGCGTTAGAGACGTACCTGCCAATATTCATGAAGTTTATTCCTATTGCAAGTGTGACTAGTTGGTAAGCGCCAAGGGTCAGAGCTAGGATTGCGCCGCGTTTTCTGATGGGCCGTGTCTCTTCGATGTAGACATAGCCCTTCAACGCTTGAGCCGGATCCATTGCTGCTGCCTGCCGGGCCGGGGTGAGAATTGCGAAGAGCGTGAGGACCAGCGTGAAGATTATTGTGATTATGGCTGTGTCGCTGGTTAGGATCGCGGTAACTCCAGAGGTACTACCGAGAACCTGTAGAAAGAGGGGGTTCAAGAGGTATGCAAGGGTGATTCCAGCTAGTCCTGCGAGCAGACCAACTATGAGCCCTTCAGTGATGAAGTGACGGACCAGTTGGCCTCGCGTGAATCCTCTCGTCAATAACAGCCCGATCTCCTTGCGTCGCAAATTGAAGGACGACTGGGACACGGTCCGTCCGACATACCAGGCCATGAAGAATACTGGAATGGAGACCGCGGTGAAAGTCAGTCTAAGTGAGAATATCGTCGCCGAGAATGCTTGCAGTTGGCCGAGAAGGTTGTCGTTTGGTGAGAAACCGTACTGCAGAGCAAGGTTCGAGATTCGAGCCTCTATCTGCTGGATGGTGGATATGCTGCTCTCTATCGCGAAGGGGCTTATCAGCCGGTTCCTGTCTAGGTACACGTTAACCTGGGCTGATATGCTGTAGAACCTTGAAACGTTACCAGTCGAAAAGGAGTTGTAGTTTTTAGCGAGAACCGGAAGAAATGTCTGTTCCCAGCTGACGATAAGGATACTTGCTTGCTGGTTAGCTGTTGTTAGACCCGGATTTCCAGGAAATGGCTGGTAGTAGTAACCGATACTTAGAGTGTTAACAGCTACGGTGTCGAGGCTGACCGACCCGACTACTGTTAGAGTTACGTTGTATTTCCTCGAGGAGTTTGTGTAAAGTGTGTACGTGATCTTTCGACTAACCGGGAAGTTCTGTGCCTGCTGCGAGTCAGAATTTATCAGCGTCTCATTTGCGTGAACCGTCTTTCTTCCAGATACCAGCGTCATATGCTGATACAGCGAAGAAGCATCTTGGATTCCATCGATGTTAGTGGAGAGAGATGAATTGAACAGGTTGGACGTTCCGACAGGTTCAGCGGCTACTACGCCATCTATCTTCTGAAGATTCGAGACGAGGCCCTGGACAGAGGAGTTTAGACTCTTCCCTCCATCGACTGAGAAGGCGCGTAGCTGCATGTCGACTGGGGTGTTGGCGAGCTGGGCGTCGAGGGCTTGTTTTCCGACCGTATCTGCCGCGACGTTGATGCCGCCGAAGAAGGTAGCTGCTAGTGTCATGCCAAGCGCGAGCGCTGCGAAGAGCTTCCAGGACCTGCTGATCCTCTTGAGAGCGTAAGACAGCAACGACGGGAAATGCTTGAGTTGGTCGTACGTATCAGTTTTTGCTAATTATCGACGAGTGGGCAGTGGACGGTTTCCCTAATCTGGCGGAATTCAGTCAATAGCGTGAAGGGTCTTGAGGCGAGAGAACGGTAGCAGCTTGAGGCGTTGCACCGTCAGCTGTGTTGTTTCGGCCAGATCTTCTTCGTACTAATCAAGAACCTGCCTGCAAATGTTACTAGGATACTGTCAAAATTCGACAGCAGCGGTTGGATAGAGAGAAATGTCGTGAATCCCCACAGTATGGGTAGTCTTAGGAGAAGGTCGGCCGAGGCGATAGAGTTGAAGAAAGTGAATCTCTGGATGAGTCCGGTTGCCCTCGCTCTTCCCCTGAAAACCAGAGCGTCGTTCATGAGGAAGTTGACCAAGACCGCGGCTTGACTGCTGATGATCGCGTACACAAGGTAGGAAGACCCCCCCAGAAAGCTTGCGAGTAGACCTGTAAGGGCTGTGATCTGGGTCAGAACATACATAATGTATACGTTGAGGAATAGTCCCAGTCCCCCTACGAATCCGAACTTGAAAACGAGCCACGCGGCAGGTCTCCACTTACTCGGTTTGACTACATGAGGAGGATACATCCCGAAGCCCGATGAGAATCGTGTGTCGCGGATTGCCGCGCGGTAGAGAGCCGCCTGCGAGTACTGTCTCTGGCCAATAACTTCGGTTAGTGGGTTACGGAGGCGGTCCTCTAATGTCAACGGCTACCCCGGGCAGTTAGAGCTAGTGGGCTTGACCATGATATAACCGATACCCCGACGGTCGACCGCCACGAGCAAACTCGCGTGGAACAACAGATGTTTCTAGGGTTTGAAAGTTCGGAAAAAGTTCGGGTTATGTTTCTGTTAGGATGCGAGTACCGGAATCTCTGGAAGTGGCGGACTTGATCCTATTAGCTGCTCGAAATCTTTTCTTGCCTTTTCCATCTTGGGATAGATGACCTCTCTGAAGCCTGTGACTGCGAACTCGTTGGGTCGGTAGGGGTCATTGATGACTCGAAGTGTGCGGAGTGCGAGTTCATAGTTTGACGGCGCGGTCTTGAGGAAGAATCCTATTACTTGGTTGTTGTACCAGTCTCGGAATCCGAGTTCCTTCTTGTGCCAGCCCCACCGGGTGAGGATGCCCCGCGTGAACTTGGCGTGTTTGAAGAGGTTCATGAGCCAGTTGTGCGCGAGCCACTGGGGTAGGTTGAACCGTAGTTGTCTTCCGAAGACTTCGAACTCGGGACGGTTAATGTGTTCATAATTGATCCTGTCCCCATTTTCCTCGTCGACGTTGTAGCGGATCTTGTCCCTCTCCAGCTTCTCATCATCAGTTAGAAGGAGTGGAGTGTAGATCTCGTCTTTGATCAGGCTCACCTTGGCCAGATTCAGTATCGTTGCTTTGGTTGCGGCGTAGTTCTTCTCGGGCCGGTCAACGTTGAATACTTCCAAGACCCTGTCCACGTATCTTCTTGCGTGGTCTAGGCTTCCCCACATGATCATGTCATACACGCGCCGCGCGAGGTTTCGATTTGTCTCCTCGTCCAGATTCATCTTTGCGACGGCGTCTTCTACCATGGTTCTGTATTCCTCCGCGCCACTCGCGCCTTTCCACCACATCCAGTAGGAGTGAGCTATGGTGTCGGATTTCCGGGCCAAGAGTTCCATGTATGATTCCTTGGCACCGAAGAGCCGGAGGATCTTGTCATCGGCGACAATGTTCTTGAACTCTAAGTATTCGGGTTCGGCGGCGAATTTTCGTCCCAGCTCGAAGGCCTCTGTGTTCCTTGCGCGTTGGCCTGGGCTGACCGTTTCCTTTATCGCTTCGAGGAGGTTTTTCTCGCTGACGGGTATGAGGCCTCTCTGGAAGGCCATTCCGAGGAGGATGATGTTTGTGAAGAGTTTATTCCCGTAGAAAAGTTCTGAGATTTCGCCGATTCTTCCGCTCAGGTACTCGTCGGAGTTGGTGTGCTTTCGAATATTATCCTCTACATCGGTCGGGTAGTTCATCATCCCTGCGAGCATCGGTATGGTGGGGATGACGCTGCTGTTGACTACGGCTGTTGTTCTTGCGCGGCTGGCGTAGACTAGGCTTCGTTCTGCTTCGAGCATGTCAAGTCCGAGGAGGAGGTCTGCTTTGCCGTTGGGAACGATGGTGCTGATCTTCGCGTTGCCTTTGGCATAGTTGATGTGGGCGGAGACTGCCCCGTTTCTTATGGCGAGTCCTTTCTTGTCGTTGAACTTGACCGTGTAGCCTTCCTTGGTCCCGGCTCTGGCTAGTGTCGAGGAGAGAACTCCGACTCCCATGCCTCCGACTCCGCTGATGAATGCACTCCAAGTATCCTTGAACTCGTGTCGGGCCGGCTGTGGAATATTGTCTAGGGGTATCTTCTTCACTCGTGGTCTCGGCGGCTTGTTTCTTGTGACGATTACTTTTTCGAAGGAGGGGCAGGCCATGATCTTCGTGCAGTAGGTGTCTGAGACGCACGTAGACTGGTCGATTCCAATCTTCTCTCCATAGTCAGTGTCGATTATCGTCAGTCCAGGACAGCCTGTGTTCTTAGTGCACTCACGACAGTTTTCGCAGACCTCTTGGGATATGTTGATGAAAGTCTCTCGTGGGATGTATCCTTGTTTGTCGATGATCTTGTTTCTCTCAGAACGCTTTCTCTTGTGAAAAGTTATGCCGCATTCCTTGTCGGCGATTACTACCTTGACGCCGGGCAGGCCGAAAGCTTTGTCGAGTTCCTTCATATACTTCTCCCGGTTGGACGGAGGCATCTTCCTGACGAAGATCTGATCTTGTCCCATTGCTCGGACAATGCTTTCGATGTCCTGGGCAGTGGTCTTGTCGCCCATTATGTTGTGTCCAGACTCTGGGGTTGGTTGGTGGCCAGTCATGGCTGTGTTCTTGTTCTCGAGGATGATGTAGAGAATGTCCTGGCCTTCCTTGATGCTGTTCGATATGGCGGTCATGCCTCTCCAGAAGAAAGTTGAATCACCCATCAGCGCGTATTGCTTGTTGGTGACGAACGGGTCCATCCCGCTTCCCGCGGCACCCCCCAGGGACATTGCGGTTAGGTTGTGCATCTCGCCGAAGGGCGGGAGAAAGCTCATCGAGTAGCATCCAATGTCTCCATGAGCGAAAATGTCCTTGTGCTCAGGTTGGTCTCTCATCGAGTGCACCGCGCTGAGCGTCTCTCTATGTGGACAGCCAGCGCAGAACCCCGGTGACCTGGGCGGAACCAAAACTCCGTAGGCCTTGATCTCGGTTAGAAGGTCCAACTCGCTGTGGATTTTCTTCTCATCGTATTTCGCAGAAGAATCCCCAAGCTCGAGAATCAGTCCTCCAAGTTTTTCGATAACCATTGAGGGAGTAAGTCCGCTCTCTTCAGGGAAACCATCCTCGTCCTTCGGGAATATCTTGCCCCAGACGTTGGGTTCTTTCTTGATCTTTCCATCTTGGACAAGATCGGTCAGCATTGTTTTGATCTGATCCTCAATGATCGGACCCTTCTCTTCAACGACGACTATGTTGTCAGCTAGCTTCGAGAACTCTTCCACTACGCCAGGGTCTAGCGGGAACGTGACGGATAGTTTGAGGATGGGAAATTGTTCGTCGCAGGCAAGCTCCCAGAGAGCCTGTTCAAGATAACTGTAGGAAATTCCTGCCGCAACGAAACCAATATTTCGTTTTATGCCGTTGGAATAGAGGATCTTGTTAAGATGGTTTTGCCGAACATATTGGTGGACTCTAGGAAAGCGGTCACGAATGATCTCCTTCTCAAGATCCCAAGTGTTTGGTGGGATGCTGACTTTTCGTTTGATGTCTACTTTCGAAATGTCGATCGTGATAGGATGTTTGAAACTGATCTCAGGGGACTTGTTCTCGTAGATCTGCACGTTTCCCCCGCCTTCAGCTAGGTAAGTGGTGATTAGGTAGCCTACGACCAAGTTCGAGTAGGCCGAGAGTCTGAGAGCTTCGCCGATCCAATCCTTGATCTCTTGAGGATTGCTAGGTTCGATGATGGGCATCTTGAGATGCTCCATCAATGCGCGACTGTCGCCAGCCACCTGAGTACTAGAAGCATGGGGGTCGTCGCCGCAGACGACGACTGCTCCTCCCTTCTTGCCACTCAAACCGTACTTGTCGCTGTAATTGATGATGTTGATAGGGTCGGCAGCCACGTTCAGCCCGACACTCTTCATCACGGCTATGGCGTTCACGCCAACGTCCATTGCGCCGTTGAGGGCGGCCGCGCCTTGGGACTCGTCGTTGGTCATTTCGCCCCAGAGTCCAACTTCGCGGAGGATGTCGGCATTCTCTTCGAGAATTGTGAAGATTTCTGCTACGGGTGATCCTGGGTATCCGGCCATGAGGCCGACCTGGCTTTCCAGTGCGCCTTTGACTATTAGCTCGTTACCATTGAAGGCGTCGATACCGGACTGTTGGACAAAACGCTTGTCCGACATCAAATCACGTGGATATCCGTAGAGAATATGTTCGTCACGCTGTAGATAAGCCCGCCGTTCAATTCTGTAGTAATCATCGGTCTGATCTGGTCAAAACTCAATCTTTGGAGCAATAGTCTTCATCGCTTCCGTATCTGGAGGTAGCGGAGTCGCGCGAATTGGTTCTTACGTCAAATCATTTCCTTTGAATCCAAAGATGCACTGAACCAGGTAGCGTGCCGTCTCGCATTAGGAGATGTAATGATTCCCTGTCGAATATCGTCTTTGACTCTTGACCTTTCGCGTTTCCCTGGCTTCCCATAGCCGCCTCCGCCAGCGGTCCTGATTTCAATGACGTCTCCCTTCTTGAGAACAACCGTGACCTTAACAGGAAGTCTTGTTTTGCGAGCCTTTCCTCCCACCCTCTTGTAGAGATTGACCTCTGTTCGTGCACCCGATCCTCCTCCGAAGAGCCCCTGAGGCTTGTTTCTTCCTCTGTCCGCAAGGACTGTTACAGTGATATTGTTGGTTAGAGCCTGGTACGACCTGATGATTCCAGTGCCTCCGCGGTGCCGCCCTGGTCCGGAGCTATCGGGTCTTAGCTCGTATTCTTTGACGAGTAGCGGGTATGATCGTTCTATCTCTTCGATTGGTGTGTTCATTGTGTTGGTCATGTTTGCTTGTATGCCATCAATGCCGTCCGCGTCGCTTCTTGCACCCAGGCCTACGCCTATGGTTTCATAGAAAGCCCAGTTTCTGCCCTTGGAGGTTCCGCCCATCATGACGTTGTTCATCGAACCGCCCGAGTCGGCAGGGACCTTGCTGGGGATTGCTTTCGAAAATGCGCGAAATAGAAGGTCCGCGTTTCGTTGGCTGGTCTCGACATTCCCGCCTGCGACAGGGTGGGGAAACGTCGGATTGAGGATTGTGCCTTCGGGCGCGTGTATGGCGATGGGTGCGAACGCTCCATGATTCGCAGGAACGTCGTCTCCTGTTAATGTCCGGGTAACGTAGTATACTCCTGAGAGGGTTACGCCGTAGGCTGCGTTGAGAGGATTCGATACCTGACTATCGGTTCCGGTGTAGTCCACTTTCAAGCATCCCTTTGAGATTGCAAGGGTGACTTTGAGTCGAATATCGTGTCCGTCAGGATCCTCTAGATGGTCCTGAGCTCGGTAGGTGCCTGACGGTATTTTGGAAAGCCTCAATTTCGCCAGTTGCTCAGTCTTCGTTAGTGTCTCTGCGCATGCCTGTTGGAACATTTTCCGGCCGTGCTTCCTGACAAGTTCGAGGATCCTTCTCTCACCCGTTAGGTTAGCCGCTGTCTGCGCCTTGAGATCTCCAATCCTCTCTCTTGGAGTCCTTGATTTGGACGATAGGGCTGTTACGGCGGTGTTGACGAACCTGTTTTTACGGATCAGATATCGCGGATCTATTACGACACCTTCTTCGAAAAGAGTTTTCGCATCTACTGAAATGCTGCCTGGAACTTTCCCGCCGACGTCTGCATGATGCGCCTTGTTCGCTGTGTATGCAACGAGACTGTTCGAGTAATGAACGGGCCGGATGACCGTAACATCGTTCAGATGTGTACCAGCAAGGTATGGATTGTTGACGATTATCATCGACGACTCTTCCAGCCCGATCTTTTCCTTCTCGCAATAGTCCAGTGTGTTATTCAATCCCAGCGGTAGTGAGCCAAGGTGGACTGGAATGTGTTCTGCCTGCGCGAGTAGTCTTCTCTTGTCATCAAAGATCGCGGCTGAATGATCCATTCTTTCCCGAATATTCGGTGAATAGGAAGAGTTTCTGAGCGCGATGCCCATCTCTTGGCTCGCATGGAGCAAGGTGCTCCTGATGATCTCCACGGTCGTCAAGTCTACTGGCATATCTCAAACATCTTCGTCAGCAACCAACTGGGTGAAAAGACGGCCTGTCGGAAGGCTTGGTGTTATTGCAGCTTCTTCCGGTCTAGCGTGATTGACGTTTCGTCGGACAATTCTCTTCGTAGGAAGCGATCCAGCACTAGCGTAAGTTTGTAGTTTGTGCCGTTTCCATCGCCAATCAGAAACGGGGGTTTGTCTTCTCCCATGAATGCATTATCATCGGCACCGATCTGATGTCCGATTTGTTCTAAGTCGTAGTCCTTTATGTTGTCGGGCCGGAATACTATTAGTGTGTCCTCGTAGTTTCTCGAGACGGGTTTCCAAGTCGCGTCAATCTGACCAGGGCCCTTATCTTAGCAATCTCCTCAATGAAACCTCGATGAGCAGTATAACAGTTTGGCAATCTGGCAAGAAGAAGTTTAGCGGTTTTGAACCCCTGACCTGATATCGTGCCCGCACACCGGACCTCATCGTCCGATGTAATGAAGACTGTAGCATCGTATTTGTCACTTGAGATTGATAGGGTTGTTTTCTCGACATCTATTTTGGCAGGTTCTTTGGACGAGGAGAGCAGCATTATCGCAACGTTTCGGCCATCGTCCATATCCAGTCTGATTGTCGATGCGACAATGAATCCCTCCATGTCGGGTGTAATCAATCCGGTACAGGGGAAAGGGTCCGGAAGGTCCAGGTGAGTGGTTCCATCTGGAGAGCGCTGTTTCAATGACTCGGTCCAGGTCTCTCCCATCATGACGAGCTGAGTATTCCATACTGGGGCAGGAGGGTTTTTGCCGGCACCGCCCCTGGGAGTGAAATAGAAAACGAATGCTCCGATTCCACTGAATGCTCGTCTCAACTTCGACGAGTTGCCGACGTAGATCGAGTATTTGTCGCTGAGCACGTTAACGGTGATGGAAAGATCATTGACGAAATTGATCAGATGCATATCGCCGAACCTGAGCCTCCAGGCGTGAACGTTCTTTCGTTGGATTGCCTTATTGTTTCATTCCAGCCACCAGGAAGAACGTAGCCGCGTAGAATGAAGCGTCGTTGCGGAGCCTCTTGTCGTCGGAAATTAGTGCTTTTGTTCGGGGCTCTTGGCGGTTGAAGTAAGAAGTGATCTGACTGTTTGCCATTCCGCCTGCCAGTAGATATTTTCTATCTTTGCTCCTTCTCTCCTTGAAGATTGAGTAATCGAAGCGTAATTCCGCCTTCACATCGCTGAGCCTTCGCCTCGGGTCAGAGTACAGCCACGCGTCAGCCTGGACCTCTGCCTTGATACTAGACAACCCGGCATTATGGAAGATTCCAGGAAGTTTCTCGCCAATCCTGAACTCCTTCCCTTCCAGTTTTCGGATGCCGTTGACCCAAGCTTCGTAGGCTCTCTCAGCAAGTTTGCTGAATTCCTCGTCGGTCGGGTCGAAGAACGCTCCCATTTTTCCTCCTTCTAGGGCGACAACTGATCCACCCGTCTTGGTTACTCGCGCCATCTCTCTGACCGCTTTGAGAGGCTCGGGGAGGTGCATCAGGAGGGTCCGGCAACACGTCAGGTCAGCGTAGCTGTCTTCCAGCGGAATTTTGTAGACATCACCTATCTTGTAAGATACACATTGGGACAATCGAGCTTTCCGGGTGTCGGCGGTTGCTGCCTGGATTGACCTCTCGTTGGAGTCTATTCCTAGGATTGTTGCTTTCTGGTTTGAGAGTCTTGCGAGCTGGCGGGTGAAGTCGCCAGGTCCGCAGCCTACGTCGACGATTTTCTGGCCGGGTTTGAGGTTGAGGAAGATGGTGTAAAGCTGGTTGAGCCAGGGCTTTGATTCAAGATAGCGACGGTAGATTTCTCTGCTGCGACGTAGGTAGCTGACACGAAAGGCTAGCTTGGACACGCTGTCCTTGGCTCGCCTCCTTCTGACTCGGGCTCGAACAGGAACGCTAAGAGATGACATTGGGTGCTGTCTAGCATTACTGTTCTGATAGACCTCATAAAGAGCAACGGCACCATAACGTTCACCCGAACTGGATGGCAAAGGAACCAATTTCGTGGGTCCGAGATTGATCCTTACCCTGTTTTTGACGCGGCCGCTAGGTCGTCGCGATAAATTCTCTTGAACGGTATGTTCAAAACAGTTGGGTTATCCTTTGGATCTCAATGTTGATTCTGATGTGTGATCCTTGGGGGTGAAGAGTCTCGAAGAAGATAGTCCTCATCCTGTTGATTGCAGCCGCCGTGCTACTTCCCACCGTCGCCATTCTTCATGCAACTGAAACTTCCAATACCAATACCACGAGTCATGATAGTGATCAGCACGACCAGAACCATCAAGATCAGGAGCACGATGATAACGAACCCTCAGATGACAATTCAGTAACTCACGTTGAGATAGATGACGCTAGCGAGGACGCGACAGATACGGACTAGGTCCTAAGCCGGCATCCTCTGGAAGGCCGGATGATTCCAGTTTTTTCTTGGCTCTAGGCATCTTCGCCCGTCTTGAGTCCCTAAAGGCTTGCTCCGCATTCAGGGCAGACGTTGCTCGATGGGTCGTTCTTCCGGCCGCAGTACTGACAATAGACGACCTGACTGATCGTTTCCAAGGCTTTGACGGATGGTTCCGGGATCCAGCCAAGGCTCATCAGTAAATTACCTGTACTTGGGTCTAGGACCTGGACGAGGAACGTCTCAACCGGGGACCAAGCTCGGTCTTTCGCATCGCGTTTAGGGGGTGCGGTTACGCGTAGGAAGGATGAGAGATTTCTTCCTCGGAAGATTTGTCTTGAGAATTGTGAGACGATGCTGCCTTTCTTTGCTCTGACGAGCCTGAAGTTTGTTAGGTAGAATTTTGTGCCGCCCTGTTTGATGCCATGATATGTGCCGTCCATCCTCGAGAGCCATACTGGGTGTCTCCAACCCAGACTATCTCTTCATGAGCTTGCATCCACCGCGGCGGCGACGATGAAGGATTTACTTGGAAATCTCGTCACCTTGGCTAGAGAGACCTTGCTGGATGCGAGTGGCCCGATTCCGCTTTTGATATGGGTCCGGTTTGTGACACATATTCGTTCAGTAACGCCCGCTGACTGGCGGTGAGCACGCTTCGATTTGATACTTGGGATTAGTTCTAGCGAGTAGCCTTCAGGTCAATGTCTTGGTATGGGTCGATTTTCCATATCCATTTAGTTCCAATAATCGTGGTCGAGTCGTACTCTTCGATAATGCAGGGACCTTTTCCGCTTACGCCGGGGACCAGGTTTTCTCGGTCGTAGACCGGGACCTTCTGCCAGCTTCCCATAAGCGACATTCTTCTCGATAGAATCGGAGAGGCAGACTTTGAGGCTTGTAACCTCTTCTTGACAAACTTCGCTTTGGGGGTTGGAATGATTACTCGGACGCGGGCGTTTACGGCTTCGACCGCGTCGAGTGACAAGTATCCGTAGAGTTTCTTGTGCTCTCGACCGAACAACTTTGTTAGGTTAGCCTTTTTTTCGTAAGGCACGGTAATCTCGTATGCCTGTCCTTGGTATCTCAGATCAACCTGTTCTATCGTCTGGTGGGTTGTGAAGCCTTCCTCCTTCAATGATTTTCTTGCTTGCTCTCTGAGTTGTGCGAAAGTCCGTTCGACATTCTCTGTTGCATGTATCGGTTGTGTGAATGTTCGGGATAGTTCTGCGGTTAGCAGACCGAAGGCCGAGAAGAGGCCGGGGTGTAATGGTACTATTATTCGTCGGATTCCAAGCTCTTCCGCCAGATCGCAGGCGTGTACTGGTCCCGAGCCTCCGAAAGCGATCAGTGTGTACTCTCTAGGGTCTCGGCCGCGTTCTAAGCTAACTAGTGAGAGTGCTTTGCTCATGTTGCTGTTGACTGTTCTCAGAATGTTCTCGGCGGTCCTGTCAACTGATGTTCCGAGTTTGCGGGTTAGCCTTCGGATAGCGGCAACAGCTAGATCATCGTGTAGTTTGAGATCCCCGCCTAACATTTGGGACGGATTGATTCTTCCAGCGACAATGTTCGCGTCCGTCACTGTTGCTTGACTTCCTCCTTTGCCATATGCTGCTGGTCCGGGATCCGCACCCGCGCTCTCAGGGCCTACCTTGAGAACTCCTGCCTCATCCAGCCACGCGACTGTTCCGCCTCCAGCGCTCACTTCCGCAAGGTCGATGAACGGTTGTCTCACTGGATACCCGCTACCTTTGATAGATCTTCCATGGTAGCTCCTACCCGCGGCCTCAAACTCGTACGATAAATCCGGCCTATCCTCGATGATGGTGCCCGCTTTGGCGGTCGTCCCGCCCATGTCGAAAGTTATGACTTTGCTTAGGGACAATTGACTGGCAAGACTTGCCGAAGCGAGAACTCCAGCGGCTGGACCCGATTCTATTATTGAGATGGGACGTTTCGATGCTTGAGCCAGAGTGCTTGCTGTTCCGTCAGAGTTCATGACGTAGAATGCGCAGTGAAATCCGATCCATTCGAGCTCGTTCTGGAATCCGTGCAGATATTGGGACATGAGCGGTACGAGCGAAGCGTTAACAACTGTGGTGCTAGTCCTCTCGTACTCCCTGTACTGAGGGTCGACGCGACTGGAGATATCGATGTGTCCCTTGAAGCCCGAGCGTCTCAGAATTTTCTCGGCTTTTGTCTCGTCTGAAGGATTGACGTACGAGTTGAGAAATGCAACGGCAGCCGATTCTAACCCTCTCTGAGCAATTTCCTTAGAGACTTTCAACAAATCGCTTTCTGCCAAAGGAGTCCGACCGGACCCGTCGACGAGCCTTCGTCCTTTCACGGTGAAACGGTTTCTTCTATCGACGAGTTGCTTTGGCCTCTTGGTGTCGAGGTTATAGATCTCGGGTCTTCTCTGACGCCCGATCTCCAAGACATCTCGGAAGCCCTGGTTGGTTATGAGAGCAGTCTTCGCGAGACCAGTATGTGTCAGGAGGGCGTTGGTGGCGATTGTGGTTGCGTGTGAGACTAGAGCCACTTGTTCCGCTCTATCCTGATACCGTTTGAGGGCTTCGAGGATTGCGAAACTGGGTTGTTTCGGAACTGTTGGGACTTTGACGATGTCGGGTGTCTCCCTCGACTCATTATCAAAGACGATGATGTCGGTGAATGTTCCGCCAACGTCGATCCCCACGAAGAGCATAGGCGCGAAACCTCTCGTCTGATGTCTAGGCAACGAGTTAGCGATGGCGATATTTATGAGGGCTACTGAGTCCCGTGAGCACGTCCAGCCTTCTAGCCTTCACCCTTGGTCTTTGGTGCTGGGTACAATCAAGAAATTGAGTCGATTCTTTCAGTAGATACCTGTCCAGGTTTCTCCAGAAACATGTCGGCTTCAACGGGAGAGAGGGGAGAGTCAGATGGCAGGATGACCATGGGCAAGCTCACCGACTTTGATAGTCTGTGGGATTATGACCGCCCAGGGCCGACTGAGAAGAGGTTTCGCGAGCTTCTCCCAGCAGCGGTAGACTCGCTTGACATCTCATACCTGTCCGAGCTTCTAACGCAGATTGCGAGGGCAGAGGCCATGCAGAGAAAATTTCCAGACGCTCAAAAGACTCTCGATCGAGTCGAGAAGGCACTACCGAAAGCTGAACAGAGGGTCAGCGTGAGATACCTATTGGAACGCGGAAGAGTTCTCAGCTTGTCGGGGAAAGCAAGGGAGGCTCAGCCTCGCTTCCAGGAAGCGATGAATCTAGCCGTCGTTTTCAAGATGGACCTCTACGCTGTCGACGCTGCTCATTTGATGGCCATCGCCGAGCCGGAGAAGGCGCTAGAGTGGAACCTGAAAGCGTTGGAGATTGCCGAGAACTCGAAAGACGAGAAGACCGGAAGATGGAAGGTCATCCTCTACAATAGCATCGGTTGGAACTATTTTGATCAGAAATCCTACCAAGAATCCTTGTTCATGTTCCAGAAGGCACTAGAGTTTTACGAACAGCTCGGCGACCCGCCTAAGATTAGGACCGCAAAATGGTGTGTCGCAAAAGTTCTTCGGGCGATAGATCATACGGAGGAGGCGTTAGAGATACAGAGAGGTCTCTTCGAGGAGTACCAGGGGGACGGAAAGAGAAACGGGTACGTCTACGAGGAAATTGCTGAATGCCTCTTAGTCCTGGGCCAAGAGCACGAAGCTCAGGATTGGTTCGCGGCCGCCTATGCGGAGCTTTCGAAGGACCCCAGAGTTGTCCGTGATCCAAACCGGCTGAACCGTCTCAAAGAGATAGGACAGGTCGGCAAGCCGAGACCCTCATTACTCTAACCCTAACGACAGGAAAATGAATCGACTTTCATGAGGATTTGGTTTGATCAAGAATTAGGTGAGCCTTCTCGGAGGCTTTCCGTGGAACGGGTTCGCGGCGTGCCACCTAGCGCCGAACGCTATCAGTCGAATGATGGCTGGGAGAATGTCGATTCCTTTCTCGGTCATGGCCCACCGGACAGGTCCTGGTGCTCGCTTCTTCTCAATTCTTCTGATCATGCCTGCTTCTTCTAGCTCCCTGAGTCTTCTGCTCAATATTCTGGAGTTGAGCGTAGGGTTTGAACGGAGGAGACCGCTGAAACGGTCGACCTTTCTCAGCCCAATGTCTGCGAGAATGAGGAGAGCCCACTTGCGTCCGAGTACGCCGAGGTCTGGCTTGATGGGACGAGCCGCGAAAAATTCTTTCTCCACACTCAGAACGCTTCTCCGCTGCATGGTACCAGTTCTATCCTTCTGAGTCCCTATCTAGGTTATAGGGAATAATGTTCATCCTGTTCCAAGACGCGGTTTGCAGACGACAATAGCGGATAATGTGAGACTGTCGAGCGGGCCTGGGTAGACAGCATCAACCGCCGATCGAAAGAGAACTTTCTGGATCTCCATGAAGAATCGACCGTCCTCTACGATCCAACTTTAGGGTCTTTGAAGGGACGGCAGGCTCTGGACAAAATGTGGACGGGTTTGTTCAACATGTTTCCCGATTATCAGATAAGGAGGGTGCGGAGTTTTGGCCAGGATGACTGGGTTTGTCTGGAGGTTGAGGAGAGCGGGACTATGAAGGGGCCGATTCATGCTGGACCCAGAGAGGTTCAACCGACCGGCTAGAGCTTCAAGATTCCAAGCTCCATGATTTGCAGAGTCGAAGGGGATCGGATTGGCGAGGTTCGAATCTATTACGATGTTCTCGGTCTGATGTCACAGCTTGGCCTAGGACCATGACCTCGTGCTTTCGAGAGGAACCATTTGGTGAGTCCTTTCGAGCCTGACATTTCCTGAAACACCTTCTCGGGGTTGGGGCCATACTCAGCGTTTTTGTTGACTCTCTTTGAGTTCTTTTGTTAGTTGGTTGACTGTGGTGATGCGTGCGAAGCGGCGTCGGAGGACGTATTCTGTGCGTTCGCGTATTGCGTCGACTCCGAGTTCTTCGCCTGGCTTGTCCCAGTTCGGGATTGGAAAGGTCATGGTGGCCTCCGTGACGAAGTCTACTGCGTAGCCTAGGTCGGCTGCGATCCGGGCGGTTGTCTCGCAGCACTGTTCCGTTTGTATGCCCGCGATGCTGAGGCGTCTCACGCCCTTTTCGACCAAATACGGTTGCAGTGTTGTGCTTGTGAAACAGTTTCGTGTGTTCTTGACCATCACAGGCTCATCGGCCCGGGGCTTGAGAAAGTCCATCAGCTTGAATGATGGGCTGTCTCTGCCAAAACCCTCATCCTTGTCAGTATGCAAGAAGAAAACTACTGGCAAATGAGCTGCTCGGTATGCTTCGATCAACGCGTCTACATTTTTTTCGAAGGCAGGGTTGCTGCGTCGCTCCCAACGAGGGCCGACCTTGAATGAGTCTTGTGCATCGATCACCAATAACGCTGACTGCGAAACAGGAACCTTGCTGGAGTCCAGCATGCCCCTTCATCTGAGGCATCTTCAGTTCAACATTGCGGTGAAGACCCAAGTTTCCTGCCACGCGTTAAGATAGCCTTTTTTGGAAAATCGCTTCCTCTACGCCGACTGACAGCACGTGTAAATAGGAAAATCTGATATTACAGAAAGGTGCGGGTTTTCCCGCGTCTTGAAGCCCGCACGGATAATTGCGAACCTCGTGGGACTAATGCTCTTCGTACAGGTCGTTCTAGGAGGCAGTGCCGTCTTCGGGTACATCAATGTCCAGTATCACCTAGTGTGGGGAGTTGTGACCTTCGGAGTTCTCATCATAGCGACAGTTTATGCTGCGATGGAGCTCGGTTCGAAGTCAACCCTGTTCAGAACGGGAATTGCAGCGATAGCTGACTACGTGGTGCAGATAATTCTGGGATTCATCGCTCTTGGAACAAACAGCGGCATTGTAATTGTGATTCATCTTACAAATGCGTTCGTACTCGGAGTCCTAGTTACTTATCTGATCAGCTTCGCCGACAGCGCCGAAAAAGCATCAGCCTCGCTATATCCACAGTCTTCCACTGCATCACCGGGAACAATACGCGCTCTTTCCAGGCGCAAGTAGACTCCTGATAGCTTCGCGTTATCCCGGATAATGCTCACCGATTGTTTTCTAGATCAGCCCACCATGCTCGGAAGTTTTCTACTGGCGCTTCTGGCGCATCTTCAAATGTGAAGTGCTTTACGCCCGGGAGAAGATATGTGCTGTGACGAGGAATCTCTTCAGCCCATCGCTGAGGCCATTTCTGGCCTGTCATTGGGTCCCGCTTTCCAAACTGGATAAGCACTGCCTTGTCATGAAATGCGGTAATGGCTCTATCGAGTTCTTGTTGGGTCGTTGGGTCGAGAAAACTGCGGAAGAGTTTGAGGGGTCGATTCCGCGCGTTGCGATCCCTAAATGGCTCAACATAGTTTGTCCGCTCAGTCTCTAATAGCGATCGCGTACCAAGCGCCATCGATGATGCCATTGACCTGGACAGTAAGTTAGCGTATCGGTTGATAGCCCGGAAAACTGCTCCCGTAACTAACCAGAGGGTTCTAGAGACCCCCGGATATCGTTTGAGCGACCAGCCGAAGGTTCCGCCTACCACGAGACCGGTGACACGCTCAGTCTGATGAGCGAGAGCAAGAATTGCTGTGGGCCCGCCTCCATCATTCATCCAGACAATGATGTTCTTGAGATCAAGCGTCTCAACGAATTTTCCCAGTACATAGCCCTGTTCCATCAATGTGTATCGGTACCCATCGGCCGCCTCCGACAATCCATATCCGGGAAGATCCGGAGCGACGCAGCGAAACTCGTTTCTTAGATGTCGGATCTGGTAGCGGTAGCTGAAGCTCCAGCCTGGCCCTGGGTGAACGAACAGCAGGACTGGCTTCGCCCTTGGGCCTTCGTCCACGTAGTGAATTCGGTGTCCGTCGCGGAACATCCACTTGTGCTCAA
>WNGH01003612.1_pt1 | contig 23084 bp, 18 predicted proteins | sample 5400631 | NCBI WGS metagenome assembly WNGH01 (sample SAMN13153373, study PRJNA577476) | soil metagenome | isolation source: 115 cm soil or saprolite under Garry oak tree replicate 1 | place: USA:California | collected 2016-06-15
GACGCGACCGCTGCCGTCATGCGCGATGGCTGGTTTCTGACTGGCGATCTCGGTTACTTCGATGCGCACGGCAATTTGTTCCTCACGGGACGCAAGAAAGAAGTCATCGTACTCAGCAATGGCAAGAACATCTACCCCGAAGAGATCGAGGCGCACTATTTGAAGTCGCCATTCATCAAGGAAATCGCGGTCATCGGTCTCGAAGGTCGTCCAGGTGACGGTACCGGGGATCGGTTGCACGCTGTTGTCGTTCCCAATTTCGACACGCTCAGGCAGCGAAAGATCGTCAACGCAAAAGAAGTCATCCGCTTCGACATCGAAGGACTTTCTTCGCAGATTGCCTCTACCAAGCGCATCGGCGGTTACGAGATATGGCAGGACGATCTGCCCCGCACTACAACCCGCAAGCTGAAGCGTTTTGAAATTGAGAAGCGTGTTCGTACAACGCGGGCACGGGGTACCAGCGCTGATTCTGACGTACCCCTGGAACAACCTCTCACGGGTGACGAAAACCAGTGGCTCGAGCGACCAGAGGTTAAGTGCGCACTCGAGATTGTGCGCGAATCGGCCCGGACGGCGTCGGCCATTCGACCCAGCCATAACCTTGAGCTCGATCTCGGGCTTGATTCCATGCAACGGGTCGAATTGCTGAGCCACCTCGAAGGTGCATTAGGCAGCGACATCGAAGAGTCGCGACTGGCAGAGATCTACACCGTGCGCGATCTGGTGGACGCGGTGCTCGAAGGTGCCGGAATCGAAAGCGGGCCAGAAAGAAAGACGTCCACGTTCGCCGGTTGGAGGGCGATTCTGGCGGAGGACCCGGATGATCCTGAAATCCTGGCGCTGTCGAAGCCACAGCCGGTCACCGACAGGGCTTTGTACTTGTCGTCACGCCTGCTGCAAATGATTGCTCTGGACTGTTTTGATTTGCACGTGCAGGGGATCGAGAAGTTGCCCGGAAACGGTCCTTACATTCTCTGTTCGAATCACCAGAGCTACCTCGATCCTCTGGTGATGGCCAGTATTTTGCCGAAAGAAGTCTTCTACCACCTCTTCGCCGTTGGGACGAGTGACATCTTTGGCGGTGGAATCATGCGGCGGCTGGCGCGCTGGATCAGGGTGGTCGTAGTGGACCCGGACGCACACCTCATTCCTGCCATGCGCTCGGGGGCCTTCGGGCTGCGACACAGACGGGTGCTCACGTGCCGGTGGCGATCGAGGGCTTCCACGACGTGTGGCCGAGGAACAGGTCGTTTCAAGGTTTCAAGCCGCTGAAGATCGAGTTCGGCAATCCGATTTATCCGCCGCCCGAATCAGAGGCGTCAGAAGCGGCGTATGAGAAGCTGACTGCGGAGTTGAAGGCGCGGGTGATAGCGAATTGGGAAAAGCTCCGCCCCGCATGATTCCGATTTAGAACCTCTCCATCCCGTCTCCATACCCGTCGGGAATTTCTGGCGCTACTTCGCTCTCGGATGGGTCTGGTCGTACACCTGCAACACATGTTTCATCGAGAGCTGGGTGTAGCGCTGCGTAGTAGCCAGGCGCTCGTGGCCGAGCAGTTCCTGAATGGCGCGCAGGTCGGCGCCTTCTTCCAGCATGTGGGTGCCAAAGGCGTGACGCAAAGTGTGTGGGTGAACATCCGGCGACAACCCCTTCGTAATGGCGATTTTTTTCACGATGCGGCCGACGCTGCGTGTGGTGAGTCGTCCGCCGCGCCGGTTGATTAGCAAAGCGGGCGTGTTCTTGTGCAGTTCGGCGAGAGCCTTCTGCCGCTCGGGCAGATAAGCAATCAGTGCACTCTTCGCGGAGCCTCCGAAGGGCACATAGCGCTCTTTCTTTCCTTTGCCACGAATGAGGATCGCTTCCGCACTTAGGCGAATGTCGTCGATGTTGATGCCGGTCAGTTCGGAATTGCGGATGCCGCATCCGTACAGCAATTCCAGCATCAGCTGATCGCGCTCGGGAAAGGCCGATGCTTCCGGCATACGGCCATCGAGCACAGAGTTCATCTCTTCAATCGTAGGCACCCGCGGCAGTTTCTTCGGCAACTTGGGCGTGGATACGAGCTTGGCCGGATTCTGCTCCACCACGCCCTCCCGAGCCAGCCAGCGATACAGCGAACGCACCGCCGCCAATGCCCGCGCCACGGAAGTCTTGCTCAATCCTTTTTCGTAGAGTTGCGACAGGAACCCTCGCACCGCAACGTGATCAATATCCTTCCAACCGCGCGAACCGGCATAAGCAGAAAAGATCGCAAGATCTCCGCTGTAGGCCTTAACCGTGTGCGGCGAAGAATTCCGCTCGCACAGGTGACGAAGGAAATCCGTGACAGCCTTGCCGACGATAGTGTTTGCCTTGGGCATGGTTGATTGTCGAATCAACAATTTGCTCATCGCTGCTTCGCCCGCGGATGATGCTTCTGATAAACCGTCCGCAACCGGTCTAGCGCCAGATGCGTATACGCCTGAGTCGTCGAAATGTCGGCATGGCCGAGGATGGTCTGCACGGTTCGTAGATCGGCGCCATTCTCCACCATATGCGTGGCGCAAGAATGTCGGAGCATGTGCGGCGACGCGTGGCGGCCCGAGGCCAGCGACGCGGTTCGCACCGTCTGCCAGACCCTCTGACGGGTTAGTCTGCGGCCGCTACGGGCAATGAAAAGCACTGGCGAATTCGTGACTGGTGCCCTCGCACCTGCTGCCGCCGCGACTGCACCGCGCTTCCCTGCCGCCAGCAACGGTCGCGAGTGCGTCAGATATTCCGTCAGCGCCGTTTGCGCTGATCTGCCCAGCGGGACGACGCGCTCTTTGTCGCCCTTGCCCCGCACCAGCATGTATCCGGCGTCAAGTTTCAAGTCTTCGAGCTTGGCATTGATGATTTCAGAGACGCGCAGCGCTCCTGCGTACAACACTTCGAGCATAGCGCGATCGCGCGCGGCCAACGCGGGCAGCTCTTGCCCTTGCCGCGGGGCATTTCCCCGTGTGAGCGGGGCCGCCAAGGTCACTTCCATTTCATCGCGTGCCAGCGACTTCGGCAGAACCTTCCACTGGCGGGGCGACTCGATGTTCAGCGTGGGGTCGTGGTCAATTTTCTTGTCAAGCAGCAGGTACCGGTAGAGATGCCGCAATGCGGAAAGCTTCCGGCCAACGCTTCTGCCATCCACCTGATGGGAAAAAAGCTGCTGCATGAATTCGCGAACCTCGTTGCGGCGCACGGTAAGCAGCAAGCGCTTGCGTTTCTCCAGAAACTCCGCGAACTGCAGAATGTCGGTGGTGTAGGCGCTGATGGAAAGCGGCGCAAGCCCCTTCTCGATTCTGAGGTAATCGAGAAAGCCCGAAAGCACGCGCGCGTTGGTGCCGGAGGCCATGGAGAGAAGAGTTTGAGTATGCGCGTTATCGGACACTGGGCAAAGTAATGAGAAAGGTCCCCGGCAAAGACGTTGCAAGCAACAGTCTCTACGGTCAATGGGTAAGACCAAGCCTACCGTAGAGGCAGGACCATTTCGTAGAGACGCAGCTGGTTACGCCTCCTTCACGACCCGCAGTAGCTCCACCGCCGAAAGAGCGCCTTCCGGCGTTTCCTCATGCTTGAAGTAAGCAAACACGTCCCGGCCCGCGGTCAGGTGCCCGCGGATGCGATCGGTCATGCTGCGGTGTTCTTCATCGGTATAGCTTGGCTTGCGGAAACGGTAGTAAACAAAGTCGCCCGTGACCACGTCAGGCGTGGTGCGCTGTTCGGTCTCGGCGACGCAGAGTGCTGCCTTGTGAGATCGCAGCACTTCCCAAGTCGCGTCCGCGAACCACGACTCGTGTCGGAATTCAAACGCGCCCGGCACCGTGCGCGGCAGAATCGCCAGAAAGTCTTTGAGCAGCGCGGCGTCGGCTTTCAGGTTGGGCGGTAGTTGAAACAGCACCGGCCCAAGCTTGTGCGCGGCGGCTAACGGCTCGATGGTCGCGAGAAAGCGCGGCACGAAGTCCTCCGTACCCTTCAGCCGCTTAATGTGAGTGATGACTTGGTGGGCCTTTATGCCAAAGCGGAAATGCGCCGGCGTATCCTGGATCCAGTTCTGGATGGTTGTTTCTTTCACCAGTTGCCGAAAGCTAAAATTCACTTCTACCGTATTGAGCTGCGTCGCGTAGTGGCCGAGGAATTTTTTTTGCGCCAGCTTGGCAGGATAGAAATCGGGCTTCCAGCTCGGATACGCCCATCCGGAAGTGCCGGCAAAAAGTTGGGACATAGCGACTCTCTACGAAAACTTGGAGAGCACGGGATTATACCCTGCGCCTGCTTTTTGCAGCCGTTAGGCTCGGCTTCTTGCCATCCTTGGCCACGGGCTTCCGTTTAAATTTGTTCGCGGCTTTATTGCCAGTCTTCTTTGTGGCCGCTTTTTTAGGCTGGACCCTGGCGGCTGGGGTGGGCCTCGCTTCCGCCTGCGCCGCTAACTGGATTCGCTCAGGCTCGCTCGCTTTCGCAGCGCCCTCGCCCACCCCCGCTCCCCGCACATCCGGCAGCTTCTGTTTCAGCTTGAGTACGGGCTCGAACAAGTCGCCCATCTTCTCAGCCCGTGCGACTGCTTGCGGAGCCTCAAACAGTAGAAGCCCGGCGTGCTTCTTTTTGAAGGTGCGTTCAACCTCCTCCCATTTCACCGGTGTGGAAACCGTCGGTCTCTCACGGGCACGCAACGAGTACACCGCAACTGTGGTTTTGTGCTCGTCATTCTGGCTCCAGTCCACAAAGACTTTCCCAGTGCGAATGCTCTTCTTCATATCCGAAACAACTGCATCCGGATGTTGTTGTTCCAGCAACTGCGCCAGTGCCCGGGCAAAGGGCTTGGTGACGTCGTAACTTGTCCGCGTGTTCAGAGGAACATAAATCTGCAATCCTTTCGAACCCGACGTTTTTGGAAAGCTCTGTAGATTGAAGTGCTCAAAGATTTCTCGCAACCAGAATGCTACTTGGCAGCATTGCACGATATTTGCCGGCGGTCCCGGGTCGAGGTCGAAAACCATCATGGTCGGGCAACTAACATCTTTGGCCAACGCCAGCGATGGGTGCAACTCAATCGCCGCCAGGTTAGCCAGCCATATCAGCGTGGGCAGATCGGCTGCCTCAACGTAATACATAGTGCGATTGTTGCCTCCGCTCCAGACGGGCACGGTCTTTACCCAATCGGGGCGGTGCTGGGGGGCGTTCTTTTCGTAGAAAAACTCGCTGTCCACGCCGTTGGGATAGCGCTTCAAGGTCAGCGCCCGGCCTTTTAGGTGAGGCAGCAGCAGGGGCGCGATACGCGCGTAATAATCGATGACCTGGCGCTTGGTGAAACCAGTTGCGGGGTACAGCACCTTGTCCAGGTTCGTGAGCTTGAGAGTCTTTTCCTGGATTTCGATTACCGAGTCAGCCATGTGCAGTCCTTATCAGGAATTAAAAGCACCACGAAAATGGCGGGTTACCGTTTGACAGCCGCCCCATCCGCCACGTAAGTTCAAACCTTCTGCCCTTCATGTCCGTCCAACCCGTTGGAGGTCCGATGAAATCCCGCATATTGAAGCTGTCGATCCTGATTTTACTTCTTACGATCCTCTCCGCAGCTCAGGACGTCGCATCCTTCGAGAAGCGCATTACGGTCAAGCAGCTCGACAACGGCCTGATCATTCTCATCTGTGAACGGCCCGAGGCTCCTGTATTCTCTTTCTTTACCATGGTGGACGCGGGATCGGCGCAGGACCCCCTGAGAGAAACCGGGCTGGCCCACATGTTCGAGCACATGGCTTTCAAGGGTACCGATAAAATCGGCACCAAGAACTACCCGGCGGAGAAAGTGGCCCTGGAAAAAGTGGAGGCCGCTTATGCCGCCTACATCGCCGAGCGCGACAAGCGCGTGGGCCGTGATGAAGCCAGACTCCAGCAATTGGAAAAGGCGTGGAAAGACGCCATTGCCGAGGCCGATCAGTACGTCATCCCCAACGAATTCGGCAAGCTCATCGAACAAAATGGCGGCGAGGACATGAATGCCTTCACCAATTACGACGAAACGGCTTACCACTATTCGTTCCCCGAGAATCGGCTGGAGTTGTGGGCTTACCTTGAGTCTGAGCGTTTTCTGCACCCCGTAATGCGCGAATTCTACAAAGAACGCAACGTGGTAATCGAAGAGCGTCGCCTGCGTACCGACAGCAATCCGATTGGTCGTTTACTGGAGCAATTCACCGCGGGGGCGTTTGAGGCACATCCCTATCACCGGCCTACTATTGGCTGGATGTTCGACCTCAATACGTTCTCCGCCACCGACGCACAGAAATTCTTCGATACATACTACGGGGCCTCGAACATTACGGTCGCAGTTGCCGGCGACGTGAAGGCCTCAAACGCGATGCCGATTCTCGAAAAGTATTTCAGTCGGTTGCCCGCACGTCCCCAGCCGGATGAAGCCACCACAACCGAGCCTCCGCAAAATTCCGAGCGCAACGTTGTCTTGAAGGAAAGTACGCAACCGCTCTACCTGGAGGGATACCACCGCCCCGACTATGAAGATAAAGACGACGCCGTGTATGACGCCATTAGCGACCTAATGTCAGAGGGCCGAACCTCACGGCTTTATCGTGCGCTGGTGCGGGATAAGAAGATCGCGTCTTTTTCTGCGGGGTTCACAGGGCTGCCTGGAATAAAGTATCCGCATCTTTTCGCGTTTTATGCATTTCCCCTTCCCGGTCACACTACGCAGGAAGTCGGCGAAGCCATTCACGTCGAGATCGAGCGCCTCAAGAAAGAAGATATCAGTGACGACGAGCTGAAGATGATCAAGACTCGCAGCAAGGCCAACCTTATTCGCGGACTAGCAGAGAATCAGGGACTGGCAATCCAATTGGCTACTTATCAGAGGCGTTACGGCGACTGGCGTGAGCTTTTCCGCACTGTCGACCGAATCGACAAAGTGACAAAGTCCGACATACGTCGCATTGCCAATCAAATATTTGTTGATACGAATCGCACCGTGGGCGTGATCGAAACCGCAAAACCGGCAGCCGCCCGAGACCAATCCAGTGGTGGCCAGAGCACTTCGGACGAGGGGGGTGCGCAATGAAGAAGAGAGCGATCCTTGGCACGATTCTAATTTTGGCCGCGATTCTCGCTGCGTACCCTCCCCAGTCTGCTGCTCAAGCCAGCGATTGGAAGCAAATTCCGATTCCACCCCTGCCAGCGTTCAAACCTCAGCCGCCTAAGCGCATCTTGTTACCCAATGGCATGGTGATTTTCCTCCAGGAAGATCATGAACTGCCTCTCATTGACGGAACGGCCCGCATTCGTGGCGGTTCCCACAACGAGCCCGCAAAGAAAGTCGGCCTGGTCGACATTTATGGTGAAGTCTGGCGCACGGGCGGCACCAAAACAAGAACTGGCGACGAGTTCGATGACTTCCTGGAAGTCCGTGCGGCAAAGGTTGAAACCTCCGGCGGGCCGGACTCGACATCCATCAACTGGTCATGTCTTAAAGGTGATTTCGACGATGTATTCAAGATTTTCGTCGACCTGTTACGCAATCCTGAATTTCGCGAAGACAAACTCGACATCGCCAAGAAGGGAGCCTTCGACGCCGTCTCCCGCCGAAACGACCAGATCGGCGAGATCGCGCAGCGGGAAGCCACTAAACTTGCGTACGGCCCGGATAATCCCTACGCTCGCGACCCCGAGTATGCCACCATCGCTGCTATAACGCAGCAAGACTTGATCGATTGGCACAAGACCTACGTGCATCCCAACAATATTATTCTCGGCGTCAGTGGCGACTTCGATTCGGCGGCGGTGGAAGCCAAGCTGCGCGCCGCATTTGCCCAGTGGCCCAAGGGTCCCACGCTACCGAAGGACCAAGTTCAATACCATCCCGCCAAACCCGCCTACTACCTCATCCGTAAAGAGGATGTGAACCAGAGCAGCATCCACATGGTGGGACTCGGCATCCGCCGCGACAATCCCGACTACTATGCCGTCAATGTCTTCAATGAAGCTTTCGCCGGAGGTTTTTCATCGCGCCTGTTCAACGACATTCGCACCAAGCGTGGCCTTGCCTATCACGTGGGCGGCGGCATCGGAGCGAACTTCGGTCATCCCGGCATTTTGCAAATCGTGATGGGTACGAAAAGTCAGACCACGATCGAATCGGTCCAGGCACTGCAAGAAGACATCGACGACCTCGAAAAGCATCCGTTTACCGACGATGAACTCAAGCGCGCCAAAGACGCGATTCTTAACGCGTTCATCTTCCGTCTCGACTCGCCCGACAAGATTCTCGGCGAACGCATGACCTATGAGTTCTACGGGTACCCAGCCGACTGGCTCGACAAATACCCCGCCGAGATCCAAAAAGTCACACCCGCGGACGCAAACCGCGTGGCCGCGAAATATCTGCACAAAGATCAACTGGCCACGCTCGTCGTCGGCAAAGACAAAGAGTTTGACAAGCCCCTGTCATCCCTCGGGCCGGTGAAGGAAATCGACATCACCATTCCGCCACCGCCGGGAGCGCAGCAAGAAGAAGCCCCCAAGCCAACGGCCTCGAACGCCGAAGGCAACGCCCTAGTCGCCAAAGTCGTGACCGCGATGGGAGGCGACGCAAAGCTTGCGGCCATCAAGTCGCTCAAAGCCAAACTCACCGTCATTCAGAAAACACCGCAAGGCGATTTCCCCATGCCAATGGAATCCATCATTGTCTTTCCCGACCACTTGCATGCAGAAATACAAGCCGCTCAAGGAACAGTGACGATCGTGGTCACCCCCGACTCTGCATTCGCCAGTTCCGGCATGGGCACTCAAGCCATGCCTGCTGAGCGAAAGGCGGAAGCGCTGGAGCAAATCAAGCGTGATCCCATCTTTATCGCATCACATTGGAATGATCCCGGTTTTGTCTTCCAGGCGAATGGAACGGAGAAGGTCGGCGATGTGGAAGCCCGCATCGTTGACGTGAACGCGGCGGGCGCTGCGATTCGCTGGTACGTCGATCCGCAGACCGGCCAGATATTGCGCGAGACCTACAAGACCCTCAGCCAGCAAGGTCCGGTCGAAGGCGAGACTCAAATGGAAAACTGGAAGACCGTTGAGGGAATAACGATCCCCATGCTGCGCCGCAATAAACAGAATGGCCAGGATTCAAGCAGCGCCGCATACAGCGCGATCGAATTCAATCCCTCTGTGGACGAGAAAATCTTCGAGAGGCCCGCTGACAAGACTAGCCCCGCGCAATAGCGCCATTCTCTAACCCGGATGCCGTCGCACGTGAGATTCGACCCCGTATCTCTGGCAACCGAGCCAGCACTATGGGCTGCGGCTGGAATCGTTGTTGGTCTTTACATGTTCTTCCGCGGCTTCGGACTTCTCCGGCGCAAGCTCCTTATCCAGAGCGTCCCCTCGTCAACCGTTCGCAGCGCCGCACTCGGACTGGTGGAAGTATCAGGTACAGCGACCGGGCCCTACAGCGTAATTTCCCCGCTCTCCAAGACCGAGTGCTACTTCTACCGTGCCATCCTGCCGCGCCATGGTGATTGCCAGGAAACGCTTTGTGTTCCCTTCTTTCTCGACGATGGCACGGGCAAGCTACTGATCGATCCCCGCGGCGCGGAGACCGACTTCGAACCGAGTTTCTCAGAGGATGTTGAGTGGGATTCCCCCTGACTATATACGGCACTTTCTTTCTCGCCACGGCGTTACGTCGGGCCAAGTCGAAGAATATTGCATCCGTGCAAACGACCGTTTGTTCGTGACAGGCACGCTTCAGGACAATCCGGCAATCGATCAGATGAACGAAAACTCAGGGAGATGTTCCCAAGCTGGAGGTCTTCGATATCTCAGCCCAGAAGCCGCCGATCTTCAGCGCGAGTTAGCTTTCCCAGGTCTAGAGAAATTGCCCGCTTCGGCCAGATTTTCGATCCAAAAACAGAACGAGTTGAACGTGAACCCTCCCGTGCTCCTCATGAAGGGCCGATCAGAAGATCTTTTTCTGATCTCCTGGAGCAGTCGGCGGTGTATGCTTCGCGGTCTGGCCTTTTATTCCGCAATCTGCATTTGGGGTGGCCCAATCCTAACGCTCAGCTGTCTCTACATCTTGCTGACCCGACTGGGTTATTTATAGCGGCGAGAGCCTGCACATCGCGGGAAGAACGTGAAACCAAGAAAACTGAGGCTTGACTGCCCACTCCCGGCAGCCTATGATAGGCGAATAAAAAACGAATAACGACGCCTCCCTCATGAAGTCCTTGCCCATGTTTCCGCCTCCGGATAAACCCCCTTTAGTCGGAATCGCCCGCCTTGCCTCCGAAGGCGAATCCCTGCGCGAGGGACACAACGTTGAATACTTCACTCTCCCCAACCGTTCCCTGCTAAATCGTTCGGTGAGCAACAGAGAAATGCCGTTCACCTGGACGATCAATCCCTACCGGGGCTGTGAATTCGCCTGCAAGTACTGTTACGCACGCTACACGCACGAATTCATGGAGATGCGAAACGGTATCGACTTCGAACAGAAGATTTACGTTAAGCAACACGCAGCCGAGTTCCTTCGCCAGGAGTTGCGGCGAGTGAAGCCCGGAGAAGCCATAGCACTAGGCACCGCCACTGATCCCTATCAACCCGCCGAGCGTCGGTACGAAGTCACGCGCGTCATCCTCGAGGAGTTCGCCCGCCACCAGGGCTTCGAACTTGGCATCGTCACCAAGTCGAATCTGATCGTCCGCGATGTCCCCGTCTTACGACAGATCGCGCGGCACAATCAGCTTTCGATAAACATGACAATCACCACTCTCGATGTCGAACTGGCACGGCTTCTCGAACCTCGAGCCCCTTGTCCCGATCTCCGTCTGGACGCCGTGCGGCAATTGCGTGACGCCGGCATCAGAGTCGGAATAAGCTGCTCCCCCGTGATTCCCGCGGTTACGGATTCCCCCAAAGATCTCGAGGCTCTGGTACGAGCCGCTGCCGACGCCGGAGCCACCTACATATTCGCCAACGCTCTATTCTTGAAGCCCTGCTCTGCCGCGGTGTTCCTGCCCTTCGTCGAGCAGCACTTTCCGCACTTGATAGACAACTATCGTCAACGCTATGAAGGACGCGCCTTTCTGCCGCCCGCGTATGAAAAGCGCCTGGCTCAACTTATCGCACTCTTACGCCAAAAGTACAAAGTTTACGAGGATCGCCGCCCTCAGCCGCGCCACGCAACTAAATGGGCGGTGAGGGCTTTCGACGAGCAGTTAACTCTCTTCTAGGATTTTCAATTTTCAATTTCTCGCGCACCTTGGCCCCACTGCCCACTTCGCTGCACAGAAAGGAAGCTTCCAGTCAGCCGATGGCGGTAGCGATGACAATTGGAAGTTGGCGATCGGAAATTGAAAATCTCTTTTCTCCGCCTTCCTCTATAATCGCTGCTCAACTCTGTGGCCACCACCACCCCCAGATCGGCCGGACACTCCTCTGCCCAGCGCCCTTCTCTCCTAGCTCGGCTGCAGCAATTTTGGCAAAGAGTTACAGAAGGACTCGCGGTCAGCCAGCTTTGGTCGCAATTTGAAACTGAAACGAGATCCAGCTATCGTCTCTACTCTCGCGATGTCCAGGCCAAGACTCCGGAAGGCTTAACCACTCGCGGCCGCCGCCTCCATGTCCTCAAGGAATTCTTTTGGGCCGTCCTCGAAAAACTTTCGCCCGCGCGCCGCGTATTGCTGCTGCTGGCGCTGATCATGCTGATGGGTCCCTGGGATGACCTCCGCTACCAAGACTCCTCTGGCGGTCTTCATGGCATCCAATTTAACTCCCAATTCTGGGCTGGGTTGCTTCTGTTTCTTCTTCTGATGCTTGAAATTGCCGACCGCGTAGTCATGAAGCGCGATTTGCAAATTGCGCGTGAGATCCAAACCTGGCTGCTGCCCGGCGCACCGCCGCAAATCCCAGGTCTTGCGATTGCCTACTCCACGCGCCCGGCGAACACCGTCGCCGGCGATTACTACGACGTCTTCCAGCGTCCGGGAAAAACACCCGAAGAGAATCGCTTGATTTTCGCCGTCGCCGATGTCGCGGGCAAGAGCATTCCTGCCGCCATGCTGATGGCAACCTTTCAGGCAAGCCTCAAGACACTCTCCACGACTCCCGCTTCCCTTCCACAGCTAGCCGCCGGCATGAATCAGTACGCATGTTCGAACAGCCAGGGCGGCCTGCGCTTCACCACCGCGTTTCTGGCTGAGTACGACCCGGTTCGCCGCATCTTCACTTACATCAACGCCGGTCACAATCAACCCATTCTGCGCCGCGATGGCGGCTTTATCGAGCGCCTCGATGTAGGCGGCCTTCCGCTGGGCATTCAAGCAGAGGCAAGGTATGAGTCGGCGAGCGTCGTCCTCGCGCCCGGCGATTGGCTGGTGATCTTCACAGACGGGCTGGTAGAAGCGGTCAACGCGCGCGATGAGGAGTACGACGAACCGCGGCTGTTGCACGCAATCGAAGCGGGAACATCCGGAAGGCCATGTGACATGCTCGAACGCCTAATGGCGGAACTGGACCTCTTCGTCGGCAACACACCCCAGCATGACGATGTGACTTGCATGCTACTGAAGGCGGAAGCGTGCTGAAAACGTCCGTGTGACGCGGGCACTCCTCGCCGCGAACTCTAACCACGGGAAAAAGTCTGATCCAAGGCAAATACTTACAGAAGGCATTCCGCGACTAGGATCGACGCAGAATCGAGAGGGTTAGCCATAGATGTAAGCCTGAACATTGTAAGCTGTAGATTCCGCGAGCGCTCAACCGTTCGGAGGTGAACTGGAGGAGCTGCCCTGATGATTGAGCGCCGTATGGGGTTCAAGATGTGAGGAAGGCGAAACTGGTCTCCGAGAGTAAGCATCAGCACGACGACCCGGCGCTCAGCCGTAGAGAGGGACTTTCGCTGGCGGGAGTGCTTTCCCTAACGTTTCTAACCTTCGCCTCAACCTTCACCTTTGGATGGGTGTACGACGACCCGCCCCAGATTCCCCAGGATCAGTACCTGCAATGGAACCGGCTGACATATCTTTTCACCCATCATCTCTGGGCGTCCACAGCGGGAACGGAAGCGCGTTTCTACCGGCCTCTGCTAAGCCTCTGGTTCCTGATTAACAAATCGCTGTTTGGCCTCGATCCTCATTGGTTTCATGTCACAACAGTCCTGGTGCACGTGACCGCCACGGGCATGGCATTTCTGATTGCGCGCAAGGTGTTGCGGGACACGGGCCCGGCTCTTCTTGCCGCGGCAATTTTTGGTGTGCACCCCTTACAAGTTGAGGCAGCATCCTGGATCTCTTCGGTCAACGATCCACTCGCTGCGGTGCTCTGCTTCTCGAGTTTCCTGGCTTACCGGAAGGCCAGAGCAGTCGGACGAACCTCAGGTGCTGGCGTCTGGTGGGTCATATCTGCAATCTCCTTCTTCCTGGCCCTGATTACCAAAGAAGTCAGCGTAACATTGCCCGCGATCGTTCTGGTTGACCTGTGGACGTCGTCGGATGGCACCGCCGCCACGAAAGCATCATGGCGAAACGTCGCGTTGGGCTATGGCTTGACGGCAGCACTTTGGCTGCTTCTCCGCACCGTGATACTTGGTCAAACTGCCACCGTCGGTTTACTCGCGGCGGGAACAAAGGCGCTGTTGAGTGGCCCGAAGATCCTCCTGTTCGACCTGTACAGGGTAGTCTTTCCCGTTGGATTGAGCCCCCACTATGACTTCCGTCCGGTCGAATCAGGCGGGATGCAGTTCCTTCTCACGCTGGGCATTCTGGCAGTTTTGGTGTGGTTTGCCATGGCCGCGGCAAGGCGGAATCGGCAACTTTGGGTTGCATATGCGTGGCTGGTTTTTCCTTTGCTCCCTACCACAAACCTTGGTTGGATGAATCAAGATGATTTTGTGCACGACCGGTATATGTACATCAGTATGTTGGGAGTGGCTCTACTGGCAGGATCCGCCTTCGCGGCCTTGCGGCGGAAGTGGCCTGATGCCGGTCTTGTCCCCTTGTTTAGTGGTGTTCTGATAGTGGTCATGGGGTTCGCCAGCGCCATTCAGTCCCAGTACTGGGCCAACGATGTATTTCTGTTTTCTCGTGCAGTGAGGATCGCTCCTCGCAATGAATGGTCACACCTGAACTATGGTGCCGCCCTTAGCGCACGGAACAGATTTGGGGAAGCCGCGGTGGAGTTTGTCGAGTCCTTCAAATTGAAAGCCAGTTGGCAAGCTGCGGACTTCGCCGGGTATTCGTATCAAAGGTCTGGGGACCTGTCTCAGGCTGAGCATTGGTTTACCGTCGCGGTCGAGGAGAACCCGGCTCTGGCGACCGCCTGGTTCGGACTCGCTCAGATCCGACTCGAGCAACACCACCCCTCCGAAGCAATCGGTTTTCTCAAGCAAGCGTTGGCGATTCAGCCTGATGCCGACGGGTACCACTACGCGTTGGGAGTGGCGCTGGAACAGGTGTCCCGTCTTTCGGACGCGCTCGAAGCCTATAGAACCGAACTGCGACTCCACCCCTATCAGACCGGCGCCCGGAAGGCGGTCGAGCGCTTGCAGAGTACCGTACAGGAATGGCCGGTGAAGCGTTAGGATCTGGAAATAAAGCTCGCAAAAGAGGCTTCGAGCAGCGTTCAACAAGGGGATCGTCCCGATGCCAGACCGGACACGAATTGTCATTCTGGGCGACGTATTTTGGCGCGAAGGACGATCCGAATCTCCTACAATGGGTACTAGGGTCACCCGCTGGACTGAAAATAAAGCTCTTGTCTCGACCGGCAACAACCCTAAAGTAACTGGCAGGATTGGCCCGGCAAGTGCGAACATCATGCTCGACTGCGTCATCAAATGACCAGATTACGATCTAACGAAAAGACTAACGAGGAGAAAATCGAGATGCGGAAACAGAAGGGTTTCTCACTAATTGAGTTGCTGATCGTGGTGGCCATCATCCTGATCATCGCAGCTATCGCAATTCCTAACCTGATGCGCGCCAAAATGGCCGCCAACGATTCGTCTGCGGCCGCTGGCGAGCGCACCATCGTCACAGCCGAGGTTGGTTATTTCGCGTCCTATCCCACGATTGGCTATACCAACTTGGTAGCCTTGGGTGGCGCGATCAACGCAGCCTGCGTTCCGAGCACAACCACGGCCTGCCTGCTCGACAACAACTTGGCCAACAACGGCCCCGGCGGCCTTGGCAAGAGCGGCTACAACTTTGCTGCTACTCCTATTCTTGCTACGGCAACGACCCCGGCTCAGTTCTGGACCACGGCTACGCCGCTCGGGACCACCAGCGGTACCAAGGCGTATTGCGCGAACGATGACGGTGTGGTTCGCACTCAAGCTGCGGGCACCATCACCCTGGTTGCCTCATACGCGGCCTGCCAGGTTCTGACCCCGCTGTCGAACTAACGTAAATTGATTTGGCAAAGTACCTGGGGGAGGGTACAAGCCGGGCGCTGCGGAGGCAACTCCGCTGCCCTTTTGTTTTTCCGCCTACGTCAACTGCACTCATCCGAACGGCAGGAATCGATGACAAAGTCTGTCAAGGCGGCGAAAGCGCAAGGCCGTCAACTCACGTTGTTTGGGAAGATTGGCCCTGAGCTGTACAATCGGCTTGAAAGTAAGGGAGTTGCCCGGAGCATAACCAAAGTGTAGAACCGCTTCAGTCTGGCGGTCAGCATGCTACGACACGTATGTCTCGTGGGATTTAGGACCGGGACGAATCCGGTACAGATGCTTTCGAAAGAGACGACAGAAGAGCGCGCTCGATGAAGAAACAAAACGGTTTCTCATTAATTGAGTTGTTGATAGTGGTCGCCATCATTCTGGTTATCGCGGCGATCGCAATCCCCAACCTCATGCGCGCCCGCATGGCGGCCAACGATTCTTCCGCCGCCGCCTCCGTTCGGATGATTAACCCTGGGCGGCGCATCGCCTTGCACTCCAGCCATAGCTACAGCTTGCCTGATCGATGACTTTCTGGCCACTAACGGCGGCGGCCTCGGCAAAAGCGGCTACAACTTCAACGCCACCGGCTCGCCTAGCGCGGGCAGCACCGTCAACGACCAATTCTATTCAACTGGCACACCTCTCGGCCTCCGGTCCGGCACTCGCGCTTATTGCTCGGTTCAGGATGCTGTACTACGCCTCCAACCTTCCGGCAACATCACGTTGGTCGCCAGCTATAACGCTTGCGAGACCTTAAGCCCGATGGGCAACTAGTGTGTGTGGACTTCCATGCTTTCGAGTATCGGCCAATTTTTAGTGATACCCGCGTCTCGCTAAGGAACCTTCGCAAGGCATTAGATGGACGCCAGCGTGACACCGAATCCAAGTAGTAACCGCCGTAACCTTCTACCCCATACAAAAATATCGGCTCGTTTCATATAATTTTCCTGGGAAGTATCTCTTCCATTCCATGCCTTCGGAGTGCCATGCCTGTGATTGAAATTCTTGGTTTGGAAAAAACCTACTTAGTCGGGTTCTGGCGCAAGCGCCCGAAGCGCGCCTTGCACCCACTGCATCTCACCGTAGAAGAAGGCGAGGTCTTCGGCTTTCTCGGCCCCAATGGGGCGGGCAAGACCACAACCCTGAAGCTGCTTATGGGGCTGGTCTTCCCTACCTCGGGATCGGCTCGCCTCCTGGGTCGCGACTGGACGGACCCCGAGGTCAAAGCGCAAATCGGCTTCTTGCCCGAACAGCCGTACTTCTACGATTATCTGACCGCACACGAGCTTCTCAATTACTACGGACAGCTCTCCGGCGTTCCGGGCAAGGATCGCAAACGCCGCATCGACGAAGTATTGCAGCGCGTGGGCCTGACCGACGTGAAGGGCGTGCAGCTCCGAAAGTTTTCAAAAGGCATGCTGCAGCGAGCAGGAATCGCCCAAGCTATCCTGCACGATCCCAAGCTCGTCTTTTTCGACGAGCCCATGTCAGGCCTCGACCCCATGGGCCGCCGCGAGGTCCGCGACCTGATGGAACAATTGAAGCACGAAGGGAAGACCGTGTTCTTCTCTACCCACATTCTTTCCGACGCCGAGGCGCTTTGCGACCGTGTGGCCATCATTCATCAAGGAGAGCTGAGAGGCGTGGGTGCGGTCGCCGATCTAACCTCCAGCGTCCAGAGCAAAGTCGAAGTGATCTGGCAAGGCAGGGAAGTGCCGCCGTCAATGAAAGCGTTAGGTGCGGAATGCCACGTCACCGGCGACACGGTACGCGCCGTGCTCGCCGAGAGCCAACAAGACGCAGCTATTGACGCACTGCGTCGCGAGCGGATGCGTTTGATTGCAATCACTCCAGTTCGTACCTCGCTCGAGGAATATTTTATTGAGAAGCTGCAACAGTCCGAAACATCGGTTGGGAGTACGGCATGAGCGCGCGCATCGTCCACATCGCCTCCAACACGTTCCGCGAGGCGGTCCGTGACCGGGTCCTCTACAACCTGATCGCCTTCGCGCTGCTGCTTTCGGGCGCGGCGATCTTGGTGGGTCAGATCTCGATCGATATCAAGCGGCTGGTCGTCATCAATCTCGGACTGACTGCGGTTTCACTGTTCGGCGTGGTGATTGCAATCTTCATCGGCATCGGCTTGGTCTCGAAGGAAATTGAGAGGCGAACGCTCTACACGGTGCTCTCACGTCCGGTGCGGCGCTGGGAGTTCATTGTTGGCAAGTTCTTCGGACTGGCCGGTACGTTGGTGGTGAACACATTCTTCATGGCCATCGGCGTATTTGCCGCGTTGCTTTTCGTTTCGCACAAATTCGCACGGCCTGATGCGCTAATCTTGGTGGCATTGTATTTCATCATCCTGCAGTTTCTGATTATCTGCGCACTGGCGCTGCTGTTCTCTTCGTTTTCCTCACCGCTGCTTTCCGCGGTATTTGCTTTTTCTCTTTTTGTGATTGGCAGCTTTGCCGAGGACTTGCGCGGCTTCGCCGGGATGGCCCACGGACTTACGCGGTGGCTGGCCTCCGCCGCAGCCTATCTGGTGCCGAACTTCTCCGCCTTCAACGTGATCTCTTCGATCGCGCATGAACAACCGGTGGCGGGACAATTAGTGTTGCATAATACTCTCTATGCTCTGTTTTACGCGGCCATGGCGCTTAGTGGAGCAGTGCTGATTTTTGAACACCGAGACCTGAAATGAAATCTCGGCGGCAGACTACATTCATCGCCGGCGCGTGCCTCGTCATCTCGCTGATCATGAGCATTCTGATACTGCGTCGCGTGGACCAAACCCGTCCTCAGGCCACGCTCGATGAAGTCCTCTACATCAGTTCGCCCAAAGTCTTAGAGCGCGCAAGCCTGGGTTACAACGGCCTAATGGCTGACATTTATTGGACGCGCACCGTGCAATATTTTGGTCAGCGCCACTACCGTTCCGCGCAGAGCTACAATCTGCTGGCGCCCCTGCTGGAAATCACCACCCATCTCGACCCTCACTTGCTGGTTGCCTATCAGTTTGGCGCTAGTTTTCTTGCCCCCAAACCGCCAAGCGGTCCGGGACAGCCAGATCGCGCCGTCCAGTTGATCGAATACGGCATTCAAAACAATCCCAACGAATGGCGGCTGTATTACGACTTGGGCTTTGTCTACTACATGGAGTTAAAAAATTACGCCAAAGCAGCGGAAGCTTTTGAGCGCGGCTCGCGAGTACCGAACGCGCACCCCTTTTTGAAATTACTCGCCGCACAAATGGCGCAACACGCGGGTGAATATGAAACCGCGAGAACGCTGTGGATTGCGACCTATCAGACCACGCGCGATGGGCACGTTCGCTCCAATGCGGTTGAACACTTGCGCGCGCTGAAGGTCGACGAAGAGGTTACCCGCCTGCAGAGTGCGGTAACGCGGTTCGGTGCGCGAACGGGCCGACTGCCTTCCAGCATGTCTGAATTAGCTCTCGCTGAAGGGTTGAAAGGTACTCCGGTTGATCCCGATGGGAACCCCTACAAGTTGAACTCCGAGGGCCGTATTCTGGTCGAGCATCCCGATGATTTTTCCTTCATTACCAAGGGTGTTCCTCAGGGTTACAAGCCCGCGCCTCCGAAGTTCCACGTCCAGCCGTAAGGCCTCAACTTCACTATTCTGTTTTGGCGGTTTTTTTGTCCATCAACGGTTTCTCGCAACCATGGCGAAACCGCATGAAAGGTGGCCCGGATTATCCGCAAAAACTGACCCGGACATCGGCATAAAGGATGCAGGCAGCCGTACAATTGGCAGCGTTTGCCTAAGATACCCGTGATAACGTAAACAACGGCTTTGTTTTCCGCCTCCAGGAAAATAGTCGCCCTTGACGGAACGAATTTTTCAAGCTCGCCCATGAATGGAGAATCAAGTTGCCCCGCTCAGTTGAATCTCCCCGGGTTGTGAACATCGCGGATCTCCGGTTGTTGGCCCGTCGCCGTCTGCCCAGAGTGGTTTTTGACTATCTGGATGGCGGAGCCGAGGGCGAGTTCACTTTGCGAGAGAACTGTAACGCATTTGAAGAAGTCACGTTCCGTCCTCGTCACGCAGTAGCCGTACCCAAGTGTGAGTTGCGTACGCGTGTACTCGGCTGTGACCTTTCTTTTCCTGTCGTGCTGGCCCCGGTAGGCTACAGCCGTCTGATGCACCCTGAGGGTGAAGTTGCTGCCGCTCGTGCCGCTGGAATGGCCGGAACTGCATACACTCTTTCCACCATCTCGGGACACCGCCTGGAAGATGTCAGGTCAGCTTCTTCCGGCCCGGTCTTCTATCAGCTCTATCTAATGGGAGGTCGTGCAGCCGCTGAGGCTGCGATTCAACGCGCTCGAAGCGCTGGGTTCTCGGCCCTCGTGGTCACGATTGACACTCTCGTTGCCGGAATGCGCGAACGTGATTTCCGCAACGGCATGAAGGAGCTGTTGGGTGGCAACCCGCTGGCCAAGCTTCCGTTCCTGCCGCAATTCTTGGCGCGTCCCGGATGGCTTGCGGGCTTCCTCCTGGACGGCGGCGTCCCGAGGCTCCCGAACGTTGTGATTCCCGGCCAAGGTCCGTTGCCGCTCATTGACGTCGGCGCAGCTCTGAGTAGCGCAGCAGTCACTTGGGAAGATCTGCGATGGATTCGTGAAGCGTGGTCTGGCCCTATCGCTATCAAAGGCGTTCTGACCACCGAAGACGCCAGGCGTGCCCTCGACGAAGGAGCTTCGGCCATCGTGGTCTCAAATCATGGTGGCCGCCAACTCGACGGCGTCCCCGCCTCTTTGCGAGTGCTGCCGGAAATTGTCGCCGCGGTGAATGGCCGAGCCGAGGTGCTCATGGACGGCGGTATTCGTCGCGGCAGCGACGTCGTTAAAGCAATATGCCTGGGAGCACGTGCCGTCCTGATCGGCCGAGCTTACGCTTTTGGCCTTGCTGCTGCCGGTCAAGTGGGTGTCGCACGCTCACTAGAAATTTTGCGGACCGATGTGGAAAGGACACTCAAGCTCCTCGGCTGCGCATCGATCGACGCACTTGATGGCTCATATGTTCACGTGCATAAAAAATAAACCGGTAACTTCTGCGCTTTGTCGCAGAAATCAGCGGGAAAGCACGGGGGCGAAGCAACTTGGCCAGATGAATCAGCACAAGATGCTTCGCCTTCGGCCGATCAGGCTTCCTGCGCGTGCCAGGGTCATTTCATTTCTCACCTCGACCTTTCACCTCGACCGTCACGCGCATCCAGGGATGGATGCAGCACTCAAAAAGATGTTTACCTTTCTTCAGACCCGGGATGTCGATATGGCTGGCTTGAAGGATTCGAGTCTTGGCCACCGCGACGTTCGAAAAGCCGCCGGCACATTCGGGAACCGTGGCCTCTCCGTGATTGAGCGGCCCTATGAAGCCGCCACCGAACTGCGCCACCTCGGTGAAGGTGTGAGGCTCGCCGCCCTGATCGACTACGCTAAGAGTGGCTCCTTCTTTGATCTTGACCGTGTCAGGTTCGAAGTCCCAGCCCGGGTCAGGAGTTCCATTGCCTGCCTTCTGAAATAAGTCGGACAACGTGGTGGCGTATCCCAGTGCGGCAAGCGCGACGTTCTTGCAGAAATCAGGCCCCAGCGCGGCATTGAACGTGGCCGGATCGCATTCGTCCAAGGCCACGACCTGTGCCAGACTTGGTGAATTTTCCTGCGCAAACGCGAACGTTGCGCCAGCGAACATCAACCAGCCAGCGAGCAAACCGTACCTTAGGACGGGACGCATGGTTGGAGTTCCTATCCTATTTCTCTTTCCTTGTTCGGCGAACGTTCCCGGCTTGATTCTGGTCTTGAGTTTCATATAATCCTCCTGTATGTAACGGCGAAAAACATTGGCGGATTTGATCATCGGGATTTGATCATCGGATGAGAAATCGCTTTTAAGAACGGGAAACTCGCAGCCCTCCCGTTTTTCGGTGTGTCCCGTTTTTCGGTGTTTTTCGGTGTTTGACAGGCGAAATGGGAAGCGATAGGCTACGCAGCCAGTGATTTCCACAGGCTAGGGGCGAATCTGTTGGCGCATGAGCCTCCGAGTCAGGTCACAAAGCTCTTGCAGGGTTGGCGGGGTGGCGACCGCAACGACTTGGAGGCGCTCCTGCCCCTGGTCTATGACGAACTGCGCCGTCTGGCCCACCATCACTTGAGGAATGAGCGTCCCGACCACACTCTGCAGAGCACAGCGCTAGTGCATGAGGCTTATTTTCGGCTGGTTGGGCAGGACCTACCGGAGTGGGAGAGCCGCGCGCATTTTTTCGCAATCGCTGCCCAACTTATGCGCCAGATCCTGGTGGACTACGCTCGCCGCCGTCGCGCTTCCAAACGCGGCAGCGGCGTTTGCATGCTCACACTGGACGATGCCGTGGCCCTGCCCCGGCGCAAAGACGTGGACGTCGTCGCGCTCGATGATGCTCTCAATACCCTTGCTGCGGTCGATCCGCGGCAGAGCCGGGTAGTGGAGTTGCGGTTCTTTGCCGGCCTTTCCTTGGAGGAAACCTCGGCGGTGATGGGGATTGCGACCGCGACGGTGCAGCGCGACTGGACCGCGGCCCGCGCCTGGCTGCATAGGGAGATTTCCCGGAGATCCAGTACATGAGTTCGGAACGCTGGGAACGGACCAAAGAAATCCTGGAGCAAGCGCTGTGCCTGGCGCCCGAGGAACGGCAAGCCTATCTTGAATCAGCGTGTGGGGTGGATGCCGATCTGCGCATGGAAGTGGAGTCTTTGATCGCTGCTCACGAGGAGGCCGGAAGCCAGTTTTTGGGTGCAGCCGCGCCGGAGGTTCTGCAACTGGCCCCGTCGCGCGCACTCACCTCAGGCACCAAACTCGGATCGTATGAAATTATCGAGCCGTTGGGCGCCGGCGGGATGGGCGAGGTGTACCGGGCGCGGGATGCGCACCTAGGCCGCAGTGTTGCGATCAAGATTCTGCCCACCGCATGCTCCGCAGACAGTGATCGCCTGAACCGCTTCGAGCAGGAAGCGCGTTCGGCCTCTGCCCTCAACCACCCTAATATCGTTACCATCTACGAACTCGGACAGGACGGTCCCACGCATTACATTGCGATGGAGCTAGTGGAGGGGAAGACTCTGCGCCAGCTGCTTGTCCCCGGCTTACTGCCCATACGAAAAGCAATTGAGATTGCGGCGCAGGTTGCGGATGGCCTGACCAAAGCGCACGATGCGGGCATTGCGCACAGGGACTTAAAGCCCGAGAACCTGATGGTCTCTCACGATGGCTTCGTCAAGATCCTCGACTTCGGCCTAGCGAAGCTCACGCGACCCAGTGGAGAGCTGTCGGATGTGAGCCCTACGGTCGCCTGCCAGACCCAACCGGGCCTGGTTCTGGGAACGGTGGAATACATGTCACCGGAGCAGGTCAGCGCCGGTCGGGTGGATTTCCGGTCCGACCAGTTCTCGTTCGGCTTGGTGCTCTACGAGATGGTGACCGGAAAACGTGCCTTTCAGAGAAGCACGGCAGCAGAGACACTGGTGGCGATTCTCCGGGAGCAAGCCGAACCGATCGGAGTGCAAAACCCCGAAGCCCCGGCTCCGCTGTGTTGGGCTATCGAAAGGTGCCTGGCGAAAGAGCCCGATAA
>WNGH01006523.1_pt1 | contig 23074 bp, 28 predicted proteins | sample 5400631 | NCBI WGS metagenome assembly WNGH01 (sample SAMN13153373, study PRJNA577476) | soil metagenome | isolation source: 115 cm soil or saprolite under Garry oak tree replicate 1 | place: USA:California | collected 2016-06-15
AACGTTGTCGGCACGAGTGTGCTGCTCGATTGCGCGCGCCGCCACGGAGTGCAGCGCTTCGTTCAAATTTCGACAGATGAGGTCTATGGCTCGCTCGGCGCCACTGGCAAATTCACCGAGCAATCGCCCCTCGATCCGAGTTCACCGTATTCGGCTAGCAAAGCCGGCGCCGATCTTCTGGCGCTCGCCTCGTTCAAGACGTACGGCCAGGACCTGCTGGTGACTCGTTGTTCGAATAACTACGGTCCCTACCAATTCCCGGAAAAACTGATTCCGCTCATGATCATCAAAGCGATGCGCGACGAACCGCTCCCGGTCTATGGCGACGGTATGAACGTGCGCGACTGGATCCACGTGACCGATCATTGCGCCGCCATTGTGGCCGCGCTTTTCGAGGGTGAACCGGGATCGGTTTACAACTTTGGCGGCGACGGCGAGATGGTAAATCTCGATGTTGTGAAACTGATTCTGCAAAGACTTGGAAAACCAGAGAGCTTGATCTCGTTTGTGACTGACAGACCCGGGCACGACCGCCGGTACGCGATCGATTCCTCGTTTGCCGAAGGGAAATTAAACTGGAAACCGCGCCGCACTTTCAAAGAAGGCCTCGAGGAAACTATTCAATGGTACATCGACAATCAATCCTGGTGGCAACCATTGCTCGAGCGCACGGGACGATATTGAACTGTAGCGGCGATCTCTGATCGTCGCTTGATAAAACCGGCGGTCAGAGACCGCCGCTATAGAAGGATGAAAATTGTCGTCATTGGCTCGGCTGGCCGGCTCGGAGCGGCGCTTACGCGCGAATATCAGAACAAATTCGCAGTCACCGGCTTCAATCACGCGCAGCTCGATCTCTCGGATTTTGATGTAATTCGCGAGAAGCTTCGTAGGACGGCTTTCGATGTCCTGATTAACGCCGCCGCGTTCACCAATGTCGATCTTTGCGAGACGGAGCGCGATCAGGCTTTTCGCATCAATGCAGAGGCGCCGCGCGTGCTCGCCGAAATTTGCCGCGAGAAGAACGCGAAGCTTATTCACTTCAGCACGGATTACGTTTTCGATGGTGAGAAGCGCAAGCCGTACACGGAAGAAGATGAAGCGAAACCGATCAGTGTTTATGGCGACTCCAAGCTGGCCGGCGAAAAGAACGTGCTCGCCGCGCAAGGCGGCCATTTGATCGTGCGCGTCTCGTGGGTGTTTGGTCCGGACCGGCCGAGTTTCATCGATGCGATGATCAAACGCGCTCGCGAAGAGGAGTATATCGAGGCGATCGCGGACAAATTTTCCACGCCTACTTACACGTTGGATATCGCTGAAATGCTGCCGCGTTTTTTTAATGGCAACGTCGAAGGCGGTATTCTGCATTTCGCCAACGCCGGCGAATGCAGTTGGCAGGAATACGCGCAATGGGCGCTTGACTGCTGCCAGGCATTCAGCGTGCTGGTCAAAGCGAAAACGGTCGGCGCTGTGAAATTGAAAGACATGACCCGCTGGGTGGCGCGTAGGCCAGCTTATTCGGTCCTTTCAACCGCAAAATATACCAAGCTGACTAGTGCATCACCGCGGCCTTGGCGCGATGCCGTTGCTGACTATATTAGGCGCTCCTATTGTAAAGAATGAGAGCTCAGATCTTCGTCTTCGCGTTATCGATCGTTATTTGCGGCAAGGCACAGGCCGAATTGAAGTGGGAGCACACCACGATCGAATTGCGTCCAACGCCTGCCGACAAACAGGCGATCGGGCATTTCAAATATCAGAACATGGGCGACAAATCCGTCCACCTTAAATCGGTGCGTACCTCGTGCGGTTGCACGGCTGCGCAAACTCAGAAGGACGAAGTGCCGCCCGGAGACAAAGGGGAGATCACGGCCACCTTTAACATTGGCGATCGTACCGGGACGCAAGTGAAGACGGTGACGGTGGAAACCGACGATCCGGCGAGCACCACCACCGTATTGACTTTGAAGGCGGTCATTCCCCAGCAACTGGCGATCACGCCTACGTTCGTGTTTTGGCAACAAGGTGAAGCGCCTAATCGCAAGACGATCGGGGTGAGCGCAGCCAAAGATTTTCCGGTGAAACATTTGAAGGTCGCTTCATCGATTCCGGATTTTGAGGCGAAGGTTTCAGAAGCAGGCAACGGCCAGTTCAAAATCAGTGTTCAACCCAAGGACACGAAGCAGCCCATCGCTGCGACCTTGACGATTCAACCGGAAGGTTCGCCGAAGACATTTTACGCCACCGCGCGCGTCACTACGGCGCCGGCCATCAATAGCCGGTGAAGTCTGCACTGGTCTGCCAGACGCTCGTTCTCGCGGCGCTTGCGCTTGTTCCCGGAATCGGGGAGGCGCTCTATTTTCACGACAAAATTTCGTGGCGCTCCTCTATTCCGGCGTCGGAAATGGTCAGCGTGGAACAGGCGCGCGCGTGGGGCGACAGTGCCATCTGGGTCGATGCGCGCCCGGACGAAGATTTCGCGCACGATCATGTGCCCGGAGCTTTCTCCTTGAACGAGGACCGCTGGAATGCGCTGCTGCCGCAGTTTCTGGCGGCGTGGTCGCCGTCGAAAAAGGTTGTGGTTTATTGCAGCAGCCTGAACTGCAATGCCAGTCGCGAAGTCGCGCGCCGTTTGCGTGACGAGGCGCAACTCAAAAACGTCTTCGTCCTTGAAGGTGGCTGGGAAGAATGGCTCAAGAAGAAGTGACGAGTGATGAGTAACCAGTGACGAGCGCCACATTCAACCTGAAACTTCGAACTTCGAACATCCTCTGGCGTATTGTCGATCTTATCGTCGGCGGAATTTTCATCTATGCGGGCGCGCTCAAAATGTTCGATCCAGTTCGATTCGCCAGCGACATTGATAATTACAAAATTCTTCCATGGACGATCGGCGTCGCACTGGCGTTTTATGTGCCCTGGCTGGAAATTTTCTGCGGCATCGCGCTTGTGCTCAGATTCCTCTATCGCGGAGGATTGTCGATCTTGACCGCGCTGGTTCTAGTCTTCACGCTCGCGACTGTCGCTGCGAAAGTTCGTGGCCTCGATATCACCTGGCTGTTTCGGTCATGCCAGCCAACATTGGAGTTTCCCCGCTCACATCGCGACCAATCTCGCAATTCTCGCCGCCCTGCTCGCGCTTTGTTTTCAAGCTGCGGCTAAACGAAAAGCTGCTCATTAGCGGTCCAGAGATCCACCTCGTGGACGCGCGGAGTCCATTTGGTCTGCGAATACTCGATGGAGTGCGGCGCGCTTCACATCATGAAATGGTTACTCGCTTTCTTGAAAGGCCAGTGGCTGAAGCATCCAATGCATCCGATCCTTGTGCACGTGCCAATGGCGATGTGGCCAAGCGCGCTCATCTTCGATCTGCTCTCGCGATGGAACGGTAATGCCATGGTGCGCTTGTCCTTTTACGCGATCATTTTCGGATTGATGGCGTCGTTGCTGGCTGTGCCGACCGGCGTGGTCGATTGGAGCGGCGTTAAGAAGGAAAACCCTGCGTGGAAAATCGGGTTGTATCACATGATCCTGAATCTGGCGGTGGCCGTGTTGTTTGCGATCAACCTCGGCCTGCGCGTGCAAACGTTTCGCCAAGCCACTGTTATTGAAGGCGCGCCGCTGGTGCTGTCGATTGTTGGCACCGTGTTGTTAATCGGTTCGGCCTATCTTGGTGGGCTGATGACTTACAATTACGGCATCAGCGTCGCGCGAATGTCGAAAAAGAAATGGCGCAGAATCGCCGAGGTAGGCGGCGCCAATCTTCCACCGGAGTAGGATCGACATGCTGAAAGATTTTCTCGAAGGCAAACCGTTGCGACATCCGCTGCATCCGCTCCTGGTTCATTTTCCGATTGGGCTGTTTATCCTGAGTCTCTTGCTCGATCTGGCGAGCTTCGCGTTCCGATCGACGCCGGACCTTGTTCGTGGCGCCTTTTACGCCATGCTGCTGGGAATTATCATGGCGCTCATCGCTGCAGTGCCTGGGTTCGTCGATTACACCGACATCCGCGGCGATCATCCGGGGAGACGCACTGCGACAGCGCATTTGACTTTAAATCTGATCGTCGTCGGACTCTACGGAATTAATTTGGGCGTGCGCTCTTCCTCGCTCAACGAATTGCAAACGCCCATCGGTCCCCTTGTACTTTCACTGATCGGCATCGTGCTTCTGTCTGCATCTGGATATCTGGGCGGCCGCCTTGTTTATGCGGAAGGCATTAGCGTCGGCCGTCATAAACGGCGAACGCCAACACCAGTGCAGACGCTGCATTTTACGGCGCGTGAAAACGGCGAGTTCGCTTTTGTTCCGATTCCGGAGGCGGAACGCCTCGGCGAAAAGGAAACTTTGCGCATGCAAATTAATGGTGAGGTAATAACGATCGCGAAGATCGATAATCAGCTTTACGCCTTCCAAGAATTTTGCACCCACCGCTTCGGCCCGCTCTCCGAGGGCGATTTAGAAGGCTTCAACGTGCAGTGTCCATGGCACAACTCCGGTTTCGACGTGCGCACGGGCAAAGTGACTCATGGCCCGGCCAAAGTGGATTTGAAAACGTTTAAAGTCGAGACGCGCGACGGCAAAATCTGCATCGCCGTGCCGCGCGCCACGGAGAAATCCTAATGATCAGGAAACTGAAATCCGGTAAGTACCGGCTGTATTCCCGCAAGAAAGATCCGAAGACCGGGAAACGAAGGAATCTCGGCACGTTCAAGACGAAAGCTGCGGCGAAGGAGCACGAAAAAGCAGTGCAGTATTTTAAACAGCATTGACTCATTTGGCAGCGGCGTTAAAACAGCGACAGAAGGGAGATCAATCCATCATGTACATCCTGATTCGTCATAAAGTCACTGACTTTGCCAAGTGGAAATCGGTTTACCACGAGCATCTTCCCGCACGGCAGAAGGCTGGGCTGAAAGAGGTTCATCTGTTGCGCAACACCGAGAATCCGAATGAAGTGATTCTGCTCTTTTCAGTGGAAGATCTTGACAAGGCCCAAGCATTCGCCGCCTCAGATGATCTGCGCCAGGCAATGCAACGGGCGGGAGTGAGCGACAAGCCGGACGTTTATTTTCTCGAGTAGTCGCGGTGCACAGAGCAGTAAATTTTGTCGTCTTGATTAGGTGTCGGAAAAGGCGCCACAATACTTTTCCAAGGAGGCAAATGAATCTCCGGCTGCTGCTCGTATACTTGCTTTGTCTGGCTCTCTTTGTGCCGGTGGGCTGCGGGCCCAAACCAAAGAGCCAGATTGCTGGCGAACCGCGCGCAGAGCAATCGCCTTTATCACCGGCGATCACGAGCCCCGCGTCACAGCCAAGTTTGTCACCGTCAGGCAGTGAATCACCGATGGCAAAAGCCGAGCAGAGTCCCGCTGTCGATCTATCGAAGCTGGAGAACAGCGTCCGTCCCTCTGTGATTTGGGTCAGTGTCTTTGATTCGTCGGGCAAGTCGCTGCGAACACAAACCGGCTTTTTTATTTCGGCCGATGGCAAACTGGTCACCACCGCACGCGCAACTGAAAAGGGGATCAACGCCGTCGCTAAAACGGCTGATGGCGGAATTTACAACGTGAGCGGGATCCTTAGTGTTTCGACAGCGCTCGATCTTGCGATCCTTCAAGCTGATGTAAAACGGGCGCCATTTCTAGCGCTCAACCCGAATGTGAATCTGCCGATTGGTACGCGGGTTGCAGTCGTGGGAAGCGGATTGGCCGGAAGTGATGGAGCGGCTCGTGAAGCCATAATTTCAACGGAAGAGTCTGACCGTTTGGAGATCGCAGCAGCGGTTTCTCCCAACTCGATCGGGTCACCCGTGGTGGATACCGACGGGAAAGGTGTCGGTATCATCGTGTCGGTGGGCGAAAAAGCCGTGGTCCGGCTGTCGAGCAGCATCCAGGAGTTGCTCTCCAAAATTGAAGCCAATGCTGTGGCTAAATGGCCGGGAATCGCTGAAGCCCGCGCCACGCCGAAGGCAACACCCACGGCGAAACCGCGTTTGGTCTATGCGCCTGCGCCGAGCTTTCCGCCGGAAGTTTCAGGATCGCGCGTCTCAGGCTCGGGTCAATTTCGGCTGACCTTCGACGGGAAGGGTAACGTGACGAACGTCCAGGCCGTCCAATCGACAGGGAACAAATTCTTCGATCAAGCGGCGATCAATACCTTGCGGCAATGGAAATCTGCGCCCGGCCGAGAAGGCGCCGTGACGGTGCCGGTCACGTTCCAAAGCAGGTGAGAGCTGAAACTGCTGTGGGTTTTCGGATAAAATCCGGCTGGGCAGCGGTGGTTTCGCTTACGGGTTCGGTTGATTCCCCTCAGTTGTGCGATAACCGGCTGATCGATTTGTACGATTCGCGGTTTCCTGAGACCCGACAACCGTATCATGCCGCGATGGGAAAACTCGAAACGGACACGAGAAAAGTAAACTGGCGCGTGCGCATGGTACGATGCATTGCGCAACAGTAGATTGCGACACTTCTCACCGGTTATCGGCAAAGAGGTTATCGGATCATGCGCGCTGTGCTTGTAGTGGGAAACCGGATCGATCCCGCTTCAATCGCCAATCCGCACATTCGCGCGCACGCGTTCGAGGCCAGTTATTTCGCTCAGTAATCGAGGAGGCCTTGCATGCGCACCGGATCCGTACGGACGTTCTCATCAAGAGCGATATTTATGCCAAAGCTACTGTGCAACTGAAAAAATCGAGCAAGGACCTCAACCATATGATGCAAAATTTTGGCCGATCTACCGAGGGGCGTGGCGGGTAGAACAGAAGCTCGCCGCGCTCGCTGCGTGGTTGGCGTTTTGTTAGTGGAGAGCTATGAACATGAGCAAGAAAAGAGAGCCTTTGATTTGAAGCGATGAAAATACGCGCAGCAACCGAAGCGGATCGCGACGTAATCTGGAAGATTTTTCATGAGATTGTCGCCGCTGGCGATACTTACGCGTTCGATCCGAAAATGTCCCGAGAGCAGGCGCTCGCTTATTGCTTTCGCGCCGATGCGCATACTTACGTTGCCGAACTTGATCGGCAATCTGTAGGGGAAGCCGTTGGCTTCCCAGGGGCGGCAACGCCGTCCCCCGGAGGAGGCACAAAAGCTCGGGTCATCGTTGGCGCCTACATTTTGCGAGCTAACCAGGCTGGCGGCGGTTCTCATGTCGCCAACGCCGCCTTTATGGTGGCGTCAGATGCACAAGGCTCGGGAGTCGGACGAGGAATGGCCCAGCATTGTCTGAGCGAGGCCCGTCGAATGGGCTTTCGCGCCATGCAATTCAATTTTGTGGTTTCTACGAACACGCCGGCAATCCATCTTTGGGAGCAGCTCGGTTTCAAGATCGTTGGCACTTTGCCGGGCGCGTTCCGCCATCTTGAGAAAGGATATGTTGATGTTTACGTCATGTACCGCTCGCTGCTGCCGTAACGCAAACAATCCTGTCTGCGTGGAAATACTTGCAGGCAGGATTGCCTGCATCACATGAAACAAGCATTGCAAAAGAACTGATTTCCTGCTGAACCTAGGCGTGAATGCAAACCGTGATTCAAGTCATCGCGAGCGGGCGCGGATCTTTGCGGGAAAAGATCATGACGGATCCGCAACTCCGGCGCTTCGATCTGATTCCCACTGAACACCAGCGCCCAGGCCGTCCGCACGGATGGGCGAAAATCCATAGCGAAGCCGCGCACGGCGCGATCAATCTGGAATGGCACGGACGCAGCAGGACTCTGATTTGTCGGGTCGTAACAAAATTGGGAAACAAGCCGAACTCAATCATTGGCGACTTTGTCGATTATCTGCTTGCCCGCCATCAAAGCCGCATTCTATCGATTCACATCATGCGGCGGTGAACTCGACGCTTTTTCCGCCCTGATACACCCGTTAGCGAATTGGGACTCGATTCTCTGATTTGAATAAAGGCGGATCGCAATATGAAAGATCGATATCAGGGCGAGCGAGCTTTTAATCGCAGAGTCTTTCTCAGGAGCGGCATCATTCTAGGTGGCGCAGCTTTGGCGGGAGCGGGACAGCTGCCTGGCGCGGAAAAGGAAAAGAAGGGGGAGGAAAAAGAAATCGAGGTTGGCCCGCCGGAAGATTTGATGCGCGAGCATGGCGTATTAAAGCGCGTGCTTCTGATTTACGGCGAGGCGTTGCGTCGTCTCAATGCGAAACAGGATTTTCCGCCGGACGCGTTGGCAGATGCCGCAGGAATTATTCGGAGCTTTGTCGAGGATTATCACGAAAAAGCTCGAGGAAGATTTTCTTTTCCCGCGCTTCGAAAAAGCCAATCAACTCGTCGATCTGGTGAAAGTGCTCCGCACTCAGCATCAGGCTGGACGGCGCGTCACGGACATCACTTTGCGGTTCGCGAATTTGCAATCACTGAAGAACGAATCCGAGCGGGCGCAGCTCATCACTTCCATGCAACAGTTCATCCGCATGTACAATCCTCACGAAGCCCGCGAGGATACGGTTCTCTTCCCTGCTTTTCGCAAGATCGTTTCACCGCATGAGTTCGATTCTCTGGGCGAGGATTTCGAGAAGAAAGAAGATGAGCTATTCGGCGAGGATGGGTTCGAGAAGGTTGTGGACAAGGTAGCGGGTATTGAAAAGCGATTCGGCATTTACGATCTTGCGCAGTTCACGCCCAGGATTTAGGTCATGATGCGCCGTCTCTTTTCGACAAATGCGCCTGCGGCGACGGTTCTGGTGCGGCTGTTGACCGGGAGCGTTTTCTTGTCCGAGGGAATTCAGAAATTTCTTTATCCGGCGGAACTTGCGGCCGGGCGCTTTGCAAAAATCGGCATCCCGGCGCCGCAAATCATGGGACCGTTTGTTGGTGGATGCGAAGTTGTTTGTGGTGCGCTGTTGATCATCGGATTGCTAACCCGGCTCGCAGCGATTGTGCTGCTCATCGACATCAGTGTTGCAATTGTTTCGACCAAAGTCCCGGTGCTTCTCGGTGATGGCTTCTGGGGTTTCTCGCTGATGAAACTGCCACGCTATGGTTTCTGGAGCATGATGCACGAGGCGCGCACCGATTTTTCCATGTGGCTTGGACTTGTTTTTCTCCTCATCGTCGGGGCCGGGAAAAAGTGGTCGTTTGATGCGGCTGTCACCTCCCGAAACACCACGTGACTTTTTGCTGACGTTGTCGGAATCTGCCTCGGTGCTGGCAAACTAATCGCGGTCACCAGGTGGCGTGAGAGAACGCGAATATTGCATGTCGAATGCGCGCAGCGCCGCTGGAACAGTGTCGCCAAAGCCGGCGATGCCCTCCTCGATACTTGGACCCAGTAACGCGATAAAAGTGCGACCGCGAATGGAAAGCCGCGGATGACGTATCGCGACCGGACTGTTGGGATGCGCTGTGCAATAGCGTTCGATTTCCTGCATCGCCATCAATGTTTGATCGACAGTGTGCCGCCCGTTGTAAATTGTAGCGCCATTGTTCATTAACATTCCAAACGTGCGACGCGGCAACCTTGGATGTGCCTTTTCGATAAATGCGCGCCGGGCTGCTCAATCGAAAAAGCGCCGGGTTATTTTCTCAAGGAAGATAAATCCGGAGCCTACGGGGCTCGAACCCGCAACCTCCGCCGTGACAGGGCGGCGCTCTAACCAATTGAGCTAAGGCTCCTAGCGAAAAAAACTGTAGCGGCGGCTGTCCTCAGCCGCAAGCAACGTGACGCTGCATCCAGCATCTGCACGCGAGCAGCCGTAGTCCGCGGTCGCGGGTCTACGGCTTGTCGAGGAGCATGTGCCTGTATCTCGGCATGAAGAACAGGTACTTCCACTTTTTCCTGCAACGCGCGATGGACATCCTGGTTGAACATTTTTATAATGACGGCGTCGAACATTGCGAATGCGTCCGATAAGGCTATAATGGCACTTGGTTCGGCGGATTGACCCAAACCAGAATGAGCGACGAGCGCAGCGAAGGATTGCAGGGCGGGGAAGGGGACGCGGGTCCGGATAATCTTCTCGATTCATTTGATCGTGTGATCGCATCATTGCCTCCAGGCGATCCGACGCGACGCGAGCTTCTGGAGTTGCGCCCGCAAATTTACGACCAGCAGGAGACAATGGTCGACGCGCGCCGAATGATCGAAAAGCTTGAGGAAGTCATTAAGAAAGTGACGTCGCCCGCGAACCGGATCGGCACGTTTCTCGGCGCCACTTCGAAAGACACCGCGCATATTGTGGTGGGAGGCGCCGATTACTATTGCAATGTCGATCCGCGCATTCCGCTGGCAAAATTGAAAAAAGGCACACGCGTGCTCGTCAACGAGGCCTTCGTCATTGTCGGCGATCTCGGATTTGAGACAGCGGGACCGGTGACAAAAATCACAGAGATTCTGGGCAAGGATCGGTTGCGTGTTGGCTCGGAGCACGGATTGCACTCGATGGTGCTCCAGCGATCGGCCGATCTGGCACATTCCACCTTGAAATCCGGCGACGAGGTCCGCGTTGACTCGAATTACCGGATGGCGCTTGAGATGCTCTCCAGCACAAAATCTCAGGAGTATTACCTCGACAATGTGCCGGAGCTGCCATGGGAAAAGGTCGGTGGCCAGGAGACCGCGCTTCAAGCAATCAAGGACGCGATCGAGCTTCCGCTGTTGCATGTCGATCTTTTCAAGAAATTTCAGCACGCCACGCCGAAAGGTTTTTTGCTGTATGGTCCGCCGGGCTGCGGAAAGACGCTCATCGGCAAAGCGACCGCCTATAACTTGACCAGGCAACTCCGCGAAAAAACCGGCGCCGAGATGCATGAATATTTCATGCACGTGAAGGGGCCGGAGATCCTGAACATGTGGGTGGGCGAGTCGGAAAGAATGGTGCGCGAAATTTTTGCCACCGCTCGGGAGAAACGCAGCGAAGGTTTTATGCCATTCCTTTTTATCGACGAAGCCGAATCGATTCTTGGCACGCGGCGTGCGTCGCGTTACTCAAATATTCTTTCCACGCTTGTCCCGATGTTTTGCTCGGAAATGGACGGAATCGATTCGCTCAACGACGTAGTGATTATTCTTGCGTCCAATCGCGCCGACCTAATCGACCCTGCGATTTTGCGTCCTGGCCGGATTGACCGAAAAATCAAAGTCAATCGCCCGGACAAACAAGGCTCGCGAGAAATCTACCGCATTTATCTCACCGACGATTTGCCCTACGACGGTGTCCTCGCGAAAGAAGCCGATGGAATCGGCCCCTCGATCGAGCGTTTGATCGAACGGTTTGTGGACTGGCAATTCACGCGCCGCGATGAAAACAAATTTCTGGAGGTGACATTGCGCAGCGGCCGCAAAGAGACCCTTTACCGCAGCGACCTCATCAGCGGCGCGATCGTTGCCTCGATTGTCGAGAGGGCGAAAGCCCTGGCGATTAAACGAGCTATTGCTACCCAGCAGGAGGAAGGGATTCGGGAAACCGATCTGCAACTCGCCTTCAACGCCGAGTACGTGGAGAATGACATTTTCCCCACTACTGACATCACCGAAGACTGGCTCAAGCTGATTGATTACGATCCGGAAAACGTCGTCAAAATTTCGCCAATCCGACCTACGAGCGATTCGGCCAAGCGGCCTTCTGGCGTAATTTAACGCGGATGCTCCATCTCTTTTCTCGATGAAACGCGTCTTCGGACTTGAGACCGAATACGGCATCACCGTTAGCGGCGCGGACATGGTTGATGTTGTGGCCGAATCCATCGAGTTAGTGCGGCGCTATACTGAGCACGGCGCGCTGATGAAGTGGGACTATGAGCTGGAGGATCCGCATCTCGACGCTCGCGGTTTTCGCGCACGTGAACTGCTTCAGGACACGGATGAGTCAGCTTATTACGAGATTGATAAAAATCGCACCCTCAGTTTTGAGGAAATAAAAAGTGATCTTGTCCTTTCGAACGGCGCCCGCTTTTACAACGATCACGCGCATCCGGAGTATTCTACGCCGGAGTGCACGACGCTCCGGCAAATAGTCGCACAAGAGAAAGCTGGCGAGCGGATCCTCGCCGAGTGCGCGCGGCGTCGGAACCAAAAGTTGCCGCCCAACCGCGAAGTTCGGCTTTACAAAAATAACACCGACTTCGTCGGGCACAGTTACGGCTGTCACGACAATTACCTGGTGCGTCGCAACGTCGCATGGGACCGGATCGTCGCCGGGATCCTACCGTTTCTCATTACACGCCAGATTTTCGCAGGTGCGGGCAAGTTGGGCGTCGAAGCAGAGAGCGCATCGGGTGAGCCAGGCGTCTATCAAATTTCGCAACGCGCGGATTTTTTTAGTGTGGTGGTCAGCATCGACACCATGAATCGCCGCCCGCTGATCAACACGCGTGACGAGCCGCATGCCGACGCGAGCCGGTTTCGCCGTTTCCACCTCATCTTGGGAGACTCGAACATGAGCGAATGGGCAACCGCCATGAAAATCGGCACGACCTCGCTGGTGCTCGACCTGATTGAACGCGGGGAGGCGCCGCAACTCGAGATCGCCCAGCCGATTCATGCGAACAAATCAATTAGCCGCGATCAAACCCACGATTGGATCATCGAACTTACAGATGGCCGGAAAATTTCGGCCATTGAGGTGCAGCGTATTTACTTGCAGGCGGCCAGCAAGATCCACCCGTCTCAGGCGGGCGTGAGCGAAGAGCGACAATGGGTTTTGCGCGAATGGGAAAGTGTCCTCAACGATCTGGAGCGCGATGTGATGTTGGCGCGGGAGCGCGTCGATTGGGCGGCGAAGAAATTCTTGCTGAACACACTACAAGAGGAAGAAAAACTTTCCTGGAGCGACCCGTGGCTGCAATCAATCGATCTCGAATATCACAATGTCGATCTTGAGCGGGGCTTGTATTACGAATTGGTGCGCAAAAACTTGATGCGCCGTTTCACCAGCGAAGAGGAAATCAAGGCGTCGATTTTTAACCCGCCGGAAACTACGCGCGCATTTTTCCGCGGCCGTGCGGTGGCGCGTTTCAACGATGAGATTTCCTCGATCCAGTGGGACGAAATTGTTTTTGCAAACGGATCGCAAGCACGGCGCATCGCTCTACCCGAGGCGGCGATGGATCCGCGGCTCGACGCGCTCAATCACGCGGCGCGCAATGGCAAAGACTTCGCCGAATTCATGAGCGCCATCGCGCAGATCGATTAGCGCGGCGGCTCAAAATTCTCTCACTCCCACTCGATGGTGCTGGGTGGTTTACTGGAGACATCGAAAACAACGCGGTTGACGCCTTTGACTTCGTTGCAGATGCGATTCGAAATGCGCGCAAGCAATTCGTAGGGGATGCGCACCCAATCCGCGGTCATGCCGTCCTGGCTTTCCACAATGCGCAACGCGATGGTGTTTTCGTAAGTGCGCTGGTCGCCCATGACGCCGACCGATTGCACCGGAAGCAAGACGGCGAATGATTGCCAGACTTTGTCATACCAATCGGCAGCTTCCATTTCACTTTGTACGATTGTGTCCGCCTCGCGCAAGATGGACAATCGCTCAGGTGTGACCTCGCCGAGAATGCGAACCGCGAGGCCCGGCCCCGGGAACGGCTGACGATAAACGATCTCTTTCGGCAAGCCTAACTGCAATCCAACCTGGCGCACTTCGTCTTTAAATAATTGCCGCACCGGCTCGACGAGCTCGAAATGCATCTTTTCCGGTAATCCGCCCACGTTATGATGGCTCTTGATTACCTGCGCCGGATTGCCCTCGATTGACACGCTCTCAATCACGTCCGGATAAAGCGTGCCCTGGGCGAGAAACCTATAGCCGCCGTGTCCGCCACTGGACGGACTCGCTGCGGCGAGTCTGTGCTCACCGTTTCCTCGGTCTTCTTCGAGTAACTCCTCAGTCGCATGTTGAAAAACTTTAATGAACTCATTGCCGATGAGCTTTCGTTTGGTTTCAGGATCGGTCACATCCTTGAGCAGCGCGAGAAAGCGTTCGCTTGCGTCCACATATTTTAAACGGACGTGAAAATTTTCGCCGAAGACGCGTTGCACGATTTCTTCCTCGCGCGCGCGCAACAATCCGTTATTGACGAAAATGCAGGTGAGCTGGTCGCCGATCGCTTTATGCAGAAGCGCCGCGGTTACTGAGGAATCCACACCGCCGCTCAAACCGAGCACCACTTTTTGGTCGCCGACCTGTTTCCTAATGCGTGCGCAAGCTTCTTCGATGAACGAGCCCATGGTCCAATCCATCGCGCACTGGCAGATGTGATAGACGAAATTTTGCAGGATCTCTTTGCCACGCGGCGTATGCGCGACTTCGGGATGAAATTGCAATCCGTAGAGTTTGCGCTGTGGATCTTCCACCGCTGCGAAGTCGCAACCCTCGGTGGTCCCGGCGACGCGAAAACCCTTTGGCAACGCTGTGACCTCATCGCCGTGGCTGTTCCAGACGTCGAGTTGGTGGCCTAATCCTTCCAAGAGTTCTGACCGATTCGTGATTCGCAACGTGCCGGGGCCATACTCGCGTCGTCCTGTGAACACGACTTGGCCACCAAGATGATGGGCCATCAGCATCAGCCCGTAACAAATTCCCAGCACCGGAATGTTTAGCGAAAAAATCTCCGTATCAATTTGCGGTGCGCCCTTGTCATAAACACTCGCCGGGCCGCCGGAAAGAATTATTCCATTCGGCGCAAGAGCAGCGATTTGTTTTGCAGAAATGTTGAACGACGCAATCTCGGAATACACCTGCAACTCGCGGATACGTCTGGCGATCACCTGCGTGTACTGCGAGCCGAAATCGAGAATAAGAATTTTTGAGTGTGCTGGTGGGGAGACGGTTTTCACGCGCTACGGATGAGTTTGCGGCACACTATGCTCCCCTGCCGGATCCTCCGGAGACCGCTCCATCGGAACAAGCGTTCCCTGCCCGGTGACGCCACGTTCAAGCTGTGCTTGCGCCTCTTGCGTGCTACGTTGTTCCAGCGGATCGGCGCAGCCGCCTACAGTTGCCCAAACGATTAGGAGCGAGGCTTGTCCGCAGAGGCAGAGGATCGAGAGGCGCTTCATCTGCTTATCTTAGGAAGCGAGCGCTGCATTGCAATTGGGGATTGCGGAATGCCAATTGCGGAACGAAATCGAGTGATCCGTTAAAAAGTTGAATAGTTGAAACGGCAAATGCTTTCCCGTTGTGGCCTTTTAAAGTTTAACTTTTTAACTCTGTCTGCCATGATACCGCCCGAACTTTTGCTGCAAGGCTATCGGCTTGGCGTTTTTCCGATGGCGATGGAAGACGATTCCATCGGCTGGTTCTCACCTGACCCGCGCGCGATCATTCCGCTGGAAGACTTCCATGTTCCCCATGCCTTGCGCCGCGTCTGGCGACAAGAAATTTTTCAAATCAAGATCGACAACCAATTCGGCGAAGTGATTCGCGGCTGTGCTGCGCGCAAAGACACATGGATCAATCGTGAAATCGTCGAGAGCTACGAGCGCTTGCACGATCTTGGCTATGCGCACTCAGTTGAGGCGTGGACCAAGAATGAACTGGCCGGCGGGCTTTACGGAGTTGCGATCGGCGGCGCTTTTTTCGGCGAATCGATGTTTCACCGGGTCAGGGACGCTTCCAAAGTCGCGCTGGTGGCCCTGGTAGAACACCTACATGCGAGGAAGTTCGCTCTGCTCGACACGCAATGGCTTACACCGCATCTCGCGCAATTCGGCGCAATCGAAATTTCGCGCACTCACTATTTGCGTGTCCTACGGAGAGCGTTGGAATTGCCCAGAAAATTTTAGGGTATGGCGCGCCACCGGGCGCGCCGGCAGTGTGGCGCAAGTTTGCAATTTGCGAGGCTCGTCAACGCAACTTACAAAGTTGCGCCACGATTCGACTGTCACAGACCGCCGCTACAATGTTCGGCGTCAGAGCTTAGCCATTGAGCGTGGGATGTTTTCTGCTTTAGTGAGAACCCGCGGCGCGACGTAAATACAAGATCGACATCAGCCGATGACGGCTGGGTAGCTCAGTTGGCAGAGCAGCGGACTGAAAATCCGCGTGTCGGCGGTTCGATTCCGCCCCCAGCCACGTGCTCCTGCGCAATTTCATTGCGGAAAAGAGGTAGGTCATTCATTCTGCCGGTATGGCCGATCAACAAGCGCCGCCGCCGTTACCGAAATCTCAACCGTCATTCGGCCGGCGGCACAGCACGATCATCAAGTTGCTCGGAGTCGGGGCGCTGGTGTTGGTTCTCCTGATTCCGCTGACGATGATTACTGGCGTCTTGAGCGATCGATTGCAGCGGCGTAATGACGCAGTGGCTGATATCACTTCGTCCTGGGGTAGGGAACAAAACGTGATCGGCCCAGTGCTTGGAATCCCATACCAATACAAGTTTAAGGCGGTAAAAGAAGTTCCAGCACCTGATGGGAAGATGGAGCGGCGCGAGGTGGAAGAGACAGCCACGGCGAACGCGTATTTCCTGCCCGAAACGCTGAACGTCACGGGCGATGCGCAGACACAGATCTTACATCGTGGCATTTACAATGCGGCAGTTTTTCGGGCGCAGGTGACCCTCGCTGGAAAATTTGCGGCGCCCGATTTCGGGCCGCTTAAGATCGGCATAAAGGACGTGCAATGGAAAGACGCGTTCGTCTCAATCGCGGTAAATGATTTGCGTGGAACACGCGAAGGAATAGTACTCGACTGGGGTGGCACAAAGCGACCCATGCTGCCTGGATCGCAAGTGCCGGGCTACACAACCGGCGCGACCGCGTCGCTCGGCGGTGATCAGCCGATCGCGAGTGAAATTGCATTTTCTATTCCGCTCGATTTCAACGGCAGCGACGGAGTTTTCTTCGCGCCGTTCGGTGTGCAAAATGAAGCAACGTTAAAATCGAACTGGCCGGACCCGGCATTTCGCGGTTCGTTTCTTCCCGCGGAACGGTCGGTGCGACCCGGGGGATTCAACGCGACTTGGAGAGTTTCCTATTACGGGCGTGATTACCCACAGTCGTGGACAAGTCGCGGCGGAAACGAGCGTTTCAATGTTCAGTCGGTAACAAACTCAAGATTCGGTGCAAATTTCTTGTCGATCTTAGACGCATATCGTTACGTCGAGCGTTCGATTAAGTATGGTGTGCTCTTTCTCGTCCTTGTTTTCACGACTTTCTTTCTTTTTGAGGTCACGGCGCGACAGAAGATTCACCCGTTTCAATACCTGATGGTCGGTGCTGCGCTTTGTTTGTTTTATCTGTTACTATTGTCGATTTCGGAATTTGTCGGATTCAGTTGGGCATATCTAATCGCGGCGGTCGCCTCGACCGTGTTGATCACGTGGTATTGCCGCTTTTTCCTCGGCGGTGGCGTACGCACTCTAATGATCGGCGCGGGACTGGCGGGTGTTTACACATTTCTCTATATCACCTTGCGGCAGCAAGATTACGCCCTCCTCATGGGCGCAATCGCGCTCTTCATCGTCCTGGCAGTTGTGATGTACGTTACGCGGAAAGTCGATTGGTACGCACGCGACGCGACCTCCGTTACCGAAAACTAATTTCCCGGTCATGGCCGAATTTACTGTCAATCCGACACGCTTTGACCCGTACAAAAATTTCAAGTTTCGCGTGAAATGGGATGGCCGTTACGTTGCCGGCATCAGCAAAATAAGTGGGCTGCGGCGGACTACCGAAGTCATTGCGCACCGTGAAGGAGGCGATCCCAGCAGCAGTCGCAAATCTCCCGGCCTTACCGAATACGCACCGATCACGCTGGAGCGACGTGTTACTCACGATCAGGAATTCGAAAACTGGGCCAACAAAGTCTGGAGTCTCGGTGCCAGCCCGGGCGTTGAAGTCTCGCTGAAAGATTTCCGTAAAGACATCGTTCTGGAGCTCTACAATGAGGCCGGACAACTTGTCCTCGCCTACAAGATTTACTGTTGCTGGGTTTCAGAATACCAAATACTGCCCGACCTCGACGCCAACGCGAGTGCGATCGCCATCGAGCAGGTCAAGCTGGAAAATGAAGGCTGGGAACGCGACCACTCCGTAGCGGAACCGGTCGAGCCAGCCTCAAAAAAATCATAAGCGACCCTCCGGCCCAAATCGCCTCACCGTGACGATTTCGTTGCGTGGATTATTTTGTGGTGGCATTGCGGCTGCAGTTTGCGTCGGGCTGTTTCTTCTCTGGCTCTGGCGACCCGAACGCCAGATCAAGCGTCATACCGAAAATCTTTTTCACGCTATCGAGCATAAAGACTGGACGGCCGCAGCGAGTTTTATAGCCGACGATTATCATGATCAATGGGGCGACGATCGCGCGCGCGTGCTTGAACGTATGCGCGAAGGATTCCGATACGTGCGCGGTCTCCAAATCAGTGCATCCAGGGTGAGCGTGCAAGTTCACCAGCGGCGCGCTCAATGGTCGGGCGGAATCTGGATCGATGGCGACCAGAGCGAAAGCATGGAGTTGCTCAAAGAGGAGGTCAATTCGCTGCCAACTCTATTCGAACTCGACTGGCGTCGTCTTTCCGGTAAGCCATGGGATTGGAAACTCGTGGGCGTCAGTAATTCCTCGGTCGAAATGCCGGCAAACGTCGAATGAAAGGTGCGCTTGCTATTTGCCTAGCGCGTGGCGCAACTGCGTCTTGGCGGATTCCACCTCGCGGGGCGGTTGTTGGCACAGCAGAATGGCGCGAAGCTTGTCGGCCTGATAATAGCGCGCGATAAATTTTTTCTTCGCGTAGCTTCCGCGGCAATCAACGCGGGTGGGGAGCACGCTGAAGTCGCCGACAAAATCCATCCGCAAATCGAACATCTCCGTCCAGAAGTGCGGGACCTGCTCGTAGCGGATGCGTTTCTTGCCCGTCATATTCGCGCCGGCGATAAAGCCCTGGTCGCGAGCGTTGTCCCAATGCGTCTGACGCCGCATCCCGCCCATGATCCGATCTGGATAAAATGCCAGGTCGCCAATTGCATAAATCCCCTTTTCTTCTGTTTCGAGATATTCAGTGACCGGCGATCCATGCGGGCCGGACAGTGGCGTGTTGCGAACCAGATCGAGATTCGGTTCTGCGCCACACGCGATCACGGCGAGACCGGCAGGAACACGATTTCCGCTCTTGGTCTGAATGTTGCGCAGGACGGTTTTTCCCTCGAATCCATTCAGGCTTTCTCCCATCAGCATGGTCACGCCGTGCTTCGCAAAATATTCCGTAAGCCACGCGCCGGTTTCGGCATCGAGATAACGGTTCAATAAATAAGAGTCCCGATGCATGAGTCCGACCTTCATTTTCATCATCCGCAAGCTCGCTGCCGCCTCGCACGCCAGTAATCCGCCGCCGACGACCATCAGCGTTTTTTCCCGCACCGGACGGCTGCCCATGGCTAGGCACGCTTTATTGAATTCGATAGTCTCGCCGTTGGTCAGAACAGCCAGTCGCCGCTCAATATTGAACTGCGTCACGACTGTGCCGAAACGCGTCTCAATCTTATGCGTTTGAAACCAGCGCTCCACGGGCTCCTGCAATTTTTTTAGCTGCGGACTCTTTTCCCGCAAAAAACTCTTCGAGAGAATCCAGCGCTTGTAAGGGGGAAACACTTCCGCACCGACCAGGGTAACGGAGCCGCGCTTATCATAACGGCGAATTCCCTGGCAAGCGCTCGCGCCTCCTATGCCGCTGCCGATGATGAGATAATCGCGCCGGATCATGTCGAAAGTCTGACCATAAAGAATCAAGTCAGCCGCTGGCGAGGGAAAATTTGCTGATCTTATGATTGTGGATTGTGCGAGGGCGCGGCTGTCAAACGCGTGGCGATATCTGATATTGTGATTGCGCTAGCGGACTTTTTCTCAGCACACTCGTCGCTATGAATGAATCGGTTACTCATCTCAAGGACACCACAGGGAATCCCGCTCCGTTGGGATTGCTTGGCTTTGGCATGACCACGGTATTGCTCAATCTGCACAATGCCGGCTTTTACGAACTTAACAGCATGATCCTGGCGATGGGAATTTGCTATGGCGGGCTTGCGCAAATCATCGCTGGAATCATGGAGTGGAGGAAGGGAAACACGTTTGCCACGACCGCGTTTCTTTCCTACGGCTTATTCTGGCGATCGCTGGTCACGATGATAGTGCTGACCAAACTTGGCTGGGGCGCAGCGTCCAACGGTCGCTTACGATTCTCTTCTTTTTGCTTGCCATTGGTGATTTCACCCGGGCCGGCACCGGCTTCAAACACTTCACGGGCTACGAAGGAATCTTTTGTGGCTTCTCGGCGATTTACGCCGGGCTGGCGCAAGTGCTTAACGAATTGTACGGCAAAACTGTCCTGCCGCTCGGGCCGGTGAACAAATAATCGCGCGTTTAGGTAGGGGCGATTGACTCCAATCGCCATCAGGCGGTTCGGTGAACCGCCCCTACCGTTGGATTGGAGAACTTGCCGCCAATCTTAGGTCGTCGGTCTTTCCTTCAACAAACTCGCCGCGAGCTTCAGCGCTGATTCGCTTTTACCGCCGAGCATTCGGGCGATCTCTTCTTGGCGCGCTTTCCCGCTGACTTCATGCAAACTAGAAAACGTGCGGCCCCGCGTGACGTCCTTGGTCACGACGAAATGCGAAGAAGCGGTCGCGGCGACTTGCGGAAGATGAGTGATACAAATCACCTGATGATCGCGTCCCAACATTTGCATCTTCGCTCCGACAGCATGTGCGATTTCACCGCCGACGTTCGTGTCGATCTCGTCGAAAACGAGCGACGGGATTGCATCATGAGCCGCCAGCGTGGATTTGATCGCGAGCATCAATCGGGAAATTTCGCCGCTTGATGCGATGGCGCGCAGCGGTGTGAGCGGTTCGCCCGGATTCGGCGAGAAAAGTAATTCCACCGAATCGAGTCCGTTCGGGCGCGGCTCATCGAGCACGCTGAGTTTCGCTTCGAATTCTGATTGGCGAAATCCCAGATCGCGCAAATTGCGCCGGATATTTTCGGAAAGTTTCGGCGCGGCTTTTGCTCGGAGTTTGCGCAGCGTCTCGCCCGCTCGCTTCATCTGCCCGCGGACATTCTCGATTTCTTTTGTAAGACGATCCAACTCGGCATCGCGCCCTTCAACTTTCCGAATTCGTTCCGCGGCGCGCTCGCCAAATGCGATCACTTCAACAATTGAACCGCCGTATTTGCGCTTCAAGGTTTCGAAGAGCGAAATACGTTGCTCTATTACGGCCAGTTGCTGCGGATCGAGATCGAGTTTCTCAGCATAAGTGGAAAGAGCGCGCGAGATCTCGCGGAGCTCGACTACGCTGGCGGCGTGAGCCGAGGAAAATTGCGCAATCGAACTGTCGATCTTTTCCAGTTCCCGCAACCGGCGCTGCGTCTCCGCGAGCTGGGAGAGAACGGAACCGTCTGCTTCGGAAAGTTTGTTCGCGACCGCGCTGGCCAGCTCGATCAGCCGTTTACTATTACTCGCTAGTTTGTAGCGCTTCTCGATTTCTTCTTCTTCGCCCGCGATCAGATTTGCCGATCTGATCTCGTTAATCTGATGGTGAAGTAGATCCAGTTCCTGCTCACGAGCTGTTTCTGCTGTGTTTAGCGCGGTGTGCTCAGCCAGCAGCGTCTGCAATTGCCGGTAATGCTTCCGGTATTCGTCGAGCTGCTCCTGAGCGCGCGCGAACGAATCGAGTAAGCTCAATTGTGTTTCGGGCGAAAGCAGAGATTGGTGGTCATGCGGCCCGTGAAGATCGACCAGTTCGTCGCCAAGATTCTTCAAGATCGACAATGTCGTGGGCGAACCGTTGATGAACTGCCGAGTACCAGCGGTGGCCGAAAAGCTTCGCTTGATGATGAGATCGTTTTCACAGGGTTCGATCCCGGCTTCTACAAGCAGCGGGTTGAGCTTTTGCAGATCCCTTCCGCTGAAAACTGCCTCCACCGTGCAGAGATCCGTCCCAGTGCGAATCAGCGATTTGTCAGCACGCTCACCCAGCAAAAGTTGCAACGCACCGATGATGATTGATTTGCCTGCCCCTGTCTCTCCCGTGACAGCAATAAAACCGGGCGCCATTTGCCACTCGAGTTCCTCCACGAGCGCGAGATTCTTAATTCGCAATAAGGTGAGTATGGCGGCCATTCGTGGAAAAGTTGCTGGTTGGTGGGTGAGAGTTGAAAGTTCGAGCCGCTGAAGATTTCAAACTCTCAACGGTCAGTTTTCAACTCTGAAAGCTTTGTCTTCGCCGCGATTGCGACGTGCTTCCTGACTGGCATATCGCGCGCCGAGCAACCGCTCGCCGATTCGGCCATCGTCGTTTACAACAAAGCGGTTCCTGAATCCGTCGAGCTTGCAAAATTTTATGCGGAGAAACGCGGAATTGCGCCGGACCATCTGATCGGTCTGGATTGCTCGACCGAAGAGGAAATCACGCGCGAGCAGTACGACGCGACAATTGCCGGCCCATTGCGCGATGTTTTTAGCCAACGCCATTGGTGGGCGGTGAACGAATCGCCTGGCAAACCGCCCGTTGTTACTGCGAGTTCCGTTCATTTTGTCGCAATCATTAAAGGCGTGCCGTTAAAAATTCATTCAGTTGACAGCTATTCCGGCGATCAACGAGGGAACGGTCCCATCAGAAGTCGCAACGAAGCTTCGGTTGATTCCGAGTTAGCGGTGCTTGCTGCGTATTCGCGCCAGAATTCCGGTGTCTCGCTCAATCCATACTTTCGAAGCTTCCGCGCAATTAGCGGCCTTGAGAACCGGACATTGTTGCTGGTGTGCCGGCTCGACGCCCCGAGTGCTGAAATTGTGCGACGAATGATTGTCGATGCCATAGCAACGGAGAAAGACGGGCTATGGGGTCGCGCGTATGTAGATGGTTCAAACAAGACTGTCGCTGGTTGGGCTGCAGGCGACGAATGGCTCGCGGAAATTGTCGGACAGTTTCACAAGGTCGGGATTCCAGTCGTGTACGAGGATACGCCCGCACTTTTTCCCGACGCGTATCCGATGACCGATTGTGCTCTCTATTATGGTTGGTACGCAGGCAGCGTGACGGGCCCATTCGCGCGTCCGGATTTTCACTTGGTGCCGGGAGCGATCGCGGTCCACATCTATTCGTTTAGCGCGAGTACGTTGC
>WNGH01005876.1_pt1 | contig 23065 bp, 27 predicted proteins | sample 5400631 | NCBI WGS metagenome assembly WNGH01 (sample SAMN13153373, study PRJNA577476) | soil metagenome | isolation source: 115 cm soil or saprolite under Garry oak tree replicate 1 | place: USA:California | collected 2016-06-15
CGTTTTTTCTTTGCCTGCCGATCCTGGCAGGTAACCCCGCCATCGTGGCGGGAGCATGCAGGGGCTGAAGACCCCCAAGAAGAGAGGTCGCGTGATGGCAACAGGACAGGTGAAGTGGTTCAACGATGCGAAGGGTTACGGGTTCATCACGCAGGAAGGTGGCGAGGACGTGTTCGTGCATTACAGTGCCATCCAGGCCCAGGGCTTCAAGTCCTTGGCCGAGGGTGACAAGGTCGAATTCGAAGTCACACGCGGCCCGAAGGGTCTTCAGGCAGCGAACGTGCGGAAGGCCTAGCTCTCGCGCATCACGACGCCCGGGCCCGCCGACGGGCCCGGGCGCTTTCCGAAAACCCCAGACCGAAAGGCTCACACACTGATGGTTCGCTCATTTACTGATCTTCCGCTCACGCCCGCCATGCTCGCCGCGATCGCGGCCGCGGGCTTCGTCACCCCGACACCGATCCAGGCCCAGGTCATCGGCCCCATCCTGGAGGGACGCGACGTCATCGGCTGCGCCCAGACGGGCACCGGCAAGACCGCCGCGTTCGCGATCCCGGTCATTGAACATCTCGCCGGGGCTCGTCCACGCCTCGCAGGGGCGCCCGGCGGGGCGGGGCCGCGGGCACTCGTGCTCGCGCCGACTCGCGAGCTCGCGCTGCAGATCGCGGAGACATTCGACGCGCTCGGCCCGGCCCTCAAGACCGTCGTCCTGATCGGCGGCGAGGCGATGGGGCCACAGGTGCAGGCGCTCAACAAGCGTCCCGACGTCATCGTAGCCACGCCGGGGCGTCTCTTCGATCACCTCGAGCGCCGAACGACGAACCTCGGGACCATCCGCTGCGTCGTCCTCGACGAGGCCGATCGCATGCTCGACATGGGTTTCGCGCCGCAGGTGGAGCGCATCCTGCGCGTCGTGCCCCTCGACCGCCAGACGCTCTGCTTCTCGGCGACGATGCCGAAAGAGGTCGAAGGCCTGGTGCGTGAGCACCTCGTCCGGCCGGTCCGAGTCGATGCGGGCTCGGTCGCGCGGCCGGTGGCCAAGGTAACGCAGGTGCTCTACCGGGCGCAGATCCAGGACAAGACACCGCTCCTTCTGAAGCTGCTGGGGCAGGAACGCGGCCAAACGCTGGTCTTCACCCGCACCAAGCATCGCGCCGACCGCGTGGCGCGTGCCGTGCAGGCGGCCGGCCATCGCGTCACCCGCCTGCACGCCGACCGCTCGATGGTCCAGCGTCGCGAGGCACTCGACGGGTTCCGTGACGGAAAATACAGGGTGCTCGTGGCCACCGACATCGCGGCGCGCGGCCTCGACGTTCCGGATATCGCGCACGTCGTGAACTTCGATCTGCCGCACACACCCGAGGATTACATCCACCGCATCGGCCGGACGGCGCGCGCTGAGGCTGGCGGCACGGCGTCGAGCTTCGCGGCACCGGAGGAACGCGACCAGCTGCGTCAGATCGAGCGCCACCTCGGCCACCCCGTCCCGCAGCCGCGGGCCTAGCAGGGGGAGTTCCAGGGGGAGTTCGAGGGGGGGTTCGAGGGGGGTCTCCCCCTCGATAGAAATGAAAAACCCCGACGATGGCTGCGGCGCGTGATGCTGTCACTCGCCGTCGCGCCGCCCCGCGGGTGAGGCGGGATCGTCGGGGTCGGTGGCGCCTGGACTCCCAGGCAATTCCACCCGGAGCTAGCGTGGACCCTGCCTAGGAGGCAACCACCTCACAGATCACCGTAGGAGTACACATCGGCTGGATCACCTCCTGTTCTCGGCAAGGCCGCCACGCGGGCCCAGTTCCCACCCACCCAGAACCGGATGCCGACTCCCGGCCCGGGGCTCGGCCACGTCAGCCGCCGGCGGGATTGTCGGCGGGGACGCCCTGAGGAGCGCTGTTGTCGCTCCGGCCGATTTGTCCACATCCTACCGCAGCGGCGGGGCGCGCCAAAGAAAAAGTCGGACGCGCGCTCACTTGACGACGATGCGCTCGCGGTTCTTCTCCCAGAGCATGCCGCCCACGCCCTCGACCTTGCGCAAGTCTTCCGCCTTCCGGAACGGCCCGTGCGCGTCGCGGTACTCCTCGACCTTGCGCAAGTCTTCCGCCTTCCGGAACGGCCCGTGCGCGTCGCGGTACTCGACGATCTTCTCCGCAAGCTTGTGTCCCACTCCCTCGAGCGACATCAGCTCCTTGACGGAGGCGCTGTTGATGTTGACCTTCTCGTGGGTCGCGGCCGACGCGACGGAGTCCGCGCGTGGGAGGGGCGCGGCGGGCGCCGACACGGCGCTCGCGGCGACGCAGACGAACAGCACCATCAACGAAACGAATGTGGTCATCGAGCTGGACATCGAGGATCCTCCTGTCTCTACGGATGCACGGCACGCTCGAGGATTCGAGCGTCGCCATTGCACGTCCCGCGTGGAGGCGCGTCAATGTCCAACGTTTCTGACACGCCGATCGCATACACCGACCGGCGGGCAGCTACCGGGAGAGCGCGCGACGGAGCCTCATGTCTCGTCCTTCCCCAGCGAGTCGAGATACTCGTGCCACTCGATCGGCAACAGGTGCTTCTTCCTGGTGTTGCAGTCCTTGCAGGACGGTACGACGTTGCCGCGCGACGAGGTGCCGCCCCGCCCGAGCGGAACCACGTGGTCCATGGTCAGCGCCCTCGGGCCGACGTGACGACGTGAGGGCGTCGGGGTCCACGGGCGCGTAGTACTCAGCCATGGGTCGCGAGCGCCTCCGACAGCGCCTCCCACTCGCGCAGCAGCCATGCGATCTGCTGCTCGGCCGCCTTGCGCTCGGCGGCGATCACGCGTACCCGCTCGCCATCGGCGTAGAGCGCCGGATCCCCGAGCGCCGCGCCGATCTCCGCGAGCCGTGCCTCGAGCGCGCGGATCTTGCCCTCGACCTCCTCCACGCGCCGCCGCAGCTCGCGCACCTCCCGGCTCGCCCGCCCCTTGGACGTCTTTGACGACTTTCCCGCCGCGCCACCGCCCTCGAACGTCTTCGCGGGTCTGACGGCGGGGGAGGCCCGCCGAGCGAGTGGGGTATCGAGCGAACGGGCCTCCTCCGCCCCCGCCGTGTCACGCACCGAGGGTGCCGCGGCACGGGAGGTCGCGACGAGGTAGTCGTCGTAGGTACCGAGGTGGCTGGTGAGGCGGCCCTGCGCGACCTCGACGACCCGCGTCCCGATGCGGTTGATGAAATAGCGGTCGTGCGAGATGAAGACGATCGTGCCGGGGAAGGCCTCCAGCGCCGCCTCGAGGACCTCGCGCGACGCGAGGTCGAGGTGGTTCGTCGGCTCGTCGAGGCACAGGAGCGCCGCCGGGCGCACGAGCATCTTCGCCAGCGCGAGCCGCGCCTTCTCCCCCCCGGAGAGCACGGTGACCATCTTCTCCACGCTGTCGCCCGAGAAGAGAAACGCACCAAGAATTCCCCGGATGCGCGTGTGCCCGAGCTCCGGCGCCGCGGCGGTCAGCTCCTCCAGCACGGTGTGCGTCGGGTCGAGCGCGTCGAGCTGGTGCTGGGCGTAGTAGTGCACCTGGACGTGCGCGCCGAGCGTCCGGTCGCCCCGGTCGAACGGCAGCACGCCGGCGAGCATCCGGAGCAGCGTCGACTTGCCGGCCCCGTTCGCGCCGACGAGCGCGACCTTCTCGCCCCGCTCAGCGCCGAAGTCCACACCGGCGTAGACGATGTTGTCGCCGTAGGCCTTGTGGAGGTCCGTGAGCGTCACGACGCGCCGACCCGTCCGCGGCGGCTGCGGAAACGCGAAGCGGATCTGGCGCTGGGCCGTCGGCGCCTCGATCCGCTCGACCCGCTCGAGCATCTTGATCCGGCTCTGGACCTGCCGCGCCTTCGTCGCCTGGTAGCGGAAGCGCTCGATGAAACGCTCGACCTCGGCGACGCGCTTGGCCTGGTTGCGCGCGCGCGCCTCCAGCAGCTCGCGCCGCGCAGACCGCTCGACCAGGTAGTCGTCGTAGTCGCCGGGATAGACGACGATCCCGCCTGGAGAGAGGTCGGCGATCGAGGTCACCATGCGGTTCAGGAAGTACCGGTCATGGGCGACGACGACGACCGCACCTTCGTAGGACGCGAGGAAATCCTCGAGCCACGCGAGCGAGGGCAGGTCGAGATGGTTCGTCGGCTCGTCGAGGAGGAGCAGCGACGGCCGCAGCAACAGCAGGCGGGCGAGCGCCGCGCGCATCCGCCAGCCGCCGGAGAACTCCGTGAGCGGCCGGTGGAGCTCGTCCGGTGCGAACCCGAGGCCCGAGAGGATCGCCCGCGCCTCGGTCTCGAGCCGGTAGCCGCCGGCGGCCTCGAAGCGGTGCTGGAGGTCGCCGTAGCGCTGCGTGAGCGCGTCGTTCGGCTGCGTCTCGAGCTTCCGCGCGACGTCCTCCATCTCGCGCTCGAGCGCCCACACGTCGGCGAAGCCGGCGAGCGCCTCGGCGAGCACCGAGCCCGCCACCGCGCCGGCGACCTCCTGCGGCAGATAGCCGACCGTGACGGACCTGGGACGACTGACCCGGCCCTCGTCGGGCGTCTCGAGGTCGGCGATGATCCGACAGACGGTCGTCTTGCCCACGCCGTTGGGGCCGACGAGGCCGACGCGCTCGCGCTCCCCGATGCGCCACGACACGTCGCGGAAAAGCGCCTGCCCGCCGAACGACTTGGCGACGCCCTCGAGCTGGATCACGTCGCGACCGTCAGCCCATCGTCTGCACGCGCTCGGGCGCGATCAGGACCGTTACCCGCACCTCGCCCGGACGGCGGTACGGGTAGGTGTCCTGCCCGAGGTACTTCTTCGCGAGCTGGTCGATGTGCGCGTCGGCGCCGCGCTCGGTCATCTCCGCGACGCGCCCGCGGATCTGGACGTAGCGGTACGGATTGTCCGGGTCCATGATCGACAGCGCGACCTTCGGGTTGCGCTGGAGGTTCCCCTCCTTCACCCGACCGCGCGCCGTGTTGAACCGGATGTGCGTGCCGTCCCAGTCGACCCACACGGGCGTCACCTGGGGACCGCCGCCCTGGCCGACGGTGGCCAGGTGGGCGAAGGCCTTCTTCTTGAGGATGTCGAGGTACTGCTCGGGGATCCCGGCCATGGACTACCTCCTTTTCGCGGTCTTCAACTGCTCCATCACGGCGAAGGCGTGGCGCGCCGACTTCGCGGCGAGCGTGCCGCCCATGAGCAGACCGATGTCGAGGGTCTCGGCGATCTCCGCATCCGTGGCACCCAGGTCGAGGACCTCCTCGACGCGGTGGTCCACTCAGTCGAAGCAGTTCTGCGAGACCGCGACGGCGAGCGCCGTGAGCTCCTTGTGCTTCTTCGGTATGGCGCCGTCGGCGAAGACCCGCCGGCCCAGCTCGCCGAAGGCCGCGAAGACCTTCATCGGCGACTTGAGCATCAGGCCGTTGACCCGCTGCTTCTCCTGCTTCCGGTCGTGGATGTGCGCGTGCATGGTTCCTCCTCGCTCAGGACGGCGGAGTCAGCTGCGCGGCGCGTGACTCGGCCATCGCGCGGAGCGCCAGGAGCAGGCGCACGACGCACTGCTGGACGAGCATCGCGTCCTGCGCGAACGGGTCGGCGAGCCACTCGCGCGCCGATTCGCCCTCGGTCGCGAAGCCGAGGGTCGGAGAGAGCTTCTGTAGCCGGAGGAGCAGATCGTCCTGCGGCAGCCCCGCGGCGCGTAGTCGCGCGACCACGGCGGCGCGCACCGCCGCGTTCCAGACGCCGGTCAGACCCTCGAGGAGCGCGGCGTAGCACGTGAGGGCGGGATTGGCGGTCATCGACCGCAGCACGAGGGGTACGAGCGGGCTGACCGTCGTCTCGCCGTCCTCGTCCGCGGTGAAGAGCGGGCCGATCAGGGGATCGGTCGCGGGATCCGCGAGCCGCTCGAGAAGCTCGGCGGCCTCGGCCGCGGCGACGGCGGGCATCTGGGCCAAACGCTCGAGGAGGGGCACGTCGCCTGACATCGCGCTCAGCCTTCCGTACGGGTGGCGGAGTGGGTGGCCGTGCGCGTGGCCACGCGCGTCGGCTCGCCGCGCATCTCGGCGCGCGCCAGATCCTGCGCGCGCCCGCCGGGCACGAGGAACGCCGCCACGAGAGCCAGCGCGGAGACGACGAGTCCGGTGACGAACACGCCGTGGAGCGCCGCGACGAGCGGGAGGCCTCCGTCGAGGCGGTGCGCCATCACGGTACCCATGACCGCCACGCCGAGCATTCCGCCGATCGACAGCATGAGCTGGATCAGCGACGTCGCGACGCCGAGGTCGCGCCGGTCCACCGCGCTCTGGACCGCGATCAGCATCGGCACCACCACCAGCCCCATGCCGACGCCCGCGAGCGCGACGTCACGCATCGCGCCCGTCAGCGTGAGGCTCGTGTCCCAGCGACTCAGCAGCCAGAACGCCCCCGTCAGGCACGCCATTCCCGCCGTCACGACGGCGCGGTAGCCGACGCGGAGCACGAGCCGCGCGCTGAGCGGCGAGAAAATCACCCAGCCGATGACGAAGGGCGCCAGCACCGCGCCGGAGCGCGTGGCGGTGAGGCCCGTCACCTTCTGCACGAAGAGCGGGATGAACGCGAGCGCGCCGAACATCGCGGTGCCGACGAGGAGCCGCGTCGCCACGGCCGCCACGATCATCCGGCTCTCGAACAGGCGGAGCGGCATGAGCGGCTCGGCCGCGCGGCGCTCCACCATCACCAGCACGCCGAGCGCTCCGAGGCCTGCCGCGAGCAAGATCAGGGCGCGCGGGCCCCAGCCGCCGCCGTCGCGACCCGCCTCGACGAGCGCCAGGAGCATCAGCGTCAACCCCAGCGTGAACCACACGGCGCCCCGGTAGTCGAGCACCCCCCGGCGCGTCGGGCGCGGCTCGTGACGGAGCGCGCTCCAGATGAGCGCCATCGCGACGACGCCGAACGGCAGGTTCATATAAAAGACCCATCGCCACGAGAGGAAATCCGTGAGCAGGCCGCCGACGGGCGGCCCCACCATCGACGCCACGCCCCAGACGCCCGACAGGTACCCCTGCATCTTCGCGCGGCGCTCGAGGCCGAAGAGCTCGCCGACGAGGGTGTAGCCGAGCGTCATCAGCGAGCCCGCGCCCAGGCCCTGGATCATCCGGAACGCGATCAGCTGCGCCATGTCGTGCGCCGCTCCGGACAGCGCCGAGCCCACCAGGAACGTGCCGAGCCCGACGAGGTAGATCGTGCGCCGACCGTACAGGTCCGAGAGTCGGCCCCACAGCGGCATCGTGACCGTCTGCGTCAGCAGGTAACCGGAGAAGACCCACGAGTAATGGCGGACGCCTCCGAGGCTCGCGACGACGGTCGGCATCGCCAGCGCGACGACGGTCGACTCGATGGCGGCGAGGAAGATCGCGAGCATGATGCCCCAGAGCGCGTGCCGCTTCGCCCGCTCGTCCATCGTGGGCTAGCCTCGCCCCGCGGCCGGGCTGTGGCGTCGCACATCCATGGTTAGTGGCCGCCGGTGCAACCGGCGCACCGGCACAGCGCGCGGAGCGCGCGGTAGGGATACAGGCTCCCGTGGCCGTCGTCCCATCGCACCGCGAGCCCGTCCGGCGTGCGCTTGATCTCCTGGGGCCACGCCGCCGGCCCCGTGGGAGTCTCGAGCGCCGCACAGGCGCCGCACGCGCACCCACGCCGAAGGTGCTCGAATGGATAGATCGAGCCGTGGTCGTCGGCCCACGTGACGCCGAGGGCGTAGCGTCCGACGAGGTGCACGTCCTTCGGCGTCGCCGGGTCGGGCTGCCCGAGGATCGGCAGCCGACCGAGGCCGCTCATTCACCGCCTCCGATCGCGGCGTCGTCGAGGCGCTGGCCGGCGAGCAGATAGTGGACGGCCAGGTTCTGATACTCACCCCACGGCGCGGAGCGCCGGCGGATGGCCCGCTCCGAGAGGGCGCGGCCGCGGCCCCAGTGACGCTGGAACACTTTGCGCACCGCCAGGTCGCCGGCAGGACACACGTCGCCGCGTCCGAGGAAGCGCGCCATGAACCAGTCGGCGGTCCAGCGGCCGAGACCGCGGAGCGCCGTGAGCCGCTCGATCACCGCGGCGTCGGGCAGGGCGGAGAGCGCGTCCAGGTCGAACGCGCCCGACGCGACGGCGCGCGCGAGGTCGCGGATGTACTCTGCCTTCCGCGTCGAGTACTTGAGCGCGCGCAGCCCCCGCACGCGCGCGCCCGCGAGCCGGGACGCGTCGGGAAAGGCCCACAGCGTGCGCCCCGCGAAGCGCACGCGCACGCCGAAGCGCCGGACGAGCCGGACGCGGCACGCGAAGGCGAACGACAGGTTCACCTGCTGCGCCGTGATCCCGCCGACGAGCATCTCGAGGCCCGTCGGCGCGAGCGTCGGCCTGAAACCGTAGAGCGGCTCGACGAGACGCGCGAGCGCGGCCTCGCCCTTCGCCATCCGGTAGAAGCCCGGGAGGTCGAAGTCGAGACCGAAGAGACGCCGGACCTCCGCGGTGAGCGCCGTCTCGACGTGGATCCCGCGCGCGCCCGGAGCACTGATCAAGAGGCGCGCGTCGTCCACGGGACCGCGCCACCGGACTTCGTAGGGTACGAGTCGGTCGGCGAGCCGTAGCACGCGACGCAGGCCGTTGCCGTCGATCTGGTTGGCCGGGTCCTCGCCCCAGAGACGGTAGCGCGCGAGCGTCGCGCCGGCGTCGAGCGGGCCGTCCGGAGCGAGAGTGATCTTCATCGGCGGGTCACGCGACGACCAAGTGTACCAGAGTCGCCGGTCAGTGCTTCAGGTGGTACGGGACATCGGTGACGATGACGTTCCGGCGGAAGAGCATCGCGCCCTTGATGAGGAAGGCGGTCTGGTTGTGCATGATCGCCTGCCACCACTTGGCCGGGATGAACTCGGGCAGCACCAGCGTCACGACGTGGTTATCGCCCTGGGCCCGCAGGTGGTCGATGTACTCGACGAGCGGCCCGAGGAGCGACCGGTAGGGCGACGTCAGCACGATCAACGGCACGCCCATCCCCCACTTCCCCCACTTTTCCTCGAGCCGCCGCGTGAGCTCGGGGTCCGTCTCGACGAACACGGCCTTGGCCTGCGGAGAAAGCGCCTGCGCGTACTGGATCGCGCGCACGACGCCGCGATGGAGATCGCCGACGAGCACGAGCACCGTGTTCTCGATCGGCGGCGGAGGCGTCAGGCCGTCCAGCGAAAGCTGCTCGGCGACCGCTTCGTAGTGGCGATGGATGAAGAGGAACATCACGACGAACGTGGGGATCAGCAGGACGACGATCCACGCGCCGTGTGTGAACTTCGTCACCGCGATCGTCAGCATCACGACGCCGGTCACGACCGCGCCGACGCCGTTGATGCCCGCCCGCCACCACCAGCCGCCCGAGCGCAGCCGCATCCACCGGCGCACCATGCTCGACTGCGAGAGCGTGAAGGACATGAACACGCCCACCGCGTAGAGCGGGATCAGCGCGTGCGTATCGCCACCGAAGACGACCAGCAGCAGGATCGCCAGCCCGCTCAGGATCGTGATGCCGTTGGAGAAGACGAGGCGGTCGCCCTGCGTCGCGAACTGGCGCGGAATGAAGCGATCGCGCGCGAGGAAGAACGACAGGCGGGGGAAGTCGGCGAACGAGGTGTTCGCGGCGAGCAACAGAATGAGCATCGTGACGGCCTGGATCACGAAGTACAGCGGGCCGCCGCCGAAGACGTGCCACGCCAGCTGGGACAGCACCGTCTCGTCCTTCTTCGGCACGATCCCGAAGTCGTAGGCGAGGATGGTGATCCCGAGGAAGAGCGTGACGAGGATGACGCCGAGCCACGCGAGGACGACGCGCGCGTTGTGCGCCTCGGGCGGCTTGAAGGCCGGCACGCCGTCGGACACGGCCTCGACGCCGGTGAGCGCGGCGCACCCCGAGGCGAAGGCGCGGAGGATGAGAAAGAGCCCGACGCCCTCGAGGCCGGGCGGGTGGGCCTCATAGGGCTTCTCCGGGATGAAGTCGAAGATCGCGCCGAGCGACCCGTAGGCGATGAGCGCGCCGAGGGTCACGACGAAGACGTACGTCGGCGCCGCGAACAGCCTGCCCGACTCACGGATGCCGCGCAGGTTCGCGACCGCGATGCCCACGACCGCGAGCACGCACAGCGCCTCTCGATAGCCGAACAGCGCCGGGAGGGCCGAGGTGACCGCGGCGATGCCGGCGGCGACCGACACCGCGACCGTGAGCACGTAGTCGATCAGCAGCGCCGAGCCGGCGACGAGGCTCGGATAGGTTCCGAGGTTGTCCTTGGTGACGATGTACGCGCCGCCGCCCTGCGGGTACGCGCCGATCGTCTGGCGATAGGACGACACGACGATCACGATCAGGGCGGCGATCGCGACGGCGATTGGCAGCGAATAGCTGAGCGCGATGGTGCCGGCCAGCGCCAGGACGAGGAGGATTTCCTCGGTGGCGTACGCCACCGAGGATAGCGCGTCGGAGGCGAAGACGGCCAGCGCGGTGGGCCTGTCGAGCCGCTCGTGGCGAGACTGCGCCGTCGGGAGCGGCATTCCGACGAGCAGGCGCTTGAGCCGGCCGAAACGCACGGGCCCCATCATACCGCCGGGGCCCGCCCCGGGGAGCGGGGGTTTAGAAGGGCTGGGGCTGCCGGTGCATCTCCGCGACGTTCTCGAAGCGCGCGTACTGCGGGAGGAACACGACCTTGACCGTGCCGGTCGGGCCGTTGCGCTGCTTGCCGATGATCAGGTCGATGATGTTCTTCTCGTCCGGCGGCAGGTCGTCCTTGTACATGCTGGGCCGGTAGAGGAACAGGATCAGGTCCGAGTCCTGCTCGAGCGCGCCGGACTCGCGGAGGTCGGAGAGCTGCGGCCGGAAGTCGCGCTGGGCCCGGGCCTCGACGGCGCGCGAGAGCTGCGAGAGGGCAACGACCGGGACGTTCAGCTCCTTGGCGAGCGCCTTGAGGGAGCGCGAGATCTCGGAGATCTCCTGCTGGCGGTTGTCCAGGTTGGCGCGCCCGCGCATCAGCTGCAGGTAGTCGATGATCAGCAGATCGAGCCCGTGCTCGGTCTTCATCCGCCGCGCCTTGGCGCGGGCCTCGAGCACCGTGAGGCTGGGGCTGTCGTCGACGAAGATCGCCGCCTCGCTGAGCCGCCCGGCCGCGGTGGTGAGCCGCTGCCAGTCGGCCGACGCGAGCCGCCCCGTCCGCACGGCCTGGGAGTCCACCTTGGCCTCGGAGCAGAGCATGCGCTGCACGAGCTGCTGCGCCGACATCTCGAGGCTCAGAAAGAGCACCTTGTCCCGGAGGTTGATGCCCACGTGCTGCGCGATGTTGAGCGCGAAGGCCGTCTTCCCCGTGGACGGGCGGCCCGCGATGATGATGAAATCGGAGGGCTGCAGCCCCGACGTCTCGAGGTCCAGCTTCTCGAAGCCCGTCGCCACGCCGGTGACGTGCTCCTTCCGCTCGTAGAGGCGCTCGATGTACTCGAACGTGTTCTTGAGGATCTTGCCGATGGGCAGCGCGCTTCCCTCGAGCCGCCGCTCGGCCAGACCGAAGATGCGCCGCTCGGCGTCGTCCACGAGCCCCTGGACGTCTTCCTTCGCCTCGAAGGCGTGGCCGATCATCTGCGTGCAGGTCTGGATCAGCTCGCGCAGGACCGCCATGTCCCGCACGATGGACACGTACGCCGATAGATGCGCCGCGACCGACGCCTCCTCCATCAGCCCGGCGATGACGGTGGGCCCGCCGACGAACGCGAGTTGCTCGCTCCGGCGCAGCTCCTCGTTGAGCGTCAGCGCGTCGACCGCCTCGCCGCGCTCGAAGAGGCGGAGGATCCCCTCGTAGAGGGTGCGGTGCGCCTCGGTGTAGAAGTCCGTCGTGCGGAGAACCTCGATGACCCGGGGCAGCGCCTCACGCCCCTCGAGCAGCATCGCGCCGAGCACGGCGCGCTCGGCGTCCAGGTTGTGCGGCGGGATCCGCGTCGGGAGTTCCAACGGGCTCATGGACGCGAGTCACCACGAATCATCCGATCCGATGCTGGAGCGGATCGGCGCCGTTCGTCAAGAATTTTCTGCGAAAACTCCGGCGCGTGGTGGATGACTCGGTGGACATCCGGTGAACACGACCTGAATAGCAGTGGACAACGTCGCCCGCTACTCGCGGACGATGCTGACCTTGAGCTGGGCGGTGACCTCGCCGTGCACTCGGATGGGCACCGTCGTCTCGCCGAGCGTCTTGATCGGCTCGTCGAGGTGCACCCGCTTCCGCTCGACCTTGAGGCCGCTCCTCCCGAGGAAATCGACGACGTCTTGCGACGTGACCGAGCCGAAGAGCTTGCCCTCGTCCGACGCCTGGCGGCGTTCCTCGTACGTCAGCGCCTCGATGCGGCCGCGCAGCGTCTCCGCGTCGACCTTGATCCGGTCCGCCTTGGCCTCCTGCTGCTTCTTGATGTGGTCGAGATTCTTGAGGTTGCCCGCGGTCGCGTTGAGCGCGAGCTTCTTGGGGATGAGAAAGTTCCGGGCGTAGCCGTCGGAGACGTCGCGGACCTCGCCGCGGCGTCCGAGCTTGGCCACGTCGTCGAGCAGGATCACCTTCATGTCGAGGGCCTCAGTCCGTTGCCACGTACGGCAGCAAAGCCACCGTGCGGGCGCGCTTGATCGCGTGCGTCAGCTGACGCTGGTGGCGCGCGCAGCTGCCGGAGATGCGGCGCGGAACGATCTTGCCCCGCTCGCTGACGAAGCTCCGGAGCCGCCGCACGTCCTTGTAGTCGACGAGACCCACCTTGTCAGCGCAGAACTTGCAGACCTTCCGCCGGCCGAACCGGCGGCGCTTCATGGGTTTCCCTGCGGGGGGAATGGCTCGCTCCTCCTTACGCTAGAACGACTCTAGAACGGAACGTCGTCGTCGCCCCCGCCGGCGGGGGCTTCCTCGGCGAACGCGGGCGCCGCTGCCGGCGCCGGGGCGCCGGCCCCGCCGCCCTTCGTCCGGCTCAGGAACTGCACGCGCTCGGCGACTACCTCGGTCACCGACCGCTTCTGGCCGTCCTTGCCCTCCCAGTCGCGCGTCTGCAGCCGTCCTTCGACGAAGATCTGGCTGCCCTTGTCCAGGTACTCGCCGCTGCTCTCCGCTTGCTTGCCCCACACGACGACGTTCACGAAGAACGTCTCCTCGCGCTTCTCCCCGGACTGGGTCGTGTAATTGCGGTTCACCGCCATCCGCAGATCCGCTACGGCTGTACCGCTCGGCGTGTAACGGAGCTCGGGCGCGCGCGTCAGGTTGCCGATGAGTAGGACTTTGTTGAGGCTCGCCATCAGCCGACCTCCTCAAGCACTTTCTCCCCTCCGGGGGGTTTCTCCCCCGCGGGGGCTTCTTGAGTCTTCGCCGGCCGAGCCTTCTTGGCCACGGGAACCCGGGTGCTGAGGAAGCGCAGGACGTTCTCGTTGAGACGGAGCTGTCGCTCGAACTCCTTCACCATCGCGGGCTCGGCGGACACCTCGAAGACCGCGTACGTTCCCTCCCGCTGCTTACGGATATCGTACGCGAGCCGGCGCTTTCCCCAGTTGTCGACCTTGGTGACGTCGGCGCCGAGCGATTTCACCTGCTCGCCGAGCTGCGTGAGCAGCGCGGCGACCTCTTCATCGGTCGGACGCGGATCGACGATCACGAGTATTTCGTACGGCCGCAGTGCACTCACCTCCCCGGGTCATTCGTCGTAGTGGAAGCGCCTAACGATATCAAGCGCCGGCGCCACCCGCAAGGTCAACGCCGCAAAAGAGATACGGCCCGGACCGACTTGCGCCGGCCCGAGCCGTGGCCCGCGCATCGCGCGGGCACTACAGACTATCTAGTCGAGGGGGGCGACCCCCCTCGAACTCCCCCGGCCGTCAAACGTCCGGCCGTCGACCGATTATCGCCGACCTCTTAGTACATGTCTCCGTGCGGCATCGCCGGCGGCCCCGCGGGCTTGTCCTCTGGGATGTCGGTGACGAGCGCCTCGGTCGTCAGCAGCAACGAGGCGATCGACGCCGCGTTCTGCAGCGCGACGCGTTCCACCTTCGCCGGGTCGATGATGCCCGCCTGCAGCATGTCCACGTACTCCATGCTGTCGGCGTCGAAGCCCCGGTTCGCGACCGACTCGGCCTTGACCTTCTCGACGATCACGCTGCCCTCGAGGCCCGCGTTCTCGACGATCTGGCGGATCGGCTCTTCGAGCGGACCTTCTCGTCACCCTCGAGCTTCAGCTTGTCGACGGCCTTGGACGCGCGCAGCAGGGCCACGCCGCCGCCGGGCACGATGCCCTCCTCGACGGCCGCGCGGGTCGCGTTGAGCGCGTCCTCGACGCGGGCCTTCTTCTCCTTCATCTCCGTCTCGGTCGCGGCGCCGACCTTGATCACCGCCACGCCGCCGGCGAGCTTCGCCAGCCGCTCCTGCAGCTTCTCGCGGTCGTAGTCCGAGGTCGTCTCCTCGATCTGGGCCCGGATCTGCTTGATGCGACCCTCGATCGCGGACGACTTGCCCGAGCCCTCGACGATCGTGGTGTTGTCCTTGTCCACGACCACCTTCTTGGCCTTGCCCAGGTCCTCGAGCTTGATGTTCTCGAGCTTGATGCCGAGATCCTCCGTGATGGCCTTGCCACCCGTCAGGGTCGCGATGTCCTCGAGCATCGCCTTGCGGCGGTCGCCGAAGCCGGGCGCCTTGACAGCGGCCGTGTGCAGCGTGCCACGCAGCTTGTTGACGACGAGGGTCGCCAACGCCTCACCCTCGACGTCCTCGGCGATGATGAGGAACGGCTTGCCGGAGCGCGCCACCTGTTCGAGCAGCGGCAGCATGTCCTTCATCACGCTGATCTTCTTCTCGTGGATGAGCACGATCGCGTCCTCGAGCACGACCTCCATGCGCTCGGCGTCGGTGACGAAGTACGGCGAGAGATAACCGCGGTCGAACTGCATGCCCTCGACCACGTCGAGCACCGTGTCGGCCGACTTCGACTCCTCGACCGTGATCACACCATCCTTGCCGACCTTCTCCATCGCCTCGGCGATCAGGCTGCCGATCGTCTTGTCGTTGTTCGAGGCGATCGTGGCGACCTGGGCGATCTCCTTCTTGTCCTTCGTCGACTTGGAGAGCTTCTTGAGCTCCTCCACTACCGCCTCGACGGCCGCCTCGATGCCGCGCTTGAGGCCCATCGGGTTCGCGCCGGCGGTGACGTTCTTGAGTCCCTCACGGAAGATCGCCTGGGCGAGGACCGTGGCGGTCGTGGTGCCGTCGCCGGCCGAGTCGGAGGTCTTGGACGCGACTTCCTTCAGCATCTGGGCGCCCATGTCTTCGTAGGGGTCCTTCAGCTCGATCTCCTTGGCGACGGTCACGCCGTCCTTGGTGATCGTGGGAGAACCGAACTTCTTGTCGATGACGACGTTGCGCCCCTTGGGGCCGAGCGTCGCCTTGACGGCCGCGGACATGATGTTGACGCCGCGGAGCAGCGCGGCCCGGGCATCCTCATCGAATTTCAGCTGCTTCGGCATGGATCGTTTCCCTCCTGGGATTTTTGGGGTATCGCTACTCGAGGATCGCGAGGACGTCCTCTTCGCGGAGGATCAGGTAGTCCACGTTGTCGATCTTGACCTCGTTGCCGGAGTACTTGCCGAAGAGGATCTTGTCGCCCGACTTCACGTCGAGCGGGATACGCTTGCCGTGCTCGTCGATCTTGCCGGCGCCGACGGCGGCGACCTTACCGCGCTGAGGCTTCTCCTTGGCCGTGTCCGGGATGATGATCCCGCCGATCTTCTCCTCGCCTTCTTCCTCGCGCTTGACGAGCATCCGGTCGTGCAGCGGACGCACTTTCATAGACCCCTTGCCTCCTTAGATGTGTGATAGACGCTCATGACGCACGCTTCTGGCCGCCAACAGGCCCTCACCAGATGTTATTAGCACTCATCCGAAGCGAGTGCTAATGTAACCGCGCTCCGAACACGTTTCAAGTGGAAAAATCGAGGGGGGACTCGAATGGCAAAAAGTGTCTTTATTTCCAATATCTTGCCCGACGAGGCGCGAGCCATGATCCCGTCGGATTTCCGGGTCGAGTACAACGCCGGCGACGCGCCGCTTCCCAAAGCGGAGCTGGTCAGGCGCCTCCAGGGCAAGGACGGCCTCGTCTGCCACATCATCTCGACGATCGATGACGAGGTCCTGGCGGGGGCGCCGACCCTCAAGGTCGTCTCGAACGTCGCGGTCGGCTTCAACAATATCGACGTCGCCGCCGCCCGGCGTCGGGGCGTCGTCGTCACGAACACGCCGGACGTGCTCACCGAGACCACCGCCGACTTCGCCTGGGCGCTCCTCATGGGGGCGGCCCGACGCGTCGTGGAGGCCGACCGCTTCGCGCGGTCGGGTCAGTGGACGCGCTGGCAGTGGGATCTCCTGTGGGGCCAGGACGTGTGGGGCAAGACCCTGGGTGTCATCGGCTTCGGCCGGATCGGTCGCGCCGTCGCGCGCCGCGCGCTCGGCTTCGGGATGCGCATCCTCTATCACGACGCCGTGCGCGCGGACGCGGCTGCCGAGCGGGACCTCCAGGCGAGCTATGCCGAGCGCGACGATCTCCTGCGCCAGGCCGATTTCGTGACCCTCCACGCGCTCCTGACGTCGGAGACGCGCCACCTGATCGACGCCCGCGCGCTCGGGCTCATGAAGAAGACGGCGATCCTCGTGAACGCGGCTCGCGGCCCGGTCGTGGACGAGGCGGCGCTCGTCACGGCCCTTACCGAGGGTCGGATCGCGGGCGCCGGGCTCGACGTCTTCGAGGAGGAGCCGAAGGTCCACCCGGGCCTGCTGCCGCTCGCGAACGTCGTGCTGGCGCCCCACATCGCGAGCGCGTCGTTCGACACCCGTCTGGCAATGGCGACGCTCGCCGTGAAGAACTGCGTGGCGGTGCTCGAGGGCAAGCCGCCGCTCACGCCGGTGCCCTGACACGGCTGTTGCGCGCCTCGCGCGCGCTCGGGACGGTCGGCTTGAGCTTTGAGCCCGCGTCCCGTGCGAGTCAGTGGCGGCCGGGGGACCGTTCGAGACGGCGATTGAGCCGGTCGAGGCGATGCGAAAAAGCGTCGAGGACGCGCCCGCCGGCGCCGGTGGCGCGAGCCAGGCCGAGGCCGTCCTCCACGATGGCGCGGGCGGCGGCGAGATCGCGCGCGCGGTGCTCGTGGTATTTCGCGAGCTCCTCCCAGGGCCGCGGGTCGAAGGCGTCGGCGTCCTGCGCGGCCTCCCAGAGCGCGCACGCCTCGGCCCAACGCGCCGCGCGTTTCTCCCAGCGGGCGAGGGTGAGCCGCGCGCGCCGAGCCGTTTCCCCCTCGAGGCCAGCGTCCAGCGCCGCGCGGTAGCACGCAAGACCCCGCCCGAGGTCGAACGGCTCCCACAGGCGTCCGAGGCCGAGCCACTCCCCCGCGCCCCGCGTGGCCGCCGGCTCGTCCGCGACCGCACGGCCGAACCAGCCGAGCAGCCCGACGAGCGACAGCACGTCGCCGCGGTTGTGGGCGAAGACGCGCTCGAGCGGCCCGGCCCGGCGCGAGCGCAGATAGTCGAAGTAGAGGGCGGGGATCAGGGCGCCGGGTACGTCGCCCTCGCGCGTGAGCCCGATCACCTCGCTCTCGAGCGTCGTGAGCCGGCAGTCCGGCAGCGAGCCGCCCCAGACGCGCCGCGCGGGCCGTAAGAGGTCGAGATGCGGCAGCGCCGACGGCCAGCGACGCCGCGCGAGCACGAAGCGCGTCTCGAGGAGCGGCAGGTCGAAGCCGGTACCGTTGAAGGTGACGAGGCCGCTGGCGCCGGCGATGAGGGGCGCCAGCGACGCCAGCAGCGCCGGCTCCTCGTCGAGGTCGCGCATGAAGTACTGCGTGACGACGAAGCGGTCGCCCTCGACGCGGCCCGTGCCGACGAGGAACGCGTAGGTGCCGGTGCCGCCAGCGAGGCCGGTCGTCTCCGTGTCGAGGAAGAGCAGCCGCCCGGCGTCCGCGAGGGGCGCCCCGGCGCGCGCGACCCGGCTCATCACGTCGAGCGGCGCCTCCAGCGCGGCGGCGAGTACCTCGCGCCCGTGGCGGTGGGCGAGCGGGTAGTCGCGGCGCACGACCAGGATCGGCCCCTCACCCGTCTCCTCGACCTCGCCGCCGACGACGCGCTCCACCGGCTCCGGCGCGGGGCGGGGCGGACGACGCGACTCGATTCGACGGATGACGCGCCGGAGCTCCTCGAGCGTGGGCGCGGTCACGGCCCGGGTCAGGCGATCAGCTCGCGCAGCAGCGCCGCCGCGATCGCCTTGGCGCGGCGGCCGACCTCGTTCACGGGGCCGACACACGAGGGACAGCCGAAGGCGCAGGCGCACGCCTCGAGCGTCGCCAACCCGCGCGCCAGGATCTCGGGCAGTACTTCGAACAGCCGCTCGGCGAGACCGATCCCGCCGGCGTGCGAGTCGTAGAGGTAGATCGTGGGATTGAAACGCTCGGCCTGCAGCAGCTTCTGCCGGGCGGACTCCCGCGTGGCGACGGCATCGGGCGCCGCCGGTGTCGTGTCGCCGAGCCAGGAGCCGAGGTCGCGCACGTCGCAGAGGAGGAAGATCGGCGCCAGGTGGTGGAGCAGGTAGGTCACGGCGCGGAGCCCGTCGATCAGCTCCTCGCGCGACGGTGACACGCGCGCGAGCGTCTCGGGCGCCACCGTGAGCCACGCGCTCGTCGTCTGCTTCTCTTGCTGCGGCAGCTCGACTTCGCCGGAGCCGACATTTTCGAGCGTGCCCATCTTGATCTTCTTGAAGCCCACGACCTTCTCGGCGACGAGGACCTCGCCCTGCTCCGCGAGCCAGCCGCGGTGCTCGTGGCCCGCGAGTCGCTGCAGTATCCAGACACCCTTGGCGCTGATCGCGTCGGTGAAGTAGTCCACCTGGACGCGCTTGACGTAGGCGACCTTCTCCTCGTCCTCGCGGAACCGGAGCTCCTGCACCTCGTAGGCCACGCTCTCGACCAGGTAGATCGCCTTCGGATAAATCGTCGCGAAGGCGCTGCCCCAGTCCACCTCGGCGATGATCTGGCGCTTCTTCGTCTGCGTCTCGTCACGGGCCGTCGTGTCGATGACGACGAAGTTGTCCGTCGTCACCGTGCGCAGCGAGATGTGGTCGGCCGGGTACGTCTCCGACGACCAGTGCCACCGGTCGCCCGCCCGGTGCAGCAGCCCTTCATCCTCGAGCGCGGCGAGCTCTCTCCGCACGTCCACGCCGCCGAAGCGCTCGGGTTCGGCGACCGGCAGCTCGAAGGCCGCGCACTTGAGGTGGTTCACGAGGATGAACGGATTGTCGGGATTGATCCGCGCGTGCTCGGGTGGCGTGCCGAAGAGGTAGTCGGGGTGCGTGACCATGAACTGGTCGAGCGGCGCGCTCGACGCCACCAAGATCGCCGCCGACGCGCCCGACCGGCGGCCGGCGCGCCCCGCCTGCTGCCAGAGAGAGGCGATCGAGCCCGGATAGCCGGCGAGCACGGCCGCGTCGAGATGGCCGATGTCCACGCCCAGCTCCAGCGCGTTCGTGGAGACGACGCCGAGGGCGTCGCCCTGGCGCAGCTCGCGCTCGACCTGGCGCCGGCGGTTCGGCAGGTAGCCGCCGCGGTATCCGCGGACGATTCCGCTGTCGCCCGTCTTGTCGGCCACGCCCTGCTTGATCGCGGTGAGCAACACCTCGGTCGCGAGCCGGCTCTGGGCGAAGACGATCGTCGGAACTCGCTCGCGCAGGAGGCGGATCGCCATCTTTGCGGCCTCGCCGAGATACGGCGCGCGGATGCCGAGCTCCTTGTTGACGACCGGCGGGTTGTAGCACACGAAGGTCTTTTCGCCCGTCGGGGCGCCGCTCTCGGTGATCTCCTCGACGGACTCGCCGGTGACGCGGCTCGCCAGCTCCCCTGGGTTGGCGATCGTCGCCGAGGCCATGATGAACTGCGGCGCCGAGCCATAGTGGGCGCAGACCCGCTTCAGGCGGCGCAGCACGTTGGCGAGGTGCGAGCCGAACACGCCGCGGTAGGCGTGCAGCTCGTCGATCACGACGTAGCGCAGGTTCTGGAAGAGCGTCGCCCATTTCGTGTGGTGCGGGAGGATCCCCGAGTGGAGCATGTCGGGGTTCGAGAGCACGACGTTCGCCCGCGCCCGCACCGCGCGGCGCGCGTCCTGGGGCGTGTCGCCGTCGTACGTGAACATACGCATCTCGGGCAGCTGCTTGGCGAGCGCCTCGAGCTCCGCCAGCTGGTCCTGCGCGAGCGCCTTGGTGGGAAAGAGGTAGAGCGCGCGCGCATCCGGCTGGTGGACGAGCGCCTGGAGCACCGGCAGGTTGTAGCAGAGCGTCTTGCCCGAGGCGGTCGGCGTGACGACGACGACGTGCTCGCCCTTGGCGACCCGCTCCCACGCCGCCGCCTGGTGGAGGTAGAGCGACTCGATCCCCCGCGCGCGCAGCGCATCGATCAGCCGTGGGTCGAGCGTCGGGGGGAACGGTACCGAGACCGGCGGGCGCGCGGGGAAGTGGCGGGTCGCCGTGATGCACGGTCCTGTCGACGCCGAGATCAGCAGGTCGTCCAGGATCTCGCCGAGCATCGAAGGCCACTCTAGCACGACGACCTTAAGATAGATGCGTGGCGACGCTGATCGCGCTGTGGCTCCCCCCGGTTCTGTGGATGGCGGCGATCTTCTGGTTCTCGTCCGCCGATTTCGGCGCCGACCGGACCGGCGAGTTCCTCCTGCCCCTGCTCCGCTCCCTCCTGCCGTGGGCCACGGACGCCCAGCTCCAGCTGGTACACCGCGGGATTCGCCACACCGCGCACGTGGTCGAGTACGGGATCCTCGCCTTGCTCTGGTTCCGGGCGCTGATCCGGGGCGTCGCGCTGCGCGCCCGGGCGGCCGGCGGGCTCGCGGTCGCGGTCGCCGCGGCGTGGGCGTGCGTGGACGAGTGGCACCAGTCCACCATTGCGTCCCGCACGGGCAGCATCTGGGACGTGCTACTCGACGGAGCAGGAGCGCTCGCCGCGACGCTTGTCGTCCTCACGGTCCGCCGGCTCCGGTAACGCGCCGCGGGCAGAGTTTGACGCGCGGCGCCAGCCGGGGTACGGTGGATCAGTCCCTCAGTTCTTCCGGCAATCGGCCCGGCGCTCCGCCGGGCGACGACATCCAATCACTCCCGGGGGTGTGGAATGCTGCGCAGTCGGTATGTGCGTGTGGCGGTGGCGGTCGCGCTCGTCCTCGGGCAGGTACCGATGGCGGACGCGGGAACGCTCACCGAGCAGATCCGAAGCAACATCGACCGCGTCTTCACGACGCTGGCCGACCCCGGCCTCCGGGGCAGGCCCGAGGCCCGGCGACGCGCAATCGGCGAGATCACCAAAGGCCTCTTTGCCTGGGACGAGATGGCGCGTCGGGCGCTCGGCCGGTACTGGCTCGGCCGGACCGACGCGGAGCGGGACGCCTTCGTCGCCGCGCTGGCGACGCGGGTCGACACGAACGTGATCGGGCTCGAGCACTATGCGGGCGACGCGATGGAGTACACCGGCGAGTCCGTCGAGGGCGACGAGGCCAGCGTGACGACGCGCGCCCGGGGCGTGGGCGGACGACCCGTCACGCTGGAATACCGGCTCGTGCGCGTCGGCGGCCGCTGGCTGGTCTACGACGTCATTCTCGACAACGCGAGCATGCTCGGCATGTACCGGGCGCAGTTCCAGCGGGTGATGAAGACCGCGTCCTACGAAAAGCTCGTGGAGATGCTCTCGCGCGCGAACTGATTACATGGGGGGCCCCGAAATGGCCCCCCATACCCCCCCGACGCTCGGCAGCGCCCCGGCCAAGCCGTGTCGCGCCTCGATTCCCGTGGCGCTCCTCGATCGCGCGCGCGGCCCCGAAATGGCCCCTATACCCCCGGCGCTCGGCAGCGCCCCGGCCAAGCCGTGGCGCGCCTCGATATGCCCGTTTGCTAGACCTTCAGTCGCGGGTCGAGCGTGTCGCGTAGGCCGTCGCCGAAGAGGTTGATGCCGAGCACGGTCACGAGGATGGCGAGGCCCGGGAAGGTCGCCAACCACCACGCCGTCGAGATGTAGACGCGCCCGTCGGCGAGCATCCCGCCCCACGTCGGCGTCGGCGGCTGCACGCCGAGACCCAGGAACGACAGCGCCGACTCGATGACGATGACGCGCGCCATGTCGAGCGTCGCGACCACGAGCCACGGCGTGAGGGCGTTGGGCAGGATGTGCCGGAAGACGACGCGGCCGTCACCCCCGCCGAGCGCCTGCGCCGCCTGGACGAACTCGCGCTCGCGCAGCGTGAGGACCGCTCCGCGTACGATGCGCGCGTAGACGACCCAGCTGGACACCCCGATCACGATGATGATCGTCTGGAGACTGGGACCGAGCACCCCGATCACCGCGATGGCGAGCAGGATGAACGGGAACGCGAGCTGGATGTCGGCCAGCCGCATCAGCACGTCGTCGACCTTGCCGCCGAAGTAGCCGGAGACCAGCCCCGCGACCAGCCCGATCAGTCCCGAAATCATCACCGCGGCAAAGCCCACGAGGAGCGCCGGGCGCGCGCCGAAGATGATCCGGGCCAGGATGTCGCGCCCCAGGTGATCGGTGCCCAGCGGGTGCGCGCGGCCCGCGGCGTCGCGCGCGCCCGGCTCCTTGAGCCGGCCGGCGATGTCCTGCTCCACCGGGTCGAAGGGCGTGAGCAGCGGCGCGGCCAGCGCGATCAGCACGACCGCGACGACGACGATGAGGCCGAAGAGCGCGACGCGACGCCGCGCCAGGCGCCGGACGAAGAGCACCCATTCGCGCCGTGCCGGCGGGGCGTCGGCGAGAACGATCCGGTCCGCGGCGGCCGGAACGCTCATCTATCTTCCTGGGGGCCCCGAAATGGCCCCCAGCCCCCCCAAGCTCGGACGCGCCCCGGCGAAGCCGTGGCGCGCCTCGTTCCGCGTGTGCGGCCCCGAAATGGCCCCCAGCCCCCCCAAGCTCGGACGCGCCCCGGCGAAGCCGTGGCGCGCCTCGTTCCGCGTGTGCGGCCCCGAAATGGCCCCCAGCCCCCCA
>WNGH01003004.1_pt1 | contig 23057 bp, 20 predicted proteins | sample 5400631 | NCBI WGS metagenome assembly WNGH01 (sample SAMN13153373, study PRJNA577476) | soil metagenome | isolation source: 115 cm soil or saprolite under Garry oak tree replicate 1 | place: USA:California | collected 2016-06-15
GAGGACCGAGCGGACGGTGACTCCCTCGCTGCTCGTGCGCGACGCGCGGGTGGTGACCATGGACGCCGACCGCCGCGTCCTGTCGCCCGGCTACGTTGCGGTCGCCGACGACCGGATCATCGGAGTCGGACCGCAGGCCGAGCGAGCCGTTCCGGGGTCGTGGTCGCGGAGAGGAGCGGACACCGTGACGACCACCCGGCGCCAGTCGACCGACGCTGGCGCTACGGGCCAGACGGCCAGTGCACCCGGATCCCGGCGCAGCCGGCGAGCCGTCGTATCTCGCCGAGCATCCGGCTGCTCACCTATCCCGTCCGCGAGCGCTACGGGCTGGTGTGGACCTGCCTGTCCGGCCAGCCCCGCCGCGGCCTGCCTGACTTCCCGGAGGCCGAGGACCCGGGCTACCGCTGGCTGAGCCTGCCGCCGCTGGACTGGAGCACCTCGGCGGCGCGCCAGGTCGACAACTTCCTCGACGTCAGCCACTTCCCGTTCGTGCACCAGGAGACCTTCGGCAACGCGGCCGAGCCCGAGATCCCCGAGATCCCGGTCCACACCACCGAGTACGGGCTCACCTACGACTACAACTTCAACGCCAACAACCCTGACGCCTCGCCGATGGACGGCGCCGACACGCTGGTGTGGGAGACCTCCTACCACGTGACCCTGCCGTTCGCGGTGCGGCTGTGGGAGCGCTTCCCGGACAAGGGCGAGGCCTACCACGTCGTCTTCAACGTGGCCTCGCCCGTCTCGGCCCGCAAGGTGCGTGCGTTCTTCTTCGTCTGCCGCAACTTCGACTTCGACGTGCCCGCCCACGAGATCATGGACTGGGAGGGCAAGGTGATGAACGAGGACAAGGCGATCGTCGAGGGCCAGCGCCCCGAGGAGCTGCCGCTCGACCTGGCCGCCGAGCTGCACGTGCAGTCCGACCGCATGACCATCGCCTACCGCCGCCAGCTCGCCGGCCTCGGCCTCGGCGCCGATTACAGCGCCTGAGGGAGCCGGGAGCCGCGGCGCCGGTCCTGCCGCGGCACCCGGCCGGGCCGGCTAGAGACGTAAGGCCTCCCACCCCTCGACACTCCCTCACAAGCGCTGTGTGCTTGTGGAATTTCGAGCTCTTACCGCGGCGACCAGGCGCGCGGCTGCGGTGTCCACATCACGGAGGCTGGTAAAGCGGCCGACGCTGATACGCAACGTTGCCCTCGCGAGGCGTGCCTCGACCCCGATGGCGGTGAGGACGTGGGAGGGTTCGGCCTGTCCTGTGGTGCAGGCCGATCCGGTGGAGAGGGCGAGGTCCGGGACCGCGGCCATCAGGTCGGTGGCGTCGGTGCCGGGGATGGTGACGCTGAGGTTCCCTGGGAGCCGGTCCGTGAGTGGGCCGTTGACGATGAGGCCGGGGATGCCGTCGACGAGGCGGGTCCGGAGTCGTTCGCGGAGGAGGAGGGTGTGGGCGGCGTCGCGCTCGCGCTCTTCGCTCAGCAGCTGGGCCGCGTGACCAAAGCCCACGATGCCGGCGACGTTGGTGGTGCCCGCGCGCAGGCCGTGCTCTTGCCCGCCGCCCAGGAGTTGGGGGGTGAGTGCGATCCCCCCGCGCAGTGGCGGCCGCACATACAAGGCGCCAACGCCTTTTGGGCCGTAGATCTTGTGGGCGGAGAGAGATGCGAGATCGACGTTGAGCTCGGCGACATCGATCGCGAGGCTGCCGATGCTCTGGGCGGCATCGGTATGGAAAGCGACGCCCAGGCGGCGGGTGACGGCGCCGATCTCGTGGACCCGCAGCGGACCCGGCCAACAGAGTGCGCCCTGCTGGCGGAGTGCTGCGATCGCTGCGCCGGTAAGCATGAGAGTCAGCCAAACATGTTGAATTCGCTGATTCGCTGAATAGGGCAGAACCACCATAGGATGAAACTGTCCAAGAGACAAGCAAAACTCGAAAGACTGATCTTTAGATCATCTTGTGATAAGTTCCAGGAACCGTGAGATCAGGTCGACCGGAACTGCACTCCAGGACAGTTCCCGGCGATGCCACTGGCCGCGGCCGGCCCCAGAGCGCGCTGGAGGGACGTTCGTGTCACGATCACCCGCCTCCCCGCGAATGCCAGGTCCCGACCAGCTCGCCGAGCTGCTGCGCTGCGACCCCTCGCTGCTGGAGCTAACCTTCGACCAGCTCCGCACCCTGCTGGTCGTGCAGCACACCGGCTCCGCCCTACGCGCCGCCCAGCAGCTCGGCCGGGAGCAGTCCAGCGTGCAAAAGCAGCTCGACACACTCAACCGCCACTTCCACCGGCTGTGCGGCGAGTTGCTCGTGGTCAAGCAGGGCCGCGGCAAGGATGTCCTGCTCACCCCTACCGGACGGGCAGTCAGCGTCTTGGCGGACGAGCTGTTCACGGACTGGACAGCCGGCATCCAGGACTCCCGCCGCCGGCTCGGCAGGACGCTGACGGTGGGGACCACCGAATTCACTCTCGGCTATCTTGGACGGATCTGGCCACGGGTCCGCGAACAGCTTCGCGAACGCGAGGTCGACCTCAAGGTCGTTCACGTCCGCACGCGGCGGTTCTGGGAGCAGCTCGACAGCAAGGAAGTCGACCTACTGTGCGGCGGGCTCGCGGCCCTAGCCGGCCAGGCCGACGTCGCCCCCGGCTACGACGTCATCCAATGGCACCGCGACACCCTGGTGCTGCTGACCAACATGGACCGCCGTGGTCTACCGGCTCGCCGTGTCGGGGCCGAGCGGCTGCGGGCCCTACCTCTGGTCATCCCCGCGGCCGGCATCATCGTGGACTTCCTGCGTCGCTGGTACGGCGCCGGCTATCGCAATCAGCTCACCGTCGCTGCCGAGATCGACGACATCTACTACGGCCTCGGCCTGCTTCGCTCCCACCTGGTCGACGGCTTCATGATCGTGACCAGATCGATCGGCGAGCGGGCGCTCCAAGGGGGACTGCCAGGCGGCAGCGACTTTCGGATAGTCGAGTTCGACGACGACTTCCACCCACGACTCGAGCTCGTCAGCGGCGTATTCGCTCGCAGGGGCGAGCGGGAGCAATATGCCCCGTCACACCCCTTGAATATCCTGTGGGACGCCTTCACTACCGAGGCAACCGCGAATGCCGTTGCTTCCCCGCCCGTGTAGCAAGGTCGCACCGACCGAGGGAGGTATCTTGCCGTGCGGGTCGCCTCCGTGAACCTCAACAAGCGTGTCGGCGCCGCGGGCGCCCGCACCCTTCTGGTGCAGTGGCTGGCCCACAACGACATCGGCCTGCTACTGGCCCAGGAACCTTGGCGACCACCAGGCAGGGATGCGGTGCAGCTGGACGGGTTCTGCCCCATCGGCGGCACCGACAAGGTCTTCGCCTGGGTCCAGGAGCGTTTCGAGGCACCGAGCTACCAGCAGCTCGCGCCGCACTGGCAGCGGCTGGAGCTTGGCTATGTCGCGGTTCATCACGCTTACCTCGACGCCCACGCCCAGAGGACTCGCGCCGCACAGCTCGACCAGCTGCGGAACGGCATGGCCACCGAAGGCGTGCGGCCCATGCTCGCGGTTGGCGACTTCAACCTCGCGCCCCGGCCCCAAGACGGCCTGCTGGACAGTCACGCGAGCACCTTCAACTCCAGCACCGATCGCGGGCCGTTCCACTCCTTGCTTGCCGCCTGCCTCCTGCACGATGCCACCGCGGCAGACCCGCCCCAGTTCTCGGTTGCCCGGTCTGCCCGCGGCAAGCGCTGGGAGTTCCGCTGCGACCTCGCGCTCGTCTCCGACTACCTCGCCCCCTCCGTGATCGTGACGTACGACCACAGCGTGCGCACCGGCGCCACCGCTTTCAGCGACCACTCCGCCCTGCTCATCGACTTGCCCGTCAGCCCACCCCAGGCGCCTTCCCACCGCGAACGCCTTTTCTCTCTCGCCAACGGTCTCCACGGGCAATCCAGCGCCGACCAACACATCCCAAAGGCGCCACCAGTTCCCGCGAGTTGCCAGGCCTACAAGACGGCAATGGCCAGACGGAGCGCCTCCCCGTTCGCTCGCAAGGTCCTGGAGGTCCTTGTGCCCAAGCTGTCGGTCGGCTCAGTCTTCGACTACGGCTGCGGCCGTGGCGCTGATGTCATCCGGTACCGCAAGGCGGGCCTGCGCGCGGACGGCTACGACCCTTATCCGCCCTTCGGGTGGGCACGCCAACCCACCCCCACCGCCGGGTACGACCTGGTCACGATGATCTTCGTCCTCAACGTGCTGCCCGATCCCTGGGAACGGGTCCAAGTCCTCGAGCAGGCGGCCAGGCTGCTTGGCCGCAGAGGCCACATGCTCGTGGTCACCCGCTCCCCGCGCGACATCCAGACGCGCGCCGCACAGGCCAGGTGGGCCAGCCATAATGACGGCTACTGGTCGAGCGAGCCGAAGCAGACTTTCCAGCGCGGCATCTCCGAGGCGGAGATCGAGCAACTCGCCAGGCGTGCCGACCTCAGCGTGGCGGCGCCGGAGGAACAACGCCTCCTGCGGCCGGTCCCCGCTGCCTGCCAACTCCTTCTGACCAGGACGCCGGCCTGATGCGCCGAGCCAGCGACACAGCGGCTACGGGACGCGAGCAGGCACCGCCGATCTCGGCCCATGCCAGACGATCCGCCTCGCGAACGCGCCCCGCTGCTCAGCCTTTGCCTGCCGCAGAGCCTCGAGTTTGGCAGCGTCCAGGCCGAGGCAGCCCGCCAATGCGTACAGCACTTCGAGGATGTCTGCGAGCTCCTCCGCATCCTGCGAGATCAGGAACTCGTCGACCTCCTCGGTGAGCTTCTGCCGCAGTAGCACCTGAAACTCAACAGGATCGGCGGGATGCACGACCGCGACCTGACCGGCGGCATGCATGATCTCCGGGATCTTGTCCCGGACGAGTTTCATACCGGCCATCTGACCATGGGACCTGGACCGGCGGGTGAGAGGCAAGCAACGACACGATGCTTCACCGAGGCCTTCTCCTTCGTTCATTGCTGCGTGCAAGCGGCAGCCACGAAGCACACAGGGCAGGGGGAAGGCGTGCCAGAACCTACTGAACCTGAGGTCCGCGCGCCAATATCGGCTGAAAGCGGCGATGCGGGACGACGATTGGCAGAGACTGTCCACAACCTGGCCCGGCTCTACCGCGCCTCGGCGCGGCCCTTACCGCGCTTGGGCCCGGCTCCGGTCGATCGCGTCCAGGACCTTCTCGGGGGTGAGGGGGAGGCTGGTGATGGGGACGCCGATGGCGTCGTGGACTGCGTTGGCGATGGCGGCGGCGGCCGGGGTGACGCCGCTCTCGCCGATGCCCTTGTTGCGCAGCGGGTGCGCGGGGTCGTCGCTGGAGAGGGTGCGCAGCTTGCCCTCGATCAGCGGCACCTCGGGCGCGGTCGGGACCTGGTAGTCGACCATGCTCGGGTTCAGCATCGTGCCGGAGGAGTCGAACAGCAGGTCCTCGCCGAGCGCGTAGCCGATGCCCTGGGCGATGCCGCCCTGGATCTGCCCCTTGAGCAGGTCCGGATGGAGCGTGCGGCCGGCGTCCTCCGCCGACGACCAGTCCAGCACGCGGATCTTGCCGGTGGCCGGGTCGACCTCGACCACCGCGATGGTCGCCGAGCAGGTGTAGTTGGCGGCGAAGTTCCCGTAGCCGTTGGCGTCCGGCACCTCGGAGGGGGTGTCGTAGCTGGCGGTCGCGACCAGCGCGGCGGCCTCCATGCCGGGCGGCAGCGACTTGCGGTCCTCGTGGACCATCGCGGCGACCGTGGCCAGCTCGATGCCCCGCCCGGTCCCCCGGACGACGATCCGCCCCGGCTCGACCGCCAGGTCCTCGGCGTCGGCCTCCAGCGCGTTGGCGGCGACCCGCAGGAGCCGCTCGCGCAGCTCGCCGCAGGCACGGTGCAGCGCGCTGGCCTGCACCACCGACGTGCGGCTGCCGAAGGTCCCGAGCCCGAAGGGCGCCCGCGCGGTGTCGCCGCGCACCACCGACACGCCAGCCGGCTCGACGCCCAGCAGGTCGGCGGTGATCTGGGTGAACAGGGTCGCGTGCCCCTGGCCCGAGTCGGCCGCGTCCGATGCCACCACGGCGCTGCCGTCGGGTTGCAGGGTGACCGTCACCGAGCCGATGTCGGCGTCCCAGTCGTCGAGCCAGCGGCAGCCGCCGCCCCACTCGATCATATTGGCGATGCCGATCCCCTGGAACGGCCCCAGCCGCGCGCGGAGCCCATCGAGATCGATCGCCTCGGCCGCCACGGTCATGGCCTCCTCGATCGGCAGGGTGTCGAGCTTCAGCCCATTGGCCGTGCGGGTCGGCAGGTCGCGCTGGCGGATGACGTTGCGCCGCCGCAGCTCGAAGGGGTCCATGCCGAGCGCCCTGGCGGCGATGTCGAACATCACCTCGCGCGCGAAGGTCGCCTGCGGGTTGCCGAAGCCGCGGAAGGCGCTGGCCGGCGGCTTGTTCGTGTAGACGCAGACGCCCTCGATGTCGAGCGCCGGCGTCCGGTAGGGCCCGACCGTCACCCACTCGGACAGCGCCAGCACCGACGGTCCCAGACCCGAGTAGGCGCCGACGTCCTGGACGATCCGCTCCCGCCAGCCGAGCACGGTCCCGTCGCCGCGCAGCGCGATCTCGACGTCGCGGATCTGCGGGTTGCGGCTGACGGTGGCGGTGAACTCCTCGGTGCGGGTCAGCACGAAGCGCACCGGGCGGCCCAGGCGGCGTGCGCCGAGCAGGGCCATGGCCTCGTGGGTGTGCAGGCCCTCCTTGTGGCCGAAGGCCCCGCCGACGAACGGCTTGCACACCCGCACCTTGCTCTGCGGCAGGCCGAAGACGTGGGCGGCCACGTTGCGGACCACGTGGGGCTGCTGCGTCGAGGTCCACAGCGTCGGGCCGTCCAGCGGGTCCCACTCGGCGACGGCGGCGTGGGTCTCCATCGGCATGGCGTGCGCCTTGCTGGTCCGGAACCGCTCCCGGAGGATCAGGTCGGCGCGCTGGAAGGCGGCCTGCACGTCCCCGACCCTGGTGACCTGCCGCCAGCAGACGTTGCCCTCGACCCCCGCCAGGCCCGCGTGGAGCAGTGGCGCCTCCGGCAGCAGAGCGGCCTCCGGGTCGAGCAGCACCGGCAGTTCCTGGTAGTCGACCTGCACCAGCTCCAGCGCCTGCTCGGCGATCTCCTCGGACTCGGCGATCACCGCGGCGACCGGCTCGCCGGCGTAGCGGACCTTGACCGAGCGGATGTGCGCGTGCGCGTAGGGGCTGCGGACGATGCGGCCGTGGGCCAGCAGCGGCGGCCGCAGGTCCCCGGTGTACCTGGCCTGGCCGGTGACCAGGGCGACCCCGTCCACGTTGGGGATCGAGCGCCCCAGCAGCGGGCCGTCAACGCCCATCGGCCCTCCCGGGGGCGCGGCCGCTCGCCGGGGCGGGGCCGCTCGCGGCCTGGCCCCGGCCCTCCCCATCGCGCACGCGGCGGGCGGCATCCAGCAGCGCGGCGACGATCCGGACGTAGCCGGTGCAGCGGCAGATGTTGCCGACCAGTGCCTCGCGGGCGGCTTCGGCGTCCAGGTCGGCTGCGCCTGGCTCGGCGACCAGGCTGGCCATGGTCATGGCGAAGCCCGGCGTGCAGAAGCCGCACTGGAACCCGAAGTTGTCGATCAGCGCCTGCTGCACCGGGTGGAGGCCGCCGTCGGGCGCCAGCCCCTCGATGGTGGTCACCGCCTGCCCGTCGGCCTCCACCGCCAGCAGCAGGCAGGACTTGACTACGCTGCCGTCCAGGCGGACCGAGCAGCTCCCGCACATGCCGTCCTCGCAGGCCCCCTTGGTACCGGTGAGCCCCAGCTCGTCGCGGAGGAAGTCGCGCAGCAGGCGCTGGGCCGCGACCGTCCGGGCCACGGCGCGGCCGTTGACCGTGACGGTGACGCGGTGCTCCGACACTCAGGCCGCCTTCCCGACCGCGCCGGCGACGGTCTCGCGGATCAGGTTGATGACCACCCGCCGTTTCCACGCCTCGCCGCCGCGGATGTCGGCGATCGGCTGCAGCGACTCGAAGGGCGCGTCAGTCCCGGCGGCCTGGAGCGCCTCATGGGTCGTCATGCCGTCCAGCAGGTGCTCGAGGGCCTTCAGGCGGGCGGGGTGCGGGCCGCCACCGCCGACCGCCACCCTCGGGTCGGTGCAGCGGCCGCCCTCCCAGCCGAGGCGGCAGGCGGCCACGGCCATCGGGTACTCGCCGTGGCGGAAGGAGAAGCGGCGGTAGCCGAAGCTGGCGCCGGGTGGCTGCGCGGGCAGGTCGACCGCCACCAGCAGCTCGCCGGTGTCCAGGCTGGTCTCGAACAGCCCCCGGAAGAAGCCGTCGACCGCGTGGCTGGCGGCGGCGCCGCCAGGGCTGGCGGTGTGGAGCGTGGCGTCCAGCGCCAGCAGCACGGTGGGGACGTCGCCGGCCGGGTCGGCATGGCAGAGGCTCCCGCCGATGGTGCCGAGGTTGCGGATGTGCACCGAGCCGACCGACCGGGCGGCCGCACCCAGCGGCGGCAGGCTATCGGCGATCCGGGGGTCGGCGGCGGCCGTCCGGTAGGTCACCATGCTGCCGAGGCGCAGCCCGCCGCCGTGGGGCTCGACGGTGCGCAGCTCGTCAACGCGCTTGAGGCCGATCAGCAGCTCGGGAACGACCAGTCCCTGCCGCAGCAGGATCATCAGCGACTGCCCACCCGCGAGCAGGGTCGCCTCCGAGCCGTACTCGCCAAGCAGCCGCAGCGTCTCCTCCACGCTGGTCGGTGCCCGGAAGTCGAACGGTCTCACCGCCGCTGGACCCCACGCGCGCGCATGGCGACACCATACCCCGGCAGCCAGCGATAGTCCACGATATGAAAAGTGCTTTCGCCACGTGTCCTTCGATGAGATACTTCGCCGGCACGCCGTGCCCTGGAGCTGCTCCGCGCCGAACCTCCATCCCGTCTCCGCGCGCGGCGACCAGGCCGTGTCGCATCGACCACGGCCTTGGCCGGCCGCGTCGCGAGCGCACCTCGAGAGAGGAAGGCCACAGCCATGGCCGCTATCCGATTTGGGCGCAGCCGCCGGTGGGTGAAGCTGGTCGCGCTGGCCCTCCCCCTGGCCCTGGCCGTCGCGGCATGCGGCGGCGGCAACGATACCCAGCAGGCCGCCTCCGGGGGCGGAAACCCCGGCAAGATCACCATCCTGCTCCCGTTCCAGCGGTCGATCGCCTTCTGGCCGGTCCACATCGCCGAGGAACAGGGCTACTTCAAAGCCGCCGGGCTGGACGTCACCTCGGAGGAGACCGACGGCAGCTCCTTCGTGGTGCAGCAGATCGCGGCCGGCAAGTCGCAGGTCGGCATCGCCGTGACCGAGCCGGCGATGCTCGGCTACGAGCAGAACGCCGACTTCGTGTCGGTCTATGACTTCCTGACCGGCAACGCCTTCGACCTCTGGGTGCTCGACTCGAGCCCGGTCCAGAAGATCGGCGACCTCCCCAAGGGATCGTCCATCGCCATCAAGGAGCAGGCCGGCGGCGAGATCCCGCGGCTGAACATTCAGCTCGAGAAGGCCGGCCTCAAGCCGGGGGCCGACGTCCAGTACAAGCAGTTCGGCGAGAACACCTCGATCGCGGCCAACCTGCTGGTCACGGGCAAGGCCGCCGCCATGGAGATCTCCTGGAACAGCTTGGTCGGCGTGCAGCAGGCCCTCAAGGAGCAGGGCAAGCAGCTCCGCTGCGTCACCTGCACGGAGACGGAGACGGCGGCCGCCGAGTCGGTGATCGTCAGCAAGGACTTCCTGGCCAAATACAAGGACGCGGTCACCAAGCTGGGCCGCGCGATCGCCCAGGGGACCCTGTTCGGCGCCACCAACCCCGACGCCGCGCTGGCGGTCATGAAGAAGGTCAACCCCGAGGAGCAGGTCAACGCCGAGTTCGCCAAGACCTACTTCACCAAGGCGGTCGATATCATGAAGCCGCGGCAGCCCAACAACCAGTACGGCTGGCAGGACCCGGCGGTCTACCAGCGCTCCATGGACCTGCTGCTGACGCCGGGGATCCCGGCCGGGCTGACCGCCAAGATCGATCTCGGCGCCTTCGTGAACAACAGCCTGGTGCCCGCCTACAACCAGTTCGATCACGAAGCGGTGGTCCAGGACGCCAGGAACGCCAAGACCTGATGGAGGGCCCAGCGGATGGCAAAGGACCTGCGGACGTTCCTGCGACGGCTCGAAGAACGGGCGCCTGACCAGCTGCTGCGCGTGAAGCGGCCGGTCAGCGTGGACCTGGAGCTGACCGGTGTGCTCCGCAAGCTCCAGTCCGAGCAGCGCTACCCGGCGGTGGTCTTCGAGCGGATCCAGGACAAGAAGCTGCGGGTCATCAGCAACCTGCTGGGCAACACGCGCCTGCTCGCCGAGGCGCTGGAGACCACGCCGGAGGAGCTGACGCGGACCTACATCGAGCGCGAGGACGCCCGCATGGCGGTCAAGGAGGTATCGGAGGCGCCGTCGCAGGAGGTGGTGATCGGCGGCGACGACGTCAACCTCCACGAGATGCCGATCGTGGTGAACTGCGGCAAGGACTCCGGCCAGTTCATCAGCGCCGGAGTGACCACCGTGCGGGTGCCCGAGGCCGGCAACCACAACTCCGGCATCTACCGCGCGCAGATCCACTCGCGCAACCGGCTCGGGATGAGCTACGAGAAGCACACCCACATCGGCACGGTGCACCGCGCCGCCGAGGCGCGTGGCGAGCCGGTCGACTGCGCCATCTGGGTGGGCCACCACCCGGCCACGCTGCTCGGCTGCCAGTCCAAGATCCCCTACGGCGAGGACGAGTACGAGGTCATGGGCGGCCTGCTGCAGGAGCCGGTCGAGGTCGTCAAGGCCAGGACCGTCGACGTGATGGTGCCGGCGTCGGCCGAGGTGGTCTTCGAGGGCAGGATCCTGCCTGGCGAGCGGCTCCCGGAGGGCCCCTATGGCGAGTTCACCTGGTATTACGGGCTGGAGCGGCCGAGCCCGGTGATGGAGGTCACCGCCATCACCCACCGGCACGACGCCATCTACCACCACCTGTTCGCGGCGCACCCCGAGCACAACCTCACCGGGCGGCTGGGGCGCGAGTCGGTGCTGTACAAGCGGGTGCGGGCGGCCATGCCCGGCGTCAAGGACGTGCACATGCCGATGTCGGGCATCTGCCGGTTCCACGCCTACGTGCAGATCAGGAAGGAGTACGACGGCGCCGGCAAGATCGCCGCGCTGGCGGCGCTGGCCTCGGACCCGTTCGTGAAGCTGGCCGTGGTGGTCGACGAGGACGTCGACATCCACAGCGATGCGGAGGTCCTGTGGGCCATCGCCACGCGGACCCAGCCCGACCGCGACACCTTCTTCGTCCCCGAGTCCGCCACCTCGCGGCTGGACCCGGCCTCGTACTCGATCTGGAGCCGGTGGGAAAAGGACACCATGAACACCAAATGGGCGATCGACGCGACCAAGCCGGTCGAGGCTCCCTTCGAGGAGCGCGCGGACGTGCCCCGCGAGGTCTGGGAGTCGATGGACCTCTCCGAGTACGTCGAGGGGTGGCGATGACCCCCCTGGAGCGGCAGACGCTCCACAACCGGCTGTGGCTCGCCGTGCTCGACATCGACCTGCAGCTCTACAAGGGCAGCGTCTACAAGCTGCGCTGGGGCAGCCCGGGCGTGGGGCTGGACGTGGCCATCCCCTGCTACCAGGAGGCCCGCCGCACGGCCGAGCTGACCCCGTGGCCCCCGGAGCTGCGGGAGGGGGCCGGCGACCTCGCCGAGCGCATCGCCAAGTACGTGGTCACGCTCCAGTCGCGCGACGTCACCTCGGCGAGCGGGCAGGCCAGCGGGTTGACGCGCAGCTTCGAGGCGCTCCGCGAGCAGGTCCGCGCCTGGGCGGACGCCGAGCCCGCGGGGAACGGCGGCTGAGCCCGGAGGGCTGCACATGGCGCGGACCATCATGACCACCGAGAGCGCGGCGGGAGCCGAGGCGGCGGCCGGCCGGATCGAGATCCGGGAGGTCGACAAGGTCTTCACCCCCAGTCGCGGGGCCGGGGCGGCGATCGAGGCGCTGCGCTCGATCTCGATCGACGTCCGCCCTGGGGAGCTCGTGTCGCTGGTCGGCCCCAGCGGCTGCGGCAAGTCGACCCTGCTGAAGATGATCGCCGGCCTGCTGGAGCCGACCTCCGGCACGATCGCCGTCGACGGCGTGACGGTCGAGCAGCCGCGCCGGTCGGTCGGGATGATGTTCCAGACGCCTGAGCTGTTCCCGTGGCGCACGGTGCTCAAGAACGTGCTGCTGCCGATCGAGATCTTCCGGCACGAGCGCGAGTTCCATCGCAAGCGCGCGCTGGAGCTGCTGGAGATGGTCGGGCTGGAGGGCTTCCAGTCCGCGCTGCCGCGCGAGCTGTCCGGCGGGATGCAGCAGCGTGTGGCCCTGTGCCGCGTGCTGGTGTCCGACCCGAGCGTGGTGCTGATGGACGAGCCGTTCGGCGCGCTGGACGAGTTCGCCCGCGAGCGGCTCAACGTCGAGCTGTTGCGGATCTGGGAGGACGCCCGCAAGACGATCGTGTTCGTGACCCACAACATCAACGAGGCGGTCTTCCTGTCGGACCGGGTGGTGGTGATGGGGACCGGCCCCGGCCGGGTCCTCGAGGTGGTGGAGGTGCCGCTCGGCCGCCAGCGTCCACGGAGCCAGCAGATGATGCGCGAGCAGGCGTTCACCGACTGCGTCTTCGCGGTCCGAGGCATGCTGGGGCTGTGACCCAGGAAGGTGGGTGACGAGGTGGCGGTGGTCAGGACCTCCGATGAGCGGCAGGCCGAGCCGAAGCGGCCGGCCAAGGCCGCGGCGGCGTCCCCGTGGTACGCGCGGGCGCTGCGGTACCTGGTCCGCGACCGGCCCGAGCTGGTGCTCGCGCCGCTGGCGCTGGTCCTGCTGGTCTACCTGTGGGACCTGGTGACCCGGACAGGGCTGGTGGCGCCCGTGCTGCTGCCGAGCCCGCTGGCGGTGGGGCGCGCGCTGCGGGTGCTGCTCACCGCTCCGTGGTTCCCGGGCAACCTGTGGACGACCGTGCTGGAGACGATCAGCGGCTTCCTGATCGCGGCGCTGCTGGCGGTGGCGGTGGCCGTGCTGATGGACCAGATCCGGCTGATCCGGCGGGTCGGCTACCCGTACGTGGTGGTGCTGCAGGTGATGCCGTCGGTGGTGCTGGCGCCGATCTTCATCGTCTGGTTCGGGTTCGGCATCTCCTCCAAGATCGTGGTGGCGGTGTCGACCGCCTTCTTCGTCATCCTGGTCAACACCCTGTCGGGCCTGGCGTCGGTGCCGGAGAACTCGCGCCTGCTGATGCGGTCGATGTGCGCCTCGCGATGGCAGATGTTCTTCAAGCTGACCCTACCGACCGCGCTGCCGTACGTGTTCGCGGCCTTCAAGACCGCCGCGACCCTGTCGCTGATCGGCGCGCTCGTCGGCGAGTTCATCACCGCGCGGTCGGGGCTGGGCAGGCTGCTCACCCAGTTCAGCTTCGCGCTGCGGCAGGACATGATGTTCGCCACCGTGCTGGTGGTCGGAGCCCTGGGGATCGCCCTGTACGGCCTGGTGGCGTTCCTGGAGAAGAAGGTCATCTGGTGGCGCTGAGGAGCCACGGGTGACCTGGAGCGTCGGCTTCACCCTGAACGGGCGCGCCGTCGCCACCGAGGTCGCCGACGACGAGCTGCTCTGCGACTGCCTACGGGAGCGGCTCGGGCGCATCGGCACGCGCGTCGGCTGCCGGGAGGGGATCTGCGGGAGCTGCACGGTCCTGCTCGACGGAGCGCCGGTGCGGTCCTGCCTGCTGCTGGCGGTGCAGGTCTCCGGCCGCGAGGTAACCACGGTCGAGGGCCTGGCCGCCGGCGGCGGGCGGCTGTCGGCCCTACAGCGGGCCTTCGTCGACCACGGCGCCGTCCAGTGCGGCTTCTGCACCGCCGGGCTGCTGGTCAGCGCCACCGCCCTGCTGCGGCGCACCCCCCGGCCCTCCGAGGAGCAGGTCGTCCAGGCGCTGGCCGGCAACCTCTGCCGCTGCACCGGCTACACCAAGATCGTCGCCGCCGTGCGGGCTGCCGCCGACGGGCCGCAGGAGCTGGCCGGGTGACCGCCGTGGAGGACGGCCCGGCCGCGCTGGGCGTGGTGGGACGGCGGGTGGCCAAGGTCGACGCGCCCGCCAAGGTCACCGGCACCAGTCGCTACGTCGACGACCTGGTCCTGCCTGGGATGCTGTACGCGCGGCTGGTCCGCGGCACCGAGGCGCACGCCGAGGTGGTGGGCGTCGACGCCGCGGCGGCGCTGGCGCTGCCGGAGACGGTGGCGGTGCTGTCCAGCGACAACCTGGCCTCCCTGGTGGGGCCGCTGCCCTCCTACGACCCCGCCTGCCACGACTTCGAGCGGGCCGCGCCGTTCAGCCCGGAGCCGGGGGACGCCCGCCTGTTCAGCGGCGTCGTCCGCTACGCCGGCGAGCCTGTCGCCGCGGTCGCCGCCACCAGCGACGCCGCCGCCCGCCGCGCTGCCGGCCTGCTGGAGGTCTCCTACCGGAGCCTGCCGGCGGTTTTCGATGTGGAGCGGGCCAGGGACCAGGGGGCGCCGGTCGTGCACGCCGACGCGCCTGGCAACCTGGCCGCGCGCGTCGAGCTGCGTTCCGGCGACGTGGAGGGAGCGCTGCGGGCCGCGGCCACGGTGATCGAGCGGCGCATGGAGACCTCCAAGCAGAAGCAGGCCCAGCTCGAGCCGACCTGCTGCGTGGCCGACCCGGCGCCAGACGGCGGCGTGACCGTCTGGGCGCCGGCGCAGAGCCCGCACCGGGCCAGGCACACGCTCGCCCACCTCTTCGGGCTCCGGCTCAGCCAGGTCCGGGTGATCTCCCCGGCGATCGGCGGCGCCTTCGGCAAGGGCGACGCGCTGACCGCCGAGCCGTACGCGGTGGCGCTGGCGCTGTGGACCCGCCGGCCCGTGAAGCTGCGGTTCACGCGCACCGACGACTTCGTCGGCACCGAGTCGCGGCACCCGGCGATCGTGCGGATCACCGCCGGGTTCGGGCCTGGCGGCGCCATCGTGGCGCTGCGCGCCCGGGCGCTGCTGGACGCAGGCGCCTACCGCAGCCACAGCCCCCGCATCGCCGCCATCCTGGCCAAGCAGCTCGTCGCGCCCTACGCGCTCACCGACGTGGACGTCGAGGTGGACGTGGTGTTCACCAACACGCCGGTCAGCGGGGCCTTCCGTGGCTACGGCGGCCCCCAGGCCGCCTTCCCGCTGGAGCAGCTCGTCGACCTCGGCGCGCGGGCCGCCGGCGTCGACCCGGCGGACGCCAGGGTGGCCATGCTGCGGGCGATCGAGCGGGACCGGGCAGGCTCGCGCGCCGCCCTGCTCGACTGCATCGAGCGGGGACGGGAGGCGATCGGCTGGGACGCGGCCCGCCGCAACCGTCCCGGCGCCGGCCGGCCGCGGCGCGGGCTGGGCATGGCGGTGGTCACCTGGAAGAGCGGGGTCGCCGACAAGCAGGGCGCGCTCGACCAGAGCGCCGCCAGCGTGCTGGTCAACGACGACGGCAGCTTCGACGTGCTGAGCGCGGCCTGCGATCTCGGGACCGGGGTGAGCACCACCCTCGCCCAGGTCGCCGCCGAGGAGCTGGGGGTGCCGCTGGAGGCCGTCCGGGTGTCGGCGCCGGACACGGCCACCACGCCGTTCGACTCGGGCGCCTTCGCCAGCCGCTCGCTGTACCGCAACGGCCAGGCCGTGCAGCGGGCGGCCGCCCAGGCCAGGGGAAAGATCCTCGCCTACGCCGGCGAGATGCTCGAGGCGGCGCCCGCCGACCTGGAGCTGACCGGCGGGCGGGTGGCGGTCCGTGGCGCCCCGCGCAAGGGCATCGAGCTGCGCAAGCTGCTGCTGCAAGGGCTGTTCCAGGGCCGCGACCTGCACGGCCACGGTCAGACGCCGCTGACGGCCGCACCCACCTCGGCGGCGCAGTTCGCCGAGGTGGAGGTCGACACCGAGACCGGGCAGGTCCGAGTGCTGCGGCTGGTGACGGTCCAGGACGTCGGCCGGGCCATCAACCCCACGATCGTCGAGGGCCAGATCCAGGGCGGGGCGCACCAGGGGCTCGGCTACGCCCTGTCCGAGGCGCTGGTGGTCGACCCCTCCAGCGGGGCGACGCTCACCGGCAGCTTCATGGATTACCGGCTGCTGACGGTTGCCGACGGGCCGCTGATCGAGGCGATCACCGTCGAGCACCCCGATCCGACAGGCCCGTTCGGGGCCAAGGGGGTCGGCGAGCCGAGCATCATCGTCACCGCACCGGCGATCGCCAACGCGATCCGCGACGCCACCGGCGCCACCGTCGCGCGGCTGCCGATGACCCCGGAGGTCGTCCACCGGGCGATCGCTCAGCGGGACTGATCGGCGGGCCCGGGCCCAGCACCCCGGCCTTCAGCCCGAGCCGAGCAGCGCGTGGTCCGGGACGAGGCCGGCGACCACGTGCGGGGGCAGCGGGCAGCGGGTCACCCTGGCGCCGAACGGGGCCAGCGCGTCCTCCACGGCGCCCGCGATCGCAGCCGGCGGGCCGATGGTGCCGGCCTCGCCGACGCCCTTGATCCCCAGCGGGTTGCGCCGCGAGGGGGTCTCCAGGTGCAGCACCTCGATGGCCGGCAGCCCGGTCGAGCGCGGCAGCAGGTAGTCCATGAAGCTGCCGGTGAGGAGCTGGCCGTCCTGGTCGTAGACCAGCTCCTCCAGCAGGGCTCCGCCGATCCCCTGGGCCACGCCGCCGGCGACCTGCGCCTCCACGATCATGGGATTGATCACCCGGCCGCAGTCGTGGACCACCAGGTAGCGGAGCACCCGCACCGAGCCCGTCCACGGGTCCACCTCGACCACCGCGAAGTGCGCGCCGCTCGCGAAGGTGACCCCCGGCGGGGTGAAGCCGCCGCTTGCGGCCAGGCCGGTGCCGTCGCCGGCGCCGGCCGCGACCTCGGCCAGCGTCAGCGAGCGGCTGGGCGCGCCGCGGACCCGCACGCGGCCGTCGCGCAGCTCCAGGTCCTCGGGGGACGCCTCCAGCACCTCGGCGCCCGCGCGCAGCAGCGCCTCGCGGAGGTTGCGCGAGGCGTCGCCGACCGCGTTGCCGACCACCACCGCGGTCCGGCTGGCGATGGTGCCGCCGCCGGTCGCCATGGCGGCGGTGTCGCCCTGGACCAGGCGCACGTCGTCGAGCCGGACCGACAGCTCGTCGGCGCAGATCTGCGCCAGGGTGGTGGCGTGGCCCTGCCCCTGGGAGGGGAGCGCGACCGCGATCCGGACCTGGCCGCTGGGCTCGACCGTGACCTCGGCCAGCTCGGCGGGGCCGATGCCGGTGCCCTCGACGTAGGTGGCGACCCCGATGCCGAGGTAGCGGCGAGCCTCGCGCAGCGCGGCCTGGCGGCGGCGCCAGGTGTCGTAGCCGCCCTCGCGAACGGCGAGGTCGAGGCCTCCCGCCACGTCGCCGGCGTCCAGCACCAGCTTGCCGCCGTCGCGGTAGGGGATGCCGGCGTCGTAGGGCATCTCGGCGAGCTCCAGGAGGTTGCGGCGCCGCAGCTCGACCGGGTCGATCCCCAGCTGGCGCGCGGCGCGGTCCAGGATCCGCTCCATGGCGAAGACCGCCTCCGGCCGCCCGGCGCCGCGGTAGGCCGACAGGGGGGTCTTGTTGGTGACCACGCAGCGGCAGTCGATCTCCAGCGCGGGGACCCGGTAGGCGCCCTGCAGGTGCCCCGCGGTGTTGTAGGGCACCACCAGGCCTTCGACGTTGCTGGCGCCGACGTCGACCAGGTAGTGGTCGCGCAGCCCGGTGATGCGGCCGTCGGCGTGCAGTCCCAGCTCCACCTCGTGGCGCTGGTCGCGCGAGTGGACCGCGCCGAGGAAGTGCTCGCTGCGGGTCTCGACCCACTTGACGGGCCGCTCCAGGCGCAGCGCCAGCAGCGCGACCAGCAGCTCCTCGGGGTAGACCATCGACTTGATGCCGAAGCCGCCGCCGACGTTCGGAGCGACCACGCGGATGCGTTCGGCCTGGATGCCGGTGAAGGTCCCCAGCGCCCTGCGAAGCCAGTGTGGCGCCTGGGTCGACGACCAGACGGTCAGCCCGCCCGTCTCGGGGTCGGGCACCGCCAGCGCGCCGCGCGGCTCCAGCGGGGCGCCGGTCTGCCTGCCGAAGGTGAAGACCTCGCGGACCACCACTGCGGCTTCGCGCAGCGCCTGGCCGGCGTCGCCCTTGCGGACCGTGAAGTGGGCCGACAGGTTGTCGCCCCACTCGGGATTCAGGAGCGGGGCGCCGGGGCCCAGCGCCGCGTCCACGCCGGCCACCGCCTCCAACGGGTCCAGGTCGACGTCGACCAGTTCGGCCGCGTCCGCCGCGATGTAGGGATCGCCGGCGAGCACGGCGGCGATCGGCTCGCCGGCGTAGCGGACCCGCCCATCGGCCAGCACGCGCAGGTACTCCTGGCGCAGCAGCAGCGGGTCGACGGCGGCCCGCAGCCCGTCGCTCGGCGCGAACCAGGTCGGGTGGGGGAAGGGCCCGTTGCGCCCACCCAGGTCGGCGGCGGTCACTACCGCCACGACCCCCGGCAGCTCCAGCGCCGCGCTCCCGTTCACGACCTCGACCCGGCCATGCGCGACCGTGCCGCGCACCACGGCGAGGTGGAGCGGGTCGCCGGCCGGCAGGTCGTCCAGGAAGCGGGCCGCCCCGCGCAGCACCTCCGGGTCCTCGACCCGCCGCACCGGCTCCCCGAACAGCCGCGTGCTCATTCGATCTCGAAGGTGTCGGCGCCGGGGACGCGCACGACCTCGGGGAAGTCGCCGCCGAAGGGACGCGTCGCGTCCAGCCCCCATACGGAGATGACCTCCTTCTCCGGCGCCGAGGGGTCCAGCGGGCCACCGGCCACCCTCGGGACCACGACCAGGTCCTCGGCGGGCTGGCTGCGCGTGGTGATCGCCCAGTTGACCTGCTCGGTGTCGAAGACGTCGACGTCGTCGTCGACCACCACCACCCACTTGATCCGCGCCGGATCGCCGAGCGCGGTGAGGATCAGGTGCCGCGCCTGCCCCTTGTACCGCTGCCTGAGCGCGATAACGGCGACGTACTGCACGCCGCCCCAGTCCGGGAAGCAGACCGCGGTCACCTCCGGGAAGGCGCCGCGCAGGTTCTGCAGCAGATTGCTCTCGTAGGCGAACACCTTGAGCACGTGGTTGTCGGTGGTCGGCACCCCGGTGAGCCCGGCGAGGAAGACCGGGTCGCGGCGGTGGGTGACCGCGGTCACCTGGATGACCGGGTTGCGCTCGGCCGGCCCGTAGTAGCCGCTGAACTCGCCGAAGGGCCCCTCCATCGCGAGCTCGCCGGGCAGGATGCGCCCCTCGATCACGATCTCCGCGTCGGCGGGCACCTCCAGGTCCACGGTCCGGCAGCGGACCGTGCGGACCGGCTCGCCGAGGATCCCGCCGGCGATCGCCAGCTCGTCGACGCCGTGCGGCACCTTGGCCTGCGAGGCGTACAGCAGCACCGGGTGGACGCCGTTGGCGATCGCCACCTCCAGCGGCACGCCCAGCTCGGCGGCCCGGGCGATCTGGGTCCCCAGGCCCTGGAACACGTGGGACATGACCGCCAGCCGCTGGCGGTCCACCCGCATCTCACGGTAGACGGAGGCGTTCCTGCGCCCGTCCAGCGGGTCGTTGCTGATGGTCAGCCCGACCGTCACGTAGGCGCCGCCGTCCTTCTCGCTGTAGACGGGCAGCGGCAGCCGGTCGAGGTCGACGTCGCCGCCGCTGTGGACGACCTCCTGGCAGGGAGCGCCGGTGGTGGCGACCGGGACGATCGGCTCGTGCAGCCCACGCAGGAACTTGGCGTTGCCCTCCTGGTGATCGGCGGCGCCCATCGCCAGCAGCGCGCGGCGGCGCGTGCTGAACAGGCCGCCGACCACCGGGATGTCGTGCTCCAGCACGTCCTCGAACAGCAGCGCCGGGCCGCCCGTGTCGCCCATCCTGCGGATTCCCGCGGCGATCTCGAACCTGGTCGAGACCGGGCGGCGGACCCGGCGCAGCTCGCCCTCCTCCTCGAGCAACGCCATGAACCCACGCAGGCCCTGGTAGCGCACAGCGGCGATGCCTTTCACGATGAGACATTGATTTTCACTGAACGGCCCATCTTCCCCTGCGGCGGCGGCGCAGTGCAACACCTGATGTTCGATATGTGGAAGGCAGTTTCATTGAACGGCTGCCGCTGCTAGGCTTGGCCCGAGCCAGTGGAGCCGGCGCTGACGGAGGGCATCGGGCGTGTACCCAGCCAGGTTCGACTACGCCGAGCCGGTGACCGTCGAGCAGGCCGTGGCGTGCCTGGAGGCGCACGCCGACGCCGACGTGAAGGTGCTGGCGGGAGGGCAGAGCCTGATCCCGCTGATGCGGTTGCGCTTCGCCAGGCCGGACTTCCTGGTCGACCTCAACCGCATCGAGGCGCTGCGGTTCCTGCGGCTGGAGGCGGGAGGGCTGCGCATCGGTGCGCTCACCCGCGAGGCAGAGCTGGAGGCCGACCCGGCGGTGCGGCAAGCCTTCCCGATCCTGCACGACGCCACCCGGGTGATCGCCGACCCGGTGGTGCGGAACCTCGCCACGGTCGGCGGCAACCTCGCCCACGGCGACCCCGCCAACGACCACCCGGCGGTCATGGTCGCGCTGGGGGCCTCGGTCGTGGCCAGGGGACCGCGAGGAGAGCGCGGCATGCCGGCCGCGGACTTCTTCCTCGACCTGTTCGAGACGGCCCTGGAGCCGACCGAGATCCTCACCGAGATCCGCGTCCCCGCCCAGCCGCTTGGCAGCGGCGCCGCCTATGTCAAGTTCGAGCGGCAGTCCGGCGACTTCGCCATCGCCGCCGCGGCGGCTCGCGTCACGGTCGCCCGCGGCGCGGTCACCGACGCGCGGCTGGTCTACACCAACGTGGGCTCGACGCCGGTGCGGGTCGAGCGGGCCGAGCGGGTCCTGACCGGCCGCCCGCTGACGGAGCGGGGTACCCGGGCGGCCGGCGTGGCCGCCGCCGAGGCGCTCGACCTCGCCGACGACCTCCGCGGCTCGGCCGCCTACAAACGCCGGGTGGTGGTCGCCGTCACCGAGCGGGCGCTCCGCCTCGCCCACGCCCGAGCGGAGGCCGCGTGAGCACGGACGGCGGCAACCCCGTGCCCCGGCGGTCGATCCGGGTCGAGGTGAACGGGCGGCAGGTGGCGGCGGAGGTGGAGCCGCGGTTGCTGCTGGTGCACTTCCTGCGGTGGCAGGCTGGGCTCACCGGGACCCGGGTCGGCTGCGACACGACCAGTTGCGGCGCATGCACGGTGCTGCTGGACGGCAGCGCGGTGAAGGCCTGCACGATGTTCGCTGTGCAGGCCGGCGGCCGCAAGGTCACGACGGTCGAGGGCCTGGCGCCCGATGGCGCTCCGCTGTCCCCGCTGCAGGAGGCCTTCTGGGCCGAGCACGGTCTGCAGTGCGGCTACTGCACGCCCGGGCTGCTGATGGCGGCGGCCAAGCTGGTCGCCGATGCCGAAGGCGAGCTGCGCGACGAGGACGTCCGCGAGGCGATCTCCGGCAACCTCTGCCGCTGCACCGGCTACGTGAACGTGGTGGCCGCCATCCGCCGCGCCGCGCGGCTCACCCGGTCCGGCGGCGGCCCCGCGGCGGCGGGACCGGAGCGGCCATGACCGTGGCGGGGACGCGCTACCACCGGCCCGAGCGGCTGGAGGAGGCCCTGGCCCTGCTCGACGAGCACGGCTTCGACGCCAAGGCGCTCGCCGGCGGGCAGAGCCTGATCCCGATGATGAACGCCGGCTTCCTCGCGCCCGAGCACCTGGTCGACCTCAACCACCTCCCCGGCCTGGACGGCGTCGCCATCGAGGACGGCACCGTCCGGATCGGCGCGCTGGTGCGCCACGCCGGCCTGGAACACGCCGCCGCCGAGGTGGCCGCCGCCGCTCCGCTGCTGCCGGAGGCCGCGCCCTGGATCTCCCATGACGCCGTCCGCAACCGGGGGACCTTCGTCGGCAGCCTGGTCCACGCCGACCCCAGCGCCGAATGGCCAGCCGTCGCGCTGGCCACCGACGCCAGCATCCTGCTGGTGCGCGGCGGCGGTGAGCGCTGGGTGCCAGCCTCCGAGCTGTTCCTCGGGCCGCTGGAGTCCGACGTCGAGCCGGTCGAGCTGGCAGTGGAGGTCCGGTTTCCCGCGGCCCCGCCGCGGACCGGTGTCAGCGTGCGGGAGCTGGCCTACCGCAGCGGCGACTACGCCGTGGTCGGCGTGGTGGCCCAGGTCAGCCTCGACCAGACCGGCGCCATCACCGAGGCCCGCATCGCCCTGTTCGGCGTCGACGCCACCCCCGTCCGTCCCCGCGACGCCGAGTCGGCGCTGCTGGCGGGCGGCCCCGCCGCCGTCGACGAGGCCGCCGCGCTGGCCGCCGCCGCTGTCAACCCCAGCTCCGACGCGACCGCCAGCGCCGGCTACCGCCGCGAGATGGTCGCGGTGTTCTTCCGCAGGGCTGTCCGCCAGGCGCTGGAGCGGGCGGCCGCTCAGCGCGGGTAGCGGTGGAGCAGGTTGCCCCAGTCCGGGACCGCCTCGACCCCGGGCACGCGGACGACCTCGGCGAAGGGCTCGCCGAACGGCCTGGTGGCGTCGATGCCCATCAGCGAGCTGGCGAAGTGGCTCGGCGCCGACGGGTCGAGCTGCCCCCCGGCCGCCTTGGGGACGATGATCACGTCGTCGGACGGCTGCGCGCGCGTCAGCACGGCCCACCACACCTTGACCGGGTCGTAGACGTCGATGTCGTCGTCCACGACGATCGCCAGCTTCGGATGGCCGCTGCTTCCGAGCGCGCTCAGCAGCAGGTTTTTGGCCTGGTTGAGATAGCGCTGGCGCAGCGACACCACCGCCAGGAACTCGGCGCCGCCCTCCGGCGCGAAGTGGACGGCCTGCACGTCCGGGTAGCCCTGCCGCAGGGTGGCCAGCAGGTTGGCCTCCATCGGCAGCAGCTTCATGACGTGGTTCTCGGTGATCGGGATGCC
>WNGH01001325.1_pt1 | contig 23051 bp, 25 predicted proteins | sample 5400631 | NCBI WGS metagenome assembly WNGH01 (sample SAMN13153373, study PRJNA577476) | soil metagenome | isolation source: 115 cm soil or saprolite under Garry oak tree replicate 1 | place: USA:California | collected 2016-06-15
CATTCGCATCCTCGCCCGGGCCTGGGTGCGCATCCTTTGGCGCGCCTGGATCGACCGCAAACCCTACGATCCGGCCCTTCATCGCGGCGCTCAACGCGACTTCCAAACTGCTATAGGTTGACACAGGGTGTCTCATGCCCGGCTCCCGTCGCAGAAACCATTATAGGGGCGTGGCGGGGCGGCGGCTGTATATGCATATATCCTATGCCGCGGATATCCCGAGGACATGTTCAGGAGCACCGCCATGAAGCGGCGTCTCGCCGCCGCGCAACCGGCCGCGGCCGGCGCCGGCCCGTTCCGGCTGACCGGCGGCGAGGCCGAGCAGCACTGCGTCGCCCAGCACGCCGCGCTCGCCCGTCGGCCAGGATCGCCAGCCAGCGCGCCCGTCGCAGGGCTCTCTCGTCGGCAGCCGAGACCACGAGCGAGCGGCACGGCCCTGTGGTTTGGCCGGATTGCCGATATTGTCCCGGCGTCGCGGTGATCGTGCCGAGACCCGCCAGCAACCGAAGCGGGACGCGGACTCCGAACCCTTGCCGCGCCGGCCAGCCGCACGCCGTGTCGCGGGGACGGCTTCAGCCTGATCGAAGTGATCGTCACCATCATCATCCTCGGCATCATCGCCGTCGTCTCGGTCGGCGTGGCCGGTATGCCAACGGTATTCAATCCACCGTGCCGGCCAGCTCAGCCATCGGCGACACGGCCGGCCTGCCGAGCCATCCCGGCCTGTCGGCTTTCAATGTCGGCGTCGTCGACAAGACGGTCGCCGTGACCAATAGCTCTACTGAACCGCGCCTAGCCCGGCGCCGGGTACTTGACGGCGTTCTTGGCGATCTTGTCGCGGGCGGCGGCGATCAGGTCGATGTTCAGCACGTCGGCCATCTCGACGAGGTAGATCAGGGTGTCGGCGACCTCGTCGCGGACCTCGGCGAGCTTCTCCGGCGAAGGCGCGAGGCTCTCTTCCGCCGTCGCCCACTGGAAATGCTCGACCAGTTCGGCGGCTTCGACGATCAGCGCCATGGCCAGGTTCTTCGGCGTGTGATAGACGCGCCAGCCGCGCGCCGCGACAAAGTCGCGCAAGGCGTCGCGGAGGCTGGCGAGGTCGTGGATGCCGCTGTTCATGGTCGTCCTCCATCGATGGCGAAGTGGCGGCGGCGTGGCTTGCCGGGGCCGCCTGGTGGCCATGATATCGCCATCAGCGACGCTCGAGGCCCGGCGCCGAAGCGCCGTTGCCGCGCCGCGATGCGCCGGCCAGCATCAGCCAGGGCAGCGCCAGGAAGGGCCACAGCGAGGAGGCCAGCCGTGTCAGGCCGTTGAAGTTGAGGAACTGCCCCTGCGGCAGGCCCTGGATGAGATTGGCGAGATAAGGATTGTCCGGGGCGAGATTGACGAAGGCGGTGGCGGCCAGCAGCGCCAGCGCCGCCAGCACGCGCTGCACGGTCCGCGGCAGGAATGCCGCCACCGCGACGACCAGGCAGCCGAAGGCGACGCCGGCGCCGTTGCCCGGAGTCAGCCAGTGCGACCACTGGTCCGGCGCGACCAGGGCGGCCTGGGCCAGCATGCGCACCGCCAGCGTCGCCGCCAGCAGGCCCACCAGCGCCGCCAGTCGCGCCCCCTCGAGCAGCACGGCGCCGAGCAGGCCGACGGCGATGGTGGCGCTGCCGGCGATCATCGCTTCGAGGCGGCTGAAACCCTCGGCGCTGAAGGGCAGCGGCGCCGGCAAACCGAGCAGGCGGCGCAGGTCGCCGGTGCCGAACAGCAGGATCTCGGGATTGAGCTGGGCCAGGAACCACAGCGCCAGCAGCAGCAGGCCGGCGTCGCCGCCGCCGCCCGCCAGCACCAGGCGGTCGCGCAGCCTGGCCACGACGCCGCCGGCGAGGATGGCGCCGCCCCAGCGCAGCGCCGCGAGCGCCCCCGCCAGCATGCCAAGAGCATTACTGCCGAGATCGACGTTGGAGGCCACGCGCGTCGGCAGGAAGTTCTGCAGCGTCTCCATGGCCAGGCTCAGGGCGGCGCCGCCGGCGAAGGCCAGCAGGGTGGCCGCCGCGCCGCCGAGCGGAACGCGCAGCAGCGCCGCCCAGAGGAAGCCCAGCGGCACATAGCCGAGGACATTGACGAGCAGGTCGAAGACCGTCCAGTAGCGCGGCCAGCCGCCGCCGAGGAAGGCGCCGAGGGGCGCGCCGTTATCGCGCCAGCCGGAAAACGGATAGAGGCTGGCATAGACGACCAGCAGCGTATAGACGCCGGCGAAGGATTCGGCGAGGCCGGAGGATGCGCGGCGGCCCATCCGCGGCGACGGCCGCTCAGCGGCCCGGCAGCAGCCCGGCGAGGCGCTCCGCCAGACGCCGCGGCGCCAGGTCGGCGAGGCGCAGGCTCGGCAGCTCGACGGCATCGAGGGTGTTCTTGACCAGCAGGCCCAGCTCGGTATCGCCCTCCATCAGCAGGCGGCGGCTGAAGAACAGGCTGTCGGCATCCTCCTCGCGCAGCAGCAGGGCGAGGAAGTCGCGGCTGCGGGCGGTGATGGTCAGGTCGGCCGCGGCGGAGTCGAAGCTGGGGCGAAAACCGCGCCCGCCCAGGACGAATTTCAGCGTCATGCCGGCGTCGACCACCCGCAGCCGCAGGCGCTTGCCGAGCAGCGGCGCGAGCGGCTCGCGCGGCAGCAGGCGGCCCAGCGACAGGTTCAGCGCCGCCACCACGGCCAGCGTCGGCGGCAGCTGCGGCAGGCGTCCGCCAAAGCGGGCGAAGGGCGAGGGCAGGGTGAAATCTGGTATCTTCATGTCATATCCCTCAGGCCACCCGGTCGAGCCCCGGGCGGCCGTGCCAGAAGCCGTTGCAGTCGGCGCCGCCGGGCAACTCCGCGACCGCTGTCGTCCGCCCCTCGAGGCCGCGGCGAAAGGCGCCGATCACCGCCGCCGTACCCTCGGACTGCGGGCTGATGCGCAGCACCTCGACCGAGGCCCGACGCAGGCCGGCAAGCTCGGGCAGCAGATTATAGACGCTGGCCGACTGGGTCTGTATTCCGTTCAGGTTGAGGAAGGGCTGGCCTTCGCGGGTCTGCAGCGGCAGGCCGTCGGGGAACTCGAGGCACTTGAACTCGCAGGCGTCCTTCTGCAGATTGAAGTGGCGGGCGGTGAAACAGCGCGCCGAATAGGCCAGCGGCAGCTTGCCCCAGGCCAGCACTTCGGTCGCCATCCCGGCCGGGCGCTGCGCCTGCAGGCCGGACAGCACGGCGGCGCTCATCTCCGCCGGCATCACCCAGCGCACCGCGCCCAGCCCGGCGAGCAGGGCAAGGGTCTCGGGATTGAAGACGTTGAGCGTCGGCCCGGCGACGAAGGGCACCGCCGCCTCGGCGAGCAGGCGCACGGCACCGAAGTCGTTGGCCTCGACGAGCAGGCCGCCGGGCGGGCGGCCGGCGTCGACCAGCCGGCGCAGGGCCTTGAGGTCCGATTCGGACTCGATCAGGGCCAGCGAGGAGAGCACCACCTCCTTGCCGGCGGCGGCAAGCCGCGCGGCCAGTTCCAGCCAGTCGTCGGGGCGCAGTTCGTGGCGGCGCGAGCAGACCGATTCGCCGAGGTAGATGATGTCCACCGGCTGCTCCGCCATCGCCGCGTAGAAGGCCAGGACCCGCTGCCGCGGCCAGTAGTAGAGCAGGGGCCCCAGCGCCAGCTTGATGTCCTTGTCATCATCGCCTCTCCGCTGCGCGGCCGGCTGCGCCTCGCCGGCGGCGTCGGTTGGCGCGGCGAAGCACATGTCGGTCATTTCCATGGCCGGTTGTAGGCGCCGAGGGTGTGGCTCTGCCCTTCGGAGACCTTGTTGAGTTCGGCCATCCAGGCGGGCCGCACGGTGAAGCCCTGGCGTTCGCGGACGGCGGCGTCGATGGCGGCGCGCCACACCTTGGTCACCTGGGCGACGTAGGTCTGGCTGCGCTGGCGGCCCTCGATCTTGATGGCGGCGACGCCGGCGGCGACCATCTGCGGCAGCAGTTCGAGGGTGTTGAGACTGGTCGGTTCCTCGATCGCGTAATAGGTCTCGCCCTCGACCTCGAAGCGGCCCTTGCACAGGGTCGGGTAGCCGCTGCGCTCGTCGTCGCCGTAGCGGTCGATGAGGATGCCGTTCACGCGCGTTTCCATGCCCGCCGCGGTCTGCTCCCAGCGCACGCTCTTGGCCGGCGAGCAGGCCCCGTTGCAGTTCGGCGATACGCCGGTGGCATAAGCCGAGAGGGCGCAGCGGCCCTCGACCATGACGCACAGGCCGCCGAAGCCGAAGACCTCGATCTCGACCGGCGTGTTGCCGATCACCTGCTCGACCTGGGCCAGCGACAGCACGCGCGGCAGCACGGCGCGGCGGATGCCGAAGCGTTCGTGGTAGAAGTTGATCGCCTCGTAGTTGGTCGCCGAGCCCTGCACCGAGAGGTGCAGACGCAGCTGCGGGTGGGTGCGGCAGGCATAGCCCATCAGGCCGGGATCGGCGAGGATGACGGCATCGACGCCGAACTCGGCGGCGCGATCGACGGCCGCCGTCCAGCGCGTCCAGTTGTCGGCCTGGGGAAAGGTGTTGAGCGCCAGCAGGACACGGCGCGCGCGCTCGTGGGCGTAGCGCAGGCCCTCGCGCAGCGCCGCCGCGTCGAAATTGAGGCCGTTGAAGTTGCGCGCGTTGGTGTCGTCGCGAAAGCCCAGATAGACGCAGTCGGCGCCGTGGTCGACGGCGGCCTTCAGCGCCGGAAGGTTGCCGGCCGGGCAGACGAGCTCGATGGGATGCGTGGATGTCATGGCACGGGCCAAGCTGGGGGTCCGTCAATATAAGCGGCGCACCGGCCGGAGGGCTTGACTTGCGTCAAGCCCGCCGCGCACCGCCCGGCCGGAGGGCGGAGCGAAACAGGGGCCACTTGGAAAAAAAACGGCGCGGCGATTATGCCGCCGGCGAGCGCCGGCGTCACTTAGGGCGGGAGCGACAGGAACAGCAGCGCGGCGAGCAGGGCGGCAATCACCGCCAGCAGAACGCTCTGCCGCCGCTGCTCGCGCAGCAGGCCGGCCAGCGGCACGGACAGGTCCGCCGGCGGCGGCCGGTCGAGGGCGCCGTGCACCAGGCGCGGCAGTTGCGGCAGCAGGGCGCTCCAGCGCGGCGCCTCGGTGCGGATGTTGCGCAGCAGACCGCGCCAGCCGACCTGCTCCGACATCCAGCGCTCGAGGAAGGGCTTGGCCGTCGTCCATAGATCGAGTTCGGGATCGAGCTGGCGGCCGAGGCCCTCGATGTTCAGCAGGGTCTTCTGCAGCAGCACCAGCTGCGGCTGGATCTCGACGTTGAAGCGCCGCGAAGTCTGGAACAGGCGCAGCAGCACGCGGCCGAAGGAGATGTCCTTCAGCGGCTTGTCGAAGATCGGCTCGCAGACGGCGCGGATCGCCGCCTCGAACTCGTCGACGCGGGTCTCCGGCGGCGCCCAGCCGGACTCGATGTGGGCCTCGGCGACGCGCTTGTAGTCGCGCTTGAAGAAGGCGAGGAAGTTCTGCGCCAGGTAGTTCTGGTCGTTGTCGGTCAGCGTGCCGACGATGCCGAAGTCGAGCGCGACATACTTGCCGTGGTGGACCCGGTCGACGGCGACGAAGATGTTGCCCGGATGCATGTCGGCGTGGAAGAAGCCGTCGCGGAACACCTGGGTGAAGAATATCTCGACGCCGGCCCGGGCCAGCGCCGGGATGTCCACGCCCGCGGCGCGCAGGGCATCGACCTGGGAAATGGGAATGCCGTGCATCCGCTCCATGACCATCACCGATTCGGCGCACCAGTCCCAATGGACCTCGGGCACCAGCAGCAGCGGCGAGGCGGCGAAGTTGCGCCGCAGCTGTGAGCAGTTGGCGGCCTCGCGCATCAGGTCGAGCTCGTCGTGCAGGTGCTTCTCGAATTCGCCGACGACCTCGCGCGGCTTCAGCCGCCGCGCCTCCGGCCAGAGCTTTTCCAGCAGCGCGGCCGCCGCCTGCATCAGGCCGATGTCATGGGAGATGATCCGGCCGACGCCGGGGCGGAGGATCTTGACGGCCACCTCGTGGCCGCCGTCCTCGCGGCGCAGCGTCGCCAGATGGACCTGGGCGACCGACGCCGAGGCCACCGGCTGGCGCTCGAAGGCGGCGAACACCGCGTCCACCGGCCGGCCATAGACGCGCTCCAGCTCGGCGATCGCCTGCTGCGAAGGGAAGGCCGGCACCTGGTCCTGCAGCTTGGCCAGCTCGTCGGCGAGGTCGGTGGGCAGCAGGTCGCGGCGCGTGGATAGCACCTGGCCGAACTTGACGAAGATCGGCCCGAGGGCCTCGAGCGCCTGGCGCAGCCGCACCGCCGGCGGTGCCGAGAGGTCGCGCCAGAACAGCAGCATGCGGGCGATGCGCGCCAGATGACCGCTGGGCTCGAGCTCCAGCACCATCTGGTCGAGCCCGTAGCGCAGCGAGACGCGGGCGATCTTGAAGAGACGCAGCAAATGCACGAGGAATAGCCGGCGGCCGGGAAGCGGCGAATTTACCCTGAATCCGCCCGGCGGAGAAGCACGGCCGGTGCGCCGCGGCCGCGGCTGCCGGGCCCGTTCAGGCGCTGCCGCGGCGCGGCCGGGGCGGCTCGCGGTGGTCGAAGCCGAGGCCGCGCAGCAGGCGCATCACGTGGACGGTGCTGTAGCGCGGGCCGAATTCCCGCGCGATCAGGTCGCGCACCAGGCTCAGAGTCCAGCGCGCCGCGGCAAAGCCGCAGCAGGGCGCGCCGGCCCGCAGCAGGCGCAGCAGGCGGCGCTTGTCGTCGCTGCCAAGGCCGGCCGGCCGGCCGAGCGGCCGGGCCCGCCAGGCTTGTGCGTCGCTTTCCAGGGCGCGGTTCCAGCTCGACACGGTCTGGCGGCTGACGCCCAGCCGGCGTGCCACCTCGGCCTGGCTGAGGCCGCCCTGAAGCAGCTTCATGCCGCGCCGGCGGCGGATTTCCAGGCCCTTCAGGTCGCGGATATAAGCGCCCGGCGCGTTCAAGCGCGCTGCCCTCGGCCCGCCGGCGACCGTCGCGTTCATGACGACGCCATCAACCGGCGCGGCGCCCCGGGCCATTCGGCGGACGTCCATCAGCGGCCCGGTCATCGTTGCTCTCCCGTTTGCGGAACGGGAACTGTGCGCCTTTCGCCTTAAGCGGTGCTTAAGGCGCGGCGCCGCGGCCGGGTCGCGGGGCAGCGGGAGGACCGCTCAGCGCAGGTAGTGGTCGACCAGCAGGGCGGCGAAGAGCAGGGCCAGGTAGAGGATCGACCAGCGGAAAGTGCGGGCGGCGATGCGGTCGCTGTAGCGGCGCCAGACGCGCCAGGCGTAGCCGAGGAAGACCGCGTCGAGCACGGCCGCCGCCGCCAGATAGGCCGCCCCGCTCATGCCGATTACATAGGGGACGAGGCTGACCAGGGTCAGCCCGACGGTGTAGAGGAAGACGTGGCGCCGGGTGTAGGCGGCGCCATGGGTCACCGGCAGCATCGGCAGTCCGGCGGCAGCGTACTCCTTGGTGCGGTAGAGGGCCAGCGACCAGAAGTGTGGCGGCGTCCAGACGAAGATGATCAGGAACAGCAGCCAGGCCTCGGGCGGCGTCTGGCCGGTCACCGCCGCCCAGCCGAGCACCGGCGGCATCGCCCCCGAGGCCCCGCCGATGACGATGTTCTGGGGCGTGGCGGGCTTGAGGAAGACCGTGTAGACGACGGCGTAGCCGACGAAGGTGGCGAGCGTCAGCCACATCGTCAGCGGATTGACAAAGGCATAAAGGAAGGACAGCCCGATGCCGCCCAGCACTCCCGAAAACACCAGGGTCTCGAGCGGCTGCAGTTCGCCGCGCGGCAGCGGCCGCGCCCGCGTCCGCGCCATCACGGCGTCGATCTTGCGCTCGATCAGGCAATTGACCGCGGCGGCCGCGCCGGCCACCAGGCCGATGCCCAGCGTGGCGAAGACCAGCACCCGCAGCGGCACCATGCCGGGGGTCGCCAGGAACATGCCGATGACGGCGCAGAAGACGATCAGCTGCACGACCCGCGGCTTGGTCAGCAGCAGGTACTGCTGCAGCCGGTGGCGGGTGCCCTGCAGCTGAAGGGCGAGATCCTTCATCGCCGCCTAGCGCTTGCCGTAGGCATAAGGACTCCAGCCCTCCGGCAGCGACGGCGGGCTGGGCCAGTTGCCGTGCGGCGGCGGCGACACCGTCGTCCATTCGAGGGACTTCGAGCCCCACGGGTTGTCGCCGGCCGGCGGGCCGCGCAGGGCGCCGACGATCCAATTGACGACGGCGATGACGAAGCCGATGCCGAGGATCACGGCGCCGATGGTCATCAACTGGTGGGCGCCCTCGAACTGCGGGAACTGGGCGTAGTCGAAGTAGCGGCGCGGCATGCCCTTGACGCCGATGTCCATCATCGTCCAGAAGACGATGTTGGTGCCGACGAAGGTGATCCAGAAGCCGAGCTTGCCCCAGAACTCGTTGTACATGCGCCCGGTGAATTTGGGGAACCAGTAATAGACGCCGGCGAAGATGGCGAAGGTGCCGGCCACCGCCATGACGTAGTGGAAATGGCCGACCACGTAGTAGGTGCGCGACAGGTGCACGGTCAGCGAGGTCACGGCCAGCGGGATGCCGGTGAGGCCGCCGATCAGGAACAGAAACATGACGCCCAGGGCGTAGAGCATCGGCGTCTCGAAGGTGATCGAGCCGCGGTACAGGGTACCGGCCAGGCCGATCACCAGCAGGCCGACGGGCACCGAGATCAGCAGCGTCGACACCATCATGCCGATGCGGATCCAGTCGGCCATGCCGGAGACATAGAGGTGGTGGACCCACACTTCGCCGGACAGGGCGACGATGCCGAAGATGCCGCCGAAGACGATCATGTTGTAGTTGAAGGGCGGATTCTTGGCGAAGGTGGTGACGATCTCGTAGATGACGCCGATGAAGGGCAGGAAGATCACGTACACGGCCGGGTGCGAGTAGAACCAAAACAGGTTCTGGTAGGTAAGCACGTCGCCGCCCTTGGTCGGGTCGAAGAAGTTGGTGCCGAGGTACTTGTCGAAGCTGATCAGCGTCACCGCCGTGCCCAGCACCGGGACGAAGATCAGTTGCAGGACGAAGGCGCCCAGGATGCACCAGACGAAGATGTTGAGGTTGGTCCACTTGAGTCCCGGCGCGCGCATGTAGGCCACCGTGGTGAGGAAGTTCACGCCGCCGATGATCGAGGCGAAGCCGAGCACCAGCACCGTAAAAGTATAGAGCGCGGTGTTGCCGGTGGTGATCGTCGAGTAGGGCGGATAGCCGGTCCACATCACGTCGGGCGGATCGGGGACGACGAAGGTCAGCAGCGCCAGTATGATACCGACATAGAACAGCCACACCGACAGGGCATTGACCCGCGGGAAGGCCACGTCCTTGGCGCCGATCATCAGCGGCACGCAGTAGTTGGCGAAGAAGCCGGTCAGCGCCGGGATCTGGAAGCCGAGGATCATCACCGCGCCGTGGGCGTAGAGCCAGACGTTGTAGGTGGTCGGATTGCTGGTGATGGTCGGGCCCAGCGCCGAGAGTTCGGCCCGCATCAGCAGGGCCATGATCCCGGCCACGGCGAAGGCGGCCAGCGAACCGACCAGGTAGAGGATGCCGACGCGCTTGTGGTCGGTGGTGAAAACCCATTCCTTGATGCTCATCGCGGTCTCCGGTTATGCGGCCTTGGCCGTCTTGCCCTGCCTGGCCGCCTGCGCCGCCAGCCAGGCGTCGAATTCGGCCGGGGGCATGACGATCACCTTGCCGGCCATGTACGAATGCATGACGCCGCAATAAGCGGCGCAGCTGACGATATGCTCGCCGGGTTTCTCCGGGTAGAACCAGAGGAAGGTGACGCGGCCCGGCATCGAGTCCTCCTTGACCCGGAAGTCGGGGATGAAGTGGCTGTGCAGGGTATCGCGGCTGGTCATGCGCAGCACGATCGGCGTGCCGGCCGGCACGCGCAGCTCGTTCTGCACGCGGACGCCGTTGGGGTAAGTGTAGTCCCAGCTGTACATGCCCGATTCGAGCTGGATCTCCATGCGCTCGGCCGGCACGTCGCGGTAGTCGTTCCACAGCGCCCAGCCGTTGGCGGCGACGAAGAGGTCGTCGGCGAGGAAGACGAACACCGGGATCACCACCCAGGCCACCGCCGCCGCCGGCGACAGGCGCGGCGCCGTGCCGGTCTCGCCGTCGCCGGCGCGGCGCCGGTAGCGGATCAGGAAATAGATCATGATCAGGGCGAAGATGATGCCGACCACGCTGATGTCGATGATGACCTCGTTCCACAGGTGGTCCCAGCCGGCGGCCGGATCCTTGATCTTGCCGCCGGCGGCGACGGCGCCCTCGCCGTGCTCGTAGGCCAGCGCCGCCAGGCTGGCGGTCAGGCCGAGCGCAACCGCAACGGCCCGCGCCAGGCGGGCGCCGATTCGTTCAATGCACATGCGATGCCTCCCCCATCTTTCTCCGATAGAACCACGCCCCGAAGCCCATCAGGCCGAGGCCGAACAACAGCGAAGCGACGCCGGCCAGCAGCGAATAATTCGGCTGGTAGCGTCCTTCCGCATAGTTATAGCTGTAACAGGCGCCGCTCAGCATGTCGAAGATCGCCGTCGACCGGCTGATCCGTCCCCAGTCGGCGTCGATCAGCGCCATTTCCACGGTCGCCGCGTCCATCCGCGTGCCGTAGATGTAGCGGGCGACGCGGCCTTCTGGGGTGAGGAACACCAGCACGTTGGGGTGCAGGAAGACCTGGTCCTGGCGCGACCAGAAGAAGCGGAAGCCGACGTTGCCGGCGAAGGACTCGGCCTCCTCGGCCGGCGAGCGCAGCACCGCGTGGCGCCAGCCGCCGCGCAGCGCCTCGGGCACGGCGCGGGTCTTGGCCAGGAAGGCGGCCGCCGCTGCCGGCGTGTCCTGACGGTCGAAGGACACGGTCAGCACCCGGTAGTCGGCGCCGATGCGGAAGCGTCCGACGCCGGCCAGCACCTTGGCCAGATTCTCGTTCATGGTCGGGCAGGTGCCGTCGCAGCCGTAATATGACAACAGCAATATCAGCGGCTTGCCGAGCAGATCTGCGAGGCGGAACTCGCGGCCCTCGGCATCGACGAAGCGGGTCTCGCCGGCGAGCGGCTTGCCCAGATACTTGGGCTCGTCGATCTGCATCAGCGCCGGATCGATCAGCGAATCCGGGTTCGGCAGCGGCACCGCCCCGGCCGTCCCGGCCAGGCTCATGGCGCAGGCCACGGCCATCCCGAGACGCCGGCCGCTCACCAGAAATAGACCTGGGAGACGACGAAGAACCAGATGATGTCGACGAAATGCCAGTACAGGCTGGCCGTGCGCATGAAGCCGAGATTGGCCCGGCCGCGCAGGGCGACCGGCAGGCCGGCGATGAAGATCGACAGTCCGACCAGCACGTGGGCGCCGTGGAAGCCGGTGATGCTGAAGAACACCGTGCCGTATACGTTGGTCGAGATGTTGAAGCCTTCGTGGATCAGGTGCGACCACTCGAAGCCCGACATGCTAAGGAAGCCCGCGCCGAGCACGATCGTGGCCAGCAGCCACTTGCGGAAGCCGGCCTGGTCGCCCAAGTGCAGCAGGTGCTCGGCCCAGTGGATCGTTACCGACGAACTGACCAGGGTCACGGTCATCACCAGCGGCATGACCTGCGGCAGGTCCACCGTGCCGGCCGGCGGCCAGAACGGCGCCTTGAGGCGCATGTACCAGTAGCTGACGAAGAAGGCGGCGAAGATCATCGCCTCGGCCAGGATGAACCAGCCCATGGCGCCATAGGAAAGTCCCTCGCCGTGGCCCATCGCCTCGCCGGTCCAGCCGGCAATGCCGGCGATGATCATCGGCACGCCGATACCCAGGCAGATCACCGCGGCGAAGGGACTGTGATAGACGAACTTGAAGGAAAAGGCGATGACCAGCGCCAGGATGCCGAAGCTGATGACGAACGGCCAGACGCTGTATTCCCAATGCCCGGCATGGGCGTGGCCGCCGTGCTCGGCGTGTTCGTGATGCGGCATCGGTGTCTCCTCCCCTGGAAGGCGCGCTACGGTCGCCCGGATTGCAAGCCGGGCAAAACCACCGTTGCCACTGCCTGAACATTGAAACATAATATAGTAACAATTTTCCTTAGCTCGATTCAAGCAAACTCAAGCGTCCGGCCGCGATGCCGGCGCGAACCAGGGAGAGCGGCGGCATGAAGACGGTTGCGATGGCATTGCTGGCGGGACTGGGTATGACGCTGGCAACGATGCCGGCGGGGGCGGCGGGCAACGCCGCGGCGGGACAGGCCAAGGCGGCCGTCTGCGCCGGCTGCCACGGCCCCGACGGCAACAGTCTGGCGGACATGTGGCCGAAGCTCGCTGGCCAGCTGCCGGAATACATCGACAAACAGCTCCACGACTTCAAGGCCGGACGGCGCGCCAACGAGCAGATGAGCCCGATGGCCAAGCCGCTCTCCGACCAGGACATCCAGGACGTGGCGGCCTACTTCGCCAAGCAGCAGGTCAAGCCCGCCGAGGGCAAGGCGGAACTGCTCGCCGCCGGCGAGAGGATCTTCCACAAGGGTAAGGGTCGCCCCGACGTGGTCCCCGCCTGCATCGGCTGCCACGGCCTCGACGGCGGCGGCCGCAGCGACTGGTCGCGGCTCTACAAGACGCCGCCGGCGCTGGTGGCGCCGGCCATCGGCAGCCAGCACCCGGCCTACATCGCCAAGCAGCTGCGGGCCTACAAGGACGGCGGGCGCAGCAACGACGCCGCCCAGGTGATGCGCAACATCGCCTCGCGCCTCGGCGACGACGAGATCGCCGCCGTCGCCCAATACGCCGCGACGCTGCCGCGGTAATACCAAAGGCATAATCCGGGCGGCGGCCGGCAAGGCTCGGCGATCGGTCTTGGCGCTAAGGACGCGGCGGCCCCCATGCTAGAATCGACGCCATGATCGAGCTCACCGTCAACGGCGAGCCGCGCCGCTTCGACGCTCCGCCTACCGTCGCGACCCTGCTGGACAGCCTGGCCCTCGCCGGCCGGCGCGTCGCCGTCGAGTGCAACGGCGAGATCGTGCCGCGCAGCCGCCATGCCGACACCGTCCTCGACGGCGGCGACCGCCTCGAGATCGTCGTCGCCGTCGGCGGCGGCTAAGTTCCGGAACCCTCATGAACCAAGACAGCCTGGTCATCGCCGGCACGGCCTACAAGTCCCGCCTGCTGGTCGGCACCGGCAAGTACAAGGACTTCGCCGAGACCCGCGCCGCCGTCGAGGCTTCGGGCGCGCAGATCGTCACCGTGGCGATCCGCCGCACCAACATCGGCCAGAACCCCGGCGAGCCCTCGCTGCTCGAAGCGCTGCCGCCGGCGCAATTCACCCTGCTGCCCAACACCGCCGGCTGCTACACCGCCGACGATGCGGTGCGCACGCTGCGCCTGGCGCGCGAACTGCTCGACGGCCACGACCTGGTCAAGCTCGAGGTGCTGGGCGACGCGAAGACGCTCTTCCCGCACATGCCGGAGACCCTCAAGGCGGCCGCGACCCTGGTCAGGGAGGGCTTCAAGGTGATGGTCTATTGCAGCGACGACCCGATCCAGGCTAGGCAGCTCGAGGAGCTGGGCTGTGTCGCCGTCATGCCGTTGGCATCGCTGATCGGCTCCGGCATGGGTATCCTAAACCCCTGGAACCTGCGCCTGATCATCGACCAGGCCAAGGTTCCGGTGCTGGTCGATGCCGGCGTCGGCACCGCCTCGGACGCGGCGATCGCCATGGAGCTCGGCTGCGACGGCGTGCTGATGAATACCGCCATCGCCGCCGCTCGGAATCCGCTGCTGATGGCCGGGGCCATGAAGAAGGCGGTCGAGGCCGGGCGCGAGGCCTACCTCGCCGGCCGCATGGCGAAGAAGTTCTATGCGGCCGCGCCCAGTTCGCCGAGCGGCGGCCTGATCGCCTGAGCGCCTTGGGCGAGCTGCGCCGCGAACACATCCGCAGCTTCGTCCTGCGCCAGGGCCGCGTCTCGGTCGCCCAGGCCCGTCATTATGATGAAGGCATGCCGCGGTGGGGCATCATTTACCGGCCGGCGCCGCTCGACCTGGACGCCGCATTCGGCCGCGCGGCGCCCCGCTTCGTCGAGATCGGCTGCGGCATGGGCGAGACCACGGCGGCCATCGCCGCGGCCCATCCGGAAAACGATTACCTCGGCATCGAGGTCCACACGCCGGGCGTCGGCAGCCTGCTGAAGGAAATCGCCGGGCGCGGCCTGACGAACCTGCGCCTGGTCCAGCACGACGCCGTCGAGGTGCTGCGCGACATGATCGCGCCGGGCGCGCTGGCCGGCATCCACATCTTCTTTCCCGACCCCTGGCCGAAGAAGCGCCACCACAAGCGGCGCCTGCTCCAGCCGCCGGTCGTCAATCTGCTCGCCTCGCGCCTCGCCGCCAGCGGCTATGTCCATTGCGCCACCGACTGGGAGGACTACGCGCTGCAGATGCTGGAGGTGCTGAGTGCCGAGGCGGCGCTGGCGAACAGCGCCGCCGGCTTCGCGGCGCGCCCCGACTACCGGCCGCTGACCAAGTTCGAGGCCCGCGGCCTCAAGCTCGGCCACGGCGTCTGGGACCTGATCTTCCGCCGCCGCTGAGCGCCTCTCGCCCGCGCGCTGCGCGGCTCAGCGCGCGGGCTCGGCCAGGAACAAGCCGAGCAGCCGGTTGAGGAAGCGGCGGCCCCGCGCGGTCGGTCGTATCCGCTCCGCCGTCAACTCCAGCAGGCCCTGGCGTTGCGCCGCCAGCAAGGGCGCTTGCAGGCCGGCCAGCGACAGGCCGGTGCGTTCCGCGTAGAGCGCCGCGGCGAAGCCCTGGTTCAGCCGCAATGCATTCATCATGAACTCGACGGGCCGCTCGGCGGCCGGAACCTCGTGCCGCTCCTGGACGAAGTCGCCGCCGACGGCGGCCTGCAGGTAGGCCTGGGGATGCTTGCGGCGCATCTCGCGGACGATGCCCAAGTGCGACGAAAGCTTGCCGTGGGCGCCGGCGCCGATGCCGAGGTAATCGCCGAAGTTCCAGTAGTTGAGGTTGTGGCGGCAGCGCCGGTCGGCTCCGCCGCCGGGCCGCCCCAAGGTGGAGCCCGTCGACACCCCCGACGCCGCGCGGAGCGCGGCGGAACCATCGTCACCCCCTTCCTCGGGAAGGGGGCCGGGGGGAAGGCCGACTCGCTTGGCGAAGGCCGAGGTCTCGTAATGCTCGTAGCCGGCCGCGGCCAGCTCGGCCTCGACCATCTCCTGCATGTCGGCGGCGAGCTCGTCGTCGGGCAGCGGCGGCGGCGCGTGATGAAACGGCGTGTTCGGCTCCAGCGTCAGGTGGTAGGCCGACAGGTGGGCCGGCGCCAGGGCCAGCGCGATCTCGATGTCCTGCCGCGCCTCGGCCAGGGTCTGCTGCGGCAGCGCGTACATCAGGTCGAGGTTGACGTTGTCGAAATGGCGCAACGCCAGCTCCGCCGCCCGCCGCGCCTCGGCGCCGCCGTGGATGCGGCCGAGGCTGTGCAGCTGGCGATCGGCGAAACTCTGCACCCCCAATGACAGGCGGTTAACGCCGGCGGCGCGGAAGCCGGCGAACTTTGCCGCCTCGACCGTGCCGGGGTTGGCTTCGAGGGTGATCTCGGCCTCGGGCGACACGGGCAGACGCATGCGCACCGCGGTCAGCAGGGCATCGAGTCCGGCCGCGGAGAACAGGCTCGGCGTGCCGCCGCCGATGAAGACGCTGACCACGCGCCGGCCCCACACCTGCGGCAGGGCCAGTTCCAGGTCGCGGATCAGCGCCGCGACATAGGCGTCCTCGGGAATGCCGCCGCGGACCTCGTGGGAATTGAAGTCGCAGTAGGGACACTTGCGCACGCACCACGGGAAGTGGATGTACAGCGACAAGGGCGGCGGCGCGGAAAGTTGCGGCGGCGCGGGCGGGCCCGCGGCGAGCGGGACGACGATGTTCACGGCAGCTCGATCGACAGTCGTTCGGCCAGACGCCGCAGCGCGGCGCCGCGGTGCGAGCGGCGGTGCTTTTCTGCGGCCGGCAGTTCGGCCGCGGTGAGCCCGAGATCGGGGACGAGGAAATGCGCATCGTAGCCGAAGCCGCCGGCGCCGCGGGGCACGGCGACGATTTCGCCGTGCCATTCGCCCTCGGCGATAACGGGCTGCGGATCGTCGCCGTGGCGGACCAGGACCAGCACGGCGACATAATGGGCGCGGCGGTCGGCGCAGCCGGCCAATTCGCGCACCAGCCGGTCGTTGTTGCGGGCATCGGACTTAGGCTCGCCGGCGTAGCGCGCCGACAGCACCCCGGGGGCGCCGGACAGCGCCGCGACGCACAGCCCCGAGTCGTCGGCCAGGGCCGGCAGGCCGGTCAGCCGGGCGGCGTGGCGGGCCTTGGCCAGGGCATTCTCGACGAAGGTGACGTGCGGCTCGTCGGCCTCGGGCACGGCGAAAGCCGCCTGCGGCAGGATCTCCAGATCGACGCGGGCGAGCATCTCGGCAAACTCGCGCAGCTTGCCGGCGTTGTTGCTGGCCAGGACGATGCGCTTCACGCCAGCCCCAGGGCGGCCTTCTGCCGCGCCACCAGCGCGGCGATGCCGCCGCCGGCCAGCTCCAGCAGCGCGTCGAGCTCGGCGCGCGAGAACGGCGCCCCTTCGGCCGTGCCCTGGACTTCGACGATGCCGCCGCTGCCGGTCATGACCACGTTCATGTCGGTGTCGCAGGCCGAGTCCTCGGCGTAGTCGAGGTCGAGCACCGCCTGGCCGCCGACGATACCCACCGAGACGGCGCCGACGAAGTCGCGCAGCGGGTTCTGCGCCAGCTTGCCGGCCGCGACCAGGCCATTGACGGCGTCATAGAGGGCGACGCAGGCGCCGGTGATCGCCGCGGTGCGCGTGCCGCCGTCGGCCTGCAGCACGTCGCAGTCGAGGGTGATCTGGCGCTCGCCGAGGCGGCCCAGGTCGGCGATGGCGCGCAGGCTGCGGCCGATCAGGCGCTGGATCTCCTGGGTGCGCCCGCTCTGCTTTCCCTTGGCCGCCTCGCGCGCCGTGCGGGTGTGGGTCGAGCGCGGCAGCATGCCGTATTCGGCGGTGATCCAGCCCTGCCCCTTGCCCCTGAGGAAGGCCGGCAGCGACTCCTCGACGCTGGCCGTGCACAGCACCCGGGTGGCGCCGAACTCGACGAGCACGCTGCCTTCGGCGTGGCTGGTGTAGTGGCGGGTCAGGCGCACCTCGCGCATCTGTCCGTCGGTACGGCCGCTGGGTCGCATGTAGACTCCTATTTGGAATATTTCTGGATGGCGTTGCGGATTTCGTCGATGGCCTGCTCGATCTCCTCGTCGCTGAGCGCCGCCACCTGCCCGGCCGTGAGGGTCTCGCCGAACTGCCTGAGCTCGGTGGTGAAGGAATCGAGCGGCATGGTCCCAGTCTCGACGCTGCCCAGGGTCTCGCCGGCGAAACTCTCTTCCCAGCGGATGGCGATCATCGAAATGTTGTCGCAGCCGGGGCCGCTCTGCGCCTCGGCCTCGTCGAGCAGTTGCGGCACGGCCTCGGCGACATCGCCGCCGGCGAGGCGCCCGATCAGCCCGTCGTTGCCCAGCGACGACCAGACGCCGTCGGTGCATAGGGCGATGACGTCGCCGGCCTGCAGCGGCGTCGGCCGCGAGAAGTCGATCTGCGGCGCGTGGAGGCCGCCGAGGCAGGAAAAGACGCGGTTGCGCGACGGGTGGGCGGCGGCGTCGCGTTCGTCGATCAGGCCCTGCTCGACCATCATCTGCACCCGCGAGTGGTCGCGGGTCTGGGCCAGGGCGCGGCCGCCGCGGATCAGGTAGAGCCGCGAGTCGCCGGCATGGGCCCAGTGGCCGATGCTGTCCTGGATGATGCAGGCGACGCAGGTGGTGCGCGGCGCCTCGGGCAGGCCGCGGTCAAAGGCGTAGTCGAGGGTGGCGTTGTGGGCGTTGGTCAGCGTCCGCGACAGGAACAGGGTCGGATTGTCGATGGCCGGCCGCGCCTCGCGCTGGAAGGACTCGGTGATGGACTGGACGGCGATCTGCGCCGCCACTTCGCCGTGGAGGTGGCCGCCCATGCCGTCGGCGACGACCAGCAACAAGGCGTTGCGCGAGTAGCAGTAGGCGATCCGGTCCTGGTTGGACTTGCGGCCGCCGATGCGGCTTTCCTGGTAGATGGTGAATCTCATAGGTCGATCAATCCCTTCAGTCGCTCGCGCAAGGAGCCCAGCCAGCCGGCCTCGCCGCCGTCGGCGGCGGGCTCCTCGTGCTTCTGCGCCAGCGCCCGCTGCAGCACGAAGACGCTTTGCGGACGCTGGAAGTGGTCGAGCCGCATGCACCAGTCGATGGTGTCGAGCAGCTGCTGCGAATACTTGCCGGCCCAGCGCTTGGCGGCGGGCTCCAGCAGGTCGCGTTCGAGGCGCGCGTCGGCGGACTGCGGCGCGGCGCCGGCGAAGCACGAATAGACGCTGGCACCAACCGAATAGATGTCGCTCCACGGCCCGAGCTGCTCGCGGTTGCGGTACTGCTCCGGCGGCGCGAAGCCGGGCGTGTACATCGGCTTTAGGATCGGCTGGCCGGTGGTCAGGGTCTGGCGGGCGGCGCCGAAATCGAGCAGCACCGGATTGCCGTCGTTGCGCAGGTAGATGTTGGACGGCTTGATGTCCAGGTGCAGCAGCTTGTGCGTATGGACCTCGCGCAGGCCGTTCAGGAGCCGCGTGAACACCGTGCGGACGAAGCGCTCGCGGAGGACGCCGCGGTGCTTCTTGATGTGCTCCTGGAGGGTCCGGCCGCGCTCGTACTGCATGACCATGTAGACGGTCTCGTTGGCGCGGAAGAAGTTCAGCACCCGCACCACGTTCGGATGATTGAGGCGGGCCAGCGACCGGCCTTCCTCGAAGAAGCATTTCATGCCGTAGCGGAACACCGGCAGGTTCTCTTCGGAGATCGTCGGTGTCGCATCGCCGGCGACGCGCAGGGCCAGCGAGTTGGGCAGGTACTCCTTGATCGCCACCGGCGTCTGGTCCTCGTCATAGGCCAGATAGACGATCGAGAAGCCGCCCAGCGAGAGCTGGCGCTCGATGCGGTAGCGGTCCAGCTGGAATCCCTGCGGCAGCGGGGTATTGGTCTGCTGTGGCGGCATGAGGCGGGGGTCGATATACTGGAGCCGATTCTCCCGGTTAGACGGTGCCCTGTAAAGCAGTCGTCATCGACGGAGCGCCGCCCTCGACTACTCTCTCCGACCCGCCATGATCCATAGCATGACAGGCTTTGCGGCGCGCTCCCGCGACCTCGGCCAGGTTTCCCTGCACCTCGAACTCCGCGGCGTCAATGCCCGTTACCTCGACCTGGCCTTTCGCCTGCCCGAGGAACTGCACCACTGCGAGATGCCGCTACGCGAGCAGATCGCCGCCCGCCTGTCGCGCGGCAAGATCGAATGCCGCGCCCAGTTGCAGGCCACCGCCGCGGTGCCGCGGCAGCTGGCGGCGAACGCGGCGCTGTTGTCCCGGCTCGAACAGCTGCAAGGCGAGGTCCGCGCCGCAATTCCCACGGCGACGCCGCTGTCGGTGGCGGAGATCCTGCGCTGGCCGGGCATGCTCGGCGACGACAGCATCGATGGCGAAACGCTGCAGCGCGAGTGCCTGGCGCTGGCCGCCCAGGCGCTCGACGACTTCGTCGCGGCGCGCTCGCGCGAGGGCGCCAAGCTCGCCGCGATGCTGCGCGAGCGCGTCGCCCGGATGCGCCGGCTGGTCGCCGAGGTGACGCCGCTGCTGCCGCGCGCCATCGCCGACTACCAGGAGCGGATGGCCGCCAAGCTGCGCGAGGCCGTCGCCAGCCTCGACGAGGAAAGGATCCGCCAGGAGATCGGTCTCTATGCCAACCGCATCGACGTGGCCGAGGAGCTGTCGCGCCTGTCCACCCATCTCGACGAGACCGAGCGCGTCATCGGCACCGGCGGCGCGGCCGGCAAGCGGCTCGACTTCCTGATGCAGGAACTGAACCGCGAGGCCAACACGCTGGCCTCTAAGTCGGTCTCCGCCAATGTCACCGGCATCGCGCTGGAACTGAAGCTGCTGATCGAGCAGATGCGCGAACAGGTCCAGAACATCGAATGATTTTCTGGGGTCACATCAACAGAACGTCTGCTTGTCGCGTAATTCCCGCATTTTTTCGGTCTACAGTGTGAAAATGCCGTGGCGATCTATCGAGCCAATCGAGCGCAAGTTAGTTGGAGTGACGTGAAATGAAATCGTGTGTTCCAGTAGCCGGGACCTGAAAAAGCAAATGAGATGAGTAGCCGCGACCAAGAACTGCCCAGTTTTAGGTCACCTCCCGTCACAGAGGTTGTCCTTTCGGTTCAGTTCGAGCCAATTTCCGGCTTTCAACTTCACCACTTCGGTACCGTTTGGGGGTCGTTCAAAGAACAATTCCCCGAAGTGCAGACACAACCTCCGCTCCCACCCGTTTTTGAGCAAGTCGACATTCCTGAACGTCAACCGGGCATCCAATTTCTGTTTGGCGGTACCCCAGCGCTTTTACCGAGAATGTGGCTAACAAACAAGTCTGGAACCGAATTGCTCCAGATTCAGAACGACCGCTTCATTCATAACTGGCGAAAGACAGGAGAGGGTACGACCTATCCCAGGTATGAACGGTTGCGCGAAGAATTCATTGCGGAATTCGAGCGTTTCTCATCCGCGATCAAACAGATTGGGTTGTCAGTCCCTCGCGCAAATCAATGCGAGGTTACCTATATTAATCAAATTGCTGCTGGCACAGGTTGGTCACAGCATAGTGACGTCGCCGAAATAACAAATCTCATATCGCCCTGCGTCGACGTGCCTACGTACCTTACCCATGAAGGTACGAACATTACTGCCCGTTACTTGATTCACGATGAAGAATCCAGCACGAAGGTAGTCGGGCGATTGCATCTCGAAATGGTCCCGGCGTTCGCTGCCCCGAAGGGCACACCAATTTTTGTTCTCAACTTGACTGCTCGGGGCGAGCCGGTCGGAGTGGGCGACGACGGAGTGTTGGCATTTTTTGATATGGGACGCAAGGCTATTGTCCAAACGTTTCGGGCGATCACAACTCAGAACATGCATGCTATCTGGGGAATCGAAAATGGGAGTTAGGCCGCAAATTACGCGTGCATATGACCCGTGGCGTTCACGGCCAGCCGCCGCAGCCTTCGAGAAATACCATGTTGACGAGGAACTGACGGTCGAGACTTTTGACCTCGGAGCAAGCTTGACCGCTGTGTCCGCGAGAGTGTCAATCCCGGAATGGGTATCGCAGCGCCGTGGTACTGTTACTGTTGTTCGCGTTAGTCCAGATATCGCCGAGCCGACTGAATGGATCAGGGCGCTCGCACATCGGGTCAGTGAGGCTGTCGCTTCGAATCAGAATTGGGATTCATACGGTGCTGCCCCGACAACTCAGTCGGCCGCCATTCAGGCTTTCCTTTTCCTCGCCAGAAATGTCGGTGAAGGAAAACCGTTGCCGTCGATTGTGCCGACAAACAGGGGATGGATGCAGGTTGAATGGCATCGCTTGGGCCGCGACCTTGAGATTCGCTTTTCTGGTGAGGCTGCTGTAGATGTATTTTACGAGGACGAGGTATCCGGCGAGTCATATGATGACGCACCACTCTCGCCCGAGTCCCCTCGACTCCGTCGCCTTCTGGAGCTGACTCTGGCCCCGCAGCGGTAGGCTCCGCGGGCTTCCTATGCCGGAGCAATTGCCTGAGGACGACGAGTCCATTTCAAGCGATTCGATTCTTTGGAGACGAGTGCCTCTTGATCCTACACATACCGTTGATGACGACAACCTTGGCTTTAGGCGCCCTACGTCTGCGGCATTTGAAGAAAATCGTGACGGCTCTGACATGTCGTTGACGCTCGACGTCGGTCAGGACCCAAACACCGTGCTAGTTGGCCATCCGAACTTTGCGCTTGCGGGGGTCACGGTGCGAATGATTCGTGACCTTGGCTTCGGAGTGAAGCGCGTCCCGTTGCCAGACGATCCGAACCATGTCGAAGTAACCGGTAATGCGCCTCGATCAAATTCCCTAAAGAAGAAGCGCAGCAAACTTGCTAAGTCGGCGTTTTGGGTCATTGACCCGCCCAATCATTAGAGCCATCAACCGTAATTCCGCGTACGAACCGGGATCGGCACCTCCGAGCAAATGCATTTATTTACGAGTGAGGTCGCCGTTCAGTTTCTGCGACTGAGCGGGTAGGGTTCCGCACTGAGGCAAAATGGAGGGCGCATCTGCTTTACTCATAGCGGTGCGTGCAGCTACGCGGCAACCCAAAGGCATAAGGAACTCACGCGTATGGCTCAACGGACCGCTATTCAGCGGTTACTGATAATTCAGGTGCAACATCGAGTAGATGCGGGTCGCGGCGCGCGGCCGGGACGCGGCGCGGCGCGCTGTCAGCGGCCGTCGTCGCGGCCTTGCGGTGGTTCGTTGGTGGCCACCCAGTAGATACCCAGCCGGGCCACGGTCTCGACGAACTCGGCGGAGTCGATCGGCTTGTGCACGAAACTGTTGGCGCCGTTCTCGTAGCTCTTGAGGCGGTCGCGCTCCTCGTCCGAGGACGTCAATATGACAATCGGAAGGAGGCGGGTACGCCCATCGGCGCGCAGCCGGGCGATCACTTCGAGCCCCGACAGGCGCGGCAGGCCGATGTCGAGCAGCACCACGACGGGCAGCGGCGGGCCGCGGCGGTCGGCGAACTCGCCCTCGCGGAACAGGTAGTCGACGGCCTGCTGGCCGTCGCGCACCACATCGACGTGATTGGCCAGGTTGATCTTGCGCAGGCTGCGCAGGATCAGCAGTTCGTCCTGGCGCGTGTCCTCGACCAGCAGGATGTGGGCGACGCTCACTGGACTACCCTCGGCGTGTTAAAGGCGGTCGTGTGGCTATGGCGCAGGGTTATCCACCGGGCTTGGCTGTGGGCAACTCGCCCGGCCCCTCCTTGGCCAGGAGGCGAGTTGCCCACAGCTGCGAAGCACCCG
>WNGH01009945.1_pt1 | contig 23036 bp, 25 predicted proteins | sample 5400631 | NCBI WGS metagenome assembly WNGH01 (sample SAMN13153373, study PRJNA577476) | soil metagenome | isolation source: 115 cm soil or saprolite under Garry oak tree replicate 1 | place: USA:California | collected 2016-06-15
GAAGGAGATACAGGCAGAGCAGGACCACGCCCGTCACCGCTATCACGCCGATGTCCCGGTAGCTGACGAAGATTCCGGCGAGGTCGATGCTGTCGGGCGAGAATGGGCTTGGAAACGATCGCGGCACGTAGCCCCAGGCGAAGCCGGCGAGCCCGTTGACGAGCGTCGCCAGGCCGAGCGTGATGATGACCAGCGACAGCACGGGTGCGCGCTCGACTGGTTTGATGACGATGCGCTGGACGGCGATGCCGCCGGCGAACGCCAGCACCAGCGTCACCGGGAAGGCGATCCAGAAGCTCATGCCGTGGCCGATGAGGGCGTAGGCGATGAAGGTGGCGAACATCGCCATCTCGCCCTGGGCGAAGTTGACCAGGCCCATGGCGTTGTAGATCAGGACCAGGGCGAGCGCGAGGCTGGCGAAGATGCCGCCGGTGGCGATGCCGCTGACGACTAGCTGGAGGAACTCTTGCATCGCTCAGTAACCGAGGTAGGAGCGCCGGACCGACTCGTTGTCTTGCAGCTCGGACGCCGCCCCCTGCACGGCGACGCGGCCGACCTCGAGGACATACGCGGCGCTCGACATCTCCAGCGCGATGCGCGCGTTCTGCTCGACCAGCAGCACGGCGACGTTGCTGCTCTCGTTGATGGAATGGATGATCTTGAAGATCGACCTCACGACAAGCGGTGCGAGGCCGAGCGACGGCTCGTCGAGCAGCATCAGGCGCGGGCGCATCAGCAGCGCGCGCGCCAGGGCGAGCATCTGCTGCTCACCGCCGGAGAGCGTGCTGGCCGACAGCTTGCGCCTCTCTCTCAGGACCGGGAAGTACTCGAAGACCCGGTTGTAGTCCCTGCGTACCTCGGCGCCGTCGCGTCGCAGGTGCGACCCGAGGCGCAGGTTTTCGTCCACCGTCAGCTCGGTGCAGATGCCGCGGCCTTCCGGGACGTGGGCGATGCCAAGGCTGACGATGTCCTCGGTCGCCTTGCGGCGCAGCGACCGGCCGGCGAACCGGATGTCGCCGGTCCAGCGCACGCCGCCGGTGATGGCGCGCAGCGTCGTGGTCTTGCCCGCGCCGTTGGCGCCGAGCAGCGAGACGACGCCGCCCTCGGGAACCTCGAGGGATACGCCGTGGAGGACCGACGTCGGGCCATATCCCGCGTGGACGTTCTCGAGCTCGAGAAGGGCTGTCATGCTGCGCCGAGGTAGGCCTCGATAACGGCCGGGTTCTTCTGCACCTCGGTGGGCGTGCCCTCGGCGATCTTCTTGCCGAAGTCGAGCACCACGACCCGGTCGGAGATGCCCATGACGAACGCCATGTGGTGCTCGACCAGGAGCATCGTCACCTCCAGCTCACTGTGCACGCGCCGCAGCAGGCGCGCCATCGCGTCGACCTCTTCGTGGCTGATCCCGCCGGCGGGCTCGTCGAGAAGGACGATCCTCGGTTTGGAAACGAGGGCGCGAGCCAGCTCGACGCGTTTCTGCAGTCCGAAGGGCAGCGCCGCCACCGGGCGGTCCGCGTGCGTGCGCATGCCGACGAAGTCGATCATCTCGAGCGCGCGCTTGCGCGAAGCCGCCTCGGCCGCCACCGCGCCAGGAAGCGGGACCGAAGCTTGCAGCCAGTCGCTCCTGGTCTGCGTGTGGTCGCCCACCATGACGTTCTCGAGCACGGTCATGGTGCGAAACAGCGCGACGTTCTGGAACGTCCGCGCGAGCCCGTGCCGGACGACGTTGTGCGGGCGGATCGACAGCACCGATTGACCGGCAACGAGCACCGTGCCGTGGCTCGGTCTGTACACGCGGGTGATGACGTTGAACAGCGTGGTCTTGCCCGCGCCGTTCGGACCGATCAGGGCGACGACCTGGCCGGCGTCGACGTCGAAGGAAACGTGGTCGAGAGCGACGACCCCGCCGAAGCGCACGCTCAGGTCCTTGACCTCGAGAAGCGCAGCCACTCCGGCGAATACTAAGTTGGGCCGGATCGACTGTCGATTAATCGGCGGGTGGTGGCGCCTCCGGCATCTCGTTTGACTCCGGCGGTTCGGAGATTCCCCAGCCGCCGCTTCCGGTGCCCCATTCCACCGCCGCTGGCGCTCCCGCCGCCGGGGCCGCCGGGGCCGCCGCTGATGGCGGCACCGTCCGCATCGGCTCGTCCCATGCGGAAGCCGGCGTCTGCTGAGCCGCTGACGGAGGCGGCGCGCCGAATCCCGCCGAGTAGTCGGGGCGCGTCGCCCGGTGCACGACCGCGGCCGAAGGCAGCGGGGTCGGTCGCCGGGGCCGCCGGACCATGGTGAACGCCCAGTACCCGAGGGAGAGCAGCAGCGCGCCCACGCCGAAGATCGGCAGGAAGACGAACGGCGGCCGCGAGATGACATCGAAGCCGCTGAGGTTGTTCGTGATCCGTGCGGGCGACGCGATCAGGGCCGGAGTCTGCTCGGGCGAGGCCGACGGTGATGGTGACTCCTCGGTCGGAGAAGCTGACGGCGATGGCGAAGGCGTGGCGGATTCGAGGGTGAAGTTCGCGCACGGGTGGGGCTGCACGCTCGCGCAGAGGTGATGCACGCCAGGGGAGTCGCCGGCGAAAGGCTTCACGCGCGCGTTGAAGCTGCCGCCCCCGTCGGCCGTCGCGGAGCCGGCCACGTGGCTCGGCGTGTCCCAGTACAGGGTCGTCGCTTCGTTCGGGTTGAACTGCCCGCCGCTGACGTTGATGACCGTGGTCGGCGGACCCGCCGTCACGTCAAGAGAAAGGAATGCGTTGACCGGCACCGGCGTGGGACATGGCGAACTGGCCGAGCAGTCCGCACGCGCGGTGGTTCGCGTGAGAGGCGAGACGACGGTCAGGGCTGAGGCGAGGGCTGCGGCTCCGAAGACCACGACGAGCGGGTAGAGACGAGGGGACCCCGAGAAACGCATGAAGCCACGGAACGATAACAGAGTCGCTTTTGTTACACGGGAGGCCACGGGATCGACCACGCCGAGCTCGGCTCGGGGAACCGCCAGCTCCGGTCGAGCACACCGCGGAAGCGTCGCTTGAGGCCTTTCATCTCTTCGTCGCTGATGAGCTCCTCGAGCGCCCGGGCCAGCTTTCCTCGTTCTAGCTCGCCCAGCGCCCTCTCGACGTCGCCGCACAGGGCGGCCGGCAGCGGATCGCCGGCGAATTCCCACATCACAGTGCGCAGCTTGGGATCGACGTGGAATGTGAGGCCATGATCGATGACCCAGATCTTGTCGTCGGCGTCGAAGAGGCAGTGGCCTGACTTGCGGTCGGCGTTGTTCGTGAGCACGTCGAACAGTGCGACCCGGACCCACGTGGCCGCGTGCTTGCTGCTTTCGCTCAGGAAGTGGCGGGAGTCGGCCTCGATGAAAAGCTGCAGCGCGCCGATGCCGTGCGGCGCCTTCCGCCTGACCACCGTGGGCGGTATGGCGGGCCAGCCCAGGGCCTTGCTCAGCTCGTAGGCCGCTACCTCGCGCTGATACAGGGTCCCCGCATCGAAGTCCCAGAGCGGCGACTCGCCGCGGGCCGGCTTGTAGACGGCCCGTGGTCCGTCTGGACCGAGCTGCGCGAGGAACGTGTAGTTCGAGGCGCCGTGCAGCAGGCCCAGGATCTTGAAGTTGGGCAGGTCCCTGAGCTCGCGCTCGGCTTCGTCAGAAGATGGGCCGGGCACCGTTCATGACCGGGCAGGGATGGCCCGCGGTGTCCATGGGCAGGCCGCAGCGAGGGCACAGCGGCCGGCCGGCGGCAAGCACGGACTCGGCCTGCCTGGAGAAGGCCAGGACCTGGTCGTGGCTCAGCCAGAAGCGGACGCTGGGCGCGTCGTCGGGCGGGGCCACAGGCTGCTCGCCAGACTGCTCTCCGGCCGCGCCCTGGCTGGCGACGAGGACGAACATGCGCCGGGCCTCGTGGTAGCCGAGGCCCATCTCGCCGATCTGCCACTCCGGCTCGCCCGGGGCCGGCTCCGAGTTCGATTCGGCCTGGGCCTCCTGCTCCGGCGTCTCGATCTGCTGGGCCTCGAGCATCTGGTGGAGCCTCACGATCAAGGCCTGGAGCTGCGACTTCTCGCAGCCGAGGGTCAGGGTCCGGCCGGAGCCGGTGGCGAGAAGGAAGAACCGGCGTCGGCCCGGGTCGCCGACGGCCGTCACGGCGATCCCCTCCACCGGGTCGAGCTCGTAGATGGCCATCGCTTAAAGCGTAGGGCGCTTGGCGCGATAGTCCGGCCACTCCCGGGTTTTCGACCAGTCGGAGCGGCGTTAGTCCGGACTATCGCTGGTGTGGGCCGGAGTGGACTCGGCCTGAGGCGTTTTGGGTGGCCGGATGCGGGGAACAAGAACAAAAGTATTCAATTCGAATCTCAAAAACCATCCCACCTGGAGGACAGCTGACTTATGTCAAAAACCGTAGGAATCGACCTGGGGACGACCAACTCGGTCATCGCCGTCATGGAAGGCGGCGAGCCTGTCGTCATTCCTAACTCCGAAGGCTCGCGCACCACGCCCTCCGTCGTGGCCTTCACCAAGTCCGGTGAGCGCCTGGTGGGCACGCTGGCACGCCGGCAGGCGGCCGTCAATCCGGAGAGCACCGTCTACTCGATCAAGCGGTTCATGGGCCGCAAGGTCAGCGAGGTTGACTCCGAGCGAAAGATCGTGCCTTATCAGGTCAAGCCGGGCAAGGACGACCGCGCCGTGGTGTTCATCCCCAACGCGAACAAGGAATTCACGCCCGAAGAGATCTCGGCCATGATCCTGCAGAAGCTCAAGGCCGACGCCGAAGCCTACCTCGGCGAGAAGGTGACCGACGCGGTCATCACCGTGCCCGCGTACTTCAACGACTCGCAGCGGCAGGCGACCAAGAACGCCGGCCAGATCGCGGGCCTCAACGTGCTGCGCATCATCAACGAGCCGACCGCCGCCTCCCTGGCCTACGGCCTGGAGAAGAAGGCGAACGAGACGATCCTCGTCTTCGACCTCGGCGGTGGAACCTTCGATGTCTCGGTGCTCGACGTGGGCGACGGAGTCTTCGAGGTAAAGGCCACCAACGGCGACACCCACCTCGGCGGTGACGACTACGACCGCCGCGTCGTGGATTGGCTCGCCGACGAGTTCAAGAAGCAGAACGGCATCGACCTGAAGACCGACCGTCAGGCCCTGCAGCGCCTCACCGAGGCGGCCGAGCGGGCCAAGATCGAGCTCTCGAGCCGGCTCGAGACGACGATCAACCTGCCGTTCATCACCGCGGACCAGACGGGCCCCAAGCACCTCGAGATGACGCTCACCCGGGCGAAGTTCGAGTCGCTGACCGCGGACCTGACCGAGCGCTGCCGGCAGCCGTTCCTGTCGGCGCTGAAGGACGCCAACCTCACGCCGCAGCAGATCGACGAGGTAGTGCTGGTCGGGGGCGCGACGCGCACGCCGATCATCCAGCAGCTGGTCAAGGGCCTGCTCGGCGGCAAGGAGCCGCACAAGGGCGTCAACCCGGACGAGGTGGTCGCCGTCGGCGCCGCCATCCAGGCCGGCGTCCTCAAGGGCGAGGTCAAGGACATCCTGCTCCTGGACGTGACGCCGCTGTCCCTCGGCGTCGAGACCCTGGGCGGTGTCATGACCCGGCTCATCGACCGCAACACCACGATCCCGACCTCCCGGTCACAGGTCTTCTCGACGGCGGCGGACAGTCAGACGTCCGTCGAGGTCCACGTGCTGCAGGGCGAGCGCGACATGGCTCGCGACAACCGCACCCTGGGTCGTTTCCACCTGGACGGGATTCCGCCGGCGCCGCGGGGCATGCCGCAGATCGAGGTCACGTTCGACATCGACGCCAACGGCATCCTCAACGTCAAGGCGCAGGACAAAGGGACCGGCCGCGAGCAGTCCGTCACCATCACCGCATCCTCGACCCTGAACAAGGACGAGGTCGACCGGATGGTCAAGGAGGCGGAGGCCCATTCGTCCGAGGACCGCGCCAAGCGCGAGGAGGTCGAGCTCCGCAACCAGGCGGACCACATGATCCACCAGGCGGAGAAGATCATCAAGGACAACGAGGCCCGCATCCCCGAGGACGTCAAGAGCGAGGTCGACACCAAGCTTGAAGCTTTGAAGACCGCGGCGAAGGGCTCCGACACCAAGGACCTGCAGCGGAAGATGGACGACTTCAACGAGTCGCTCCAGAAGATCGGCCAGCACATCTACCAGCAGCAAGGAGCCGCCGCGGGCGCTCCCTCTGACGGTTCATCGTCCGGCCAGGAGAACGAGGAGAAAGCGAAGAAGGAAGGCGACGTGGTCGACGCCGACTACCGCGAGGTCAACTAAAAGAGAAATTTCCGCAAAGGGCTCGGACTCAGGTCCGAGCCCTTATTTTTTGGGCGCCTTGGTCGAGTTCTTCCGGCGACGCACGCGGCTCTGGGCGGTGGCCGGCATCTGGACGGGGCTGTTGCTCACCGCCTTCAACGTCTTCGCCGCGGTCGTGACCTATATCCCGCAGTACCTCGTCCGCGACGACTTTCGTCTGGTCTACGGCGCGGCGCTCGTCGGCCGGCGGGATGGCTATGCGCACCTTTATGACCTGGGGGCCCAGAAAGCAGCGGTCGAGAGCATCGGCGCCTACTGGTCGCCATACCTGAACCCGCCGCCACTGGCCTGGCTCGGAACACCGTTCCTGCTGCTTCCGTTCGGCGTCGCGATCCTCCTGTGGACCGCGGTGATCGTCTGCGCGGCCTTCGCTGCCGCATGGCTTGTCGCCCCGGGAACCGGTCTGACCCGCTGGGCCCACGTGGCCATGTTTTTCGGGCTGTTCCCGACCGCATTCGGGCTCATGGTCGGGCAGCCGGTTGCACTGGTCGCGGTCCTCGTCGCCGCCGCGTGGTGGTTGGGGGAACGGAACCGACCGGTAGCGGCGGGGATCGCCCTGAGCCTGACCGCGCTCAAGCCGCAGCTGGTCCTGCTGGTCCCGCTGTGCCTGCTGGTCGCCGGTCACCGCCGGATGTTCCTGGCGTGGCTGGTGGCGACCGGCGTCATGGTCGCCGTGGCGCTGGTGCTCCTGGGTCCAGACGGCCTGCAGCGCTACCGCGACGCCCTGGCGCTCGCCTCGCAGTGGGAGCCGACGCGCCGCTACGCGATCGCGGGTCCCTTGGGCCTGGGTCCCCAGGTCTACGTGGTCGAGGCCATCGTGGTGGCGATCGCCGTCGTCGCGGCGTGGCGCCGGCGGGGTGCCGGCACCGCGCTTCCCATCGCGACCGGCGTCGTGGCGTCCCTGCTTTTCACGCCGTATGTCGGATTCCAGGACTTCGCGATGCTCGTCGTCGCCGGCTGGCTGATCATCCGGGCGGGGGCGACGCCGGTCCAGGTCGGGTTGATGGTCGTGGGCTACGCGCTGCTAGAGCTGGCGCTGGTGGTGCTGGCCGTGCCGATCCTCGTGGCCGAGGCCGCGTTGCTTCTGACCTTGGCCCTGCCGCCGAGCCGACACAGTGTGCCGAAACAGCGGTTGCGCGAGGCCGAGGTGCCTGTTTCCAGCACAGTGTGATTGGCGCCTCGGGCTCCGCAAAGCCGCGAGCGCCGGCAGTCGCGGCTTATTTCAGGGCCGCAAAGCCGTGAGCGCCGGCAGTCGCGGGAATCGACCGGTTTGGAGCCGACGGTGGGATTCGAACCCACGACCTGCCACTTACGAGGCGGCTGCTCTGCCAGCTGAGCTACGTCGGCGCGAGATTTTCTGAGAGTTCGCGAAGAATTCTGGCGTTCGCGCGAAAACACAGGCTAACATCGAGTGGGGATGCGAACTCTCGACGTCGAACGACTCGTGGCCGGCGATTATGCGCTCATCAAGCCGCTCCTCGTGGAGCTCCACCTTACGGAACAGATCCACTACGAAGACCACCCGCAGCTGCCGCGCGAGGAGATCGAGCGGCACCTGGCGTCCGTCCCGTCGGCCTTCTACGGCGAGAACGTCATCTACGCCGTCCGCGACGAGGTGGGTAAGGTCGCGGGCTTCTGCTGGATCGTCCTCTACGACCCGGGCACGGGCCTGGAGGGCGAGATCGCGGAGCTGTACGTGGCCGAGGGTCACCGCGGCCGCGGAATCGGCGAGATGCTCGTCCGCCAGGCGGTGAGGCTGTTCGCGGAGCGTCGCGTCACCCTCGCCTACGTCTGGACGCGCCCGGACAACGAGAAGGCGGTCAAGCTCTACCGCTCGGTTGGCTTCGAGCCGAACCGGCAGCTCGTCATGACCTGGTACCCGATCGACCCGGTCCCTGAAAGCTAGCCGCGCTTCCTAAGATCAACCCTATGCGCCGCCCCTTCTGGGGTCCACTGTTTGCCGTGCTGGCCGGGCTCCTCGTCACCGCGATGGTGGCTGGTGGAGTGACCATCGCCATCCTCCGCGTCCAGTCGCGGACGAACCCGCAGCAGGTCAACCTGAGGCCCGGCGTCACCCTCACCCAGGACTCGGCGATCGTCCAGGCCGCCGCCAAGGGCCGCCCGGCGGTGGTCAGCGTCGTCACCCAGCACCTGCCCACCGTGGTCCGCGGTTCGGGTTACCTCGCAACGAGCGACGGCTACATCGTCACCAGCATCAGCGTGGTCGCCGGCGCCAACGGCCTGACCGTGCTCGTGCCTGGCGACGCGACGGCCCACTCAGGGCGGCTGGTCGACTACGACTGCCAGACCGGGGTGGCGGTGATCAAGATCGACAAGGTGAGCGGCCTCCCGACGCTCGCGTTCGCCGACCCCACCGCGCTCGTGCAGGGACAGGTGATCGTCGCCGTCGGCGGGCCGGTCGAGGGAAGCGCCATCACGCCGGGCTACGTCACCGCCATGCACCGCGTGACCACGGCGAAGGACACCGTCAACTTCGGCCACACCGTCCAGTTCAGCGACACGATCCAGACCAACGTCCCCATCGACGACGGTTCGTCGGGCGGGCCGCTGCTGAACGTAAGCAGCCAGGTGATCGGGATCGCGATGGCGTCGGGGACCCAGCCGCAGAGCTTCGGCCTCAACGTCGCCGACATCCAGGACGACGTGCAGCAGATCCTGTCGACCGGCCAGGTGGTCGTGGCTTCGGTGGGCGCCACCACGAGCGACATCACGCCGGAGAGCGCGGAGCTTGGCGGCCCGCCCGAAGGCGCGCAGCTGCTCTTGGTCGACAGGGCCGGCCCGGCCGCGTCAGCAGGTCTGCAGGCGGGCGATGTGATCACCCAGATCGACGACGTGAAGCTCGATTCCGCCCATCCGATCTCGCTGCTGCTCCGCTCGCGGTTTCACGCCAGTCAGCGCGTGACGGTCACCTACACGCGCGACGGCAGCTCGACGCAGGCCGAGATGACGCTGACGAGCCGGCACCCGACCTGCTGATGGTCCGCGACGCGATCCAGGCCGCACTTGTGGACGCGGTCCGCGGCCTCGGCGTGGACGGCGACGTTCCCGACCTGGAGCTTGGGCGGGCGAAGGTGGCCGGCCACGGTGACTACGCCAGCTCGGCCGGCCTGAAGCTCGCCCGGGTCCTGCGCCAGCCGCCGGGACAGATCGCCCAGCGCATCGCCGAGACCGTCGCCGTCCCTGACGGCGCCGCGGCCGCCGAGGCGGCCGGCGGGTACGTCAACTTCCGGCTGAATGAGGAATGGCTGCAGCGCCTGGTGTCCCGGGTCACGCCCGGCTACGGGGCGCGCGACGTCGGTCGCGGCGAGCGGCTGCAGGTCGAATTCGGCAGCGTCAACCCCACCGGGCCGCTGCACATCGGCCACGGCCGCGGCGTCACGCTCGGGGATTCCATCTGCCGGATGCTCGAGTTCACCGGCCACAAGGTCCAGCGGGAGTACTACGTCAACTCCGACAACACGCAGACGCGGAAGTTCGGCGCGTCGGTGTACGCGAGGCTGCACGGCAAGGAGCCGCCCGAGGGCGGATACACCGGCGAGTACGTCAGCGAGCTCGCCGAGATGGCCAAGCACGACCTGCCGGGGATCGAGAAGGTTCCCGAGGAAGAGGCCGAGCCGAAGCTGCGGATGTACGCCATCGACAAGATGGTCGAGCGGATCCGCGCGACTGTCGCGCGTGTCAACGTGCGCTACGACGAGTGGTACTACGAGAACAAGCTGTGGGAGGCGGGGCTGCCGCAGAGGGCGATCGAGCAGCTCCGCGAGACCGGCCACATCAAGGAGCGAGAAGGCGCTCTCTGGTTCGGTGAGCCCGACGACGTCGAGGAGGACCGGGTGGTCATCCGGGCCAACGGCCAGCCGACCTACTTCGCGAGCGACCTCGGCTACCTGTTGAGCCGGTTCGAGCAGCGCGGCTTCCATCGCGTCGTCGAGGTCTGGGCCGCCGACCACCACGGCTACGTCCCGCGCATGAAGTCGGCCGCGTCCGCGCTCGGGTTCGACGCGCACCGGCTCGTGATCATCCTCCACCAGATGGTCAACCTCAAAGAAGGAAAGATGAGCAAGCGCGCCGGGCGCTTCGTCACGCTCGACGAGCTCATCGACCGCGTGGGTTCCGACGCGGTCCGGTACTTCTATCTGTTGCGGTCGCCGGACACGACCATCGAGTTCGACCTCGAGCTCGCGGTCACGCAGGGCAACGAGAACCCCGTCTACTACGCGCAGTACGCGCACGCGCGGCTCTCGAACGTGGAGGTGACTGCGCGCGAGCGGCACACGAAGCTGCCAGAGCTGGCGAACGTCTCGCTTCTGACGCAGCCGTGGGAGCTGGACGTGGCCCGGCAGCTCGCGTTCTGGCCCGACGTCGTCGAGGACGCGACGCGGCTGCTCGAGCCGCACCGCATTCCTTATTACGTGCACGACCTGGCGACCGCGGTGCACCGCTTCTACCACGCCGGCAACGCCGAGCCCGAGCACCGCGTCGTGGTGGACGATCCGGGATTAACACGGGCCAGGCTGGAGCTCTGCCGGGCGGCACGTCACACTTTGAAGACCGCGCTGGACCTGATGGGCGTCAGCGCCCCGGAACGAATGTAAGGACGCACGGAGAAACCAACTTGGACGTCACCTGGCTAGGACACGGCTGCTTCAGGCTGCGCGGTCGCGGCGCGGCGGTGGTCACGATCGACGACGTGCGCGTGTGCCATCTCGGCGACCTGGGGCACAAGCTCGACGACGCCGAGGCGGAGGCGGTGGCGTCGCCGGACGTGCTTCTTGTGCCGGTCGGCGGGCACACCGCGATGAACGCCGCGCAGGCCGCTGAGGTCGTGCGTCAGCTCGAGCCTCGGTACGTCGTGCCGATGCACTACGCCATCCCGGGGCTGAAGCTGGAGCTCGACCCCATCGACCGCTTCCTCAAGGAGATGGGGGTGACTGCGTCCGAGCCGCAGCCCAAGCTCGCGGTCCAGAGGTCCTCGGTCGCGGAGTACGAGACGAAGGTCGTCGTCCTGGAGCCGAAAGCAGAGCTCAAGGTTTAAGGCCGGCCCCTGTCCGGTAAAATCTGAAAAACCGCCAGGAGGTCGTCTATGTCGAAGTACGTTTTCGTGACCGGCGGTGTCGTCTCCTCTCTGGGCAAAGGAATCACCGCGGCGTCCATCGGGAACATCCTGAAGGCCCGCCGCGTGACCGTCTCCCTGCAGAAGCTCGACCCCTACCTGAACGTCGACCCGGGGACGATGAGCCCGTATCAGCACGGCGAGGTGTTCGTCACCGACGACGGGGCGGAAACCGACCTCGACCTCGGCCACTACGAGCGCTTCGTCGACGAGAACCTGACGGTCGCCTCGAACGTGACGACCGGGAAGATCTACCAGGACGTGATCACGCGCGAGCGGCGGGGCGACTACCTCGGCGCCACCGTCCAGGTCATCCCGCACGTCACCAACGTGATCAAGGAGAAGATTCTCCGCGCGGCGAGGGATCCGCAGGCGGACGTTGTGGTCGTCGAGGTGGGGGGCACGGTCGGCGACATCGAGAGCCTTCCCTTCCTGGAGGCGATCCGCCAGCTGAAGAACGACCTCGGCCGGCAGAACGTCTTCTACGTGCACTGCTCGCTCGTGCCGGTGGTGCGCGGCCAGGAGATGAAGACCAAGCCGACGCAGCATTCGGTGCAGGCGCTGCGGGCGATCGGAATCCAGCCGGACGCGATCATCTGCCGCTCCGAGCTGCCGATCGACAACGACCTGAAGGAGAAGATCGCGCTGTTCACCGACGTGCCGCGCGAGGCGGTCGTGTCGGTGCCTGACGTGGAGTCGATCTACGAGGTGCCTCTCATGCTGGAGGCCGCGGGGTTCGGCAAAGTCCTGGCGAAGCACTTCGAGATCGAGGCCCAGCCGGAGCTCGGTCCGTGGGCGGAGCTCATCAACCGCGTCAAGCACCCGCGCGCGAAGGTGCCCATCGCGATCGTCGGCAAGTACATCGCCCTCCCTGACGCATACCTGAGCGTCATCGAGTCGCTGCGCCACGCGGGCGTCTACCACGGGCTCGAGATCGACATCCACTGGGTCTCGTCGGAGAAGCTCGACGCGGGCGACACCTCGGCGCTGATGGGCGTCGCGGGGATCGTGGTCCCAGGCGGGTTCGGATATCGCGGGATCGAGGGCAAGGTCCAGGCCTCGAAGTACGCGCGGCACAACCGCATTCCTTATCTCGGGCTGTGCCTGGGCATGCAGTGCGCGGTCATCGACTTCGCGCGCGAGAAGCTGGACGCGCCCGACGCCAACTCGACGGAGTTCGCGGCGTTCACCTCGACGCCGGTGATCGACCTCATGCCCGAGCAGCGCAACGTCGACCAGATGGGCGGATCGATGCGCCTGGGGCTGTACCCGTGCAAGCTGCTGCCCGGCTCCCATGCGCACAGGGCGTACGGGGAGGAGGTCGTCTACGAGCGGCACCGGCACCGCTTCGAGTTCAACAACGAGTACCGCGAGGTGATGAGCGAGGCGGGGATGATCTTCAGCGGCCTCTCGCCGAACGGGCGCCTCGTGGAGATCATCGAGCTGATCGACCACCCGTGGTTCGTGGCGAGCCAGTTTCACCCCGAGTTTCGCTCACGGCCGAACCGGCCGCACCCGCTGTTCAGGGACTTCGTCAAGGCCGCCTTCCTCCAGACCGGCGACCAGATGGAGCTTCGTCCCGCGGAGCTGATCGAAGACACAGAGACGGCGTAAGGGGACCATGGAACAGCACAGGAGCGGAATACCTTCCGTCGCGCCGACGGGCGACCTCGGGTTCGCCCGCAGGCGCACCTTCCGGTCGGCGCCGTGATTCAAGGAGGAGGGCGGGTCGCCGACCTCGGCGTGTATCCGGTGGAGGGCGCGAGCCAGGTAGCCCGCGGGCACATCAACGCGGTCTCGCTGCTCGTCGCGGTCGAGACCGGCGGCTTTGCGACGCTGCCGGCCGTGTCGCAGATGGAGAAGTTCGTCGCCGGCCCTCGCGCACGTGGCGCCATCGACCTCGACGATCCCGTGGCGGACAACCTGCGCCGGATCGCGTTCGCCAACGATGTGCGCGTCCAGGACCTGACAGTCGCCATCCTCGAGCGGCCGCGCCACCAGGACCTGATCTCCGAGGTGGCGGCCGCCGGCGCGCGGATCCGGACGCTGGAGGAGGGCGACTTCGCGAGCGCGGTCATGGCGGCCATCGGCGGGACGGGGATCGATGCCGCGATCGGGATCGGAGACCTCCACGCCACGCTCATCGCCGCGTGCGCGGTGCGCTGCCTGGGTGGCGAGTTCATCGCCCGGCTGATGCCGCGCAACGACGACGAGCGCAAGCTGATCGGCGACCAGGTTTCGCGCGTGTACGGGCTGGCCGACCTGGCGCCCGCCGCCGACGTCTTCATCGCGATCACGGGCGTGACCGGAGGGCCGCTGCTTCCAGGCGTGACCTACGGAAGCGGTTTCGCGGAGACGTGGTCGCTGGTCCTCGCCGCCCGCCAGGGCACCGTCCGGCGGCTGACGACCCGGCACCACCTCGCCTGACAACCGGATTAGGCATACTCCGGTAGGGGTATCAATAGAGGCAAACCCGTGAGCCAGAACAATCCCTACCAGCCGCCGCAGAGCGGCCAGTACATCCCCCCGCCGCCGCCCCCCGGCTACCAGGGCGGCTCCGACATACCGCCCAGCTCGCCGTACCACTACTCGGGGGCTCCGTCCTCGGCCCGCAAGACGGGCGGCATCGCCGGCGGCCTGGTGGCGGTGCTGGCGGCCGTCTGGGCCTACGGCAAGTACGCCCTGTTCCTGGTCTTCAAGGTGCCCGCGCTGACCACCCTCATCTCGCTGGCGATCAGCTTCGTGGCCTATGCCCCCGTGTTTGGGGGCTGGTATGCGCTCGGCCTCGTGGTGATGATCCTCGTCCATGAGATGGGGCACGTCGTCGAGATCCGCAGGCAGGGCATGCACGCGACCGCGCCGGTGTTCATCCCGTTCCTTGGCGCGGCGATCTTCCAGCGCTCCCACCCGACCGACGCCCTGAAGCAGGCCCTGATCGGCATCGCGGGGCCGATCGGCGGCACCATCGGCGCCACCGCGGCCTTCCTTCTGTATGGGGCGACGCAGAACCCGATCCTTCTGCTCGCGGCCTGGATCGGCTTTTACATCAACCTGTTCAACCTGATCCCGTTCTGGATGCTGGACGGAGGCTGGATCATGGCCCCGACCACGCGCGCCTTCCGATTTGGCGCTTCGGCGGTGGTCGCCGCCGCGGGCCTGTTCCTCGGGTTCGCGTTCAGCCCGCTGCTGATCGTCATCGGCGCCGTCGGCGTGGTCACAGCGGCGACCGGCCGGCGCAACGAATCGAATCCGTACTATGCATCGGTCCCGATGCGGTCAAGGGCGGCGATCGGCGTCGCCTGGCTGGTCCTGGTCCTGTACCTCGGACTCGCCAGCGCGCAGGCCTTCGCCTTGCTCCACCCACTGGCTCGGTAAACTAACCACCCCGGAGAAACCCATGAAGGCACAGATTCACCCCACCTTTTACGAAGACGCGGTCGTCACCTGCGCGTGCGGGAACACGTTCACGACCGGATCCACGCGCAAGGAGCTGAAGACCGAGATCTGCTCCGTCTGCCATCCTTTCTTCACGGGCACGCAGCGCATCGTGGACACCGGCGGACAGGTCGAGCGGTTCCGGAAGCGGGCTGCTAAGACCCGCGTCTAGATGGGCCGGAGCGTAGCGGCTCCGGAGGCCACGGCGAAACCCAAGGCCAAGGAACCCTTCTTCTACGGCGGCCAGGCCGTGATCGAGGGCGTGATGATGCGCGGCAAGAGCCACTACGCGGTGGCCGTTCGCCTGCCGAAGCTCAATCCGGACACGCTGCTGGGCGAGATCGTCGTCAACCGCGGCGAGCTGACGGCGCCCATCTACACCAACCGGATCTGGAAGCTGCCCTTCATCCGCGGCCTCGCGTTGATCGGCGAGCAGCTGCACCTCGGCATGAAGTCGCTGATCTGGTCGGCCAACATGAACGCCGGCGCCAAAGACGTGCAGATCGGCAAGCGCGAGATCACCGGCTCGGTGGCGGTCGCCGGCGTCTTCGCGCTGGTCCTGTTCATCGGCCTCCCGCTTTTGCTCGCGAGCTTCGCCGTCCACCGCAGCGGGAGCTTTGCGTTCGTCGCCGTCGAAGGCCTCATTCGCGTGGCCCTGGTTCTGGGCTACCTGTCCGCGATCTCGCTCCTGCGCGACGTGCGGCGGGTGTTCATGTACCACGGCGCCGAGCACAAGACGATCAATGCCTTCGAGTCGGGCTGGACGCTGGACGTCCCGTCCGTGCGCAAGGCGAGCACTCTGCACCCGCGATGCGGGACGGGATTCCTGCTCGTGGTGCTGGTGGTCAGCGTGGTCGTGTTCGGCATCGTCGCCCTTTTCCACCCCAACATCTTCTGGCTCGTTGCGAGCCGCGTGCTGGCGATTCCGGTGATCGCGGGAGTCGGTTTCGAGCTGATCCGCTTCATGGCCCGCCATCGCTACAACCCGGTCGTCAGGGTCGCGCTGCTGCCGGTGCTCGGGACGCAGAAGTTCACGACGCGCGAGCCTTCAGACGACATGCTCGAGGTCGCGATCTGCGCGTTCAACAGCGCACGGCAGGGGGAGGAGGAGACCGCGGGAGCGGCGGCGTAACGATGTTCGCGCCCCGCGCAGCGGAATGATCGATCGACTGGAAGCGATAGCGAAGCGCTATCGGGACATCGAACTGGAGATGGCGCGGCCGGAGGTGGCGACCGACCACGAGCAGCTGACCAGGCTTGCCCGCGAGCAGCGCTCGATGCGCGATATCGTCGAGGCCTACGGCGACTACAAACGCGCCCAGCACGAGCTCGAATCCGCGCGCGAGCTCCTCCGCCATGAGAAGGACCCCGAGATGCACGAATACCTGCGCTCGGAGGAGCAGCGCGCCGCGACGCAGGTCGCCGACGGGGGAGAGCGCCTCAAGGTGCTGCTACTGCCCAAGGATCCGAACGACGACAGGGACGTCGTGGTCGAGATCCAGGGCGCCGAAGGTGGGGACGAGGCGGCCCTGTTCGCGGCCGACCTCTTCCGCATGTACACGCGGTGGGCGGAGAAGAAAGGCTGGAAGGTCGACGTGGTCGACGCCTCGCCGACCGGGATGGGCGGCTTCGACAAGATCGAGTTCGAGGTGCACGGCCAGGGCGCTTACTCGCAGCTGAAGTACGAGGCCGGCGTGCATCGCGTGCAGCGCGTGCCCAAGACCGAGGCCCAGGGCCGCATCCACACGTCGGCCGCGACGGTGGCGGTGCTGCCGGAGGCCGACCCGGTCGAGGTCGAGCTCAAGCCGGAAGACCTCGAGATCAAGGCGTCGACGTCGACCGGCCCGGGCGGCCAGAGCGTCAACACAACCTACTCGGCGATCCGCATCACTCACAAGCCCAGCGGGCTCATGGTCAGCATCCAGGACGAGAAGTCGCAGCTCCAGAACAAGGAGAAGGCCATGCGCGTCCTGCGCGCGCGCCTCTACGAGATGAAGCTCGCCGAGCAGCAGGAGGCGATCGGCGCCCAGCGGCGCGGAATGGTGCGGAGCGGCAACCGCTCGGAGAAGATCCGGACCTACAACTTCAAAGAGAACCGGGTCACCGACCACCGCATCAACCTCACGCTCCACAAGCTCGACCGGGTGATGCAGGGGGACCTCGACGAACTGGTTTCCGCCGCCATCGGCGCCGAGCGCGCGGCGCAGTTGAACGGCGGCGATCAGGTCAGGTGAAATCCCTCGATAGTCCGGACAATCTGCCTGTTCGGACGCGTCGATACGCTGACAGTCCGGACTATCAGCCATTCAGCAGTTGACCATCGTTGAGGTCCTGAAGCTCTCCACCGACTACCTCCAGAAGCACGGATCGGAATCCGCCCGACTCGACGCCGAGGTGCTTCTCGCCCACGCGCTGGGACTGCGCCGCCTCGACCTGTACCTCAAGTTCGACAAGCCGCTGCGCGACCCTGAGCTGAGCGCCTACCGCGGGCTGGTGGCGCGGCGCGGCAAGGGAGAGCCGGTCGCGTATCTCGTCGGCCACAAGGAGTTCATGGGCCTGGATTTCGAGGTCACGCCGGGCGTGCTCGTGCCCAACCCCGACACCGAGGTGCTCGTGCTGCGCGCGGTGGCCATCGCGCGCGAGACTGATCGCCCGGTTAGCGTTGCCGACGTCGGCACCGGCAGCGGCTGCATCGCGATCGCGGTCGCGCACTACGCGCCCAACACCGAGGTATGGGCGACTGACGTCAGCCCCGAGGCGCTGGAGGTCGCGGCGCGCAACGTGGCGCGGCACCGGCTGGCGGAGCGGGTGCATCTGCAGCACGGCGACCTGATGGGTGGGCTCGACGGCGAGTTCGACCTCGTCTGCGCCAATCTCCCATACGTGGCGTCAGGGGCCCGGCTTCCGGCGGAGGTGACGGCGCAGCCCGCGCACGCCCTCTTCGCGGACGAGGGAGGCGCCGCGCTCGTGCGCCGGCTTCTTGCTGAAGCGCCGGCGCGTCTGCGCCCCGGCGGGCGGGTCCTGGCCGAGATCGACCCTGCGATCGCGGCGACGATGTCGGAGCTCGCCGCCCGCGACTTCGCCGGCCACAGGATCCATCGCGACGCCGGCGGCCGCGAGCGCGTTCTCGAAGCATGGTCCTGAAACCGACGCCGGCCGGTTTTCGGCGGGCGGCTCAGCTTCTGCGTTCGGGCGCGGTCCTGGCGTTCCCCACCGACACCGTCTACGGCCTCGGCGCCAGCGCCGACGACGAGCTGGCGCGGAAGCGGATCTACACGATCAAGGGCCGCCCGGTGGGCTTGCCGCTGATCCTGATGGTCGCCGCCGAATCCCAGCTCGAGGGCCTGGTGCACGTCGACTCGCGCGCGGAGGCGATGATGCGCAAGTGGTGGCCAGGGCCGCTCACTTTGATCCTGTACGCAATTGGCGGCGGCACGTTGGGCGTGCGCATTCCCAAGCACAAGGTGGCGCTTGGACTCCTGCGGCACGCCGGTCCGCTCATGACGACCAGCGCCAACCTCCATGGCCAGGAACCGGCGATGAACGCCGGCGAGGCGGGAGCGCTGTCGGGGGTCATGGCTGTGCTCGACGGCGGAGTCGCGCCGGGTGGCGCGGCCTCCACGGTCCTCGACCTGACGGGACCAGAGCCCCACGTCTTGCGCGAGGGCGCGATCCCGGCAGCCGATGTGCTCGGGCCGCCTTCGCCGAAGAGCGGATAGCATCAGCCCCGTGACGACTTCCATCACGACGATGACGTTCCGCGCGCTCGACAAGGAGGACCCGGACGTCGCGCAGCTGATCCGCAAAGAGTTCAGGCGCCAGTCGGAGACCCTCGAGTTGATCGCCTCCGAGAATCTGACCAGCCCGGCGATCCTCGAAGCCCTCGGCACGCTCCTGACCAACAAGTACGCCGAGGGATACCCCGGCCGCCGCTACTACGGCGGCACCGGCGGGCGAGGTGATCGACAAGATCGAGACGCTCGCCGTCGAACGCGCGAAAGAGCTGTTCGGCGCCGACTACGTCAACGTCCAGCCGCACTCCGGGTCGCAGGCGAACGCGGCGGTCTACATGGCGGTCTGCAAGCCTGGTGACCGCGTGATGGGCATGGACCTGAGCGCCGGCGGCCACCTGACACACGGCAGCCCCGCGAACTTCTCGGGAAAGCTGTACGAGATCCACTCCTACGGCGTCGATCGCGAGACGGAGCGGATCGACTACGACGAGGTCCAGAGGCTTGCCGAAGACGTGCGTCCGAAGATGCTGCTCGCGGGCTTCTCGGCTTACTCGCGCGTCATCGACTGGGGCCGGATGCGCCAGGTCGCCGAATCGGTCGGCGCAACGTACTTCGTCGACATGGCGCACGTCGCGGGGCTGGTCGCCGGCGGCGTGTATCCCTCGCCGATCCCGCACGCGGACATCACATCGACGACCACCCAGAAGACCCTGCGCGGGGCGTGGGGGGCGATCATCCTCTGCCGCTCCGACTGGCAGAAGGCGATCGACTCGGCCGTTTTCCCCGGCACGCAGGGCGGCCCCCTCATGCACGCGATCGCGGCCAAGGCAGTTTGCTTCGGCGAAGCCCTCAAGCCGGACTTCAAGGTCTACGCGAAGCAGGTCGTCGCCAACGCGAAGGCGATGTCCACGCAGCTGATGAAGCGCGGGCTGCGCCTGGTCAGCGGCGGCACCGACAACCACCTGATGCTCATCGACCTCCGGCCGCAGAAGCGCACCGGCAAGCAGGTGCAGGACATCGCCGACGGCGTCGGCATCACCCTCAACCGCAACTCGATCCCGTTTGACGACGCATCGAAGTTCAACCCGAGCGGGGTCCGGGTTGGCACCCCGCTGGTGACCACGCGCGGCATGAAGGAGCAAGAGATGGTCGTGATCGCGGACTGCATCGCCGACCTGGTCGAGCGGATCGACGACCCGGCGACGCTGGACTCGGTCCACGAGCGCGCGCTCGAGCTGTGCCGGAGATTCCCAATTCCCTACGCGTTTGACTGACTTCTTCAGCGGCGCCGCGCTCAACAACCTGACCCAGCACCTGCTGCCGGGCCTGTGGCCGTTCCTGGTCGCGCTCCTCGCCTGCGTCGTCGCGGTGCCCGCCGCGGTCTACCTGTCGCGCCGCTTCGGCGTGGTGGCCCAGCCTGGCGGCCGGCACTCGCACAGGCTGCCGACGCCCGAGCTCGGCGGGCTCGCCATGTGGGTCGGGTTTGCGCTGGCGATCCTGGTCTTCCTGCCGAAGGACCTGACGAGCCTCGGCGTGCTGCTCGTCTCGGGCCTCGCCATGGGCCTGCTGATCATCGACGACAAGCGGGGCATGCGTCCGGTCGTCAAGCTCGCAATCCAGGTCGGCCTGGCGCTGCTCGCCGTGCTCGTTTTCGGCGACCAGATCAAGTTCTTCAGCCTTCCAGGCGGCCGCATCGTCCAGCTCGGCCTCTTGATCGCACCAGTCAGCGTCTTCTGGCTGGTGGGAATGCAGAACACGGTCAACTTCCTCGACGGCGCGGACGGTCTGGCCGCGGGCGTCATCGGCATCGTCGCCCTGATCCTGATGCTCGCGGCGGGTCAGCTCCGGCAGATCGAGATCGTGGAGATCAGCGGCGCCCTCGCCGGATGCTGCGCCGGCTTCCTGCTCTTCAACTTCCCGCCGGCGCGCATCTTCATGGGCGACTCGGGGGCGCACTTCCTGGGCATCGCGCTCGGCATGGTCTCCATCCTCGGGGTGGCGAAGGTCGCGGTCGCGTTCGCCCTGGCAGCGCCTGTGCTGGCGCTGGCGGTGCCCATCGCCGACACCGGGTGGGCCATCCTTCGTCGCCGCATCAAGGGGACGTCGGTGGCCGCGGGCGACAGGCTGCACCTCCATCACCGGCTGCAGTCCTTCGGCCTCGACGCCCGGCAGACGTGCTTCGTCTTTTACGCCGCCACCGCCCTGCTGGGCGGGCTCGGGCTGACCCTTTTCGGCCACGGCCGCATCCTTGCGGTGGTCCTGGTCGCCACCGCGGTGCTCACCTCGACCGTCGTCGCCGACATCCTCCAGCACGGAGGCTGGCGCATCCCGGCACCGTGGCTCGCCCGCCTGTTGGGCGAACCGGGTACCCGATAGAATTCGGAGGGGCATGGCGCCCAACTCGGGATCAGGGCCGACGGGATCGGATCTGGCCGGGCTTGGGTTCTTCATGGCGGCCGCAGTCCTGATCCCGTTGCTGATTGGCGTGGCCCTGGACCGCGCGTGGCACACGGCCCCACTCTTCGTTCTCATCGGCTTGTTCGTGGGCCTTGCGGCAGGAGCGGCGTGGATCTGGGTGAAAGTGAGGGAGATGTCTAGGTGAGGTTGGGCAGCATCCAGGGCCAAACCCTGAGCCTGTGTCTTCTTCTCGCCGGGATGGTATTCGTCGGAGCCGAGCTCGCGGGACACGCTCCCGTCGGAATGGGCGTGGCGGTCGGTGTCCTGATCGGCTCCCTCAACGGATTCACGCTGCAGGCGGTGGTCGATCGGCGGGCGCCGATACTCGCGACGAGCATCGTCCGCCTGGCGCTGTTCAGCCTTTTGTCGATAGCGGCGGCTCGGCTCATCGGAGGATCCATCTGGTCCGTGGTGCTCGGCGTTGGCCTGGCGCAGCTCGTGATGGTCGCCGTCGGCGCGCGGCAGGGATTTCGGGCGTGATCGTTCTCGCTGAGTCGATAGGCCAGCCGACGGTCACCATCGGCAGCTGCGGCGCGCTGTGCACGTTCAACTACAACACTCTGATCTCGAGCTTCGTGGCGATCGTCGCCACGCTCGCGATTGGATTCTGGCTGCGCTCACAGCTCCGCTACGACCACCCGACCAAGGCGCAGGCGATCCTCGAGTGGGGGTACGACCTGCTGCGCAATCTGATCAAGAGCAACGTGTCCGAAGACGCGCTGTTCATCATCCCGCTCGCGATGACGCTCTTCTTCTACATCCTGGTGGCCAACTGGATCGAGTTCTTTCCTATCGGTCTCTTCCCCAACTTGCATGGAGCCAACGCGGATCTCAACCAGACGCTGGCCATGGCGCTGATAGTGATCGTCGTCGTCGAGTGGTACAGCATTCGTGTGCTCGGGCTGGCGGGGTTCCTCCGCAGGTTCACCAGGCCGTTCGAGCTCCCGCTCCCGGCCCGCATCGTCTTCATCCCCCTCAACGTCATCGAGGAGGTGACCAAGCCCGTCACGCTTTCGTTTCGGCTCTTTGGCAACATATTCGCCGGCGCGGCGATCATCGGTCTCATCGTCGGACTGGGGACCTTGTCGCTGCCGGTGGGCGGTTCCGTCCCAGGCACGATCGCGGGAACGGCCCTGCTGATCATCTGGAAATTCTTCGACGTCCTGTTCATCGGCTTCATCCAGGCCTTCATCTTCATGCTGCTCACGGTCGTGTATTTCGGCGCCGCCCGCGAGGGCCTCGAACATGAACACCAATAGGAGGTAGTTGAGTGACTGACCATGGGATTGGAATGGCCGCGGCCCTCCTCGGATTCGGCATCGCGCTGGGAGGAGCGGCCATCGGGGCGTGCATTGGTGACTCCGTGGCCGGCAACGCGTTCCTCGGCGGCATCTCGCGCCAGCCCGAGGCGCAGGGCCGAATGCTGCCGTGGTTGTTTGCCGTCATCGGCCTCGTCGAAGGCATGTACTTCGTCACGTTCGGATTGGGCTTCGTCCTTCTTTCTCAGGTCAAGTAATGCTCTATCTGGCGGGAGAGGCGGGCGTCGTCATGATCGATGGGACGGTGGTCGTCGAGCTGATCGCCTTCCTTTTGATGCTCGCCGTCCTCGCCCGCTACGTGTACCCGGAGATCGTCAAGGTCGCCGAGGCACGGCAGCGCGCCATCGCCGAACAGCTGACGCAGGCCGAGACGGCGCGGGCCGACGCGGAGGCGCACCTGAAGGAGGCGGAGGCCAAGCTCGCCGACGCCCGGCGCTCCGCCCAGAGCGTGATCGACGCCGCGGGGAAGTCCGCCGAGCAGATGCGCCAGGAGCTGAGGGCAAAGGCGGAGGAGGAGGCGAAGCGCACGCTCGAAAACGCGCGCAAACAGATCGAAGCCGAGCGCGACCAGGCAATCCGCGCCGTACGCGCCGAGGTCGCGGACCTGGTGGTCACGGCCACCG
>WNGH01004514.1_pt1 | contig 23032 bp, 15 predicted proteins | sample 5400631 | NCBI WGS metagenome assembly WNGH01 (sample SAMN13153373, study PRJNA577476) | soil metagenome | isolation source: 115 cm soil or saprolite under Garry oak tree replicate 1 | place: USA:California | collected 2016-06-15
GCAGGCAGGTTTCGCCGCGGCGCGACCTGCGGCAAGTGGCGGACTCTGGCAGGAGATACGCGATCAGTAACGACCTTTGTCCCTGAAGCGGGATGATCCGGGAATTCTTCCTAACCCTGGTTCAATCGGCGGCATTACAACATACTTGAGCAAAGGATTATTCGGCAAAAAGGCAGCGCCCAGAGTGACGGCTGAGCCGATGCCGACCGGCAGCCATTTTCTGATGGACTGTCCGACGCGCGATCGTTTAATGCGGGGGATATCCCGGCCAAGGGTCTGAACAAGCGATTCAATTCTTGCCGCCAGCTCTGGCACCTGACGGACCTCATTGATTTGAATCAACTCACCCAGGTCCCGTAGATACCTGATTTCTACAAATTGCGAGTCGTTGAGATCTTCGATATCTTGGGACTATTCCACATTCGGCAAGTCGCCCGCCGAAGAGACGACCTACCACATGGGTGAAACTCTTAATTATAATAGGAGCGAGAAACTGGCAGGAAAATGGAAAGAAGAATCGGGGCCTGATCCTCCCTACATTTTCCCCAGCCTGCGCACGCCCGGACGGCCGATCGGCGGCGTGAAGATTGTGTGGAAAGCCACACTGCGACGAGCGGATGTGCCGCATTTTCCGATTTACGACCTGCGCCATGCTTTCTGCACACGGCTAAGTTGGGTTGCACCGGACGCCATAATTCAAAGGGCAATGCGTCACACTAGCCCCGAGACAAAGCGCCGGTATCAACTCGGCATGGTCGAGCAGGTTCGTGAGGCGATGGAGAAGGCAAACCAGCAGGTGTACGGCAAGCGCGTCACCGTCCAGGTGACTGATGAATGGTGAGAATAGAAGTTTGCAACTGACTGAAAGAGAAGGATGATTTGGCTCCCCGGGCTAGATTCGAACTAGCAACCCTTCGGTTAACAGCCTTGATACCAACTTAGTCACAATTTGCCGGAGCCGAGACAGATCGAGGGGATTCAGCAAGTTCTGATCAAATGGGACTAACTAAGATTCACCTTCTCTTTTCAGTTTTCACTACGATTTGCCGCCATTCATCACCATTCACATGACACCTGCATGACACCGCGCCTTTGCGCAGAACCGAAGCATCTTCGCCTCCTGAAAAATGGACGCCCGACGAAACCAGGCGGCACCAGAACCGCCAATTCAGGTGGGCAAAACTGCGCTGTTGTCACACGCGATATGGCGGGCGGGATGATCGCCGCTCATCCCTTCTCAAAGTTCCTAGACCGCCGATTGAGCGTCGCCAATAGGGACCCTGGCAGATCATCCAAAAATTGCGGTGGTTCATTGTACCAGGAAGGCTGCGTCGAGGGTGAATTGGGAATTGTCGGGGGTTTTGAGTGTGATTTGAGCGGCTCCTTTCTGGACACCAGTTGGAATTGTGACGCTCAGGGTCGACGAGTCCACTAACGAGGCGCTAGCAGGTGTTCCGTTCACATTTAGCGATGTGCCGGTGACAAACCCCGTGCCGCGAACGGTTACCACCGTTCCAGCAGGGCCCGAGGCCGGCGTAACGCTGCCGATTCCCAGCGGAACCGAATCAAGGTCCACGACAGTCAGCCCGGATCTAGTCAGTAAGAAAATCTGGTCTCCTGTTGGTGTAATCGCAATGACTTTTGAAGGGGTAGTCGGAACCACCTCCGTCGGGCCTCCGAGAATCGGCTCCGTCAAGAGTACTCGTTCACGCAATTGACCGGTGCGAGCGTCTATGATGTCCACACCCGCGCCGTTTACTGCATAAAGTAGAGCACCACTCCGGTCCATTTGAAGGGAGGGCCCCTCTTGGATCCCTTGTATGTCCGGAAAGTTGACCTGAGCAGTCATGTTGAGGCCAGAATCCACTAAATAGGGAAATGGAAAACTTAAGCTGTCGGAAGAGCTGTCGACCGCTAGAACGTTGCCGTCTCCCGATATCGCAACGTTGTCCCAGAACTGGCCCTCAACGAGATGAACCTGCCAAGTATTCGATGCCGCGTTCCAAGAAAGCAACGGCCCCCCGCTGTTGTTGGAGGTGGCTTCCAGCACCACGGTTCCTTCCGCGGATGCTTGAATGTAGTTATTGTTCAGATTGACGATGCTGCCGGCTGGCAGATTGGGGTTCGTGATCTGCATGCTGGAAAGGTCAATGTCGTAAATGGGCGTACTGCCGCCGCTGAGAGCATTTCCGACAGTGAGGGTGACGAACGCGTGATTGGTGCTGGTTGTCGCAATCTGAAAGGGGCCTGGGTTACCGGATAGTGGGGCGGGGGGCACATTGAGGGCAATGGCGCCAACACTGGGACTATCCGGATTGATGATCGCGACGGATTGATCGCTCTGGTTCGCGGCGAGCAGTTTGGAGCCGTCCGGCGTCAAGGCAAGACCGAGGGTCAGCCGAGTTCCGCTCTTACTGGGAACAGCAATCGGCACCCCAAAGCTGTGTGATGCCAAGGAGAACACATCGATGTGGTCAACCGCACTCAAATACACTTGGTTACGATGTGAGTCATAGAGGATGTAGAGAAAGGTGTCCGCCGAAGGGTAGTCCACCACACTCTGGACGTAATGAAACGCCTTAGACAAGGTAGCGGTTCCAGTTGGGGATGTAACCGTGATGTCTTGGGCACCCGTTGTGCCGTTTGGTACCGCGACAACGAGATGCTGAAGGGGGAAGGGATAGCCAATCTCTGCAGGAACGAGCACCTTTTTTTGAATCTGACCTGGAGACGGTCCGACACTCGCTTGAATGCTGGCCCCTGCGATATCTATGGAATATCCGTACCCGAACAAATCTGCCAGCACGCCGCCTTTTGGGTCTGCGGCAAAGGTGCCGTACTGCACCGGAAGTGATCCGTACGCGAACCCCTGAGGCATAAAAGCCATGACGCCATCTGCCTCAATGGCCTTTACATTCACCGGACCTGGTGTTGCCGAAGGAGGAGCCGTTGCAGCCAATTGCCCAGCACCATTAAAAAGGTTCGGATTCAACGCCCTCTGGACGTCAAAAAATACATCGGGCACGGAGTTGAATATGCCCGTTGTGAATTGTGTCGTAGTGGGCTGATTCAATGGTCCTTCATCAGGAGTGGCGATGATAAAGTCGGAAACCACCTGTGGATTCTGAAAAGTGCGGAAATCGGTGGCGTCCACGATCCCAACACCATGATCAGCCACCTCAAATATGAGACCAGTTGAGTCACAGGCCATAGGCATTCCACTTGCACCGCCGACCGCGTAAGCAATCTGCGTGGAGAGATTAGCTGCGATTCCAAGCAGCTGGAACGTGCTCGCGTCCACGGTAATCAGTTTGGCCCCACCGGACTGTGATGGGTAGGCTAAGTACAACAACTTTCCGTCCAGGCTGTAAACCCCGGACACCGGCAAGGTGTTCGGCGCGCAACAGTCGGGAACGTCCACTGCCCCCACTTGCTGCATTTGCAGATTAAAGAACCGAAGAAGTGGAGTCCCACCGGCAACTACAAACTGTAAGCCGGTCGGATTCAGAGTCGCGAATTCGAATTGAACTCCGGGCACAGGCGTGAATTGGTCGGTCGCGGAATCGTACAGAGTGGCAGTGCCTCCTCCCGCGACAAGCAGCTTCGAATGGTCGGCTGAAGTGGATACTAGCCCGCCGCCCCCGGAGTCTGATCGCATTGTAGATGCGCCAGCGACTGGATCCCATTCCACAAGTCCAACCGATTGATTAAAGGTGCCAACGTCACAACACGCCGGGAGCGAAAAAAGCAAAACCTTCCCATTTGCAACCTGAAACGCCTGGGCCGGCGCCACGAAACCGAACCCTCCACCGAATTGCGGATTGGGGATCTGAGGGATGGTATCTCGTCGCACCACCTGCAGAGTCGTCGTGTCAATCCAAGCAACGACTCCGACTTGCGTACCCACCAGGATTTTCGCTCCATCCGTGCTCAGGCTCAACCCGAGTGCGCCAGAAACCGGAATGCACTTGACGACCTGCTGGGTTGTGACCGGAATCACATCCACGCAGTTCAGATCGATGGCGCTGGCAAAGATCAACTGGTGCACTTGGTCGTACACGACAGCCATTGGCGTATCGTCGGTCCGGACAAAAGAAGTCCTGTTGTTTGGGAGCCCCGGCGGACCCTGCGTTACTGTAATCGTAGCTTGGCTAGAGGAATTCAGGCCGCCGCTCGACCCCTTGAAGATCACAGTCGAAGCTCCAAGTGCCGCAGTGGAAGATGCAGTAAGGGTTACGGACTGCCCGCCCGTAGTCATAGAAAAAGGAGCAGCCGGGGACAAGGTCACTCCACTTGGGAGGCCGGTTACGGAAACTTCAATCCCCTGGTTGAACCCGTTCATGGCGTTCACAGAGAGATTCAGCGTTGCGCTCTGTCCGGCCCCAATGGACTGGTTTTGCGGGCTTACGCCGATCGAAAAGCTGGGTGATGGAGCGGGACCAATCCCCGATGAGCTTGAACCCCCGCCACAGGACGCTAAAAGAAGCGCGAGTAGTGATCCGGCAAGAGGGACAATACGACCTCGAAACCATCTCCACCGGAGATTTAAGCTGCCCATGTTCTTATTGCCTTCGAACCAGTCTGAGATTGAGGAGCCTAGTAACTAGTAGCAATACTTAATTTTGGACACGGAGGATAGCCTTATCTTCAAAGTAATGTCAATTCCTGGAAAAGAGAACGGCGCTTCCCTGAACGAAGCAATCTCGATGAAACATGATTCAGACGGATCCCCTTCGCGCTATCCTTAATCTTGCAATTACGCTCGATTAGCCGCTATTCGCATGACTTGGGAATACGGAACATAGGCGGCTAACAAGTCTTCGTTGATCGCCCAACATGTTCAGGGCACCGGATTTTCTGCGCCCGCGCCCTCAATCGGGAAGGAATCCACTTCACCACAAACTTCACGCCTACATGACACTATGATTTTCTGGAAGCAAATCGTGAGAACGCAACTTCAATAAACGCTTGAATGAAAAAGAGTTGGCTCCCCGGGCTAGATTCGAACTAGCAACCCTTCGGTTAACAGCTGGGGGGTATAAAACTCTAAGTGCCGCGTTTGGTGTCGCTTACGAGCCTTATCGCTGTTTATCCTGCCCTTGAATTGGACGGAAGTTGGACGTTCGTGCGAGCGACACTGCGTCCACTTCTTGGGACCAATCATTCGGCAAAGTGGTCCTCTCAGGTGTTTTCCCCTCTTGACAACCAGTAGGAGAAGAGTACGCTCCTCTTGGCAGCCAAGAGAAGGGTCATAATGGGAGACAAGTCAAGCGATCTCGTTCAAGGGACTCTGGACATGCTCGTTCTGAAGACGCTGGCGCTCGAAGCAATGCATGGATACGGCATTACCATCCGAATCGAGCAGATGAGCAGGGGCGTCTTCCGGTTGAACGCGGGCTCGTTATTTCTCGCCATTCAACGATTGGAGAGGGACGGGTTAATCGAGAGTGAATGGAAGCCAACGGAGAACAACAGGCGAGCCAAATACTACGCTCTGACACAAAAGGGACGAAAGAGACTCGATAACGAAACGCGAGAGTGGGGAAGGCAGGTAGCGGCGATCGCCAGAATTTTAGAAGCATCTTGAGGGGTTTGCTATGTCGTTGCTCCGAAATGTTACACGCGGACTCCGATCATTGCTCCGAAAGGAACAAGTCGATCAGGAGTTGAATGAGGAACTCGGGACTTACCAGGAGATGGCCGCCGAAGAGAAGATGCAGGACGGGATGAGCCGCAAGGATGCCCTTCGCGCTGTGCGCCTGGAGCGAGGCAGTCTCGAACTTACGAAGGAAGTCGTGCGTTCTGGCGGTTGGGAATCTTTCGTGGAGACGTGCTGGCGTGATTTGCGTGTCGCCTCCCGAACCCTACGCAAGTCGCCCGGATTCACGGTTGTCGCCGTTCTGACTCTCGCCTTAGGTATCGGCGTGAACACGGCCATTTTCAGCGCGCTGAACGCCACAATCTTTCACCCCCTCGCGTACGAAAACCCTGAGCAGCTCGTGATGGTGTGGGGCGTGGAGCCAAAAGGCTGCTGCAGGCACGGTGGAATGGTGTTCTCTTCGCCGAACTTTTTGGATTTCAAAGATCAGAACCGAGTTTTTGAGAAAATGGCGGCGTTTGATGGAACTGAATTCACGATCACCAGCCTGGAGAATCCGCAAAGGATCCACGCGGGGCGAGTCACAGCAGATTTCTTCACGCTGCTCCGCGCGCGACCAATGTTGGGACGCACATTCCTTCCTGGCGAAAATGAGCCAGGGCGCGATCACGCGGTAGTGCTGAGTTACGGGATATGGCAACGACGTTTCGGCTCAAACTCGAATGTTGTGGGCCAAACGATTCGACTGGACGCAAATGAATATGCGGTCGTTGGCGTCATGCCTCGCGATTTCGACTTTTCTATCCCTAGTTATTACGGACCAATGGACGTATGGGTCCCGATTGTTCTCAGTCGGGACAACTCCGAACGTAAACACAATTATCTCAACGTCCTCGCAAGGCTCAATCCAGGCGTCACGGTGCGCCAAGCTCAAGCCGAAGCGAACATCATAGCTGCCCGCCTGAGGCGCGAATACTCAAGTACGACCGAGCAAAGTAATGCCCCTTCTACGACGACTGCCGAAACGAACGAACACTCCGCTGTAATATTGGGAGCGAAGCTGGAGCCATTGCGTGATGAAATCTTTGGAGACGTAGGGTTACCGCTGTTAATTTTGTTCGGTGCTGTGGGCTTCGTCCTCCTCATCGCGTGCGCCAATGTGGCAAATCTTCAATTGGCACGCGCATCTGCGCGACAGAAAGAAATCGCCCTTCGAACAGCACTCGGTGCAAGTCGCGGACGCGTTGCGCGGCAACTGATTACCGAGAGTGTGCTTCTGGCTCTCGTTGGCGGAGCTCTGAGCCTCCTCCTAGTTTTTTGGCTGATCAAACTACTGACAGGACTGTTGCCCGCCGGCATGCCTCAAGGAACGTCCATCACGATCGATGCCAACGTGCTTCTGTACTCGTTGATGCTCTCGCTGGCAACGGGCTTGCTGTTTGGTCTCGCGCCAATTTTTCAGGCTTTTTCACGAAGTCCGAGTGAATCGCTTAAGGAGGGCGGGAAAACCACTGCGACCGGCGACGGTGGTCTCCGACTGCGGAGCCTCCTCACGGTCTCCGAAATCGCCCTTTCTATGGTGCTGCTTATCGGAGCGGGGCTCTTGACGCGCACCTTCGTCGGTTTGCTAAATGTCAGGCCGGGGTTCGAGACTGAGAACATTCTCACCGCCAAGGTGTCTCTACCGAAGTATTCTTACGCAGATTCCCGGCAACAGGCTGACTTTTACACTCGGCTCCTGGAAGCAATTGCGACCCTGCCTGGGGTCAAGGCGGCGGGTGCTGTTAACGATCTTCCACTCGGTGCTGGCCGTGATTCGGACGAATTCACTATCGAACGACGCGGCTCAAAAGACATGTCAAGCTCGACTGGGAGCAGTCAAGACCGCCTCATAAGTCCAGATTACTTTCGGGTGATGAACATCCCGCTCATCAAAGGACGCACATTTACGAAGGCCGATGCCAGTTCAGCGCCTCCCGTCGTCATTATTAGTCAGAGCTTCGCGCGACGGTTTTTCCCAAGTGAAGACCCTCTTGGTCAGCACATAACATTTGCAGACCCGGCAGCAACAGCGCCCTGGCCAACAATCGTGGGAGTTGTGGGAGACGTGCGGGACCTCGCATTGGATGCAGATCCTGACATCGAGATTTACGCGCCCTATCAACAGAACGTCTTGCCGTACAATCCGCTTCCGTACATGAGCCTTGTCGTCAGGACTGTAGGAGACCCGAGCAGTCTCACCTCCGGGGCGTTGGCAGAAATTCACGAGCTCGACAAGAACTTGCCTCTCCCAGAGGCCGAACCAATGACCGCTGTTTACTCGGCGTCAATCTCAGCGCGACGCTTCAATACGCTCTTACTCAGCATTTTCGCTGGCATTGCTACAGTTTTGGCGGCTATCGGAATTTACGGCGTCATTTCGTATTTGGTGACGCGACGCACGCACGAGATTGGAGTCCGAATAGCGCTAGGGGCAGAAGCACGGAACATACTTACGCTAATCGTAGGTCGAGGCCTTCTGTTGGCGATCTTCGGAGTGGTCATTGGTCTAGCCGGAGCACTTGCGGTTACACGCGTACTTGCGAAGATGCTATTCGGCGTAACGACAACCGACCCCGCAACTTTTGTAGGCGTCTCTGCACTGCTCATTGGAATAGTGCTGGTCGCCTGCTATGTGCCGGCGCGCCGGGCGATGCGTGTCGATCCCATGGTGGCCTTGCGCTACGAGTAGGAGGCTACGCATGTCCTTCTTACGCAACATTACAAAGGGCCTCCGATCGTTGTTCCGAAAGCAACAGGTCGACCGAGAGTTGGATGAAGAGCTTCGCGCCTATCAGGAGATGGGCGCCGAAGAAAAGATGAAAGACGGGTTGAGCCGCAAAGAAGCCCTTCGCGCAGTCCGCTTGGAGCGTGGAAGCCTCGAAGTCAGTAAGGAAATCGTTCGCTCTGGCGGCTGGGAATCCTTTGTGGAGATATGTTGGCAAGATTTGCGCTTTGGCCTCCGCATGTTGCGGAAGTCTCCCGGCTTCACCCTCGTCGCCACCCTCACGCTCGCACTTGGTATAGGTGCAAACACGGCCGTTTTTAGTGTGGTCGGAGCCAACCAGCCAGAATTGGCGCTTCCATGCCGGAGTTTGAAGACTACAAAGCCCAAAGCCACTCGTTTGAATACCTCGCTAATTTCTTGTCGGGTTGGACTTATACCTGGACAGGGCAGGGCGAACCGCGCAATGTGAATTGCACGGCCATTTCTTACGACTTTTTTCCGATGTTGGGAATCAAGCCCTACCTGGGACGCCTGTACACGCCCGAGGAGTATCACGTGGACGGCGTACAGGTGGTCATTTCGGACCGTTTTTGGACGGAGCAACTCGGCAGTGATCCCCATGTTGTTGGGCGGGTCCTAAACCTGGATGGGACGGGCCAAACCGTCATCGGTGTGATGCCGCCAGTGCCCGATCTCTTTCCAGAGACCGATATTTGGGCAAAGATAGAGCCGGATTTCCGGTGGATGCGTATCAGAGGCAACAAGTTCTTGGATGTTGTGGGACGGCTTAAACCTGGAGTTACATCCGAGCAAGCCGAGCAAGAATTGACGGCGATCTTGCAACGAGGACCAGGAGAGTCCCAAGAACTTTCGGTGCATTTGATCCCACTCAAGGATGAACTCACGGGAAATGTCAGATCGCAGCTGCAGCTCGTGATGGCTGCAGTCTCGCTCGTTCTGTTGATCGCTTGTGTGAACGTGGCATACCTGCTGCTTGCCAGAAATCGAAAGCGGCGAGCGGAAATTGCGGTGCGAGTGAGCCTAGGGGCAGGCAGAGGCCGCCTGATGAGGCAATTCATTACGGAAAATCTAGTTCTCGCAACTCTCGGAGGCGCTACCGCGATAGTACTTGCGCTGGCCAGCGTCAGGCTTTTCGGGCGCGTAAACACTCTTCCTCGAAACGCATCCATCGGCGTCGACGCCTACGCTCTGTTGTTCGCTTTTTTCATCACGGCCTTCACGGGGTTGCTGCTTGCGCTAGCGTCGTCCACCGCGTCCTCCAACCTCGACGTGATCGCCAGATTGAAAACAGAGCGGAAGGGTAGCGCTTCTATCGCAGGGCAGCGTTCCAGTTTGCTACTGGTTTCTGAAGTTTGCCTGGCGGTTGTGCTATCCATTGCAGCCGGCTTGCTCTTACGAAGCTTCGAGCAGGCTGAACATCTCGACCCCGGCTTCCTCCCTGACCATCTCCTGTCCACATATTTGCGCACTAACGATTCGCGCGATGCGCGGCTCTTTTTCCCTCAGTTGGTAGAACAGACAGCTGAACTTCCGGGCGTGAGTGCGGCCGCGTTAGGGAAGTGTATGCCCGGCGTATATGCACCCTCAGCCACGCTGATTTTTGGAGACCGGCCAAATGACCCAATGAACGCTCCGACCGTGGAGGCTTGTTGGATCAGTTCGGAATTCTTCAAAGCGATTGGTACCCGTCTCCTTAATGGGCGCTTCTTTACGGTGCGCGATGATGCGAGCGCGTCTCCCGTCGTGATCCTGAATCAAGCATTGGCGGAATCCTACTGGCCGGGACAGAATCCAATCGGCAAGCAGATCGGCGTGAACTATGTCGGAGCAGGTCGGAACACAACTAGTGCCCCGCGCCTTCGTGAGATCGTCGGGATTGTGGCAAATGTAAAACAGAAAGGATTGGACTTGCCGGTTGAGCCGGCCGTCTACACACCTTACCTGCAGGATGAAACGAACCATGCCTTTGCGGGCTTCAATCTATTCGTTAGAACCATTGGCCCACCCACTTCGCTTGCGGGAACGGTTCGCGCATTAGTCCATTCGGTTCGAGCAGACCAGCCGATTGACGTCATGCAGACAATGAACGATGCCTTGCTCCGGGCACTCGCACCGCGCCGGCTGAGCCTGGTTCTAGTCACTTCGTTCGCAGGTTTGGCCGTGCTCTTATCGGCGATTGGAATCTTTGGAATGATTGCCTATACCGTTAGCCAGCGCACACACGAGTTTGGTGTGCGGTTGGCCTTAGGTGCAAAACCGCAGGATGTCCTGCAACTCGTCCTTGGCCAAGGCTTCAAGGTCGTGACAGCTGGTGTCTTTGTTGGTGTCGGTGCGGGGTTCGCAATTACGCGATTCATGCGAAGCTTGCTCTATGGCGTAGGTCCGACTGATCCGCTGACGTTCACTGTCGTTGCGGTCTTGTTCGCGCTAGTGGCGCTCGCGGCCTGCTACATACCTGCCCGCCGTGCTTCCCGTGTCGATCCGATAGTGGCCTTGCGTTACGAATAGGAAACTATTCATGTCCTTACTGCGAAATATAACGACTGGGCTTCGATCACTGTTCCGAAAGGAACAAGTCGACCGGGAGTTGGATGATGAGCTTCGCGCCTATCAGGAGATGGCCACCGAAAAGAAGATGAAGGACGGGATGAGCCGCCAAGAAGCCCTTCGCGCAGTCCGCTTGGAGCGTGGAAGCCTCGAAGTCAGCAAGGAAATCGTTCGCTCGGGCGGTTGGGAATCCATAGTGGATACATTGTGGCGCGACGTGCGCTTTGGCGCTCGCACGCTGCGCAAGTCCCCCGGCTTCACGGCTGTCGTAGTGCTTACTTTGGCACTGGGTATAGGCGCAAACACGGCGATCTTCACGCTCATAGATGCGGTGATGCTGAAGTCGCTGCCTGTTCCGAACCCCGCGCAGCTCTATCGGCTGGGTGACAACAACAATTGCTGTGTTATGGACGGCACACAACAGAACGGCGGCAGCTTTGTTCTCTATTCTTATCAGCTTTATGAGGACCTTCGCGATCACACGCCTGAATTCACGGAGCTCGCCGCGTTTGAGTCCCACTTGTCGAATTTGAGCGTCCGTCGCCACGGCGGTTCCTCGGTCGAGCCCTATAGAGGCGAGTACGTTTCAGGGAATTACTTCAAGATGTTTGGTGTCCGCGCTTTCGGGGGTCGCCTCCTCGCGCCACCGGATGACTCGCAAAGCGCGCCCCGGGTCGCGGTGATGAGCTATCACACTTGGCTGCAGCACTTCGGGCTTGATCCATCGGCAATCGGCTCGACGTTCAATATCAATGGCGTCCCCTGCACTATCGCAGGTGTGGCGCCACCCGGATTCTACGGCGACACTCTGCGGGGCGATCCTCCTGACTTCTGGCTGGCTTTGGCTGCCAACGACGAGGATCGCTGGCTGTTCGCCCCTGAATTTGAGTGGCTTTATGTGATCGGGCGATTGAGACCGGACGTCGTGCCGGAGCACGTGCAAGCTCGGCTCACGGGGGAATTGCAGCAGTGGCTCAACGCTCACCGCGAAATCATTCCGGAGCGCGACCGAGGCGACATTCCGAAGCAGCACGTCCATCTCACTGCGGCACCAAGCGGCGTGGACTGGATGCAGACGGACTACGCTGCCGGCCTGCACCTTCTAGTCACCATTGTAGCGTTGGTCCTGCTGATTGCCTGCGCGAACATCGCTAACTTGCTGCTGGCTCGCGGATCGGCCAACCGCTCGCAGACCGCGGTCCGGTTGGCCCTGGGCGCGCCACGAAGCCGGGTGATTCAGCAGATGCTCATTGAAAGTGTTTTGCTGGCACTGGGAGGCGGAGCGGCGGGACTTTATGTAGCCTACGCAGGGACGCATGCCATCCTGCTGCTTGCTTTTCGCGGGGCCAACTATGTTCCTATTGATGCCCGGCCTTCCCTGCCTGTGCTCGGTTTCTCCATCTTTCTATCGCTGGTGACAGGTATCGTGTTCGGGATTTTACCCGCATGGACAGCGTCGAAATCCGATCCCCTCGATGCCCTGCGCGGAGCGGGCCGTTCCAAGGGCGATCGCGCTTCGTTGCTGCAGAAGCCTCTGGTCATCGCACAGGTTGCATTCTCGATTGTGCTCTTGATCGCAGCGGGCCTGGTCACGCAAAGCCTGCGTAACCTCGAAGACCAGAAGTTCGGCTTCGCGACCGAGGGTCGTTTGATCGTAAAAATAAGTCCATCACTAGCCGGTTACACGGTAGATAAGCTTGCAGGGCTTTATGAAAGGCTTGAGGAGGCGCTGCCGCGAATCCCCGGCGTTCTGAGCGATAGCTTGTCCTGGTACACCCCTTTGGACGGCGACAACTCGAATGAACGCGTCTACATTGAAGGAAAAGCACCCGATTATCGCTGGACGGCGCCTTCCTGGGACCGGGTTGGTCCGCACTATTTTGAAACCATCGGAACGCGCTTGCTGCAAGGGCGCACCATCGATGAACGTGACACACCCGGTGCCCCACGCGTTGCCGTTATCAATGAAACGTTCGCGCGCAGATTTTTCCCGAATGAGAATCCCATCGGGCAGCACCTTGGGATGGGAGATGTGAGTCATAGCGGCGACTTTGAAATTGTCGGCATCGTCGAGGATGCGAAATATCAGGACACGCGCGGGCCTGCTTACGCTACGTTCTTCCTGCCGTTGCTGCAAACCCCACCCGGAGGGCCCCTTGCCGGATGGGTCTATGCCATTGAGCTGCGCGTGGCAGGCAAACCGCAGAACATCGAGCCAGCCGTACGGAAAGCACTTGCCGAGGTCGATCCAAATCTCCCCGTCCTCAGCGTGATGAGTTTTGGCGAGCACGTGGCGCGCAACTTCAATCAAGAACGACTCATCGCTCGGCTTGCGGAGCTCTTCGGCCTGCTGGCGCTCATCCTGGCTTGCGTGGGGCTGTACGGTGTAACAGCCTATGCGGTTGCACGCCGAACGAATGAGATCGGCCTTCGCATGGCCCTCGGCGCCGATCGCCGGAGCGTACTCGGCTTGGTGTTGCGCGCTGCGCTGACCCAGCTCGGGTTGGGGCTGGCCATCGGCATACCAGCAGCGCTGGCAGGAAGCTACCTGCTTGCGAACCAACTCTATGGTGTCGAGAGTTATGACCCAATCATTCTAGGCCTGGCTGTCGTAGTTCTTGCCGGCTGCGCGATGTTTGCAGCATTTGTTCCGGCACGACGGGCTTCGCGCATCGATCCCATAGTGGCTTTGCGTTACGAGTAACCCATGGCTCTCGGAGAGCCACAACGAAGGATGAAAATAGCCGCTCACTGTTGAGCCAATCTTTTCAATGAGATACGCGGCTATTTTCATAGGAGGAGTAGGAGGCTACGCATGTCCTTCTTACGCAACATTACAAAGGGCCTCCGATCGTTGTTCCGAAAGGAACAGTTCGACCGAGAGTTGGATGAAGAGCTTCGCGCTTATCAGGAGATGGCCGCCGAAGAGAAGATGAAGGATGGGTTGAGCCGCAAAGAAGCCCTTCGCGCAGTCCGCTTGGAGCGTGGAAGCCTCGAAGTCAGCAAGGAAATCGTTCGCTCTGGCGGCTGGGAATCGTTTGTAGAAACGTGTTGGCAGGATTTGCGCTTTGGCCTCCGCATGCTACGCAAGTCTCCCGGGTTCACCCTTGTCGCCGTTCTAACGCTGGCGCTTGGCGTAGGTGTGAACACGTCAGTATTCAGCGCGTTCGATTCTGTTGCGCTGAAGCCGCTCCCGGTGAAGGATGCGCACGACGTTGTGAGACTGCAAAGGTGGTTCGCCAGCGGGGCGATGGGCGACGTCCAATACGACTTCTCCTATCCGGAATATCTCTATTACCGTAGTCAGAATCACGCTTTCTTAGGGCTAATCGCGGCAAGTTGGCCTAGACAGGCACTCGCAACAGCGCCATCCGGATCAGAGACCGGGTCCACAGCACCTCACGAGCTGTTGCCTTTGCAGTGCCAGCTTGTGTCGGAGAACTACTTTTCGGTCCTCGGAATCAGAATGGAGTTCGGCCAAGCATTCGCAGGAGGCGAGGAGCGGGCTCCCGGCTCGAATCCCGTCATTGTCCTGAGCTATCCATATTGGCGGGGCCAATTGAATGGGGACCGTGAAGTCATCGGTAAGGCTTTGGAAGTCAACGGGACTTCGCTGACGGTCATCGGAGTCGCGCCGGAGGATTTCATCGGGACGGGTAATCCGCCAGAAGTGCCTGACTTCTGGGCGCCGCTGGAAATGCAAACGCAATTAGAGCCGCAAAATGACTGGCTGCACGAACCATCGAATCAGCCGCTGCAAATCGTTGGCAGGCTGGCTCCGGCGACGAGCATCGATCAAGCGCAAGCGGAAACGGAAGTTCTGATTCGGCGGTTTGAGCAGGACCACGTAGAGAAGGACCAAACCATCGGGCTGACGCTGCATAGGGCGACGTACTTTGGCGTAACAGACGAGCTTTGGTTCCGAGCATTCGCTGCCGGATTGATGGCGGTGGTCGGTCTCGTTTTGCTCGTGGCTTGCGTCAATTTGGCAAACATGTCGCTTGCGCGAGGCGCCAGCCGGACGAAGCAAATCGCCATGCGCCTTGCACTCGGGGCGGGTCGCGGCAGGCTAGTTCGCCAATTATTGACGGAGAGCATGTTGCTGGCGCTTATGGGGGGCCTGGCCGGCCTTTTGTTGTCCATGTGGGCGGCCAGGTTGGAATGGATCGGCCTGGCACGGCTCATCCATGTCTTGCGGGGGAGCCGGATTTTGGTTGCGCCTCTGACGGTCGACATTCGCGTCTTCCTATACACGCTTATAGTCTCGCTTGCGAGCGGGGTGTTATTTGGTCTCTGGCCAGCATTGCAATCTTCGAAGGCTTCCGTCAGCGATGCGCTAAAGGCGGAAGGAAGCGGTTATGGACAGCCGCCGAGCCAGTCACGCTTCCGCAGCTTTCTCGTGGGCGGGCAAGTAGCCGTATCGATGTTGCTGCTCATCAGCGCGGGGCTGGTGTCGCGGGGTGTAGCGAAGGCTCAAGGGGCGAAGCCCGGGTTCGAGACGCGCTCGGTGTTTCATTTATCGTTCAGTCTCGGAAATGATCCCGGCAAGGCAACAATTCTAAAGCGGCAAATCATGGCGCGCCTCCAAACGCTTCCCGAGATTTCAGAGGTCGCGTTAGCTGATCGCCTTCCCTACGCGGGCACATCCACGCGGCCACTTCTTGTGGAGGGGAACCACGCAACGGCGAAAGGTGCGCCTCATGAGATCTTGATCAACTACGTCTCGCCCACATTCTTTGCGGCGTTAAGCATTCCGGTCGTCCGGGGAAGGAATTTCACGCCGCAAGAAGCGGACGCCAACATTCCGGTGGCGATTGTGAGCGAGGCTACCGCACGCAACGCGTGGCCAGGGGAGGATCCGGTTGGAAAGCGTCTGAAGCTGGACTTAAGATTCGATGGCAAATGGAAAGAATTCGAGGTCGTTGGCGTGGCCAGGGATGTTCGTTTCACCAACATTTCGCGCATCGACCCCGCATACGTTTATCTTCCCGGCGATCCGTCTCAGTCCAACGGTTTGTTAATTCGGGCGGCGCGAAGCCCACGAGACACTCTCGCAGCTATCCGCACATCGCTTGAAAGTTTCGACCGAAGCCTGCTGCCGACATTGGGATTCCTGAGCCTGGACAATTTCATGCACTCGCAAGAGTTTGTCCCACAAGCCGCCGCGATTCTGACAGCGATTTTGGCGTTTCTTGCTGTAGCTCTCGGTGCGGTTGGACTCTACGGAGTCATGGCCTTCGTCGTCACGCAGCGGACACGAGAGGTCGGAATCCGCCTGGCGTTAGGCGCGTCGAAAAGCGATGTTCTCCGGTTGCTTGTTCAGCAGGGAATGCTGCCTGTGATCGGCGGCGCGGGCTGTGGCCTGGTTCTTTCAGCCGCCGTTTCGGGGGTGTTGCACGCAGTTTTAGTTTCTCCCGGCATGCCGGACCTTCTCTTTGGCGTGAGCGCGTTTGATCCGACGGTTTACGCCGGATTGACTGCATTGTTGGCAGGGGTCGCGCTGCTAGCCTGCGCGGTGCCGGCACGCCGCGCCATGCGGGTCGACCCGATGATTGCAATTCGTTGTGAGTGATGAGGCATGTCTTTGTTGCGAAACATAGCGAGCGGCCTACGATCATTGCTCCGAAAGGAACAGTTCGACCGGGAGTTGGATGAGGAGCTTCGCGCTTATCAAGAGATGGCCGCCGAAGAGAAGATGAAGGATGGGTTGAGCCGCCAAGAAGCCCTTCGCGCAGTCCGCTTGGAGCGTGGAAGCCTCGAAGTCAGCAGGGAAATCGTTCGCTCCGGCAGCTGGGAATCTGTTGTGGACACGTTGTGGGGGGATTTTCTCTTCGCTTTCCGCCTACTCCGCAAGAATCCAGGTTCGACTGCAGCCGTCGTCATCGCATTGGCCCTGGGCATTGGCCTGAACACGACGGTATTCACGTTTGTGAATGCTCTGCTGCTCCGTCCGCCCACAGGTGTCAAAGCACCTGAGCAACTGCAGGAGGTCTGGATACACAATCCACGGGATTCCGGCGCGCAGGGCTATCTCCCATTGAGTTATCCCGACTACGTCTACTACCGCGATCACAACCAGTCCTTCGAGGAAATGCTCGCGTACGATTTCGAACCGCACCTAGTCATCTGGAACAAGTCCGGCGATGGTCAGACGGTGTTCGGTCAGATTGTTTCAGGCAATTTCTTCTCCTCACTCGGCGTGAATGCTGTGCTGGGCCGCACGATCTCAGCGGAAGATGATCAGACAGCCAATCCTCAGCCGGTGGTGGTGCTTGGTTATGCCTTTTGGCGCCGATACCTCGGTTCTGATTCCACGATTCTCGGAAAAACCCTCATGCTGAATGGCGCGAACTACAGCGTCATCGGAGTAGCGCCAGCGGGTTTCACTGGTCTCTTGGTGGGCTTCGAGCCGGACTTCTGGGCCCCCACTGCGATGGTCGAACAAATCACAAGGGACAAAGGACGACTTAGCAATTGGGGCGTACATTCGCTCATAGCCATTGGGCGCCTGAAACGCGAAGCCAGCATAAGCGGGGCACGCGCCGAGGCGGGCGTGCTGGAGCATCGGATCGAGATGGATCATCCCGACCTGAAAAGGAACTATGACGCAACCGTCTTCCCGGCAACCCTCATTCCGGCTCCTTTCCGCGTTTACGTCAGGGCGTTTACGGCATTGCTCATGGCGGTGTTTGGATTCGTTCTTCTTATCGCATGTGCGAACGTGGCCAGTTTCCTGCTTGCGCGAGCGACCGGACGAACACGAGAAATGGCCGTTCGCTCTGCTTTGGGCGCGGCGCGGAGCCGACTGATCCAGCAAATGCTCGTCGAAAGCACGCTGCTCTCCAGCCTTGCAGGATTACTTGGATTGATTTTGGCCTACTTCACGGCGCCGCTCCTGCTCGCATTGAAACCCGCGAGCTTGCCCGTCACGCTCAGGCTACCCATCGACTGGCGGGTCCTCGTCTTCACATTGATCGTATCGCTGATCTGCGGTATCGCATTTGGCCTGACGCCGGCCCTCCGCAGCGCGTCGGCCCCGGTGGCTTCGAATCTTAAGGACGAAACTCAGCCAGCCGGTCTGCGCAAGTCCAGATTGCGCAGCCTGCTCATCATCGGTGAAGTCGCTACATGCACAGTGCTCCTCGTCTGCGCTACCTTGTGCGTGAGAAGTCTCCGGAACGCCAGTTCGATCAATCCCGGCTTTAACACGCGGCATGTGATCGCCGCGACTCTCGACCCTGGAAGCCTGGGCTATTCTGAGGCTCAAGTGCGCACCTTTTATGAACAGCTATCCGAGCATGTTCGGGCTTTTCCTGGGGTAACGGCGGCCAGCTTCACCGACCATCGCCCCTTGGACCTGCGCGCGAGCACACTGTCCTCAATCCAATGCACCCCGAGTCAAACAAAAACGATGGGATACCAGTCGACATACTGCGGGTTGCGCCCGACTACTTTCAGACTATGGGTATTCCGCTGTTGCGAGGTCGCGACTTTATTTCTTCCGAGGGCGTCGAAGGAAGCGGTGTGGCAATCATCAATGAGGCCTTGGCCAAACGGCTCCGGAAAAACCAAGATCCATTGGGCCAACGAATGACATTTTTCGGAGAGAAGTCGAGCACCGAGGTCATTGGAGTCGTCCCTACTGGAAGGTATCGAACCCTTGCTGAGGATCCCGTACCTGTAGTCTTTCGACCTCAACTGTGGGCGAGGCGTGCGCTCGTCGTGCGCACTTCGGGTGACCCGGCAACTTTGTTAGACAGCATTCGGAGCGAAATTCATTCCGTGGACCCCACTATCGCCCCAACGGATTTGGAAACCATGCAGCAATATATGAGCCTCCCTCTCTTTCCTGCCCGGGCCACGGGTCTCTTACTCGGCGTGTCCGGATTTCTAGCGTTGGTCCTAACTACCATCGGGCTGTTTGGGGTCATTTCTTACATCGTTTCCCAACGCACTCACGAAATCGGTGTGCGCGTTGCCCTGGGCGCTCGGCGCAGCGACATTATGAACCTGGTCATCAGACACGGCTTGCTTCTAACTGTAATTGGCCTGCTCATCGGCCTGGGGATCGCATTTGGAGCAGCGCGCCTTGTTTCATCCTTGCTCTACGGGGTCAGCCCGACTGATCGGGCGACCTTCTTCGGGGTGGCAGCGGTTTTGTGCGCGGTGACAATCCTCGCGTGCTATCTCCCCGCGCGGCGGACGATGCGCGTCGATCCCATTGTGGCTTTGCGTTACGAGTAGGAGTACGCAAGTCCTTGTTGCGGAACATTAGAAACGGGCTTCGATCATTGTTCCGAAAGGAACAGGTCGACCGGGAGTTCGATGAAGAGCTTCGCGCCTATCAAGAGATGGCCGCCGAAGAAAAGATGAAGGATGGGATGAGCCGCAAAGAAGCCCTTCGCGCAGTCCGCTTGGAGCGTGGAAGCCTCGAAGTCGGCAAACAAATCGTTCGCTCTGGCCGCTGGGAATTTTTTCTGGAGACCTGCTGGCAGGACTTGCGCTACGGCTTACGGGCCTTTCGGCGCAACCTCGGGTTCAGCATCCTAGCTGTTCTGGCATTAGCTTTTGGTATTGGGGTCAACACCACCGTCTTCACCGCTCTCGATGCGACGGCGTTCCGACCCTTACCCGCCAAAGATCCGAATCATATCGTGCGGGTCGTCCGCTGGATTCCTCAAGGCTATGGCGGCACTCTGTTTTCCTTTCCTGAATATGTCTATTACAGAGACCATAATGACGTGTTCTCAGGCTTGGCGGCCGACAGTTGTTGTTACGACGTCGTCTACGGCGGTCGGCAGGACACAAGTGCAGTGTCCAAATCGTCCTTGGTGAACGCGCGCCTTGTTTCGCAAAACTACTTCGAAGTGCTGGGCATCAATGCAGTGCTTGGCCGCACCTTCCTGCCAGAGGAGGACCAGTCGGAGAAGTCCAATCCCGTGGCCGTACTCAGTTATCAATTCTGGCGACAACGAGTCAGTTCCGACCCGAACATCCTGGGAAAGTCCCTCCTCTTGAATGCGACGCACTTCACTGTGGTGGGCATCGCGCCACGCGATTTCATTGGCAGTGGGGACCCTCCCGCCGTTCCCGATGCATGGATTCCGTTGGCGATGGAACCGTACATCGTGCCAGGAAGTCACTGGGTGAACGATGCGAATGCTTACAACGTTCGCATGGTGGGCCGCCTAAAGCCAGGCATGGCGCTCAAGGAGGCGCAGGCGGTACTGACGGTCCTTGCCCAGGAGCTTGCCCACACACCTCCTGCCCAGGAGAAGCATCAGACCGGCAGCACAACACGCCTTACTGTGAAGCGAGCATCTTTTCTTGACTTTGGGGGAACGGGCTCCGAGTTTGTGGTGTCGGTTACGCTCGCGCTCGCTGCCGCCGGCATAGTGCTGCTCGTCGCCTGTGCCAATGTCGCCAATTTATTGCTCGCACGCGCTATGGCGCGACGGAGGGAAGTGGGCGTCCGTCTGGTGCTGGGCGCAGGTCGTAGCCGGCTAATTCGTCAATTGATGACCGAGAACGCGCTCATCGCCCTTTTGGCCGGGATCGTGGGCCTCCTTTTGTCAACATGGGCCTGCCATGTTCTGTGGTTCTCTATCCAGCAGTCGCTTCAGAAGTTCTACCCGCCTGATCTGTTGGTTCGTGTGGACCCAGACGTTCGCATCCTTGGCTACACTTTTTTATTGTCCCTGGCGGCCACATTTGCCTTCGGGCTAGCGCCTGCACTTCAGGCTTCGAAAACCGACCTGACGTCCGCCGTGAAGCAGGACGCTGGCATTGTTCCTGGGCAGAGGCGAAGTTTGCTGGGATTGTCTCTGCGGGAAGCACTAGTTCTGGCGCAGGTGAGCCTATCCCTTATGCTTCTCGTCGCTGTGGGATTGCTCGCCAGGGGTCTGCAGCGATCGCAGGCGATTGACCCCGGCTTCGAGACCAAAGACTTGTTAGCGGTCGATGTGGATTTCCCTGCACTTGGGTATGGCAGCTCAATGGCCTTGTCACTTCGCCGCGAAATGGTCGAACGGCTGGGTGCGCTGCCTCAAATCAAGTCAGCCTGTTTCGCCTCCGAAGGATGGACTTCAGTCTCTCTAGAATCTGCGCGCAGCCTTCCGTTTGTCCCCTACACGGTCATCTCGCCAGACTACTTTCGGACGCTTGGCATTCAGCTTGTTCGTGGCAGGGACTTCGATGAAGCTACGCAAACCGGCGCACCAACGGTTATCGTCAGCAACGCTACTGCGCGGCTGTTGTGGCCCGGCGAAGATCCTATCGGTAAACGGCTGAAGGCCTCGGGTCGATCATCGTCTTATGCAGAAGTCATTGGTATTGTCAGTGACGTTCGGAGTGCCAGACTCCTACAGGTTGATTTCGCTCATCTTTACTTTCCCATCGATCCGACCGACCAATCTCTTATACTCTGGGCTCGCACTCGCAATAATCCAGAAAGTACCCTTGGGTCTATTCGCGACGCATTGGGGACCCTGGACAAGGGACTGCTTCTTGCCCCGACGCATTCGATCAATGACCTGTTGTGGTTGCAGAGACTGCCCGCGTTAATCGGCACTTCAATGGCAGCAATACTTGGGGTGCTAGCTGTTCTATTGGCAGCAGTCGGCATCTACGGCGTGATGGCTTACCTTGTAAGCCAAAGAACACACGAGATTGGTGTGCGCATGGCCTTGGGCTCCGACAAAGCGGATGCCATGGCACTCGTGCTCAAGCAAGGAATGCGACCCGTGGCAGTGGGCATCATTCTGGGCTTCGCCGGCGCCGTGGCGCTATCTCACGTCTTGTCGTTTCTTCTGTTCGGGGTTAGCCCACTTGATCCGTTGGCATTTTCAAGCGCAGCTGCATTTCTTATTGTCGTGGCGGCGCTTGCGGCCTACTTTCCGGCGCGGCGTGCGATGCGCGTCGATCCGATGGTCGCTCTGCGTTACGAATAGTTCGCACCGTTCACATCGCTGGTTCACCGTCTTCACTGACCAATGCAAATGTTGGCACGCGAACATTCCAACTGTCTAGAATTGTTCGTCCTGAAACCGACAAGGTCCTGATAAACGCACAAACCGTACAAGTGAAGTTTTACTTCACATCTCCGGTAATCTGGAGTTACCGGCCCAGGCGTGTCCACAGCTGGGGCAACCCAAAAAGGCCCGCATGCAAATCCTGTTTACGGCGTTGACGACTTGCAGCCGATAGCCGAGCCAAGAAAAATCACGCCTGCGTCATCACTGAAAGCCGCTGTTTTGCACCATGTGCCTTTATCGTTCATGTCGGATGGCCGCTTAAGTGTGACCTGGTAGTGCATTCCATCTGGGCTTGTAGTGATCGACAGTTCGTAAGGATTTGGATTCTCAAGGTCAATCGCCGTACGCTTTGAGAATCCTTTCTCTCGCAGATGGGTGAGAATCTCTTCCCGAGTTGCGAATCGACCGTTCTGACTCCGATATGTAACTTCCGCAGTATTTAAGAGCCCAAGGCTATTCACCAGTATTTCAGCGGGGAGTTCACTTTGGCCGTTGACCTTAGAAGGAGTGGCTGTTCTTATCAGAAGGATTCCAAGCAAACCGCAAAACAGTGCAAGAGTGTCGATGGCGGTGGAAAAAGGGGCCAAAACAGCGGTGGTCTGGTTAGTTTTCACTCTGCCCCTTTCCCTCTTGGAAGGGGGTGTTCTCTCAGAACGGCCCGCAGCGGTCAAGGGCGCGCCGGTGTCGCGCGGCGAAGCGAACCCTTCACGGCGAGGACCGTTCTGAGATCCTCGACAAGAGGGAAAGGGGTGGCCCTAAATGGACCGCTAAAATGGTCGAATCACGGCCCTGGCCTAACAACGATTCGAGACTGCATTGATGATGGATAACCCGTCCAATCAGTGACGTATTTGCCCGTTGTTGCCGTTCCCTCTAAATGCTTCCCGAAAGCAAAAACGCTCGCGTGCGGACCGTAGCTGGCATGTACATTGAAATGAATTAAGGCAGACAATGTTCCCGCGACTTGGCTCAGCCGTGAATACTCGGTTTTATGGGCAGGGAAGGTTGCATGGCCGCTCGCGTCAGTCTGACGGTCCATTTCATGTCCTGTCGCTTCGACCGAAT
>WNGH01002342.1_pt1 | contig 23025 bp, 19 predicted proteins | sample 5400631 | NCBI WGS metagenome assembly WNGH01 (sample SAMN13153373, study PRJNA577476) | soil metagenome | isolation source: 115 cm soil or saprolite under Garry oak tree replicate 1 | place: USA:California | collected 2016-06-15
TCCAATGGTGCAGTTGGTGACCGCTGCGCCAATAGCGCCGACCGCCGCCAGCAGAGGGGCTAGCAGCACGCCTACAACGCCGATGGTCAAGGGAATCTCCAGCACGGTGTGGCCCTCGTGTTTGATGATGATGCGACGGACGTTGCCTTCGTGAAGCAGTTGTTCCACGGTCGTGACCAACTGCTCACCCATGACCTGGAATTCTTCGCGATATTCTGGTTGCTCTCCTGCAGACGGGGTATGTGGATCTGCCTGTGTCATGGTCGTTCTCCTTCTTCGTGTGCTACGGTGTGGCTTTGATCTCGCGCCTTTGTGCCCTGGATAACGGGCTCGTCCGCTCGAGGCTGACGGTGTCCTGTTGCTCCGATGGGTTCAGGGGTCTGGCTGCTCGCACGCTCTGCCCGCTGCTTGATGCCCAGCATGCATTTGCGCATCATCGCGATGTCGGTGAACTCCACGAGCAGGCTAAACAGGATCGCCGGCGAGAGCCAGTGGTAGTGCATGCGCACGCGCGTAATCAGGCGTGTCTGGCTGTCATCCTGTGGGTAAAGCCCCCAGTACCAGGTAGCCTCACCTTTCTGATCCCACCAGAGCATAAATTGGTTGGCTTCGAAATCCTTGACATACATGCCCTGTTTTCCATCTGGACTTATCGGTACCACATCGCCGACTGCCACATGCTGGAATTGGGGGAGGATGCGCTGGGCACTGGGCTTGCCAAGATTATCCAGCCAATCGTAGCTGTACCAGCCAGCTCGTGTGATGCCAATTTGCACCAGCCAGGGCCAGATCTCCTCCGGCCGCGCCTGGATGGTCACGGCGCGTGTGGCGTTAAATGTGGGCTGCTTGACCACGTCATCGCCGGACATGGCACGTGCCACCTCTTCGTCGGTGGCTCCCCAGCGCAGTTGCCAGGGACGAATGAAGCGCAAGTACACTCCAAACAAAACGACTCCAAGGGCTGCTAATCCTCTACCAAACATAGAACACCTCCTGTGCTCATACCTGTGTCGCCGATTGAACAGGAGGTGTTAGCCATCCTGAGAGCGGCACGAACTCCTATATACACTCCTCCAGGCTACAGTAGACTGGATGGACATCACCCCGCCATCCCCAAAGGGGTCTTCACTCACACACCTTCGTCACCTTGCTGTCTGTCGTCCCAGCTTGCCATCTGGTGATGACCCACCTCTTGTGACGCATCTGGGCCGAACGAGCTGGGTCCCCCGCCCTCCGAAAGGACACGGCGAGGAGGATGGCGAAAGCGGGGAAAAATGCACTACACTACTCCGAGAGGGGTGAGGGTGAAGACCTATTCGCGTGGAGTCTCGGTCTTCCTGGAATGCGCTATCCACAGTATACGGGATGGACATCACAGAGAGGTCACATGCGGAGGCGTACCTCTCACAAAGCTGTCACAGTATGTATGTGGGATCGACAGCGGTATCTGATCAAAAAAGCCAAGCGGACTGACCACTCGCCACCCTTCCCATATCTGTCAATACAAACTTTATCCTAGTGGAATTTGCCCCATTATCCTGGTGAGTCACAAACGGGACAGAACGAATTGCGTTGACTTCGACAGCTTGCTCACCAGGATAATTGTGTGATTTTCGCCAGGATAAAAGTTTGCATTTACAGGTAAATCGAACCAACCAAATAGTCCACGTTTAGCACACATCATTTGCAGTGATCGGGCTTGAAAGCCCCCGTCTTTCAAGCCTGTCTTTTACCCACATTTAACACGCGTGATACAATACCGGGATGAACACACAAGAACTATTGGATCCCCAACAGTGGGCTGAGCGAACCTTTGGGAGCGTCCAACTCCAGGATCTGCGTCGAACGAGACGAGCGGTCCAAGCGGGCACCACCTTGGCGGAGAATCCCTTGGGTTCCTTGCCTGCTCAAATGCACACCTGGAAAGAGACGAAAGCATTGTATCGTTTGCTCGAGGAACCCGATGTGACCTTTGCGGCCTTGATGCAGCCTCACATGCAAGAGACGAGGCAACAAGCTCATGCCTCTGGCGTGGTTCTCTTGGGACAAGATACGACTGACATCGATCTCTCCCATCGCCGTAAAATCAGCGGCGTGGGACAAATCGGCAACGAGCGCGGACGGGGATTTTTCGTGCAAACCGTGCTGGCCGTGCGTCCTCAGACCCGAGAGGTGCTCGGGTGCATGGCCCAAGAGCCATTTGTGCGCATTCCCGCTCCCCAGGGAGAACAACGGCATCAACGCCGCAAGCGAGAAGAGCGCGAAACGGATGTCTGGATGCGCCAGGTGCACGCCATTGGCACGCCTGAGCCGGGAAGCCTGTGGGTGCATGTCGGCGATCGGGGGGCGGATATGTTCCCCTTCTTTCAGGCATGTCAGACAACCCAGACGCACTTTCTGGTGCGAGCGGCCCAGAATCGGCGCGTGGAGGAGAGCGAGGAAGAGATCACGTCTTCGCTCATGCGCGCACGGTCCTGGCCGAGCCAGGCCAGTCGTCCGTTCGAGGTTCCCGCCAGGCATGGTCATCCAGGACGGCAGACCCAGCTCCAGCTGGCCTTTGGGCAGCTGACGCTCTTGCCCCCGCGCCATGAGCCGCGAGCGGGCCAGGTCCCTGTGACGGTGTGGGTCATTCGCGCCTGGGAAGAGCAGGCGAGAGATGCCGAGGAGCCGCTGGAATGGATCTGGTTGACCTCGGTTCCCACCACCACGCTTGAACAAGCCTGGGAGCGGGTCGATTGGTATCGACATCGAGGGCTGGTTGAGGATGATCATCAATGCCTCAAAAGTGGCTGTCGCATTGAAGAACGGCAAGGGCCTCGCGTTGACGGGCTGATCCGCTTGTTGGGTCTCTTGTCCCCTCTGGCCGTCCGCTTGTTGCAGATCCGTGGATACGCGCGTTGCCAACCCGAGCGCCCGGCTCACGAGGTGATTGAGCCGCTCATGCTGGCGGTGGTGGCTCAGCGCTCTGGACACTCGCCTGCCACGATGACCATCGGCTCCTTCTGGACCGAAGTCGCCCGCCTGGGTGGCTATCTGGCTCGTTCCCATGATGGGCCTCCGGGATGGCGAACCATTTGGAAAGGCTGGCTCTCTTTGCAAACCTTCCTTGAAGGCGTTCACTTTGCTTTTCATCTCCGTTTGGAAAATGTGGGTAAGAATCAGGTCTTTCAAGCGGGGGATGAAAAGCCGTTCCTTTCGTTCCCGTAAGCGATCTCACTGTTTTTCGCCAGAGAGAGAGATTCGTTCGTTTCAAGTCTTGCTTCTTGACGTTATGCCACCTATTGATGTCTAATGAGTCGAGCAGAGAACACACGAAAGGGCAAGAGGCGTGCTTATCCAAGAGTACAAACTGGACGGCAATAAGCAGCAATACGCGGCTATCGATGAAGCCATCCGCGTCGTGCAGTTCATCCGTAATAAGTGTCTCCGTCTGTGGATGGACGGCCGCCGCATCAACAAGAATGACCTGCAATGCTACTGTGCCGTCCTGGCCAAAGAGTACGCGTTTGCCAACTGCCTCAATTCCCAAGCTCGTCAAACCAGTGCCGACCGGGCCTGGGCTGCCATCTCGCGTTTCTATGAGAATTGCCGCAACAAGAAACCTGGCAAGAAGGGCTACCCCCAATTTCAGCACGACAATAGGAGCGTGGAGTACAAGTCAACGGGCTGGAAGCTTGACCCCGATGGACGCCACATCACCTTCACGGACTCGTGTGGCATCGGTCGCCTGCGCCTGGTCGGCTCACCTTCCCAGCACATTGAAACCTTCCCTCTCAAGCAGATTAAACGAGTACGCCTTGTGCGTCGTGCCGATGGCTACTACGCTCAATTCGGTGTCCAGACTGAGCGCACGTGTGAGCATGTCGAGACGGGCAGCGTGGTGGGCATCGACATGGGTTTGAAGGTTTTCTATACCGATTCCGACGGAAAGACAGTTGCAAACCCACGCCACGGACGCCTCGCCGAGACAAAACTCAAACGTCTCCATCGGCGCGTCTCTCGCAAACACAAAAAGGGCCAGAACCGGAAGAAGGCGAGACAGCGTCTGGCAAAAGCGTACCTGAAAGTGCAACGGCAACGTGAAGATTTCGCCCGGAAAACGGCGAACGCGCTTGTCTCGTCTCACGACTTGATTGCCTACGAACACCTTCAGATTCGCAACCTGGTCAAGAACCAGAAGCTTGCCAAGAGCATCCATGATGCGGCATGGGGGCACTTCCTCAGCTGGGTGAAAGCCTATGGCATCATGCATGATGTGCCCATCATCGCCGTCGCCCCACACTATACGAGCCAAGACTGTTCTGGCTGTGGGGAGCGTGTCAAGAAAACGCTCTCGACCCGGACACATGTGTGTCCCTCGTGTGGGTTGGTGATGGACCGCGATGAAAATGCGGCTCGAAACATCTTGGCCAAAGCATTCGAGGGTACCCTGGGGCACAGGGAAACTCATGAGCTGGTCTCATGAAACGCTTGGGGAGAGATGACCTCTACTGTCCTCTTCGAGAGGAGAGGAGGGCAAGTCAGCTCGTCGAACCAAGAACCCCCTGCATTCTCTGCAGGGGAGTGTCAGCTTGATGCTTTTGGTAAATGAGTATAGCATTATTGCTCAGATTGTCAAATGATACCAAAGAAGCTAATTTATTTTCAGTTCTATTAGCAAAGCTCAGGCAGTATATTGTATTTGCGACAAAGCAATGTTACAATTGTAAAAAGTAGGACAAATTTACCAAATTAACATATTATTACTCATTTGGAGAAAATAGCGATGGCACTCATACATTATCAAAAAGGTGATATCTTCGAGTCAAATGCTCATGTCATCGTTAATACCGTCAACTGCAAAGGGGTTATGGGGATGGCATCAGAAAGCAGGCATACAAAGCATCGCCTTCCCCAAACTTGGTGCCCAGAATGGCAAGCTATCCTGGGATGATGTAGGCCCACTCATGGCAAAATACCTCAGTCACATCGATATTGATGTCTACATCTACATAGGCGAGGGTGATAAAGAGTATCAATACGACACAGAACTTGTCAGCTAACTTCGCAACTCACACCATCCACAAGCGTAAATATTTATGGGGAACTAAACCATGCTCACGTTCCCCCAAGATTCTTCCATGTGGCAAAAAAGAGGTAGAAGACGTTGGCCCGTTGTTTGAATACACGTCCTGCCGGCGGACACGAAGTCCCCGACAATGCCATCTATTGTCCTCGCTGTGACTTCCTGGTACGCGGCGCACATGTCGGCATCTATGAAGTCGTTTCCTTCATTGGTGCAGGCAGCTACGGGCATGTCTACAAAGTGCGCGAACCGGCACCGCTCAGCCGCATCCTGGCCCTCAAAGTGCTACGCCTCGACCAATTCAACGAAAAAGCCCTCGGCAGCTTCTTCGATGAGGCACGCCGTATCGCCGACCTGCAACACCCCAACATCCTACCCGTCTACAACTTCGGCCAGCTGGACGACGAGCGCCCCTACCTCGTCATGGAATACGCCCCCCAAACCATCTATGACCTCTTCCGCAGAGAAAATGGCACTCGACGTACCGCCTTTGCCGAAGAGCTTGTCCCCTACCTGCAACAAACCGCCGATGCCCTCAACTTCGTCCATACTAAAGGACTCATCCACCAGGATGTCAAACCTGGTAACCTGCTCATTGGACGCAACGGGCAGATATTGCTCTCTGACTTTGGCACCACCTTCTATCTCGGCTTGCAAACCCATGCCTCCCTCGGCGAAGCCACAGGCACTGCTGCCTATATGCCACCCGAACAGTGGCAAGGCAACCCGCGCCGCGACTCCGACCAATACGCCCTTGCCGTCTGCTGCTACGAACTGCTGGCCGGTCGTACACCCTTTACCTACAAACGCCTTGAAGAGATGTGGAACGCCCATTTTCGCGAACAGCCCCCTTCTCCCCAGAAGTGGAACCGCCGTATCCCCATTGAAGTCGCCACCGTTATCTTGCGTGCTATGGCCAAAGACTATCGCCAGCGTTACAGCAACATCCTGGAATTTGCCCAGAAATACACTGAAGCCGTTGAAATAGCCCAACAACGCTACCTCTGCTACGAATGTGGGCATCAGAACCGCACCGGAGCACAACGTTGTAGTGCCTGTGGCACTGAACAAGATGACCGCCACTGCCTCTATTGTGACGCCCCCGTGCGCTTCGGTCAACGTTGCTGCTCCGTCTGTGGTCGCCTTACCCTACCACCCACCGTCGTCTTCCACAGCCCTCTCTCTGGTGTCAACGTCCGTCAGGGCCGCTACGAAATCAAGCGCGTCTTGAAAACCAACGAAGAAACCAAAGTCACCGTAGCCGTTGCCAACGATACCCACATGAAGGGACAGCAAGTCGTTCTCAAACGCTGGGAATGCACCGACCTCCCTCTTGCACGCCGTGCTAAAGAACTGGTACATTATGAAAAGGCCACCGAACTACTTCTACGCATGCGCCATCCCTTAATACCGCGCATCCTCGATCGCTTTGCCGAGGGCAAACACTACTACATAGTCATGACCTACGCCGATGGGGAAAGCCTGGAAGAGCGCATGCAAAAACTACTTCGCCCCCTACCAGAGGGCGAAGTTCTCGGTTATATGAACACCTTGCTCAATATTTTGATCGCTATCGAGCAACAACAGCCATCGCTGCGTCCCTACGATCTCTCGCCCACCAACATTATCATCGAAAAGACCCACGGGCGAGCTATGTTAACCGGTCTACCCATCGCCGCTCTACCTGCTCCTCATGCCAATGGCAGCCGACATCGTACCACCCGCAAACTGGCTATCTCACCCTACCTGCCCATCCAGGACAAACCCTACGATCAGCGCACCTGTATCTTCTTACTGGCTGCCTGCATGCACTACGCCCTGACCAACCATGCACCACCGCACTATCCCACCTTCCCCCCGGTGCGTCTCCTCAACCCATCCGTCTCACAAGCCCTTGAGGCCATACTGAGCCGGGCCTTGCTGGAAGATCAGTTAGCACGCTATCAGAGCTATCAAGAAGTGCAAAGGGATATTAAGAAGCTGTTGTAATGCCCTCAGTTCTCGAAGAGCAAGACCGCTCCCAGCCCAAGGTGCCTTGGGCTGGGAGCGGTCTTGCTCTTCGAGAAACTATCTACCCTCGCTGCTCAATCGGTACGTATTCCGTCCCTTTCGGGCCAACATACTCAGCACGTGGACGAATCAGACGGTTGTTAGCGTATTGCTCCAGCACATGCGCCGTCCAGCCAGAAGTGCGACTACAGGCAAAAATGGGCGTATCAAGGTCAATAGGAAAGCCCATCATGTAATAAACCGAGGCCGAATAGAAGTCTACATTACAGTTGAGATGCTTCTGCTCTTTGACATTTTCCTCAATAATACGCGAGATCTCATACCAGTGCGTATCGCCGGTACGCTTACCCAACTCCTCTGACATCGCCCGTAAATGGGTCGCACGCGGGTCCTCGGTCCTATACACCCGATGTCCAAAGCCCATCACACGCTCTTTATGCTCCAGCGCATTGCGAATATAGGGCTCAGCATTATTGACATCACCAATGCGCTTCAGCATCTTCATCACCTGCTCATTCGCACCACCATGCAATGGGCCAGAAAGCGCACCTATCGCTGCTGTCACGGCAGCATACATATCAGCCAACGTAGCAGCCACCACACGAGCCGTAAAGGTAGATGCATTGAGTTCATGGTCAGCATGCAAGATGAGAGCTACATCTAACACATGGGCCATATACTCATCAGGCATCTCACCCTTTAACATATACAGGAAATTCGTTGCTTGATTTTTGTCAGATAAAGGTGCTACCAGTTCCTGACCATTACGCAGGTGTTCCCATGTAGCCACAATGGTAGGCATGATCGCCGTCAGATGTACGGCACGACGATAATTAGCCTCTTGAGACTTATCCTCAGGCTTGATATCAAAGGGTGAGAGCGCCGAAACAGTCGTCCGCAAAACATCCATAGGCGCAGTTGTTTTAGGAAACGAATGCATCAAATCAATGATCTCTCGTGGCAATTCACGATTGGCCTGCATCTCACTTGTGATGGCAGATAGTTGGGCTCGTGTGGGCAAGAGCCCATGCCACAGCAGATAGGCCGTCTCCTCAAAAGTTGAATAACGTGCCAGATCGTGAATATCAACACCATAATACGTCAACTTACCAAGTTTGCCATCGAGATCACAGATATGTGAAGTTGTGGCTACAACGTCTTCAAGACCACCTGTTGTGGTAGGCATAAAGGGCTTCCTCCAAGGGCAGTGTACGCCTTAGTGAGCACAACCACTACTCGTCAATCCATCCAGCTGCGGTTGCTCTCACAATGAAACAGATCACTTTCAACAGAACAAAGGATACGTTTTATGTAAGGTAATTATAGCCCCGTAGCTTTCTTTATGTCAACGCAAACCATCACTGCGGTGGCGTTCATAATTTTGCACAGAAAAGCAGGCATATGGTAGGGGCGGCATTTATGACACCAGTCAAGCAAGAGAGCCAGACTGGCGTCATAAATGCCGCCCCTACCATATGCCTGTTGGATTCATGCAAAAAAAATGACGCCCACCCGTATATTTCCTAAAGCATAGTCTTTATGCGAAAAATATGCTACACTGACGCAAATACCGAATATATAAAGTGAGGCGGCTCGATGGGAAAACCTATGCGTGACGATGAAGAACAGCTCATCGCCCGCAGTCAGCGTGGAGATGTCAATGCATTTAATCAGTTAGTACTACACTACCAGCCCGCCGTCTACGGGGTTGTCTACCGTATGCTCGGCAACGCTGATGTGGCAGCAGATATTGCCCAGGATACCTTTATTGCTGCGTTTCGCAGTATTACCTCATTCCGTGGTGATTCCCCCTTCCGCTCCTGGCTCTTGCGTATTGCCACCAATCTCGCCTACGATCACTGGCGACGCACCCAACGCCATCCAGCAGAGTCATTAGAAAGCCTCACTGATGAAGAGGAACCGCACTCTGCCAGTGACCTCAACGCTTTAATCGAGACGGGACGCGCACAAAACCCCGAAGCATACTTGCTTAACCAGGAGCTACAGCAACTGATCCAGCGAGGCTTAGAGATGCTCCCCCTTGAGCAACGGGTCGCCGTTGTGTTATGCGATATACAGGGCATGCCTTATGAGGAAATTGCCACTGCCACCCAGGCCACGCTTGGCACAGTACGATCACGTATTGCACGCGGACGAGCACGGCTACGCAATTACCTTTATCAACACAGGGAACTTTTACCGCGTAATTATCGTCTACCTACTAATAGCGACTAACATCTTATGGAGTACCGGCTTGGCTAAACACGAGAATCAGCATCTGACAACAGAACAGCTCTCTGCCTACATAGACAAACAGCTTTCCGAACAGGAACAAGCCATATGCAAGCTGCACTTACAAACCTGTGAACAATGCCAGAGCAACTTGGCAACCTTACAACAAACCGTTGCCATCCTCAAAGCCTTGCCAGAACCAGCCCTACCGCGCTCCTTCGTCTTGCCAGCTGGAGCCGTCTATCTGCAAGAACAACCCACGCCGCAGCAAAGACCGGCCAGGCCTACGCCTCCAGCCAACCGACGGGCGTGGCTCTCCTACCTGCAACGCACGTTTCGCGCCGCCAGCATCATTGCTGGCGTTATCGGGCTGCTTTTCCTACTATCAGGCCTACTACCAGCTCTGCATACTAGCACCAACGGTGGTAGTACAGCAACAACGAGTAGCGGCGGTGAGGCCTTACCACACCCAAGTACTACAACATCACCAAAAGGTACCAGTAGTAACGCGGGTGTCCATACTCCCGCTGCTCTGACAAGGGATACAACACCTACCATCACAGCACGCACACAGGTGATTACCACTCCTGCTACACATCAGCAGGTAGCCCCGGCTCCACCTCTATTCACACTGACTACAGACCTGGGACGCCAAGAGATAGGATGGCTCTTAATTATCCTGAGCATGGTAGGTGTCTTGTTAACAAGAAGAAGAAGGTATATGAGATAAGAGCGTTGGCTCTGTGCCAACGCTCTTATCTTATGCCGAGAGTAGTCTCCAACATTCCTTGGCAATTGACCAATCTTCCTGCGTTTGCACAATCAGCACGCGCACCGTCGAATCAGCGGTAGCAATATCTTGATCAGCGGGAGATTGAGCATTTTTCGCTGGATCGAGCTTCAGCCCTAGAAAGCGCAAAGCTTTACAGGTCGCCCACCGCACACTCGGTGCGTTTTCGCCAACTCCTGCCGTAAAGACAAGTGCATCTACGCCTCCCAGCGATGCCAGCATCGCTCCCACACCAGAACGTAGCCGATGTATATAGATATCAAAGGCCAGTCTGGCCCGCTCATTGCTTTTTTGCATAGCAGACAAGAGTTCACGCATATCGCTGGTAAGGCCGGAAACCCCTTTCAGTCCTGACTTTTTATTCAATATCTCGTCAAGCTGATCGGCTGTATACCCCTTTTGGCGCATCAAGTAGATGAGTATGCCTGGATCAACCGAACCGGAGCGGCTCCCCATCATCAAGCCTTCCAGAGGCGTAAAACCCATCGTCGTGTCGATACTATGCCCATGCTGAATAGCCGCCAAAGAACAACCATTGCCGATATGACAGGTGATTAAGCGCAGATCCTCCAACGGCTTACCCAGAAGTTGTGCCGCTCGTTCAGCACAGTAGTGATGACTGATACCATGAAAACCATAGCGACGAAGCCCCTCCTCATACCACTCGTAAGGCCCAGGATACACGACAGCCTCCTGTGGCATGTGCGCGTGAAACGCTGTATCAAAGACCGCCACCTGCGGCACATCCGGCAAAATATGTTCAATAGCTTCGATACCTTCCAGATTGATAGGATTATGCAGAGGCGCGTAGACCGCGAGACGTTTGATAGTATCTTTGACATGAGGTGTAACTTTTATACTTGCTTGATATTCCTGCCCGCCATGAACAACCCGATGCCCAACCACATCAATATCTGAGGGTTGGTCAATCACCTGTGCCTTACCGCTCCATAACATTTTGAGTAGATGACTAATGATCTCTTGGCGTGCGTCTGTGTGTAGCTCCCCAGTTATCGTATGCTCGTGCGCTGTTACTTTGATCTTCGTCATCCCCTCATGTTCGCCCCAATCGGCATCGGCCTCCCACAGCGGTGCTGGGGCAGTATCAGGTACAGTATCGCTGATTTCATAAAAACGGCTCTTTAGAGTACTTGAGCCTCCATTTAAGACCAGTATTTTCATCGGTTTCCCTCCTTCAACGCTTTATCTTTATGATGCTAAGCGGCTATACGGCAGAGTATCAGATCGTAATTCCCACGGCAGCCAATCCTTGCCGCATCGTCTCGGGTGTCAGTTGCGCAACGAAAACGGCTCGTACAATCCCCTGGCTATCAATAAAGTAGGTCGTGGGAATAGGTACAACTCCATAGGTAGCGTTCACCGCACCTCCTTTATCAAAGAGCAATGCATAGGTCAGTCTATATCTCGCCCCGAAAGGCGCAATATCCTCTTTGGGATCAGCCTGATCAACCCCCAACAAGGTGAATTTCCCCGGCCCGCCGTGTTGGACATAGACCTGCTGCAAATAAGGTACCTCAGTCAGACAGGGTGGACACGACTCAGACCAGAAATTGATCACCACCGGATGCCCACGTAAAGCATGCAATTCAACTGCGCTGCCAACCCCAACACCACCATACACAGGCAAAGTAAAGTTCGGTGCAACCGCACCTACCGGCAACGTCCCGCCAGCTACCTGTGAAGGCGATGGTAGCAAGAGCAACCACACAAAAATACTTACTAGCAAAGCAATACACCCCAGCACCACAAACGTAACTACGCGCCGTCGATTGCGTGGCCTATTGTTAAAGTTTGCCACCAACTCAGCCTTATACTCCTGCTGCTGAATACGCGCCTCTTGCTGTTCCTGTTTCTCGTTACTCACATCTTGCGTCATACATCAGACCCTTTAAGAAAAATATGATTACCCTCTACATCATACTATAAGGTAGCCGAAGCGAAAAATGTAGGGCCCTAATTGACGTTTTGTCCATAGAAGACTATGATAATAACGATAGAGCTTTTCCCAGTATTTTCGCTCGGCATATAGAGCTTTACGTAGATTACCGCAAGCATAGATAGGTCTTACGAATATGAACACGCTTATTTCACTTCTCTACCCCATCGTCAACGTCGTAGTAACAGGGCTTTTTGCCGGTGTCGTGCTGCGCCAGTACCTTCAACGTCATCGCACCTATCAACTTTACTGGACCATCGCCCTCACTATGGCTTTCGTCGCCACACTCGCTTATGTCTTCATGATTGTAGCACAACCAGCCAGTGAGACCGGCATCCTGTTTTTCCGTCTCTACTACATTCTGGGGGCTGCTCTCATGCCCTCCTGGCTCGGTCTGGGCAGCATTGCCTTACTCGCACGCAAACGTTTCACCAACATCAGCCTGATCATTCTTTGCCTGCTCAGTGTACTGGCAATTGTACTGCTCTCCCTTACCTCTATTGATAAGCAGCAGCTCAGCCAAATTGCAGGTACGCCGGGCATCGGCATTTTACAGCCTGAGATTGGAGTATGGTTAATTACCATCATTGTACTCAATACGCTTGGTGTACTCGCCGTTGTTGGTGTAGCCATCTATTCCGGCTGGCAACTGGTGCGTCGCCAGGGCACAAGCAGTCTCTTGTGGGCCAATGTACTCATTCTCACCGGTGATCTGATCAATGCACTCGCCGGTACCACTGCCCGCCTGGGCATCAAAAACATCTTCTGGCTGATCATGACCGTTGGCTGGACCGTCTTTTTCATCGGCGTTCTCCTCGCCAGCCGTCCCCGCCCACGCGTCCCAGCCAAACCAGAAGGGCAACAACAGCCTCAGAAGGCCATACACACACCTCGCCCAGTGTGATAACCCATCCACAACATAACGGTTGCTCGCAAGCATGATGACCGCCCCCGCGCCGCATGATGACCGCCCCACCATGATGGCCGCAAGGGCGCATGATGACCGCAAGGGTCATCACTACTATATACGACGGCTCCGTGCGCCGAAGTATTCGTGTATAGTAGTGATGGCCGCAAGGGCCAATCCATTTCAAATAGCCCATGCTCCTGGGAAGCACCCAGAACCATGAAATGAGCCATTCCAGGAGAAGACGAGACCATCTCGCTTTGTCATCCTGAGCGTAGCGAAGGATGACACTCTTCAATCGGCTTCGTTTGACTCGCAAAACGTCTTCTTTGAAATGGATTGGCCCTTGCGGCCATCATGGGGGGGGCATCATCCGTCCTTGCGGCCATGATGGCGGTGGCACCGCCATCATGTGCATCAGTGACTACTGTGCCTGCAGTTCACCAAGCTTGACGTTTACAGTCACTACTTGACTGCCTCGATACACCTGGACTGAAACGACATCACCAGGACTTTTGCTAATCAACACATCACTCAGTGATGACGTATCATTGACCGCTTTATTATCAACCTCCACGATCACATCCCCAGGCTGCAAACCTGCTTGAGCCGCCGGGCCATTCGACACGAGACTGGTAATGAGTACCCCATGATCGATAGCCAGATTATCTTGAGCAGCCAGATTTGCATCAACATCCGTTACCCTGACACCTAAAACGGCACGACCGGTATGTGTCACCTTACCAGTATCGATAATCTGCGTTGCGATGAACTGGACACGATTGGATGGAATGGCGAAACCAACTCCGCTTGCCGGTGTATTAAATTCCGGGTCGATAGCCGTCAGTGTCGGAATACCGATCAGGTTGCCCTGCATATCCACCAGCGCGCCACCACTGTTACCTGGGTTAATCGGTGCATCTGTCTGGATCGCATTGGGAATAACGGCCCCATTCTGCTCGTTCACAGTGCGCCCCAGCGCACTGATGATACCATTCGTAACCGTCTGGGTAATACCCAGAGGATTGCCGATTGCCAGCACATCCTGGCCTACCTGCAACTTCGAGGAATCGCCCAACGTGGCCACCGTGAGGTTAGAGGCAGGTGGATTGATTTTCAATACCGCCAGATCATCGGCAGGATCAGTACCCACCAATTGAGCAGACAGCTTGGTGCCATCATAGAGTACAACCTCTATCTTTTGTGCATTAGCCACAACGTGATTGTTGGTCACAATATAGCCACGCTTGTCGATAATCACCCCCGAGCCTAAGCCACTACCATTGGCAGCTGTGACGTTAACCTCAACCACGGCAGGACGCACTTTGGCAATCACAGCCTCACGAACCTTCTCGATATTGGTTCCGGTCAGCGTGGGTACCACCACCTGGGGATTGTTGCTGGTCTGCAAGCCACCACTGGGCTTATCGACCACCGCTGTGCCTCTACCATACTCCCAACCCGCAAACAGGCCAGTACCAAATACCACGGCCAGCAGCAGTGTGAGAGCTATAATCGCACCTGTACGCAAACCACCCGCTCGACGTCTCGGTGCAGGAGAACGGGAAACGTTCGACGCCACGTTATATGCATTGTCTGTATAGCTCGTTTGTGCCTCTTTCGGCATGGGCGGAGCAGGATCATTTTGTGGAACTACCTGAGACGAGTCTTGCTCAGGCCGATACGGTATTGCTGGTTCATCATAAGGATGTAACATCTCTATCTGCCTCCATAACTATTGTGTCAACATACTCTTCTAGATTCTATACGCCAGTTTTTCTGTCTATGCATACTGTACTATGCAACTTTCAGAAATTTGGCATAAATTTGTAAAAAGTTTGTAAGACTGATTATTGCGGTAGGGCTTGCTCATACAGAACAATAATGAGATAATAGTCTCCTGAAGAAGGGTAGTGTGGAGCAACGGAGACGATATTTGAAGAACGGGTAGGAGAGAGTCTTGTGGCTACTCGTAAGCAACGTAGGGACGCTGGATAACGTTAAGAGGAGTGACTTCTGTTGGATAAAGAAGATATATCAATAACAGCCGGTGAAAAAGCACCGATCATTTCAATTGCACCACGGGGTAATACACAGATCATTATGAATGAAGCACCTGATCACAATAATAGCAACGTAGAAGCCTTGCTGGCCCAGGCTCTGGCACAAGATCAAATAGGAGCTTACGCCGAAATGCTGATAACGGCTCAACAGGCTATTGAACTTCAGCCAGATTCGGGCTTAGCCTTCGCCTGCAAGGCACGCGCTTTACAGAAACTGGAGCGCATCTCCGAGGCCACGGCAGCCAATGATCAGGCCCTTCTGCTGGATACTAATCTGCCACTGGCATGGATTAATCGCAGTGGCTTGCAGCTCCTGCAACAACGCTTTCCCGATGGATTACGCAGTGCCATCCATGCCATTGAACTCGCTCCTGATGATGCACGTGCCTGGGCGAATAAGGGTGTAGCCCTGTTCAATCTCAACAATTCGTCCGGTGCCCTGGAAGCGATAAATCAGAGCCTGACCTGCGACCCCGGCTATCTATTTGCCCTACAAATCAAAGGTGAGATTCTCTACAGATATGGGCGCATGCACGAACTTATACAGACAATGCGCCACGTATTGGAAGTGGCCCCCAGCGATGTGCGCTCACTCGTTTTGATGATCCAGGGATGCCGCGCCCTGGAAGAATACGATGAATTGCCACCCCTCACCGAACGTCTGACACAACTGCAACCTGATGCTTTGTATGCTTGGGAGAGTCATATGCGTACCCTTCGCGCTCTAGGCAGATTCGCCGACGCAGATCAAGCTATTGAGCAAGTGCTGGTCCTGGCTCCTGGCGATGTACGTATGTGGACGATCAAAGCGGATAACCTTTACAGACAGGAACGCTATCGTGAAGCGGCTCAGGTCGCCGACTACGCCTTGCGCTTGAACCAGCAGTATCCACCTGCACGGCGCATTCATGAGAAAGCCATACGCTTGATGTACCAGCGCAAAGGGAAACGCCCAAACCACACATGAGCAGAGAACTACTCCACCACCACCAGCGTTTCCAGCATGGGCAGCAGCAAATCCTGAAGCCGCGCTCGCAACAGCGGGCGCAGGCGTTCAGCCACCACTACCCGAATACGACGCTGGTGCTGCTCATAGCGGGCTAAATCATCTGACTGCAGCCCGGTGGCCTGCACCCACGTCATCAGCTCCGACATACCTACAGGTGGGTGTGCGCCAAAGGTGACCCACACGTCCATCTCCCACTTCTCAGGTCGTGGAATATCAAAGAGTACCTCATAATCGGCAACTTCCATATCCAGGGCATGCCCCAATTCGCCAGCCAGCACCTGCTCAACGTGTCGCCGCCGGTGAGCATCCCAGTAAAGGGCATCCAGACGATTGTACAAGCGACCCGCCATACGGCTAATCTGCACGACTTCCTTATATGGTTTCCTCAGTTCCAAATCCTGTGTTAAGGCACGAGTGCTAGCGGGCATACATATATCTGCTAGCAACACCAACAGCGAGGCATCGTCCAGCCCCACCAGTTGCGAGGCTTGCAGCGTCCCAGCCAGCAAGGCCTCCTGCACCGCACGCATCAGCATCACTTGAAAGGCTCGGCTCGCATGATGCCAGTAGATGTTATCAAACATCTCCTGGCGGGCGTGCAGCAGCGAATGTAGGGGACTTATTCCCTTATGCGTTACAACGATATGACGTTGCCCATGCACATTTGGATGCACACGCAAGGCCGCCAACAAACGGGCCACATCGACTCCGCCATACGGCACATTGCAGGCACGAGCATCACGTGGCAAGTAATCAAGCTTATCGACATCGAGCGCACCGCTCAGCAAATGATGCAGCAACTCATCGTCTGCATGCATAGCCCTGGTCTTAGGCGGATCAATAAAATCCGCAACCCGCTCCGGCGAGAGATGGTAATCCTGCTCTATAATCCTAGCTACCTCGTCGTTCTCAATGATGGAGCGTCCCACCTTTTCGTGGAGTATGATTGGGTGACCCAGCTCTTCAATCGTATGCGAAAAAGGGTAGTGTCCAATATCGTGTAGCAGGGCAGCTACTACCAGCGTCTGGATACTACTCAACGAGACGCCCACCAACCCACCATCTTCGCCACGTTGCAACAAGGCCCGCAGGGCCTTCAGCATCAGATGGTAACATCCCAGGCTATGTTCATAGCGCGTATGGGTCGCTCCCGGCCAGACCCGATAGACAAAACCCAACTGCTTAATCTTCTGAAGGCGCAAAAAAGCAGGCGTACTGATTAATTTTTCTTCGCGGGGGCCAAGCGGAATCAGATCATACAGGCTATCACGCACTGTACTGATAGGCAGTTCATCTGGCAGCAGAGGATAGCCATGCATACTTTCTATCCACGGTATGCCGGGCTGCACAACATCACCCTTCACACTAAGGGGCTTTGCTTCCCCGCGCCCATTAGCAGTTCGTTTGGTACGGCCATTTTTCGGACGATCTTCACGAATACTCATACAGTGGATTGTAGCAGAAGGACAGGATGATTGTCTATGGAAAGAACAGACATTTGGAGAGAAGACTTCCCGTGAGCGGACGGGAGAGAGGTCCTCTCTGTCATCCTGAGCGCGAGCTTTGGATCTCTGCCGACGTCGGCAGAGATCCAAAGCTCGCGCTCAGGATGACAGGCATTCTCTCCAAATATCTACGAAAAGAAGATAAAGCTTGCATCTCCCTAAACGCATTGCATATAATATGATCATCTCTACTCCAGAGAACATGCGACGGACCCTTGTCCGTCGCATCATCATTACAACGTGTTTAACGAATACACAAACACATGTCAGGAACCCCACGGCTCTGCGCCGGGGGCTTGCGAAACGGCTGGCGCGAGGGAACTTTCTGACTACCGGGCTAGGGGCTTCCCCTACTCTCTAAGCCGCTCGGGCCATCGGGAAGGGTCTTATCACCCAGGCTCAGACCTGGAGAAAGGGCAATCCCTTGAGAATACCCGTTGTCGATACACGCGGGGTGGCACTCATGCCCTGTACACCCGCCAAAGCACGCCACCTCTTCAAGAGTGGCAAAGCCAGACCAAAGAGAAACAAACTCGGTTTGTTCTACGTGCAACTGTGCTACGAGCAGGAACCGGATAATCAGCCCCTCGTGGCTGGGGTCGATCCGGGAAGCAAATTTGAGGGCTTCAGTGTGGTCGGCTCTCAAGAGACCGTCATCAACCTGATGGTGGAGGCACCTGATCATGTGAAGGATGCCATAGAGACACGTCGGACAATGCGCCGTGCCAGGCGGTTTCGCAAGTGGCGCCGACCCAAACGGTTTGACAATCGCCTCAATGGCAAAAAGCGCATCCCGCCATCGACACGAAGCCGATGGGAAGCCAAAATGCGTGTGATTGCTCAACTCAAAAAGATCATCCCACTCACCGATGTCGTGATTGAAGATGTCCAAGCCGTCACACGCCAGGGCAAAGGCGGGAAATGGAATACGGCCTTCAGCCCAGTACAAGTGGGCAAGGAGCACCTCTACCGCCTGTTGCGAGAGATGGGACTTGAGGTTCACACACGCCAAGGCTGGCAGACCAAAGAGTTGAGAGAGCACTACGGACTCAAGAAGACGAAAAGCAAGTCCAAGCAATCATTCGAGAGTCACGCGGTCGATGCCTGGGCCATGGCCGCATCACGCAGTGGAGCGGAGAAGCCAACCTGTCAACGCCTCTGGTACATCGTCCCAGCCATCTTGCACCGTCGTCAGTTGCACCGTTTGCAAGCCTCTCAAGGCGGCGTACGCAAGCCGTACGGTGGTACCCGTTCACTTGGGCTCAAGCGTGGAACCGTGGTGAGACACACAAAATATGGATTGTGTACGGTCGGTGGCTTTGACCGCAAGAAGCAGACCATCAGCCTGCACAACTACCGCACCAACAAGCGACTGACGCAAGGGGCCAAGGTTGAGGCATGTCGAGCCCTCACCTGGGTGGCATTCCGCTCCTGGTTGGTAGCTGAAAAGAAACGTTCAATAAAAGGCAAGGGGAGCCATCCCACCCCAGCCCTTGCACCGCGGAACGCCTACTTCCTCCCCATGGGTGAACCCAGGGGTATCCGTAGGCGGAGGTCTGATGAGGTTTCCCGATAAAATGCTAGAAGATAAAAATCCTACACGCAGCTTATCATCACGTATCCGCATGCTGGTAATCGATATCGACGGCACACTCCTCAATCCCGAAGGACAAATCACTCCTGCAACCATGAAAAGCGTGCAAGCAGCACAGGCGGCAGGGATTGTAGTGACACTGGCAACAGCGCGACGCTATGCTAACACAAAAAAAATTGCTCATGAACTAGGTCTGCAAGGGCCGCTTGTCCTCTATGATGGAGCAGAAATTGTACAGCATCCACAGGGAAACGTTCTGTATAGCCGACCGCTAGCCGCACACCTTGCCCAGGAAGCTGTAGATATACTGGTAAAACATGGCGTTCAACCAGTAGTTCATCCCAACGATGGGCTAGTGGAAGAGGTATGGACCGGCCTCGTTGAATTTGATAATGTATGGCTGGACGCCTACTTTGAAGTGTACCGCAACAAGATACGGCGTATGCCCTTTACCCAACTCTGCGCGGGACACCCCGATCCAATACGTGTAGTAGCTTTCACATCAGAAGAGAGCATCCAGCATGCCATACCCGATATCGCCACCCTGCCTTGCTCATGGAATATGATACCACGCGGGAGCTATGGCTGTGCCGAACTGGTGGTCATGGATCCAGGCTGCTCCAAAGCCAGTGGCGTAGCTGCTCTGGCCTCTGCCCTCTCAATCCCTCTTCCCGAGGTCATGGCCATTGGTGACAACAACAACGACATCCCCATGCTCCAATCCGTCGGCTGGGGCGTCGCCATGGGACAGGCCAACGCACACGTCAAAGCCGCCGCCGACGCCATCACCTCAACCAGTAGAGAAGATGGAGTCGCCCAAGCCATTGAGCGTTACACCCTAAGAGCAACCCCCAGCTAAAACCGTAATATAGTAGGGATGCCCGCAAGGGGCATCCCCTTACTAGTGTCAGCACGACTCTACTTGCCTGTCGTGCTGACACCAGTGACCCCGTCGTTCTCTCCGAGAGGACACGCTGGACTCCTTAAAATAGCAGTTGTCAGAGCGTCAGCCTTCCCTCGTCTTTCCTCTGACGACCGCTTATGCACCACCCTCATACTTGAACGAGAGTTCCAGCTTCACCCGGTAAGTCAGTGCTTTCCCAGCCTCGATATGCACGTCTTGCTGAATAACGCGGGCGACCCGCAGGTCTCGCAACGTCTCTGACGCTCGCTTGATAGCGGCCCTGGGCGAGTTCCTGCGCACTCGTCCCTATGCCCAGGTGTCCATCGTGGAAGATGTAGAGCTCCGAGTGCGGGATCAGGCGATGGATGATCTTGGCGTTGACCAGTGGGACAAGCGGGTCGTCATCCCCATGCAGAATCAGTGTCGGCTGCTGGAGTTTGTGGAGCCAGAGAATGCTCGTCCAACCCACGGCGCCCAGCATTTGATAAAAGTAGCCGAGTCGGCTGCCTAGGCGTGCGGTTCGTGCGAACTCATGCGCGAACTCGGGCTGTGTGCGCACCTTTCCCCCATAGATTTCTCCGGCGATCTGCGCCATGTGAGCCGGGTCCTCATAGCGTCGTGGCGTGGCTATTTTCGCCAGGACTGAGGGACGACCGGGAACCATGAGCGCCCCGGTGCCCGTGCTGACCAGGATTAACCGTCGGCAGCGCTCGGGATATTGAAAAGCAAACTGCTGGGCAAGTGCACCACCCCAGGAGACCCCCAGCACATCGACCTGCTGGGAGCCCAACTGCTCGAGCATCTTCGTCACTAACCCGGCGTGGGCCGAAAAACGGTACGGGATGAGCGGGGCCGGTGAGCCGCCGGTCCCTGGCACATCAAAGCGCATGACTTCAATGGCCGGGTCAAGGGCGTCGACGAACGGCTGGAGGACTTCGAAGTTGACCCCGATCCCATTCATCAAGACCAGCGGCGTGCGGGTGCCATCGCCTTTACGGATGGCGACCCGCAGGCGCTGCCCGTCGACGATGATGGTACGTGTCTCGGCCTGTGGCCTGGTGGTTTCTGATGCCATGAATCATCCTTCCTACATACATGACGCAAAGAGAGCTGAACGCGTTAGGGCTCGAACACGTAGGAGCCGGGTGCTGGTGTTCCCGGCTGATACTGCTCGTTGCCCAGTTCCTGTGGTGCCGGCTTCTTTTCATCCGCACGCATGCCCAGCCAGTCTCGCCAATCCTCCCACCAGGAGCCTGCGCGTTTCTTGGATCCAGCCTGCCATTGTCCGGGGTCGGCCGGGTAGCGATCATTGACAAAGTACGACGCCTTCGGGTTCCCCGGGGGGTTGAGCAGGGCCTGAATGTGGCCGCTGTTACTCAGGATAAAGGTGACCTTGCCTCCCAGCAGTTGCGTGGTCGCATAACAGCCCTGCCACGGTGTGATGTGATCGGTGATGCCTGCGACGATATAGGCATCGTTGGTCACTTTGGAGAGATCAATAGGTGTCCCCAACACCTCGAGGGTGCCGGGATGGGTAAACGCATTGGTTTCGTACAGGTCGAGCAAGTCGCCATGCAGATTGGCGGGCAGACGGGTCGTGTCGTTATTCCAGTAGAGCACGTCAAAGGCTGCCGGATCCTTGCCGATCAGGTAATTGTTGACCCAGTAGTTCCAGATCAGATCGTTGGGGCGCAGCCAAGCGAACACGCGTGCCATTTCCTGGCCCTCGAGTACCCCTCTCAAGCGCGAGGCCTCCCTGGCAGCCGCGATCGTTTCCTTCGTGGCAAACAGCCCCATCGTCGACTCGACATTGGTATCGAGCACCGTGACCAGGAAGGTCACCGCGTTCACGCGCTGGTCCCCCCGCGCTGCCAGGTGACCCAGGAGCGTGGCCAGCGTCATGCCCCCCAGACACGACCCGACGATATTGACGTCCGGGCTTTCGGTGATCGCACGAACAGCCTCCATCGCTTCCAGGATGGCTCGATCGTAGGTTTCGAACCCCCATTCGCGATGCTCAGGCGTGGGATTGCGCCAACTGATGGCGAACACCTGCTGTCCATTGGCGACCAGGTACCGCATGATACTCTTGCTTGGCGACAGGTCCATGACGTAGAACTTGTTCACCTGGGGCGGGACGATGAGCAGCGGGCGACGATACACCTCTGGTGTCGTCGGTTGATAGTGGATCAGCTCAAGCACCTCGTTCTTGAACACGACGGCTCCCGGCGAGAGGCCCAGGTCCTTGCCAACCTGGAAGGCCTTCATATTGACCTGGGAGGGAAGACCGCCATTGTTAGCGAGGTCTTCGAGCATGTGCGTGAGGCCTTTCACCAGGCTGGCCCCACCCGTCTCGTACATCTTCTTCATGGCCACCGGATTACCCAGCAGCGTGTTGGTTGGGGCGACGGTATCGGTGAAGAGTGAGAGGACGAAGCGCGCCCTGTCGGCCTCCTTTTTGTCCAGATCGGCATCGTTGATAAAGGCATTGAGGCTCTGCTGCCAGGTCAAATAGGTTTGCAGGTACAGGTGGTAAAACGGATTCGTTTTCCAGGCCTCGTCAGTGAAGCGTTTGTCCTTGGCATCCGGCTCAACGGTAGATTGACCGGTCATTACCCGGCCCATCTCCAGGAGGAAATTCGTGTAATGCTTCAAAACTAACGGGGGTTGCTTTATCGATTGCTCGGCGAGCTGCTGAGCGACGTTGAAGAGATCCATGCCACGAAAGCCTACGAGGGGCATGAGGCCAAAGGCAGCCTCCCCACCCGGCATCTGCTCTGCTGTTTGCTCGTGGGTCTCAACGCGTGTTTCAGCAGCCTGTCGCTGTTGCACAAGTGCCTGCTGCGCCTCGTCGGCTTTGCGCCGTTCTTCGGCAAGCGCCGCTTCAACGGCAGCCAGCCGACGCTGCATGTCTTCCAGCGCAGCTTGCGCTTGGGCGGCTTTGCTCCGTTCCTCCTCGAGCGCCGTATGCTTCGTCCCTTTGGGAGTG